>Ga0209467_1000188_pt1 | contig 113776 bp, 78 predicted proteins | sample Higcelwee11metaG_FD_187175 | JGI IMG/M metagenome (GOLD analysis project Ga0209467, IMG submission 187175) | Freshwater pond sediment microbial communities from the University of Edinburgh, under environmental carbon perturbations - High... | ecosystem: Environmental > Aquatic > Freshwater >...
AGATTTTCGAATACCTTATTGAAGCATTTGTACCTGTAATAATAACATCTAAATCACCATCATTGTCGTAATCTCCCCAGTCGGCTGATCCCTGCCAAACGCCTTGTAATCCTGCACCTATATTTGTAAAAGTACCAGCTTCATTCCTGTAGATTATTGTGTAGCTGACAGAATTGTAATAACCTGTAATTATAATATCGGGATCTCCGTCACCGTCGAAATCACCCCAGTCTGCTGAGCTGTAGTGTACACCCTGTAATCCGGCACTTATATCAGTGAAAATACCCGAGTCATTCCTGTAGATCCTTGAAATGTCACCTGCAGCACTTGTACCTGAGATAAAAATATCTAGATCGCTGTCTTTGTCATAGTCGATCCATGCGCAATAGCTGCTGTAAACACCCTGCAACCCTGCATTTATATCTGTAAATGAGCCGTTTTCATTCCGGTAAATTATTGAGTAATAAGTCGAACCTTCAACACCGGTCAGCAAAATGTCAAGATCGCCGTCGTTATCATAATCCCCCCATGCTACAGAACTGTACCATACACCCTGTAATCCGGCATTGAGATCAGTAAATGAACCGTTATTATTCTGGTAAATTTTAGTTGCTCTGACAGTTCCATCCGAACCGGCTATGACTATATCAAGATCCCCGTCATTATCGTAATCGCCCCATGCCGAAGATCCTATTACTGAACCGGTTAAACCGGCATTGATATCCGTAAACACTCCGTTAGTATTCCGGTATATTTTCGAGATGTAAACCGATCCAGTCTCGCCGGATACAAAGACATCAAGATCGCCGTCGTTATCATAATCTCCCCAATCCGCATTTCCGTTATTTACTCCCGTTAAACCTGCGCTGATGTCTGTGAAATCCTGGCTAAAGAGCAAATTCATTGCAGTCAGCAGTAATAAAAACATTATTCTTTTCATTTTTATCCTCCGATATTTTAATTTCTTTCAACACAGTAAATATTTTGAACTAAATATACGAAACCAGTCAGAATAGACTGTCAAGGTAATAAAAATTTATTTTTGTTTGTCATTTTTTAATTTTTGGATCGCATCTCCGTACAGTTTCTGTTTGCATTCAGGACAAAGACTGTGCGTAAAAGACGCGCTGCTTTTTTTGGTGATATAACTTTCGATCTGCTCCCAGTTTTCCGTATCGTTCTTTATCTTCTTGCAGCTCGAGCAGATAGGCAGAAGTCCGCTTAGAACCTCTACTTTATTCGACAGTTCCCTGTTATGCTTTGCCACTTTGTCGAAAAGTGATACAAGAAGCGCAAAAACAGTTAAGCTTACGACAAAATTCAGCCCTGTTTCTGTGTAAGTCCATGGAAAAGTCCAAAAGAATATATTAAATATTAGCCTCATCAATGACATGGTCACGGCAAAAGTAAATCCCCAGAAACTTCCGTTGTGCCATGATACTAAAGCTATGGGAATAATATATGTTACCGGGAACTGGATGTAAGGGCCGGCAAAATAATCAGCTGCGAGGATAAGCACCATCACTCCGAACCAGTATAACAACTGAATATTTCTTCCTCTTCCGTCTTCTCTTTGTTTTAACATTTTACCTCAGCTCTATTACTGTAACCCCGTAATCGCCTTCTCCGTATTCGCCGAATTTCTTTCTTTTGATGTACGGACATTTTTCAAGATAATCATTGATCAGCTTTGACAAGATTCCCTGACCTTTGCCGTGAACGATCTCGCAGTAATTCATATTATTAAGCATCATATTTTCAATATGCTTTTCAACAAGCATGACAGCCTCGTCTCCCCTCTTGCCTCTCAGATCGAGCCTTAATGAAACGGCGTTGTCTTCGGAAGGGCTGAATTTGATATTGACATTAACTTCATCATGACGCTCAATTACATCTAAAATATCGGCGAGTTTAACTTTAAGCTTCATGCTGCCGATGGTAACCTCCGCGTTCTTGCCTGAAATGTTTTCCACGATACCTGAAGTTGAGAATCCGCTGATCTTTACTTCCATTCCCGCCTTGATCTCGCCTTTGAATGTATCTTTTTTCGTTTCAGGCTCTTTTGTAAGCACTTCGATCTTCTTTTTTTCAGTCTCTATCCCGCTTTTGATCTCTTTGATAACGTTCTTGTCGGCATTTGACGATTTGATCTCGGCTACGGCATTCTCGATAACTTTATTTGAAGTTTCTATTATGACTTGGGCCTTTTTTGCGGCTTCCTTTAATATCTTTTTCTCGTTCTTCGATATTTCTTCGTACTTCTTATTGTACAACTCCTTCAGTTCGGTAAGCTGCTGATTCACGCTCTTTGACTGCCTGAGAAGGTTATTGTAATTCGTGATCTTTTCATCAAGCTCAGAGATCAGTCCCTCAAGATCTTCTTTCTCATTCGATATAAACTTTTTAGCATTGTCAATTATATACTGCGGAAGCCCGTGCCTTTTTGAAATTTCAAAAGCGTAGCTTGATCCCGGTATCCCCGCCCTGAATTTATAGGTCGGAGTTATATTTTTTTTATCGAACTCCATCGAACCGTTCTCGATACCCTCTGTCTTATATGCGAAAGATTTTAAAATTCCCTGATGCGTCGTAGCCAAAGTTATGAACTTTCTTTTTGTCAGTTCAGTCAGAACAGCCATAGAAAGGCTTGAACCTTCAGCCGGGTCTGTCGAAGCTCCGATCTCATCAAAAAGCACAAGCGAATCTTTGTTTTTCGACCTGAGTACTCTTGATATTTTAGTTACATGCGAGCTGAAAGTCGAAAGGTCGTTCTCTATTGACTGACCGTCGCCGATATCGGTGAATATCTCCGAAAATACACCTATGTTGGAATTGCTCTGAGCCGGTATGTGCATTCCCGCTTTTACAATCAGGCAGAATAATCCTACGGTCTTAAGCGTAACGGTCTTGCCCCCCGCATTGGGCCCTGTTATGACGAGCGTGTTATATTTCTCGCCTATCTCGAGATCGAGAGGCACAACTCCCTGCTCTCCGTGAGTGTCCCAGAGCAGAGGATGCTTTCCGTAATAAATGTTAATTATATTTTTATTATTTATTCTCGGATGGTGGCAGTGATATTTTACGCTGAACTTAGCCTTTGAATAAATAACGTCGATTTCCGCCGATATTTCAAGATCCGACAGAAGTTCGTTCTTTATCTGAAATACTTCCGTTGAAAGCATCCTGATTATTCTTTCAATCTCTTTTCTTTCCTGCCTGATAAGTTTTTCCATCTCGGAATTGATCTCGATAGCCTCATAAGGTTCGACAAATACTGTATTCCCTGAAGCACTTTCATCTATCACTATGCCTCTTACCTTATTCCTTTTATCAGCTCTGACGGGTATTACGAACCTGCCGTCCCTTATCGTTATTTCGCCTTCTCTGGTGTATCCGGCATGAGTGTAGGCATCGAAAACTTCACCTGTTTTTTTTCTGAGTTTATTCTGCGCAGTCAATATTGAACTTCTTATTGATTTAAGTTCTTTCGACGCGGTGTCAAGAACGCTTCCGTCCTCATCAACAGCTTTCAAAATATCCGCTTCAACATCTTCAAATATTTCAATATCTTCGCAGATCTCATATAAATAAGGGTATTTATCTTTTTTAGTATGCATAAATAAAAATAATTTTCTGAAAACCGACATGCTGGAAGCTATATTGAACAGGTCTTTTGTATCCATCATCTGCTCTGGCGCATTCAGACGATCAAGCGCGGTCTCAATATCTTGGATCCCGTGTATAGGAAGGTCAGACTCGCTTAATAATTTTTTCATTTCCGTAACAAGGTCAAGCGATGATAAAATCACGGGTATTTCGCCTGTAAGTTCAAGATCGTCAATGTATTTTTTTCCTTTAGATGTCGCAGCTGAAGCAATCAGTTTCTCTCTTATAATATTGAAACCAAGCGTTTTTTCTGTATTAATGTCTTTCATTTTTTCTGTTTCATAACCTTTTTTTTGATTGAAATCTAAGCTTAAATGCGTAAATTTGAAATGAAAAAATAATTTATTTTTCTTGATAAAGATATCTGTATTCCTTAAGATATATGAAAGAAATGAATTTAGACAAAATTTGATACTTGGAGGACATTATGAAAAAATATTTTTTTATTTCAATCTTTCTATGTTTTGCCGTAGCTACTTATAGCCAGTTCGTTGAAAACGTTCAGCCTTTACAACCCGTGTCTGAAGGTGTGCCATGCTGGGGAGATTATGACGGAGACGGAGACCTCGACCTGCACATTTCAGGATATAACATAACAACAAGGTATTGGAAGATCTACAAAAACAACGGCGTTTCAGGATTTGCGGATATCGGATCAAATCTCGTTCCTGCCAGATATTCATTTTCTTCAATGTGCGACTGGGACAACGACGGCGATCTGGACGGAGTTACCACGGGATGGGGAGGCGCGATAATTACTACTCTTTGGAAAAATAACGGTGGTGATTCGTTTTCTGTTACAGGCTCACTGGCAGGTGTAAATTCCGGAAGTATGGCATGGGGCGACTACGATAACGACGGGGACGAAGACCTTCTTTTGAACGGGTGGTATTCAGCTGGATCAGCAACAATATCAAGAATATACAGAAACGACAAGGGAACATTTGTAGATATCGGAGCAGGTCTTCAGGGAGTTCAATATAGCGCATCATCATGGTGCGATTATGATAACGACGGCGACCTTGATATCCTTTACACAGGTAATACTGGTTCAGTAAATTATGCCGGTTCATATCGGAATGACTCTGGAGCTTTCACTTATGTCAATCTGGGATTGACCGGTCTTAATTCCGGTTCAATCTCATGGGGTGATTATGATGCTGACGGAGATCCTGACCTTCTTCTTACAGGTTATGACGGCAGTTCTTATGTATCGGAAATATACAGAAATTTCTCCGGAACGTTTACAGACATGAACGCGGGACTTCAGAATGTTGCATCCGGAAATGCAGACTGGGGTGATTTTGACGCCGACGGAGATTTGGATATTATTTTGAACGGAACAAACGCAACCACAAAATATACCCTGATATATATAAATACCGGCGGCATTTTCACCCAGACCGCGGATATCCTTCCCGGAATTTCCTCAGGTGCCGCCAAATGGGGTGATTATGACTATGATGGAGACCTTGACCTTGTAATAATGGGTGCAAGCTCTGCCGGAAATATCACTAAAATATTCAGGAATGACTACGGATACACAAATACTGCTCCTACGCCGCCTACAAATCTGTCTCTTACCATGGTTGATGAAAACTATCTTCAATTCTCGTTTGATGCAGGGTATGATGCTCCTGACCCTGTTGCATCCCTTACTTACAATATTCAAATCGACCTTCTCGGTGATGCTAGTAACATCAAAATGGCAAATGCTTCAATAGCGGGTATAAAATACTTGCCTGTTCATGGTAACATCGGCCATAAACTTTACTGGAAATACAACAGAATTTATCTCCCGCAAGAATCTGTAAATGCACAATGGAAAGTTCAATCTGTTGATCTGGGGTTCTCAGGTTCTGATTTTGTGTCAAGTTCACCAGAAGCTCATTTTCGAGACTTGGAACTTATTTGCAACAGTACAATGAAACTCGAAGATTCGCTCTACTTTGAAATTGCCTTTGCTGATTCAATATTAAATTATACCCTTCAGATGGATGAGGACGAGTATTTCGGCAGCTGCTTCGAGGAAACAGTATCAAAATCAAAATCTAAAATAACTGGTTATGAAGGGGTCGCTCTTAATGAACTTTCGTTTAGCGGAAGTCTTATCGTTGGTGAAACATATTACTGGCGTATCAGACCAAATTATTCAAATTCAGAAAGGCAAACAGGATTTTCATATCAAACGGCAAGTTATAATCTATTAAACGAATTTACAGAAATTTCGACTTTTTTAGATGGTGTTTTTCACAGCTCGGTAAATCCGGGAGATTACGACAACGACGGCGATCTTGACATTACTTTAACTGGAGTCAACAGCACCGGTTACGCTGTTTCAAAGCTTTACAGAAATGATTCAGGAACTTATACTGACATTTCAGGATCGGTAACCATTGAAGAAATTAGCGATGGATCCGTTAGCTGGGGCGACTTTGACAAAGACAATGATCTTGATATTCTAATAACTGGTAAGAACAACTTAAATAAAGCTGTCTCCAAAATTTATAGAAATGATTCGGGATCATTCACTGATATTTCAGCTCCTTTGGCCGGTGTTTATTTTAGCTCTGCTGACTGGGGTGATTTTGATAACGACGGAGATCTGGACATCCTAATAACCGGGAGCACCGATGCAGGAATCCGTATCTCAAAAATATACAGAAACGATTCGGGAATTTTTACAGATATTTCAGCTACATTGGCGGGTGTTTATTACGGATCAGCTGCGTGGGGTGATTACGATAATGACGGTGATCTGGATATACTTATAACGGGTTATAGCAGTTCAAATAATACTGTTTCAAAAATATATAGAAACGATTTAGGAGTTTTCACTGATATTACAGCTCCGCTTGTAGGTGTATATGGAAGTACCGTTCAATGGGGCGATTACGATCATGACGCAGATTTGGATATTCTGTTGATGGGTTTAACGGAAGGAGGAATCCGTATCTCAAAAATATACCGGAACGATCTAAACGGGCTGTTTATTGACATAGATGCCGGACTGACCGGTTTAGCTCAAGGTTCTGCTGCCTGGGGTGATTATGATAACAACGGAGATCTGGATATACTTATAACGGGTTATAACAGTTCAAATATAGCCACATCAAAAGTTTATAAAAACATCTCCGGTATTTTTACCGAGTCCTCTGCTTTACTGGAAGGAGTGCGTAATTCCTCAGCAGTATGGTTTGATTATGACAATGACAGAGACCTTGACATTCTTTTGACAGGTTATAACAGCTCTAATTTGCCGGTATCTAAGATATACCGTAATAACTCGACTGCAGCAAATACGGTTCCTTTGCCTCCATCGAACCTGAATACTTCTGTTTCAGGAAATGATTTTATAGTGAGTTTTAACGCAGGCAGTGACAACGAAACACCTGCTTCAGGTTTAAATTATAACATCGGTATTGATATTAATGATGAAAGCATCAAGACAGAGATGTCCGATCTGAGCAGCGGTTATAGAAAAATAGTTGAACAGGGAAACATCGGCCAGAATTTGAATTGGACATTAAAAAACTATTTTGAAGAGCTTTTGCCTCAGGAAAGAACGGATGTAACATTAAGAGTTCAGGCTGTGGATAACTGTTTTGCAGGATCGGCATTTTCTTCTCTTAATAAAACATTTAGAGGAATTGAGCTTACTTTAGTAAACAACCCTGAAATGTCCTCTAACGACAGCCTGTCCTGGGAATCAGCTTACAGCGATTCTATAACAAATTACACCGTCCAGGTGGATGATGATGTTAATTTTATGTCTCCTTTCGAGCAGACTGTTGATAAATCAAAATCGACTAAAGCCAACATTTCAAAAGTACTTGATGAATTTTCATTTTTCTCCAGCCTGATAAAAGGTTATGGTTATTACTGGAGGGTAAGACCGAATTATTCGAATATTAATAGGATTTCAGATTTCTCACAGGCTCCTGGGAATTTTATCCTGACACCTGATTTTACAGAAATTGCAACTTCATTGGAAGGAGTTTGGCGCAGTTCGGTAAAACAGGGTGATTATGATAACGATGGCGATCTCGACATTATTTTAACTGGAGCCAACAGCTCCGATTACGCTGTTTCAAAGCTTTACAGAAATGATTCAGGAACTTATACTGACATTTCTGGATCTGTAAACATTGTAGGGATCCATGGTGGCGCCGTTTGCTGGGGAGATTATGATAACGACAGTGACCTTGATCTTCTTTTGACAGGTTATAGCAACTCCTATACAGCTGTCTCAAAAATATATAGAAACGATTCGGGAATTTTTACAGATATTTCAGCTTCTTTGACAGGCGTTTATAATAGCTCTGCTGCATGGGGAGATTATGATAACGACGGCGATCTGGATCTTCTAATAATCGGGAGCACCGCTGGAGAAATCCGTATCTCAAAAATATACAGAAACGATTCCGGAATTTTTACAGATATTTCAGCTTCTTTGGTGGATGCATATTTCGGTTCTGCTGCCTGGGGAGATTACGATAACGACGGTGATCTGGATATCGCATTGACGGGCTGGACTTCGAATATTCCCGTTTCAAAAGTATATAGAAACGATTCAGGATCTTTCACAGATATTGCAACTTCATTGGAAGGCGTTTATAACAGCTCTGCCGCCTGGGGAGATTACGATAATGACGGTGATCTGGATATTCTCTTGACAGGAAGTGGAACTTACGTGAAAATTTCAAAAGTGTATCGGAACGATTCCGGAACTTTTTCAGATATCTCAGCTTCATTAGAAGGTGTTTCTTCTGGTTCAGCTGCCTGGGGCGATTATGACAATGACGGCGATCTTGATATACTTTTAACAGGTATGAATGGTGCCGGTCAGCGAATTTCAAAAGTGTATAGGAATAGCGCCGGGGTTTTTACAGATATCTCTTCTTCTCTTGCAGGAGTTTACGGGAGTTCTGCCGCATGGGGCGATTATGATAACGACGGTGATCTCGATATTCTTCTGACAGGCGAGGGTGATTACAATGTAAAGATATCTAAAATATACAGAAACAACTCATATAATCCAAACATTGCTCCGCTACCGCCGACAGGACTGAACGCCTCGATCGCCGGCAGTGATCTTCTTATAAGTTTCAACGCAGGAAGCGACTTAGAAACACCTTCTACAGGCTTAAGTTATAACCTAAGTATTGATGTTAACGACGAAAATATTAAACCTGAGATGTCCGATCTGACAAGCGGTTATAGAAAAATTGTTGAGACGGGAAACATCGGTCAGAAGCTTGGCTGGACTTTAAAGAACTGCCTTATCGGTTTTCTGCCTCAGGAAATAATAGATTTGAATATCAAAGCACAGACTGTTGACAATTGTTTCACGGGGTCTGCTTTCTCAACTTTAAACACTTCAATTTTCGGAATCCAGCTTGCTTTGGTAAACAATCCTGAGATGAACTTTAACGATAGTTTGTTCTGGGAGTCCTCTTTCAGCGATTCTATTACCAATTACACTGTACAGGTTGACGAAGATGTTTATTTTGCTTCACCTTACGAACAGACAGTCGATAAGTCAAAGACTGGTAAATCTGTCTATATCACAAAAGCTCTTGATGAACTTTCATTTTTCACAAGCCTGATCAAAGGACAGACTTACTACTGGAGGATAAGACCGAATTACACATATCCGTCGCGAATATCAGTATTTTCTTCAACTCCGAAATCTTTTATTCTGCTTTCTGAATTTACAGATATTTCAACTTCTATGATTGGCTTAGCTTTCGGATCTTCATTATGGGGCGACTACGACAATGACGGCGATCTCGATGTATTCGTTACTGGTCAGGAGCAAACAACAGTACAAAAATATTCTATTATCTATAATAACGACAATGGAGTTTTTAATGATATTAACGCAGGCCTGCTTGGCATGAATTACTCATACGCTGACTGGGGTGATTTTGACAACGATGGCGATCTCGATCTTGTTATCATAGGAGACACAACCTTTGATCGGATGATAATATACAGAAATGATTTTTCAACTTTCACTTCTATTAACACCGGAATCTCATGCAGCGGATACGGAACCGTAAAATGGGGTGATAAGGAAAACGACGGAGACCTTGATCTTCTTGTCACAGGCCGGGATGCGGTAGGCAACGAAATTTCAAAAATAATTGATAACGGAGACAGTACATTCACTGAATCAAATATCGGAGAACTTTCTCCGCTAGAATGGAGCTGCGGAGACTGGGCTGATTTCGATAATGACGGAGATCTGGATATTGTTATAAGCGGAAGAGGCAGTATTGATAATTATACTTATGTTTATCTTAACAACGGCGGAACATTCGTATTGTCGCAGCAGCTGCCATTAACCATATACAGAAGTTGTCTAGACTTTGGTGATTATGATAATGATGGCGATCTTGATTTAATAATTGCCGGTTATTCAATGATGGAGGGTTACGATACGAAAATCTACTCAAATGATAACGGATTGTTTTTTGATTCAGGAATTGTTTTACCGGGTGGTCAGGACGGATCTGTGAATTGGGGGGATTATGATAACGACGGCGATCTCGATGTGCTTATTACAGGCTACAGTCCGACAGTTATAACAAAAATCTATTTGAATGAATCAGGAAGTTTTACTGAATTTCCGGTTGGACTTAAACCTTCAAACAGAGGCCGTGCAAGCTGGGGTGATTACGACAACGACGGCGATCTCGATATTCTTGTTAGCGGTAGAGATGGCACATTCGATTATTTTACAAAAATATACAGAAACAACATACAGACCCCGAATACTGTGCCATCACCTCCGTCGAACATTTTGATAAGTACAGATTTCTCCAACACAACGATCAGCTTCACTCCAGGTTCAGACACCGAAACTCCTTCTGCAGTTCTTTCTTACAATATGGAATTCGGTTTGAATGATTATTCCGGAATGCCTTCGATGTCCGACTCGACAGGCTACAGAAAAATCGTCAGAACAGGTAACATCGGTCAGGTGAATTCATGGACTCTTACTAAAGAGATTCCCGAAGCTATCATACCGCAGGAAATAATGAATTTCTGGTGTAAAGTTCAATCTGTTGATCAAGCTTATTCAGGATCGGCTTTTGCTCAGGCGAACAGGCTGATTGCCAACCGTGATCTTTTGATTATTCCAAAGGAATATATGACCCGCACAGACGAGCTTGTATGGGAGTTTGTGATGTCCGATTCTGTGGCAAGCTATACAGTTCAGATGGCGACCGATACGATATTCTATCCTTATTACAGTCAGACATTAACATTTGCTAAAGAAAGCAAAACCGGCTATGTAGGCGTAGCTCTGCAGGATCTCGATTTCTTTGCAAGCCTGACTGTTAACACTGAGTATTACTGGAGGGTCAAGCCTAATCATGTAAACCCGGTTAAACAAACAGATTTTAACTCACATCAGCTGAGTTTCGTATATAATCCTATACTGATCCCGCCTGCAGATATAACAATTTCAGTTTCCGGTCAATATGTCACTCTCGACTGGGACAGCGGGAAAGACGCAAAAACCGATATTCTTTATAAAGTTTACAGCTCAAATAATCCTTATGCCTCATTCCCTTCAGGCTGGACGCTTGAGACTTCAACAACTAGCACAAACTATTTAGTTCTTTCAACAGCGGCTAAGAAATTCTACTGCGTAACTGCGAACAATTTCGCAAAAAAAATAGATGTGAGAGAGAATGCGGTAACAAAATAGCAAAAATCAAAGCTTAAATGCGTAAATTAGAAATGAAAAAATAATTTATTTTTCTTGATTTCCATGTTTCTGAACAATAGATTAACATTTATAAATTTCAAAACATCAAGAAACTAAAAAATACGGGAGGAGAAAATTATGAAAGTTGCAAGATTGTTGCTGTTTCTGGCATTTTTTGCGTTGGCAAATATGTCTTTCGGAGCAGGTTTCAACGGCGGAGACGGATCTCAGGGTGATCCTTACCAGGTTGCATTTGATAACCAATTGAATCTTGTCAGAGATTTTCCGACATCTTATTTTATTCAGACGGCTGACATTTTTCTGAATGTTGCGCCTTACAATTCTGACCCTGGATGGATCCCTATCGGAAATCAGTCTATACCATTTTCAGGAAACTATAATGGAAATGGTTTTGCGATCCACAACATGTACATTAATGATGCTTCAGGTACCCATTACGGACTGTTCGGTTATGTCGAATACGCAACTCTGACAGACATAAAACTTACAAATGTGAATGTTCTTGCAGGAAATAATGTAGGCGGACTTGTCGGCACGGCTAATACCCTGACAACTATAACAAGATGTTCCGTGATCGGGAATATTACATACCCTACTAAAAAAGCAAGCGGCAGTTATTTTGGTGGCCTGCTTGGTTTTGCAGGTCGTGAAGTTTCGATAGAACAGTGTTCTTATGAAGGAGCTGTCTCAGGATATACAGCTGTCGGCGGGCTGGTAGGATGCCTCTTCAGAGACAGCTATGTTAGATATTCCTACTCTAAAGGATCCGTAACATGCCCTGGAAATAATGCCGGTGGTTTGGTTGGTTCAGTAGGATCTAATCCCTATTCTTCGTCAGTCAGAGAAAGCTTTTCCCAGTCTTCTGTACTGGGAGGAGGAAACTATTTAGGCGGACTGGTTGGAGCATTGGATACTTCAAATATTCGTGAATGCTACTCAACCGGCTATGTAAGCTTTGAAGGAACAAATCTTGGCGGCCTCGTAGGATGGGCTCCAGGATCTATAATAGACTATTCGTATTGGGACGTATCTACAAGCGGTCAGTTAGTGTCCGCCGGAGGTACCGGACTCCTCACTTCAGATATGAAAGATCACCACAGCTTTGAGAACTGGGATTTTAATCTTCCTGTCTGGAAGATCGTAGATACGCAGACTTACCCTTATCTTGCATGGCAGTCATCTGCATATCTCAGATTCTCCGTATCACCTTCAGGAGGTGGTTATACCAATGCTGTTGACGGCGAATACCCGACTGGTCATCAGATAGATCTATCTGCAACGAACTATGCATATTCTAGTTTTTCGAGCTGGTCTGACAACTATAAAAAATCAGTACTGTCATACGACCCCAATTTCACTTACACTGTCACCGGTGATAACACTGATATTACAGCTAATTTTAATCTGATCTTCAACGGGGGTGACGGAAGCCTGGGAGATCCTTTCCTTGTCGCTAATGTTGACCAGTTGAATAATGTCAGGAACTACTTGTCTTCAAACTTTCTTCAAGTAGCCGATATTGATATGATGTGGTGGGGCTGGAACCCGATAGGAGACGGCACCACGCCTTTCACGGGCAGCTATAATGGCGCAAACTATAAAACCACTAACCTTTATATTTATAGACCCGGCGAATATGGTTTCGGATTATTCGGAGTTGTTGATGGTGCATATTTACAGAATATCGGAATTGAAAATGCCTATGTCTATGCAACCGGAAATGTAGGAGGTCTGGCATCTGTAGTACAAAACAGTTCGTCAGTAGTCGGCTGTTACTTTAAAGGGCAGCTCGAAGGAAGCATGGCAGGCGGTCTGATTTACTATATTCAGAATTCCTCGCTTAGCAATTCTTTTGCGGAAGTAACAGTCGGAGGAAATAATACGGTCGGAGGTCTGGTCGCGTTTGTTGACGGGGCAAACATCTCAGCCTGCTTCAGCAAAGGTTCAGTCACGTCAGCAACTAACTACGCAGGCGGATTTGCCTATGAAATAAATAACTCGACAGTAACCGACTGCTATTCGACTTGCTCTGTAAACGGAAATTCTTATATTGCAGGTTTCGGAGGCTACCTGATGTTTTCCAGCCTGTCCAACTGCTATTCTACAGGTATTATAAGCGCAACAGGTACTTATGTCGGCGGATTTTCAGGAAGGACACTGACTTCCACCGCAACAAGCTGTTACTGGGATACTGAAACAAGCGGAAAAGCAACTTCTTCAAGCGGTACGGGGAAGACTACAGCCCAAATGAAACTTCAGGCTACTTTTATTAATTGGGACTACACAACTCCTGTCTGGAAGATCGTTGACACTCGTATCTATCCATTTCTGGCGTGGCAACCAAGCTCAGTACTAACACTTGTTTCGAATCCGGCAGGAGGAGGAACATTATCTGGCGGAGGAGATTACCCTTTAGGAACTTTAGTAAGTATTTCCTCTGTAGCAAATTCATATTCACAGTTTGTAAACTGGACGGACGGTGCTTCAAATGTGATTTCATACGAACTGGGATTTGATTATACAACACTGACGAACGACACAACTTTTACAGCTAATTATCAAATGTACTTCACAAAAAATTATCCGCCTGTTGACGGTGCAATGGACGGAGATGCAAAATGGGGAGATTTTGATAACGACGGCGACATGGATTTTCTGATCACTGGACAGACAGACGGATATAAAACCTCAACCGTTTACAGGAACGACGGATCAGGAAGTTTTTGGAGCAGCTGGGGATTCTCGGCATCTCAATATTCAGCTTCAGATTTCGGAGATTATGATAATGATGGCGATCTTGATCTTCTTACAACAGGATGGGACGAAGGTGGCATATTATCAAGAATATGGAGGAATGATATTAACGAATGGGGCGGTGTTGACAACCCTATAATTCTTCCGCATGGAGTAAATTCAGGCTCTGTTGACTGGGGCGATTTTGATAACGACGGAGACCTTGATATACTTTTGAGCGGGTGGTGCCCATCAGAAGGTCAGCTTATTACGAAAATCTATAAAAACAATTATGGGAGTTTTACAGAACACCCTACTTCTTTGCCGGGAGTTCAGTACAGCTCGAATTCGTGGGGCGATTATGACAACGATGGCGATCTGGACTTTGTGCTGACAGGCAGTAACGGTATCGTAAGTATTTCTCAAATATACAACAACAACAACGGTGTTTTTACTGATATCAGCGCAGGGTTAACTGGAGTTCATACCGGTTCTGCCGAATGGGGTGACTATGATAACGACGGGGACCTTGATCTTCTTATCGCAGGTTACAGCGGAATCAATAACACTATAATCTATAATAATGACAATGGCGTTTTTACAGACATAAACGCAGGACTGGCCGGGATCAACTGGGGTTCTGCCTCGTGGGGAGATTTCGACTCGGACGGGAATCTTGACATTGCAGTAAGCGGCAGCTCTGACTCGGGATACATCACAAAAGTGTATAGAAACAATGCAGGAAACTTCGTTGATTTTGTTCCAAATATGACAGGATTAACTTATTCTTCAGTGAACTGGGCCGATTATGACAATGACGGCGATCTTGATCTTTTGACTTCAGGCTACAACGGAACCAATACTGTTACGATACTTTACAATAACTTTATGAATATCGTAAATACCGTTCCCGGCACTCCAATTAATCTTGATTTCGCACAGAACGGAACTTCACTTCAATTTTCATTCGATCCGGCATCAGACACGGAAACTCCGAGCGCGGGACTTTCTTACAATCTGCAGGTTGAGATCGGAACGAAGATATTTAAACCCGGGAACTCTGATCTAATTTCAGGATACAGGAAAATACCTGATCTGGGCAACATTGGTAAAAATACTTCTTATAACATGAATGTTGACTTCGGCAGCACCGCTTTGCCTCAGGAAGTATTCACAATGAATTACAGGATCCAGGCTGTAGATAATAACTTTGCCGGATCATTATTTGCCAGTCAGTCACGCGAGATATATAACAGGGATTTATTGACAATTCCTAAGGAAGACATGTCTTCTGCAGACGAATTAGTATGGGAACATATAATTTCAGATTCGCTTGATAATTACATACTTCAGCTTTCAGACGACCCTTTGTTCGGAACCTACTTTGAAGAAACCATTCTTCTGGCGAAGGATACAAAAACAGTCTATATCGCCGGAGCTTTGAATGAATTCAGCTTCTTCGGTTCCCTTGTTGACAACACGACCTATTACTGGAGAGTTAAACCTGTACATGTCAACCCGTTGAAACAAACAAGATTCAAAGAAATCCCGGATTCGTTTATTTATAACCAGATCCTTTATCCGCCTTCAAATGTAAGGATCACTAAAGTCGAAGGTAATTATGTGACTCTCGCATGGGATACGGCTAAAGACGTTAAAGGAGAGATAGAATACAGCGTTTACAGCTCAAACCTTCCGTATGCTTCTTTCCCCGGAGAATGGACACTTGAAGCCTCTGGTCTAAGTAACGGAACCTGCATTGTAAATTCTACTACTACAAAGAAATTCTTTATTGTAACTTCTAATGTAGTTCTCAATAAAGTGAATGTAGAAAGCGAAGCTTCGATCAAATAGCTGATCTGAAGCATAATTAAGGGCGGTCAATTTGAACCGCCCTTTTTTTATTTATAGCTCTTGGGTGAGTCTTTCGGAATAGCTATTATAAAATCGGCTTTACCTTTGACGCCTTCTTCAGGTTTTGATATGTCATCGGCTTCAACGATTGTAATGTTCATTATTTTAAGATCTTTTCTTTCGTAATTCAGATAGAGCACGATCCCCTCTTTGTTGTATGAATGAAAGCTTCCGTTAAAATGGAAAAATACACTACCCTTAGAATAGTTTTTCAGGATGAATTGAGCCATGGTGGCATCCTTGATAGCCTGAGCTTTGGCCAGATTTACCGGATCCATTTGTTTATGTCCCATTTTACTTCCCATTTCACTCATGCCTCTTATCATGGTCTTGTAGCAGGCGGCTTCTGGATCGAATTTTACCGGGAGTTTAGCTATATACGATTTTGCCTGAGCAGATAGTTTGTCAAGCGCTTGAAAACCTCCGTAGTTCACCATGCTCGCATATCTTCTCGGAATGTTCGTTGAGACAAACTTCAAATGCTTTTCCTTTGCGAACTGAAGTATAGGCTTATAATCGGTTTTATAATTCGGCCATAGCCTTGCGTCAGCTTCGAATTTGCTGTCGTCAAAATATCCTGCAAGATATTCGTCTATTATCATCTGATTGTCTGCCTCGAACATCTCCGCACCGACTATGAGTTTATTTCCGGCAGTTGTGAACAGGTCTTTCACAAGCTGAAGCTCAAGATTGTGCGCAACAACGCTGTTATGGGTCTCGCCGAAGAACACCATATCTGACGATGAAGCTTTTTTAACAAAGTCCTGATAGTCAGCAGGTTTAAGATCGGAATTATAGATCTGATAAGGTTTCTTTTCCTGTGCAGTCATCGTCACGCTCCAGATAATTATTAGTACCGCTAAATATTTTGACATCATCATATCCTCATTGTTTTTTAATCAACATATATCCTCGGTACCCTCGATGAGATCATAGTGAGAACCTCATAGGGTATAGTATGAATTTTATCGCACAGGTCTTCAAGCCTGATCTCGTCGTCACCCGATCTGCCGAAAAGCAGCACATCGTCTCCGTTGAACGCTTCTCCACCCGGTCCCAGATCGACCATCATCTGATCCATGCATATATTTCCTGCAACGGTATATTTTTTACCTCTTATCATGACCTCTCCCCTGTTGGACAGAAGTCTGTTATAGCCGTCACCGTAGCCGACAGGAAGAGTGACAATTCTTGTCTGTATATCACTTGTGAAAGTGTGGTTATAGCTTACTCCCGTTCCGGGCGGGATCACTTTGAAATATGACACCTTCGTTAAAAGGGTCATCACAGGTTTGAGCATTCCTTTAAAGCCGGGCGGAAGAGAGGAATAACCGTAGAGCATCAGACCCGGCCTGACCATATTGAAATGTGAATTTTTATAATTAATAATTCCTGCTGAATTGGCGCAGTGGATATATTTCGCATCGTAGCCTTTTTTAGCCATAAATTCAAGCAGCGCATCGAACCGTTTTATCTGAAGTTCCGTGAATTCCTTATCATGTTCTTTTATACCGTCAGATTTTGCAAAGTGGGTGAAAATACCTTCGACAATAATATTGGGCGCGTTGAATGTTTCCTCGATGAACTTTTCGGCGTTGTACCAGTGTACTCCGAGCCTTTCCATACCTGTGTCGATCTTAATATGAACTTTTGCCGCTTTTCTTAACGATGAAGCTGTTTCGCTTATCGCTTTTGTTTTATCCATAGAAGAGGTGGTTATGTCAATATCGTACCTGATAAAATCAGGGATCTGCTCAATATTGATCCCGCCCATCACGAGTATCGGGATTTTTATGTCATGCTCTCTTAAAAATATACCCTCTTCAAGAAATGCCACACCGAAATAATTTACGCTCAGATTTATAAGTCTGTTCGCGACCTCGAGCATTCCATGGCCGTAGGCATTGGCCTTTATGATACCCATTACCTTCACATCTGCGTCGATAAAGGACCTAATTATACCGTAATTGTGCCTCAGATTATCAAGATTGATTATGGCTCTTGTCGGACGGTTTCTGTATGCCTGGATTTGTCTGTTCATAGCTATTTTCCTATGCAGAATTTGCTGAATATATTGTTTATGATGTCAAGGCTTGTGGTCTCGCCGGTAAGTTCGCCAAGTGTGTCAAGCGCCTGCCTAAGGTCGAGAATAACCACCTCATTCGTCTGAGATTCGTTTATTGATACTTTAGCCTGTTCAAGCTTAGCTGCCGTATCTTTGAGAATGTTCAGATGACGCAAATTCGAAATATAATAAGGCTGATATGTCATGTTTTCGTCAATTACTGCCCTTACGATCATTTCTTTAAGCTCTTCAATTCCCTGACCGGTCTTACAGCTGATCTTTATCGAACCTTCTCCTACGCTGAGATCTTTAAGATCGGATTTATTGTAAACCCTTATGACTTTATCAGCTGTTATGCGAGGAACATTATCCGCATTCGTCGAATCAATTACCTGAAGCACTATATCAGCTTCAAGAAGGAGCTTCTTAGATCTGCTTATACCTTCAGTTTCGATAGCATCCGCAGTTTCTCTGAATCCCGCGGTATCGAACAGCCTTAACAGACAGCCGTGAACTTCAATTCTTTCCTCGATCGTATCTCTGGTCGTTCCGGCGATATCGGTTACGATGACCCTGTCGGACTGAAGCAGTCTGTTCATCAGAGACGACTTGCCGGCATTTACTTCGCCTGCAAGCACGACCTTTATCCCGTCTTTGAATATCCTTCCTTTTTTGTAGCCCTGAATGAACTTATTTATAACTTCGACGGCATTATCTACTTTCACCGCTATTTCTTCTTTTGGAGTGAATTCCAGTTCCTCTTCTGAAAAATCGAGTTCCAGTTCAAGAAGAGATATAAGGTCTATCAGCATCTGACTGATCTTTTTAAGCTCTGTTGAAAGTCCTCCTTCGAGCTGCTCTTTCGAAGCTGTATATGACGCTTCGCTCTCCGAATTGATCAGATCTATCACGGCTTCAGCCTGAACAAGATCCATCTTCCCGTTCATGAATCTTCTCCGGGTGAATTCTCCGGGTTCAGCTTCCTTCACGCCTTTTACTTCGTAAAGAGCTTCAAGTATCTTTTTCACGACGACCGGCGATCCGTGACAGTATATTTCTGCGGATTCTTCTCCGGTGTATGAATGATCTTCTTTGAAAAAGACGACGGTGACTTCGTCTGTCAGCTCGCCTTCGTTATAGAATTTTGAAAAATAAAGTCTGTTGTATTCAAAATTGTTCTCTATCCTTTTTGAAGTAAGAAATTTCTTCAGTATTTCAGCGCTGCCTTTTCCGGACAGCCTGATAACCGATATTCCCGCTCTTCCGGGAGCTGAAGCTAACGCAGCTATAATCATGAAAAGCTCTTCATTTTTTTTATAATATAAGTTATTTAGAGTTGTATTACAATACAATATTAGAAAGAATCCTGTTCGGTTCTTTCGATTATTTCATCCTGAAGGTCTTTTCCGAGATTGTTAAAAAAATCGCTGTAGCCTGCAACTCTTACGATAAGATCTCCATAGTCTTCAGGATGCCGCTGCGCATCCCTTAAAGTATCTGCCTTAACAACATTGAACTGTATATGATGCCCGTTGAGCCTGAAATATGTTCTGATAAGCGATTTGACGGCATCGATTCCTTTATCGTCCGAGAGGATCTGAGGAGTAAATTTCTGATTAAGAAGCGTTCCGCCTGTTTTGAGGTGATCCATCTTCGATGCGGATTTTAAAACTGCGGTCGGCCCTTTTCTGTCAGCTCCCTGAACGGGTGAAATTCCTTCAGAAAGAGGTTTTCCGGCTTTTCTTCCGTCCGGAGTAGCTCCTATTACGGATCCGAAATACACATGACAGGTGGTAGGAAGCATGTTTATCCTGTAATGACCTCCGGTAGCGTTCGGTTTGCCGTTCACGGCCTTATAATATGAATTGAATACTTTTTTCATAAGCGCGTCAGGATAGTTATCGTCATTACCGTATTTTCTTGTTTTGTTATGTATATGGCTGTAAATGGTCTCATAACCTTTAAAATCATTGTCAAGAGCTTTGAGAAATTCATCCATCGTGAATTTCCTTTCATCAAAGACATGCTGTTTCAGGCTTGACAGACTGTCGGTTATTGTTCCTGTGCCGACTCCCTGGATATATGATGTGTTGTACCTTGCCCCGCCTGCATTATAATCCTTACCGTTGGTTATGCAGTCGTCAATTATGACGGACAGGAACGGAGCGGGCATTGTTTCAGCGTATAATCGCGCGATCTTATTGCTGCCTTTAATTTTGATGCCGGTGAAATATTTCAGCTGTTTATTAAAAGCTTTCACGAGATCATCAAATGATGAAAATCTGCGCGGATCCCCGGTTTTCGGACCAAGCAGTTTTTTAGTGAAATTGTCATAGCCGTCGTGGAGCGTGAGATCGAGTATTTTTACCAGATTGAAATATCCGTGAAGAATGTAAGCCTCTTTACCGAATGCTCCAGTTTCCACGCATCCGCTCGTGCCTCCGTCCCTTGCGTCCCCGAGCGATTTGCCCATCCCGAGCATCTCCTTAACCACTGCGTCAGCATTGAATACCGAAGGCTGTCCAGCTCCTTTTTTGATGATATGTAGCGCTCTTTTTACGAATTCATCCGGATTTTTTTCGCTGACCTGAATGTTCGAACTCGGCTGGAGCAGTCTCATTTCGTCAATGCAGTCCAATACCATGTAGGTCATGTCGTTGACCGCATCCGTTCCGTCGGTTTTCAGGCCGCCTGAATTTATGTTGGCGAAATCAGTATAAGTAGCGCTTTCGAGAAGCGTGAAACCCACTTTCGGCGGAGCAGGCTGATTGTTGAACTTTATCCAGAATAAATTTAAAAGCTCATACGCGGAATCTTTTGTCAGAGTACCGTCCTTTATGCCTTTTTCGTAAAAAGGCTGAAGATGCTGGTCAAGCCTGCCGGGATTGAAAGCGTCCCATGTATTTAGCTCGGTCGTTACTCCGAGATGAACGAACCAGTAAGCCTGAAGCGCTTCGTGAAAATTCCGGGGCGCGTTTTCAGGAACATTTAAGCATACCTGAGCTATTTTTTCAAGCTCAGCTTTTCTGGTCCTGTTTTTTTCTGAAGCGGCCAGTTCAAGAGCTTTATCAGCGTGTCTGTGAGCGAATTTTATTATGGCATCGCAGGCTATATTCATCGCTTTAAGCTGTTCGATCCTCTCAGCTTTTTCAGGGTCATTCCCTTTTTGGAATTTCCTTATAGATGCTTTAATGTCATTTTGAAATTCTTTAAATCCTTTAGTGAATATTTTTTTGTCGCCGACAGTGTGCCCGGGCGCTCTCTGCTCCATGAATTCGGTGAAGATCCCCGCGTTATAGGCATTTTTCCACTCTGAAGGCATCATTTTGAATATTTTATGCCTGACCGATCTTTCTTGCCAGTAAGGTTTTATTTTTCCTTTCTGGACATCGTATGCGTTCTTATCAACTTTAAAGCTGATCTTATTTCTTTTGTTCATTACATCAAAGTCTTCTTTGGTATGGCAGCACAGTTCGGGAAATGTTGGAGCTCCGCCCGGCGCATCTCCCTTCTCACCTACGATCAGTTCTCCGTCGTTTATGCAGACAGGTTTGTTTTCAAGTATGTCTCTGAACGTTAAAGCTCTCAGAACTGGAACGGTATATTTTCCGGAATATTTTTTATAAGCTTCGGTTACGATTTCTCCTCTGCCGATCCATATATGCGGAACTGCTTCAAGGCTCTGTTTTCTCAGTTTTTTTACCCTTTCCGTGAGCATTCTAACCTCCGGTAATCGTTTTGTATCCCTCTGAAATGAACATTTCCTTTATTTCCTGTGTCCTATCAGGCTGATTCTCCTTTATATCCGCGCCGAAATTCAGACCGAGCTTAATATACTTGCTTTTTGCATACCTGTGGTATGATAAAAGATTTATTTGTTCAAATTTTATATTTTTAAGATATTTTATTATGCTTATCATGTTTTCATCGGTATCAGTTATGGACGGGATAAGCGGGACCCTGATAAAGATCCTTTTCCCTGAATCTGAAAGATATCTCAGATTATCAAGTATGTTCCTGTTCGACACTCCGGTATATTTTTGATGAAACTCGTCTTCGATCAGCTTGATATCATAGAGATAAAGATCGGTCAGATCATTTATCATCCTGAAATTCAATCCCGATGAAAAACCGCTGGTATCGACGGCAGTATGGATCCCCTCTTTTACGCATTTCTGAAGCATTTCTTTCAGGAACCTGACCTGCATCAGCGGTTCACCGCCTGAGAATGTAACGCCGCCGTCCGAAGTCTTATAGAACTCCCTGTCCTTTAGTATCTCCTTCATTAGTTCAGCGGAAGTAATGTCAAGACCGATGTTTTCAATAGCCTGCGGCGGACAGTCAGCGGCCGTCTTCACATCGTGAATTCCTGCGCATGTTCCACACGATATACATTTTTCTTTGTTGAAAACGGTCTGTATTTCAGGATTCAGACTTTCGGGATTATGGCACCATGCGCATCTCAACGGGCAGCTTTTTAGAAAAATCGTCGTCCTTATTCCGGGACCGTCGTGTAGCGAAAAATGCTGTATGTTGAAGATCCTTCCTTTCATTTAAGCCTTTCGGAAACAAACTCCTTAATGAGAATTCCGGCTTTCTTCAGCTCCTCTTCCGGCCTTGCGATATTGAATCTGACGAATTCCTGACCGTTATCCGAAAAGTGGATCCCGGGAACAGTAGCCACCTTTTTGATATCATATAGATCCATGGCGAATTTCAGCCCGTTATCAAATCCGTCAGGCAGCTTTGCCCAGATGAAATATCCGCCTTCGATCTTCGGGATCTTAAATCCGCATCCGGTCAGATGACCATTCATGATCTCAAATGATGTTCTCATCTTTTTTCTGAGCCGAACGGAATAATCTTTAGCGAAATAGCTTTTATCGAGATACAGCGCAACTGCTTCCTGAAGAATTGAAGGAGAGCTCAATCCCGTATAATCGTGGATGAGCCTTATGTTCGAGATATGCTCTTTCGAGCAGATGAAATAGCCGAGCCTCCATCCCGTTATTGAAAGAAGTTTTGAAAAACTGTTTATGTAAAAAAAATATTCGCTGTCAAATAACGGCATGAAAGGTTTTTTATTAAAATAAATTTCAGAATAAACGGAATCGGCTAGAACATAAACCTTTTTCCTTTCGGCTATTTCCCTGATCTTGAGAAATTCCTTTTCAGTCCAGATCCTGCCCAAAGGATTACCCGGTGAATTCACGAACATGAGCCCGACCTTGTTTTCATCGATAAAAGCTTCGAGCTTTTTAAAATCGATCGAACAGTCATCTTCAAAAGAAAAGGAAACGAACTTTCTGTTGAATATTCCCGGCAGCCTGGAATAGCTTTCATAAACCGGATCGAATCCGAGAGCGGCCCTGTTTTTCGGCATAATGCCGTTCAGATAAGTGAAGATCAGCGAAACAGCTTCGGTAGCGCCGTTCACGACCATGATGTTCTCTTCTGAGAAAGGCTCATATTTATTTTTTAATATTTCAACAAGCTTTGTGTTGCCGTTCGCCGGAGCGTACTGATGGATATTATCCGAAGATATCCATCCCAGAATATCAAGGAGTTCTTCAGGTGGTGAGAATCCCGGAATTCCCTGCGCGAGATTTATGCCTCCGAACATCTTTACTTTATTGCTCATCAGACTTATATAAGATATTTTTTCCAAAATTCTGCCCGCCTTTGATTAATTCGCTTTCCCCCGCTTAATATAACAAATAACTCGTCATATTCAAAACGGATTACTCGCCTATTTTCACTTTTATTTACTTTGACTATACGCTAAAAATTTTATATATTGACACGCGCGTTTGAAAAATATCGGACTGCGCAGGCATATAATTAGTGGCAGCTAAGGATAAATGGATTTATTTAAAGACATAATAGGGCAAAAAAAGATAACGGAAAGTTTATCCGGCGCAGTATTGAACAATAAACTTCATCACGCTTACCTTTTCACCGGTTCTCAGGGAGTGGGAAAAGAAGCAGTTGCACTTGAGCTGATAAAGATAGTTAACTGCCAGACCGGAGCAGGTAAAAAAGGATACTGCGGCGAGTGCCCGACCTGCAGACAGCTGTGGTCATTTGCCTCGGACGATCTTCTCTACATTTTTCCGACTATAAACAAAGCCTCCGACACCGATAAAGTTATTAAAGAGAAGTCGGTAATGATCAGCGCTGAGCTCAAAGAAAAATCAAGACTGAGAGGTTATCATAAATTCAGCTTTAAAACAGGAAGGTTCATAACATTATCTCAGATCGACGAGATCAAATATTTTGCCAGATATAATTCGATCAACAAATCCAGAAAGTTCGTTATTATCTATCCTGCCGAGCTTATGAATAAAGAAGCCCAAAACTCGCTTCTTAAAATTCTGGAAGAACCGCCTGCTGATCTTTTCTTCATTCTGATCTCAGAAAATCCTTCATTTGTGCTTGACACGATAAGATCAAGATGCCTCAACATACATTTTCCGCTTCTGTCGGAAAAGGACATTGAAAATTACATCGGAAAATATCATCCTGATGTTGAAAAAGATATAATACCCGATCTTGTGTCGGATTCATTCGGCAGCATCGATACTCTCTCAAAGCTGTTAACAGATTCCGGAGCAAGGCTGTCAAAACTTCATGAAGATCTCTACGAGATATTTTTCGATTCCCTGCCCCCGAAAACAGTGAATCTGATAGATGCATTCCTTGAAGAGATAAAAGAACTTTCGGATACCGAAATTGATTTCATACTTAGAAAAACATTGAATAAACTGCTTTCTTCGACTTTCGGGGAAGACAGAAAAGGATCTAATAAGATCAGAGCAGCCGTCATTAACGACTTTGAAAGATTCGGCGTGATGTACAGAAGGAACATAAACCCCAGACTGCTGATGATAAACCTGTATTTAAATTTTAGAGAGGAATATAAAAAGTGGAAAACACGATAAACGAAAATATCATTAATGATATAATTTCACCAACTACCGACACATCGGAACTGACTACAGAGGACAGGAAGGAATTCCTGATCGAGACCAACTTCAAGGGAGTAAGGAAACATTATTTTCTGAATCCGAAAGCCATACCTCTGAAAGTAGGCGAGTATATAATCGTTGATCACGAATCCGGCGAAGACATGGGCATAGTGAGCGGAATTACGATCAAGCAGCTTAAACGGGAAAACATCGATATAGCCGGTGAGATAATCAGAAAAAGTAATCAGATCGACCTCCGAAGGCTGGAAGAAAACAGGAGGATAGAAGACAATATTCTTGTGAATGCGAGAAAGCAGGCGAAACATTTCGGCCTCGAGATGAAATTTATTGATATTGAATACAAATTTGACAGAAAAAAACTCGTTTTCTATTTCACTGCGGACGGAAGGGTAGATTTCAGAGAACTCGTAAAAGTTTTCGCAGCTGAATACAGAACAAGGATTGAGCTGCGTCAGATCGGAGTTCGCGATGAAGCCCAGAAAATTGGAGGAATAGGCATTTGCGGCAGGGAGTTATGCTGCTCACAATTCCTTACGAATTTCGTTTCAATAAATGTTTCAATGGCAAGGGACCAGAATCTGTTCGTAAAACCAGAAAAGTTTTCCGGTGCCTGCGGTAAGCTTCAGTGCTGCCTTAAATATGAGCATGATTTTTATCTCGAGCAGAAGGACGGCATTCCGGATACAGGCTCAGTTCTAATGACCGATAAAGGCAAGGCTACGATCTCATTTATAGATGTGTTCAATCAGTCTGTCACCCTGGATTTTGAAGGCGGCGAGACGCTTATAATGCCTAAGCCTGAACTGATTACTAAACTGGAGAAAGACTATAGGATAATCAAAAACAGCCGCGATGAAAATTCCAGAACAGAGAACGGATGCGCAGGCTGTCCGAAAGGTAATTTCTTAAGTTATGACGAAAATGACGGAAAAGAAAAGATCGTATCTGCAGGCAAGCGGAACCCACAACAGTCTCAAGACAGAAGAAACAAACCCGCAAAAAAGGGGGAATAAATTGTCAAAAAGATCAGAGATACAGAAATACGCGAAGATCAAAGGTGACCAGGACTATGTAAATACTCTATTAAGAGCTGGGCGGATTATCTACGGCGAGCTTATTAATTCTGTGATTTATTTTGAAAGCAACACTCTTTTGCCTAAAACCGGCATCCTTATCCAGGAAGATGACGGGATGGTCTTCTACGGATCAAAATCCCTGCTTGAAAAAGAATTTAACATATCTTTCCCTTATGAAAACATTTATCTGTCGCAGAACAGCGGATTTTCTATCAGTTTTATATATCAGGAATATGACAAGAAGAAAGACAAATGCAAATTCAGCATATCTTGGGAAGATTATATTACTAAGAATATTAAACCGGATTTCATCCAGAGGCTCAATCTTAAAATAAGGGACCGTCTGTTAAAAAGAGCTACTGAATATCTGAAAGCGAATGATACATCCCAGGAGGCAAATTATTATTATAATAGAGTTCTAACTGAAAAAATCGATGATATCAATTTCATATTGGATTTTATCTCCCTTATCAAATTCGAGGCTGAGATTGAAAGCGAAGGTTTTGTTGAAATTTATGACAATATAATTGAAAAAAAATCGATCTTTCTTTCCAACATTTATCCCGAACATAAAGACATTATTGAAAAAAGGCTGAAAACAAAAAAGGATGTTCAGCTTACAAAACATATACCGAGAAGCAAATCGCAGGATATTGAATCTCTTGAGGAAAAGGATATAACGATCGAAAAGCTTATGGCAGTTCGGGGGGTTCAGAAGATCATTGACGATAAAGTTAGAGAGAGTGTTGAGAAAGTTAAGGACCAGCTTCTTACAGACTACCATGAAAAGGTCGATGAGTTTTCAAATAAACTCGAGCTTGAAAAAAGGATATACAGGGAGATCATCAGGGATAATATAAATCTGAAAGACACCGTTGAGATCAAGGGTGTCGATTCCGATAAAGTAATCGACAGGATAACAAATTTTTATTACAGGTACAAACTTCTTAATGAAAAACTGCCTGATAACTTTACTATAGAAATGAAAAATCCGGACCAGGGAAAGAACACTCTGCTTTTCCTTCTTGAAAGCATGTCTGAAAAGTATATCAAAATAGTTGACCCTTATTTTTTCCCGTCCGAGCTTGAGCTTCTTAAAGACATACCTGACGACATCGAAATCAGAATAATCACTTACGCGCTGATGACTGATGAGTATAAGGACAAACTGGCTGAATTTAAGAAAAAGCTCTCTGAATTGAGAGAAAACAGATACGCAGCTGTACAAGTCAAGCTTATTAGGTTCGCCAACAGACCTCAGACACCGATCCACGACAGGGCTTTATTCTCGCTTGACTGGGGTTTGAGTTTCTCGAATTCGCTTTCACAGATAGGCTCGAAACACGATATCGTCGTAAGAAGAATATTATCAAAAGAAAGGGAAGTTACTGATTTCGATGATTTCTGGTTCATCGGCACTGAAGCTAAAAGAGGCGGTAAAATTTTAAAAATTAATGTCATAGATTTATAATTTGATCGGAGAATGAATGAAGAGCACGAAGGAGATACGCGAAGATTTTAATAATTTTTTCATAAAGAAGGGGCATACCAAGGTTCTTGCATCGCCGGTTATACCCTACAGCGACCCGACCCTGATGTTCACGAACGCAGGTATGAACCAGTTCAAAGATATTTTTCTCGGTACGGGAAAAAGGGATTACACAAGGGCTGTCAACAGCCAGAAATGTATAAGAGCAGGCGGAAAGCACAATGACCTGGATGAAGTCGGAAAGGACGGATTCCACCACTCTTTCTTTGAAATGCTCGGCAACTGGTCGTTCGGGGATTATTATAAAAAAGAAGCCATAACATGGGCATGGGAATTATTGACCGAAGTATGGAAGCTTGATAAAAGTAAGCTTTATGCCACTGTATATAAAGACGATGATGAGGCTGAAGAGCTTTGGAAAACGGTAACAGACATTGATCATTCGCATATTTCCAGACACGGAGATAAAGACAATTTCTGGTCAATGGGAGATACCGGTCCGTGCGGCCCCTGCACAGAAATTCATTACGACAGGGGAATTGATTTCTGCGACAAGCAGAATATTCCGGGGCATATTTGCGAGGCGAACGGCGACTGTGCGAGAGTATTCGAGATATGGAACCTCGTATTCATCCAGTACAACAGGGATGAGAACGGTGTGCTTACTCCGCTGCCGAACAAACATGTTGATACAGGTATGGGATTAGAAAGGGTATGTCAGGTTCTTCAGAAACAGAACTCAAACTATCATATTGACCTGTTCAGAGATATTATTACCGAGATCGAAATTGTTACAGGCGTAAAATATCAGACCGATGAAAGCGGAACGCCGCACAGGGTCATAGCCGATCATGTCAGAACGCTTCTTTTCGCTATTTCGGACGGCGGAATGCCTTCCAACGAAGGACGGGGGTATGTCTTAAGAAGAATATTAAGAAGAGCTGTCAGATACGGTACAAAGCTCGGTATGAACGAACCTTTTTTATACAAAATAGCTCCGACGGTCGCCGATGTTATGGGCGATGAATTTCCTGAGATAAGGAAATACTTAAAACACGCTCAGAGCATAATTCAGGCAGAAGAAAAAATGTTTTTGACCACATTGACGAAAGGCGTGGAATTATTCAGCGAATTCGTCAGAACGAAAAAGGACGGCGATAAGACCATTGACGGCGAAACGATATTCAAGCTTTATGATACATTCGGATTTCCGGTTGACCTTACAGCCCAGATGGCTGAAGAGATCGGTTACGCTATGGATAATGCAGGTTTTGATGCTGCTATGAAAATACAGAAAGACATGTCGCGTTCTAATCAGAAATTTAAAGGTAATTCAGACATTGAATGGATAGTGCTTTCGGAAATTAATTCGACAAGATTCATCGGATATGATACTCTTGAAGCAGCCTCAAAGATCGTTAAATACAGAATAGATAAAGATAAAATTTTTATCGTGCCTGACGAATCTGCTTTCTACGCAGAATCAGGCGGACAGATAGCGGATACGGGCTCCGTCTTGATCAACGGCGAGGCGATTCAGGTGATCAATGTCCAGAAAGACGGGGATTTCTTCGTGATCTCAGCTAAGAAGCCTGAGGTACTGAATATTTCAGCCGAGACCGTTCTTGATCAGAAGGTTGACGGCGCATTCAGGGATGAATGCAGAATGCATCACAGTGCGACGCATCTTCTGCAGGCGGCGATCAGAAAAATTTACGGCGATCATATCGCACAGTCAGGTTCATTCGTCGGGAACGACATAATGCGTTTCGATTATTCGCATTATGAAAAGATGTCCGATGAGAATATCAGGCTGGTTGAAGAGATCGTAAACTCGTTTGTAAGAATGAACCTGCCCATAACCACCGAGATCATGCCGCTTGCTGAAGCTAAGAAAACCGGGGTCACGGCTTTGTTCGGCGAAAAGTACGGCGAGATCGTGAGAGTCGTACGGATGGGAACCGTTTCTGCCGAACTCTGCGGCGGTACCCATGCATCAAGGACAGGAGATATAGGATATTTCAGGATACTTTCTGAAACAAGCATCGCCGCAGGGATCCGCAGGATCGAAGCCGTGTGCGGACATCACGCAGTGGTCAAAGCTGCCGATCAGAGGGATATTATTGAAACGATCATCAGAAATCAGTCGGTAAAAGAGCATGACATTCTTGCAAGACTCGACAAAATCTCTCTCGACAAGAGAGAGCTTGAAAAGTCGATCAATGAGTTAAATGAAAAACTGGCTATGACACAGATGTCAGATCTGAAATCCAAAAAGATAAGCATAAACGGAATCAATATTATTTCATCCATAGTTCAGGTTTCAGACGCGAAGATACTCAAGAACATGGCTGAGAATTTAAGAAATCAGCTTCAGATGAGCATTATACTTCTCGGAGCCGACATAGACAATAAAGCTTCGCTGGTATGCGCAGTTACCGATGACCTGAAAGGAACTATCAAAGCAGGCCAGATAGTAGGACAGGTAGCTAAAATGCTCGGCGGAGGCGGAGGCGGCGCTGATCATCTGGCTACGGCCGGAGCTAAAGATGTTTCAAAGCTGCACGAAGCACTTGAATCAGTTAAAACTTCTATATAAGATAAAGGGCGGAATTTCCGCCCTTTAATTTTTACTTAACTTTCTTTGGAATCTCAATCGTCCTCGGCTGCTCTTTACTGTCATTTACTCCAGTAATAAAGAAAAACATTCTCGGATCTGCCGTTGAGAATGTATATTGGCTTTCAGTGACATTAGCTAAGAAAGTGAATGTTCCGTAGGGATCCGGTGAAGAATAAATATTGTAACTTGTAGCTCCTTGCATGTCTGGCCAGTCCAGAGTATTTGGCGGTAAAATGATCGGATCGATAATGATGGGAATATATGCAAAAATTATTTTTACTGACCACGGGCTTGAGAAAGTGCTGTATCCTGCCTCGTTCTTTGAACGAACTTTCCAGAAGTAAGTACCGTCAGCAAGATCAAATACAGGTTGGTAATAGCTTGTCGTGACTTCCGTATTGATTTCAGGCGAAGAATAATCGGAATTGTTATCAACTACGATGTTGTAAGCCATAGCGTCAGCAACATCATTCCAGTCAAAATAAGGTTTTCTATCCGAAAGCTCCTGCCCGTCGGTCGGAGAAACAAGCACAGGGACGGCAGGCGGTACAACATCAACAACATTGAGCTGCACCGGAACGCTTACATTGCTGTACTGCGAATTCAGCCTGATATTGGCTGTATAAGTTCCTTCTGCAAGCCCGGCACTGTTGAAACCGACTGTAATCGGATCCGATCCTGAAACAGCCGCTGTTCCCGATGTTGTTGCTCCGCCGTCGAGAGTCAGCCACGAATAAGATACTATCCCTTTTACAACAATATTATCTATAGCCCAGTAACCTGAAAAACGCGGTAATGAAGCATGGTACCTGATCCTTGTTGTTGATGAACAATACTCTCCAGGTATCTTAAGAACTTGTAAATCAGGACTTTCCCATGTTCCCAGCGAATCTTGAGTCGAATAGATTATTGCCCAATTTACACTGTCGACTGAAACTTCAACGAAAGCAGTACTTATACTTGTGCCTACATTCGTTTTCTTTTGTTGGAATGATATTGAACCTTCACTGTAATAGGATAGATCGATTATACCCGATGTTAAATAAGTTTGGTTAACAGCCCCTCCGGCACCGGCTCTAACAAATGCCATCGGCGTACCGTTTAATGACCCTCCATCATAAGTACTCGTCCTTGACCATGCTGTTGCGGATATGGATGCTGTCCAACCTAGAACCGTTTCAAAATAATTTTCATGGACTGTTGAATCACTCACAAATCCGTCATAATCTATGCTTGCTGTATAATCGAGCAGCGAATCGCCGATATTATTCACATACAATATATCATTTGATGACGAATCGAACTGTAGAGTTTTAAATAACTCGTTTGGATTCGGATCAATTACTCCCTGCTTGGTGTTCACTTCATTCTTAACGGTCTGACCCATGAGGCTCGATACAAACACTATCATTACGAACATCAGTATTACATTCTTCATAACATCTCCAAAACTATCTTCTACTTAACTCTCTTTGGTATTTCAATCACCTTCGGCTGCTCTTTCTTTAAGACATCTTTACCTGTTATGTAAAAGAATTTCTTTGACTCAGCAGGCGTATAAGTGTATTCGCTCACAACAACTGTGGTCAGCAGCGTAAATTCGCCGTACGGATCATCGCTTGAATAAACATTGTAGCCGACAGCTTCAGCAACATCATCCCAGTCCAGCTTTATATTTCCGTCAACGATCGAAGTTATAACATTTTGAGGATGCAGGCTATACACTGTTAAACTCACGGGAACACTTTCATTACTGTACTGCGAATTCAGCCTGATGTCGGCAGTATAAGTTCCTTCTTCAAGCCCGTCAGTGTTAAAGCCTACGGTTATCGGATCTGACCCTGCAACAGCCACTGTTCCTGATGTTGTTCCACTTCCGTCAAGGGTCATCCATGAATATGAACTGTATCCGGTTATAACCACATTGTCTATGGCATAAAGAGTTCCTGTTTTTCCCATCGAATAAACGGCAAATCTGAATCTTGCTGTAGTGGTAAGAAACAGTGAAGGAATTTCGCATTCAATTTCAGCCCCGTTTGACCAATCACCGGTATTCGTATTAACCGTATAAAGCGTTGTCCATGTTGTTCCATCGTTTGACACCTGTAATCTTCCATACCAAGGATCGTAAAGTAAAGTTTTCTGGATCCACGATATAGTTGCTGCATCAAAAGAGGATAAATCTTTTATTGCAGATGTTAAATAACAAAAGGAAGAACCATATGCAGCTGTCGTTGACGCGCTTTTAGCAAATCCGGTACCGTTAAAGCTTCCTCCATCCCAAGTAGTAACTCTTGAAAATCCTGGAGTACCGGATGTAGACCAGCCCAATACAGTATCAAAATTATTTTCATGAACAACAGATGAAGATGCATAGCCGTCGTAATCAATACTTGCCGTATAGTCAAGCGGATAACCGCCGATATTATTTACATTCAGCGTTCTGGATGTCGTACTGGAAGCAGCGACAGTTTCAGCTATCGCTGATGGACTTGGATCAATTATTCCCGGTGCTATACCGTAATCGGTGGTAACACACCTGATATGAAAATTATATCCTGTTGATTGTTCCCAGATCAGTCCTGAGCCGTTAAGAGTATAGTACTGATAATACGATCTTAAATAGTCAAAAGTTCCTTCTTCAGTTGGTGCAGTCTGGCATGACCTTGTAACTGTAGTATTGGGAGTGGTTCCGCACTCAAACCCAATGAAATAATCTCCTGCCATATTGTCAAGAGCAGTATATGAACTCAGATCAACATAACCCCACGCATTCGTTTCAGATAAAGTTGCAGGATTTGCAAAAGAAACCGGAGTGATTAAAGCAGCACCCGGTAAACCTGCACTCACTGCCCACACCTTTACAAGCATATTCGCATTATCTTCAGGCTGGCTTGCGTCATCATAGCCTCTGATTAAAGCGCCTGCGATATCTTCGTGGAATGAAGTGAATAAATTGGCAACAGCTTTAGTGTCATATTGAGAAGTCGTAGTTACGACCTCTGTATAATAACTGACTTCGCCGCTGTCGTATTTCTGATGAAGTCCTTCTCTATAATAGAATGGCCCTTTTGAGCCGGTAGCGCCGTTACTGTCTTGAACTTCGATCCTGAACTCAATCAGTGATCCCGGAGTCTGGATAGGAAGCTTCCAGTAATAAATAGCGTCCCTTGAAGTTCCTGTTATTGATGTCGGATTAGCATAGACTTCAGTTCCTCCATTTACTTTGTAATAAACTCGCGCATAATTTATGCCTGTAAAATCTGTAATTTGTGTTGTAATTTCAAATCCATCTGCCTGAGGCGTATAATAATCTTTTTCTTTCGTATAGTAAATGTACGGCGGAATGGGGTCAAATGTTAAAGGTGTGATCTCTATATTATCAATGTTTGAGCCGGCCGCATTATAGCCAGGATCGGTAACAAGAATAAATCTTAGTCTTACATTGGATTCTCCTGCAAAAAGACCTAGACTTATAGTTTCTAGAGCCCATGCATCTCCAAGTACTTCCGAGCTCCAGGTTTTTAAAGTAAACCAATTAACCCCGTCTTTACAAGACTGAAAATGCAGATAGTCGAAGCTTTCCTCAATGTTATAAGTCAGCCAGAAGGAACAGTTTGCGTCTGCCGCTGTTGTAAAGTTAAGCCCGGGAGCAATTTCCGCGACTGAGCCGCCTGTAGCTAACAGCTCTGTGTTGTCGGTATAGTTTGTTCCGGGACTGTCTGATAAAGAGGCCAGACCTGCGTATTGAAGTGCTGTATCTCTTCCCCAGTAAGCGGTTGCCGGGTTGAATAACCATTTGTCAGTAATAACCGTTCTTTCAAAATCATCGCTGAAAGATGTAACAGAAGCAGATACATAAGCACTTGCTTTAAGGGACATATAAGATGTAAAATCTGGATCCGGATCAAGGTAAACCGCTTTTACTGACCAGTAATGGGTACCGTCCGAAGCACCGCTATCAATATAAGAAGTTGATAACAGCAAGGTAGCAATTTGAGCTCCGTCCCTGTAAACGATATATCTTATGGTTTTTGTTCCTTTCGACGGATCGTTCCATGTGATAGTCACATTTCTGTTGTTGTTCAAAGCAACCACATTTTCCGGAGCAGCGTAATAACACTCTGTACCTAATTTGATCTCGCTTACCGCATACATCTGCATACTGGCATACATTCCGCCCCATAACATGGAATGAGCGGTCTGTCCGGTCAGATTATCCCATGTATCTCTAACATAGATCGTAGCCGGCGTTACGGTATCATCATAACCAAAACCGACCAGAGTATGACCCTCAAGCTGAATTAGAACAGGCCTTCCCGCATCAATTGAAGCTTTGTACATTGAGAATTCGTAACCTCCGGTTGCAGGTCCCATATCAGGGGAATCGTTCGGGTCATTATAACCGGTTATTGTCCTTGTATAATTTTTATCAACTGTCATACCAAGTGATTCATAGAAAAGCCTCAGGCCGTGAATGCCGTCCCTTTGAGCAGGAATAAGGGCTTCAGCTCCAATATAATTACTTACACCGCTGATCGTTGAAAATATTGTAGTCCATCCGTCATAATTACCCCATTTATACCACTGGTTCGATCCCATGAAATCCGCCGGACACGGCTGACCTATAATATAGCTGTGCTCAGTCCAATTTCCGTAATACGGATCTGACTCATCTGTATATTCTACCCAGTAGTCATCGCCGTGACCCTTTGTCGCTCTTCCGTCAACGCCAAGCTTGCTTGCTGCTAACGGACACTGATCGGTATCGGGTTGAGATGCCTGGCTGTTCCATTCCGTATTAGTTTGGGGAGCAACTCCGCCGTTCGCAGCTCCAGTATAGACAGTAGGAGCACCGAAATTATCATAGTAAGCAGACATGATCGCGGCTGAAGTCGGCATAGCTCCGTAGCACCATGTGTATGCAGGAACATTGTTAAGAGCAAAAAATCCTTTTTCGCCGTCTTTTCGCATTTTCTTCGGAACTTCAGTATTGGGCAAAGGAAGTTCCTTAGGTGGATATCCCGCATAAGACATTACTGTAACCTGTTCGCCTTTATCATCAATAAAATAATTTTTCGTGTATTTATCGTTCTTAACGGTCTGACTTAAAAGTCCTGACATCGCCACAATCAAAATTACCAATAAACATTTCTTCATAGCTGTCACCTGTTTTTACTTTTCTTTTTTCTCCGGCACTATAATCGTCTTAGGTTGTTCTTTGCTGTTATTTACTCCGGTTATATAGAAGAATTTCTTCGATGCTGCCGCTGTGTAAGTATACTCACTCACAGCTACTGAGGTAATAAGCGTAAATGTACCATAAGGGTTATCAGACGCATATATATTGTAGCTCGTTGCTCCTATAAGGTCGTCCCAGTTTATAATAATACTTCCCCCAGACAATAATGTATTTACATTCTGCGGAAATGGAAGCGCTGGCGTGCCAATTACATTATACGCCACTATCTCATTAGTGGGATCAGACTCCCCTGCCGGATTTGTATAATAAGCTGTTACCTTATATGTATAATCTCCTGTTGCAGGTACTCCGGAATCAGCGTAATTTATTGTCGTTGAAGTTCCGATCGCGACATTGTTCCTGTATATTTTATAGTAGTCTAGAGCTTTTCCTTCGTAAGGAGTCAGTATCTGTTTTGGATCGGTGACGGCTCTCGTACTCGTTGCAGGCACTAAAGCTTCGGATTTTCCCACCCATCCTCCGTCTTTAGAAGGTGATGATGATGTTATGTAACCGAAGAAAGACCATTCGTAATCTAAGCCCGCGGTGGAATTACTTATCGAGGCAAAGTATTTACCATCCGTTCCCATATAATAAGAGTGTGAACGATCCACTGTCTTCATCAGGTTAGTCGGGTTGTCTGTGCCATAAAGGTTTATAACCTCAATATTAAAATCTTCAGTTAAAACGAGTGGTGTAGGCAAAGCATACTTGACCAGCTTGTTATGAACTGCAGTCAGTGAGTGAGAAGTATGATACACGGTAAGAACTGTATCAGCTGAAGTTCCGTAGCCTTTAAAGACTCTGAATATGAACTGGTTCTCTCCTCCCCAGTTACCTTCGTCTTTATCATAGAATATAGCTGCTATAGAATCAAGCGTTATCGGATAGTAGTAACCCAGATCAGAAGCTGCGAACCTGGTTCTTTTTTGGTCGATCGGTGTAAGCGGGTCGTACAGAGTAGTAAAAGAGTTCGCGTAACAAGGATCAAAATATGTGTACCATTTTGGAGCGTTGTGGGAAGGTGCATACCAGCTCAGGTTAACCTGTGTTGCAGGTGCTACTGTACCTGTAAGAAAATCCGGTTTCGGGTAAGCGTCTATCGTAGCGATTACATGATCGCTCGGGATAGAAGTTCCTGTCGGATAAAGCGCTCTCATGTAATATGTATTGTCTCCATCAATAAAACCTGTATCTGACCAGGTGTCTATCGCACCGTTATTTAAAGTTGCTGCCAAAGTTCCGTTCCTGTATATTTCATAACCGGAACAATCTTCGATAGGAGAAGGATCTGTAGAAGCGATAGTGATCTTATCGAACGCAAGAGTGTAAAGATCATTTGTGTTTACCGCTACTCTAAAACCGATCCTTGTCGTTGTATTATCCAACGCTGAAAGATCGCAGGTCTCCTCATATTCCCAGATATTTTCAGGAGACACGCTTCCGTCATACAGTGCGTGCTGGGTATAAACGATATTCGTTTCTCTTCTTTCCTCGCTGAAATCGCCTGAATAACTAATGATCTGAAAAACCGGCCTTTGAGAAACAGGAACTCCTAAATTATCTGTGTAACGGAACCTGTTCCACCATTTAATATAACTGCCGTCAGCAAAAGTTACAGGCGGAGAGAACAGCCAGAGCGTCTGAGTTGCGGCAGCAGACATTAACAGACAGTAGCCTTCGATCCTGTTCTGGTATAACCAGTTCGACAGATCGTCCTTATGGTATATTACGATCCAGTTGTTCGGATCAAATGTCCAGCAACTCCCGGCAACAGCATCATATGAGGTTTTTTCCAGCCATCCGGTCGGTAGAGTTCCGTATGGATTCTCAAAATTTACATAATGGTACAGAATATCGGTAAAAGGCTTCGTCCAAGCAAGGTCTATACTCGTTCTGCCTTCCGGAACCGCATCCAGGTATAATACTTTGGGATAAGCTCTCACGGCTGTTATTTGAGTGTTGTATGAATTAGAATTGTGCGACTCGCCCGTAGCATAAGTAACAACTACATGATACGCATACTCTCCTTCCGGCATATCCATATCTGAATAAGACAGATTTGTGGTTGTCTCAAGTAAAGACGGAACACTTTCTTTATCTTTTGTTCTGTAAATTTTATACCCGGTCGCTCCGGCACAGGCTGTCCAGTTTACAGTTACATCTTCTCCGTTAGCAAGCGAGCCTGAAACAGTCGTCGTTGGCCATGCGTTAAAAGGATTTGTTGAAGGAACATAGGTGACACCTATTTGACCCGCGCTGTAATCACAAAGAGCATCCCCGATATAACTTCTGTGGTACCAGCCGTCATAATAACCCTGCCAGCCCCAGTTGAAGTGATACCAGTAATCGTCCCTGTATCCGTCAAGTACAAACGCATGAACATCGCCTGCCCATACCCACGGTCTTTTTGCATCAAGCTGAGCTTTGATTGTATTATAAGAGGCATCAACTCCTCCTATTACCGGAGTTGCAAAAGTAGCAAAAGTTGAGGTTCCTTTCCAGTGGTCAACGAACGCATTGTCAATATCTGACATATATGCTCCCGACCCGCCGTCTATTATATCGCCGTAGTACATACTCAACGATATTCCCATCCAGTATGATTGAAGAGCCAACTCGTCAACCTCGGCCTGAGTAATTCCTGTTTCCCAGTATGCCGGATAAATGCCGTATTCAATGTCAACTATCTCAGGCATAAGATCGTAATTCCATGTATGTGTTGTAAAATCGGCTGATAATGTAAGATTCATTGCACCGTTATTCCAGATGTAGCTTGCGGAACCTGTTCCAGCATCAGGCCATCTGTGATATCTTAAAACCTGCGCCATCGCAGTAGCAGTACATCCTACATAAGTCCAGTTGCCGTTAGACTTTAAAGGACAGTCGTCGTTCCAGGGATAGACTTGGTCCCATTGCGACTTAACAAGCCTGTCAATGATTATTCCGGCTTTTCCGGCAGGAAAAATATTATTCTCAATATCTTTCCAGAGTTTTGCGGCATCTTCATCTATATATTTTTTTGATTTAGCGCAAAATACCTGCTGATCGTATTTCTCGAACCATTCTTTAAAGTTCTGCCCGCCATTCTGATCGGCTTTAGGAACTTTTCCATGGTCGGAATATCCTAAGATCGGATATAATCCGTCGTCCGCGGTAACGATCACGAATCCTTTGTCGAACTCGAAAGTGTATCGGGTAATTAAACCCTCGTACTTGTTTTCTTGTACATTGATTACAGCTGAACCTTTAGAGGCTGCTTCTGAGCAGTAATGCCCGTAATAATTTTCCGCGACTTTTTTCGCTTTTTCAAGCGGAACAAAAGCTGCGGACATAGAAACAGCGGTTAAAAACATCGCAATTAAAAGAACTCTCTTCATAACATCTCCTCTGATTTATCACTTCAGCAGCATCATTTTATTACTATGAACCGTTTTTTCATCCAAGCTAAGCCGATAGAAGTATATTCCGCTTGACAGATATTCCGCATTAAAATTCACCGAGTAAATGCCTTTTCCCTGTCTGCCCGATACAAGTTCAGTTACTGCTCGGCCTGAGATGTCAAAAACGGTCAGCTTAACTTCAGCATCAGCCGCAAGTGAATACTTTATCGAAGTCTCTGGGTTAAAAGGATTCGGGTAGTTCTGGTATAGTGTCGTTAGCTTCGGTAGGGCTTCGTTCCCAATACCTGTATCAAATACTACAACCTCATTGCTCGGATCGGATTCTCCGGTGGGACTTGCATATACCGCAGTAACTTTATATTTGAGATAATCTAACCCGAAGGGAGTATAATCCTCATAATTCAGCCATGTTGAAGTACCGACAGAGATACCGTTTCTGTATATATTGAAATGATCAAGCATGACAGGTGATTTTACAGCCTGATCGATTTTTTTCATGCCACGGACAGGATATGCAACTGCTTTATCTACATCCTCATTTGATCGTACCCATCCGCCGCTTTTTGCTAATGGTTCAGGCATTGATGAAGTAATATAAGCCATGTGGCACCATTCGTAAGGTTCTCGTGTTTCAGGGTCAACCATGTAGTAATAGTAAGATTCTCCGTATCCGTTATCGTAAAGGAAATAGGAATGAGTTGAACCGTTTGCTTTTCCCAAAAGAGTAGTCGGATTGCTCGTTCCTGATATACATTCCATTTCGAGATTAAAAGGAACATCCAGAACGATCGGAGTAGTCAGTCTGTGCTTAGTTATTTTCTTGTGCTCTGCAGTAAGAGTTGGCGATTCATAAATTGTGCTGTCAATAGATCCGTCTCCGCCGATCAGAATTCTGAATTTGAAAGTGTTCTGCCCTCCCCAATCGCCCCCGCCGGTATCGTAGAACACCGCGGCTATCGAATCTATCGTGATAGGATAATAGCAACCGAGGTCTTCAGCTTTAAATAAAGTCCTTCTTTTTACAAGTTCTGTGTCGTCAAGATATGTAACTGAACTGCATTGTTCAGGCATAATGTATGAATACCATTTAGGAGGATTGTGATAAGGCCAGTACCAGCTCAGATCAGCCTTGTAATACTGATAATCAACGGTCAAATAATCCGGTTTAGGGTTCTTATCGACCGTAACCGATACTCTATCGCACGGAAGGGATACTCCGGTCGGATAGAGTGCTTTAATGTAATATTCATTCACTCCGTCTTCGAAAAAAGGATCGCTCCAGTCAATGATTGTATCTCCTGAAATTGTTTTTACTAATGAACCGTTTCTGTATATCTCATATCCTGTGCACTGTTCGATCGTTTCCGAAGTCTCCGCGCCTATCGTTATCCTGTCGAAAGCAAGCGTATAAAGGTCATTCTCATTGACCGGCACCCTGAAACCGACTCTTGCAGTAGTACCACCGAGCGACGCTAAGCTGACCTTTTCCTCATACTGCCATATATTTTCGGGTTTCACATTGCCGTCATAAACTGCGTGTTGCGTAAAAATTATATCCGTCTCCCTTCCCACTTCATCAAAAACACCTGTATAACTGACGACCTCAAAATACGGCCTTTGAGCTACTAAATTGCCTTCATCATCCGAATAGCGGAATCTGTTCCACCAGCTTATGTAAGAATCGTCTTTGAATGTGATCGCAGGTGACAATAACCAGAGTGTCTGTGTTGCAGAAGCTGACATTAGTAGAAAACCGTCGTCAAGCAGGTACTGATCTGACCAGTGAGAATAATTATCCTCATAATCAGCAAAAACCCAGTCGTCCGGATCGTCTGTCCAGCAGCTTTGGCCTGTTAAGCTTCGAGAAGTTTTGTCTTCCCATCCGGCAGGTATCATCCAATAATCAAAATCCACATACTGGTACAGCGTACCCGTAAAAGGCTTTATCCAGCTCATATCTATGCTTGTACGGCCGGCAGGCTCGACCGAAAGGCTCTTTATAACCGGATAAGTATCATTTTCCGAAATCTCTACGCTGTATGAATTCGAATTGTGAGATTCACCGTCTAAGTAAACCGTGACGACATAATAGCTGTACTCGCCCTCAGCAAGATCATTATCGGTATATTCAAGATCCGATGTTTCACATATAAGTTCAGGAATATCCTGCTTGTCCCTTGTCCTGTATAGTTTAAATCCCGCATGGTTGTAATTAGGCAGCCATGAAAGAGAAATATCGTCCCCGTTCTCTAAAATACCACTCAGGATTGTCGAAGGCCATAATTCGTAAGGGTTCTCTGAAGGAACATAAGTTATTCCGAGCTGACCTTCCGTAAAATCACCTCCGCCCGTATCGCATGATCCGACACCCCCGGGTATCAAGTATGATCTATGGAACCATCCGTCATAATTTCCTTCCCATCCCCAGTTGAAGTGATACCAGTAATCATCCCGGTAACCGTCAAGCAGGAAAGCATGGACTCCTCCTGCCCAGAACCAGGGTCTTTTTGCATCAAGCTCAGCTTTAATAGTCGCAAATTGAGCATCAACTCCGCCCGCAGGCGGCGTGGCCATCGCATAATAAACAGAAGAAGAGGCTTTCCAGTGATCAAGAAAAGCGTCATCCACCGGAGCTGCATAAGCCCATGACCCGTTATCTACTAAAGTTCCGTAGCTCATATCTACAGAAAGTCCTGTCCAGTATGATAAAAGCGATAATTCATCTTTCTCCGCCTGAGTAACTCCTGTTTCCCAGAATTCCGGGTAAATGCCGTATTCAATATCAAGCACTTCAGGCATAAGATCATAATTCCATGTATGAGTTGAGAAATCAGCATATAAAGTCTGCCCGTTCCAATCATAACTTGCTGAACCGACTCCGACATCCGGCCATCTGTGATATCTTAATATCTGAGCCATAGCTGTTGCCACACAGCCCGCATAAGTTTCCATGCTGTCTTTTTCGGGACACAACAGATTCCACGGATAGAGCTGGCCCCATTGCGACTTGACAAGCCTGTCAACGATTATTCCGGCTTTCCCGGCAGTAAAAACATTATTCTCGATATCTTTCCAGAGTTTTACCGCTTCATCATCTATATATTTTCCGGATCCCTTGCAGGCTATCTGTCTGTCGTAGTTGTCGAACCATTCTCTGAAATTATGACCGCCGTTCTGATCGGTTTTCGGTACTTTTCCGTGGTCGGAATAACCCAGAATCGGATACAATTCATCATCTGCGGTAACGATCACGAATCCTTTGTCGAACTCGAAAGTGTATCGGGTAATGATTTCCCCGTACTTGTTCTCCTGGACATTGATTACAGCAGAACCTTTAGAGGCTGCATCAGCGCAGTAATGCGCATAATAATTTTCTGCTACTTTTTTAGCTTTATCAAGCGGAACTAAAGCTGCGGATAAATAAAAAGCCGTCAGCAATAAAAACAATACTGTCCTTTTCATAAATGACTTCCCCTTTCTAGATAATTACTTAAAGTATAATATATATTAAAACAGTTTTCTAAACAACAGTAAAATAAGATTTAATTTTTGACATGATACAATCTGCTGAGAATCCGTATTTCTCTATAAGCTCATCCGGTGAACCTGAAGTAAGGAACGTATCGTTGACCGCTATGATACCGGCTTGATAATGAACATTTGATAAGGCTAAAGTTTCAAAAACGGCAGTTCCCAATCCGCCGTGGATCTGATGTTCGTCAACTACGAGAAGTTTTCCTGTTTTTCTGACTGAATCAGCCAGTGTTTTTGTATCGATGGGTTTTATCGTATGAACATTTATCAGCTCTATATCAAATCCTTCTTTTTCGAGCATGTTGCATGCTTCAATAACATTAGATAATATCTGTCCTGATGAAACAACGGTAATATCTTTCCCCTTCCTGAGGATCTTTGCTTTGCCGATAACGAATTCGTCTTCGCGTTTAGTCAATACAGGCGTAGCTTCTCTGACGAATCTTATATAAACAAGCCCCTTATGCTTATACGCCTGAACTGTAGCATTATAGGCTTCATTCACATCGCACGGATTTAGAATTATCATGTTCGGTAGAACACGCATAAGAGCTATATCTTCGAGCATTTGATGGGTCGGACCGTCCGCGCCTACGGTAATGCCGACATGCATTCCAGCAAGTTTCACATTCAGATTTGAATAGCATACGGTGGTTCTTATCTGGTCGAAAGCCCGCCCTGCTATGAACGCTGCGTAGGTCGAAACGAAAGGAATGTGCCCGTTCAGCGATAATCCCGCGGCGATGCCTACGAGATTCTGCTCAGCTATCCCCACATCTATAAAATTATCAGGATATTTTTCTTTTATCCTGAAGGTTGTAGTTGATTTTGCCAGATCCGCGTCAAGAGCGATTATGTTCTTATCTTTCCCGATAAGATCAAGAAGCGCGTCGCTGTAGCCGAATCTGTTGGCGGTCTTTTCTTTATTTATATCTGTCATAAGAGTTCTTTCATAGCTTTTTCATAATCTTCTTTATTCAGCGGTTTCCCATGCCATTCCGCCCTGTTCTCCATATATGAAACCCCGCGGCCTTTTACCGTCTTCGCAATGACCGCAAACGGCTTGTCTGAAAGCGCAGCATTTTTGAATGAATTTTGGATCTGGTCAAAATTATGTCCGTCAATCACTTCATAATTCCAGTTGAAAGCTTTCATTTTATCTGCTAAAGGTTCGATCGTATTGACTTCCGATACATTCCCGTCAATCTGAAGGTCATTTAAATCAATCACGGCGGTCAGATTCTTCAGCTTGTTATGACCGGCGAACATGAAAGCTTCCCAGTTCTGGCCTTCCTGAAGCTCGCCGTCGCCTAAGATAACAAAAACGCGCTGTGAAGTCTGTCTCTTTTTGAAAGACACCGCAAGTCCGCAGCCTATTGAAAGTCCCTGACCGAGCGAGCCTGTCCCGACTTCAACGCCGGGGGTCTTCATAGCCGGATGACCTTCGAGAAACGAATCGGTTTTTCGCAGCGTTTTAAGATATTCAGGATCGAAATATCCGCTTCTCGCCAGAGCTGAATACAACACAGGCGCGGCATGTCCTTTTGACAGAATAAGTCTGTCCCTCTCCTCCCACTGAAGTCTGGAAGGATCGTGCTTCATTTCACCGAAATACAGCACCGCAAAAATATCAGCCATGCTCAGCGAGCCTCCCGCATGCCCTGATCCTGCTGCGAAGATCATCTCGATGATGTCCCTTCTGATGGTCTTAGCTATTTCATTAAGATCTTTCATAACTCTTAATTTAATATCATAAAAGCCGGACCGCAACTATTTTCTCATAATTAACTTAACATGTCATAATAACCTCATTTTAAGCTTCTCTTCAATTCCGCTTTCTATTTCATCGATAGTGGGTAAAATTCCTTGAAACTCTTTCGGAAGAATTTGAGTTATATCTCTTTCCCAATTAGCAACGCCTATCGGATTATTATAGCCTGCAAGAGAGTATTCCACCATCATTTTATTTTTTGATTTTACCAGCAGCAGTCCTATAGATTTCTTATCGTCATGATGCCTTAGAATATCGTTAACTATGTTCTGGTACATATTAAGCTTGCTGACATATCCCGATTCAAAACTGCCGGCTTTCAGTTCGATAACCACATAACATCTCAGCTTTAAGTGATAAAAAAGAAGGTCGATATAGAAATCGCTTCCTCCTACTTCAAGATGTACTTGTCTGCCAACAAACGCAAAGCCCTGTCCCAATTCTATTAAGAATTTCTGAAGATTGTCGATCAGCTTTTGTTCCAGTTCATTCTCCCTTCGCGGGTCTGCCGTACCGAGAAAATCAAATACATACGGATCTTTAAATATCTGGGCTGTCATATCTGAGTCATAGGGCGGTAAAGAGGATTTGAAATTATTTAAAGAGAATCCTTGCCTTAAATGAAGTTTTGTTTCGATCTGAAAAACAAGCATATCTTTTCCAAACCCTTTTTCAATAGTTTTCTGTGCATACCATAACCTTAGTTCAGGATTATTCAGTTTATCGAGAAGCGTAATATTGCTTCTCCAAGATATTTGTGCAACGGTGCGTTGCACTATTTCCTTTTCAGGCCATTCTTCTGCGAATTTACGCATGTACTTTAAATTTCTCGGTGAAAATCCGTTCATATCCGGAAAGGCTTCTTTCAGATCATAGGAAAGCCTGTCGATAACCTTTGATCCCCAGCCTTCGTTTTTTTGTCGAATTAGTATTGATCTTCCGATCTCCCAGTACAAAATCATCATTGTGCAATTTGCAGAAATAATAGTTTTCAGTTTTTCAGCCAAAATCTTTTGTTTAACTTCTTTGAAGAACCCTATGTAACTTTCAGGCATATCATTTAATTCAGACTGAATGGGAAAAATGACATCATCATCTAGTTTTCCCATAAATTTTCTTCTCTCAGTATTTCTTTCCCTCTTCTTAACCATTTTATACTTCTCCTCCATTACTTTTAAGGTAATGTAATAGAGATCAGTGTCATCTAGTGACCCTTAAGTATTTATTTGATTTTTATAAATAATTTTATTTCATAAAATCGGAAAAAGCCGAAATTATGTCCGGAATATCCATCTCATCCACATCAAGATGAGTGACGAGCCTGATGTTTTTATGCCCTGATATTAAGATATTTCTGTCCTTCATGAAAGCCAGAATATCATTTTTGACATTTTTTGTTAACTCGATAAAGACCATGTTAGTCTCGACTGCGCTCAGATCGAGTTTTATTCCGCCTATTTTGCTCAATCCTTCTGCGAGAAGCCTTGCATTCTTATGATCCTCTGAAAGCCTTTCGACATTATGCTCAAGCGCATATATCCCGCCTGCGGCTATGATGCCTGCCTGACGCATTCCGCCGCCTAGAACTTTTCTCCAGCGTCTTGCTTTATCTATAACTTCCTTTGATGAACAAAGGAGAGAACCTACCGGTGCTCCGAGCCCTTTTGAAAGACAGACCTGAACCGAATCGAAGTGCTTAGTTATTTCTTTTACATTGATCTTCAGCTTGACAGCCGCGTTGAAAACTCGGGCTCCGTCAAGGTGGAGTTTCAGCTTGTGTTTCCTTGCGAAAGTATGTGCCTCTTTTAAATATTCCATAGGCACTACTCTTCCGCCGTAAGTATTCTCGAGGCAGAGCAGTCTTGTTTTTGCGTAATGATAATCGTCTTCATCCTTGATAAACTTCTTCGCTATTTTAAGATCGATCATCCCGTTCCCGTTCATCTCTAAAGGCTGAGGCTGAATAGAGCCCAGAACCGCCGCTCCGCCGCCCTCATACTTGTATGTGTGTGCGTGCTGACCGACGATATACTCATCTCCCCTTTCGCAGTGTGCCAAAAGCGCTAATAAATTTGCCTGAGTTCCGCTTGTTGCAAATATAGCCGCTTCCGTTCCGAGCATTTCAGCCCCGAGCACTTCAAGCCTGTTAACCGTAGGGTCGTCGCCGTAAACATCGTCACCCACTTCAGCTTTGTACATTGCTTTGCGCATCGCTTCGGACGGCCTTGTAACCGTATCGCTTCTCAGGTCGATAATTTTCATTTAATTTCCCCGTACTTAGTGCATATTACATCAATAATTATACCGTAAAATATTCCTGCTATAAATCCCGGAGTGTCCAGAAAATCTGTAGCGGAATAAAGCGAGAAACTCACTATCAGTCCGAGCAGCCCTCCCCTGAGAGCTGAATGCAGAAGTTTTCTTGATACAGGAGTATAGAATCCGATCATTAAGCCCATGACCACCCTGTTGAACCATGTAGCGAACAGAAATAGTCCTGTTACCTGATCACCCATTCTGAAATTTATGCCGAATATGCAGAATACTCCAAGCACAGCTCCAAGAATAAGACCCGTCTTTGCTCTTTTGCTCATTTTGCCTCCGCTTTTTTGAATTCTGATACGAACTGCCTCATATCTTCCAATAGTACGGCGTCAGGCTTGCATCTTAAGACCATTCCGTCAAGGAACATAAGACTTTTTATTATCGAGAACATACCTTTTTCGAAGCCCATTCCGCAATTTACACCGAGCTTGATAGTTTCCATCATTTTTTTAGTCAGCGAAACCTCCTTAACGCTCTTTCCCTTAAAATCAGCATAAAGAACATGGAATTTCTTTCTGAATTTCTGATATTTTTCGCCTGATATTTGAACTTCCGCCATTTCGTTAAGCCTTTGAGCGCACATATCGTAATCATACTGCGAAAGCGCGTCGAAGAAATTTAATAGTCCCAAACTGAGTCTTTTGCTCACATAGCCGATCGCGCCGGTATCAATAAAATATATCTTTCCGCAGCAGATCATGAGATTGCCGGGATGAATATCCCCGTGAAATGTGCCTATATTGAACATGAAGAATCCGTGAAGTTTGAAGAGCAGCAGAAGGTCTTCGTACTTCATTTCTGTATCAAGTATTTCGTCAAAAGTCTTTCCCTTGATCAGTTCGGAGACCATCACATTCTCTGAAGAAAGTTCTTTGTATATTTTCGGGAATGACATCATAGACAGATCGTAAATGCCTTTATTTTCATCGTAAATCCTGCGCAGTATTTCGTGCCCTTCGATCTCGTTTAAAAGATTTAATTCCCTCAGCGTATAATCTTCTATATGTTCCAGAATTCCTATCGGGTCAAAAACCCGCGCAAGCTTGGGATAAAAGAATATCGCGAACCTGAACAGCCTTTTTACAGACTTTACATCATTTTCAAATTTTTTCTTAAAATCCGCTTTTATGATCTTGATAACTACATCTTCGCCTGAAACAAGCCTGGCTTTGTAAACCTGACCTACTGAAGCTGTAGCGAGCGGGATTTCGTCAATGTACGAAAATTTAGATCTGTTTATATTTTTTAGAGCTTCTTCAGATTTGATCGGAATATTGGCTCTGTAGAGCTTTGACAGCTCGATACATGTATTCTCGTTTAAAAAATCTATCCTGAGTGCGTGAACCTGACCGATCTTAACAGCTAGAAGCCCCATTTTCTGGATCTTTATTATATCGGGTTTATTCCCGTATATCATGCGGATGAGTTTTAGAAAACTGAATATATTCATTTCTGCAGATAGATCATTTTAATTTCAAGAGAGGTATTCTCTTTAACTATAAAAGCTGCTTCCTTAAAATCAGGCGCGCCCATGATAACTTTAGCATTCCTTGAAAAACCGAATCCTTCCTTCGGAGCTCCGATCCAGTTCTTATCAAGCTTTCTGTTCCCATTCTGATCATGCATAAGAGTCACCGCATAAGTTCCGGGCAGAGTTTTAAACTCGAATATGGTTTCGCCTTCGATTATAATCCCGCTGAAAGCCAGAACGGCATTTTCGGATATTTCAGGAAAACCTTTTTCCGAATCGAACACAAGCAGCCTGCATCTTCCGATATCGTTTTTAAAACCTGTACCTGTAACTTTTATATAGATACTGTCCGGTTCTGCCGCAGATGTCAGGCTTAAAACACTCAGCAGTACAGCTATGATATACTTTATCATAATTTTATCCCGTCCTTTTTCATTATAAGCTCAGCGGAGATCCTGCCTGATTCATAGATGGTTGGAAGGCCGCTGCCCGGATGTGTTCCTCCGCCGACGAGATAGCAGTTCTTGAACTCTTCGAACTCGTTGTGCGGCCTGAAATAGAGCATCTGCCCGACATTGTGGGCAAGATTGAACGTTGCACCGAGATAGACAGAGTGGCTGTTCTCCCAGTCCGTAGGAGTTATGATCATTTCTTCCTCTATGTTCTCCCTGAGCCCTTCGAATCCGCCCCTCGTCTCCATAGCTTCGATCACACTCTCTCTCAGAACTGCTTTTTCCTTCTTCCAGTCAATGCCGCTTTTATTGTTCGGCACGGGAACGAGAACATAGACCGCGCTTTTACCTTTCGGAGCCAGTGTTTTATCCGTAACGGAAGCATTCTGAACATAAAAAGAAAAATCATCCGAAAGCTTCATTTCTTCCGTGATCTCATCAACATTCTTTTTATAATCTTTTGCGAATACTATACTGTGATGAGCTATATCCTTATACTCTTTATTTACTCCGAGATACAGCATGAAGGTTGAGCAGGAATATCCTTTCGAAGCAAGGTTCTCGTCAGTCCACTTCTTCCTGTTTTCTTTTGGAACTATCTCGGTCATGGCATACGCGAAATCCTCGTTTATAACGATATAATCAGCATTATCGATTTTTCCTTCATTAAGCTCAACTCCCGTTGCCTTTCCGTTCTCGACAATCAGCTTTTTTACAGGAGAAGAGAGATGGATATTTCCGCCAAGCTGCTTAAAAGCTTCTGCCATTCCGTGAGAAAGTTTGTTGAGCCCGCCGGTTATGTGATATATCCCGCCGCCGTGCTCGATAAAGGATATAATGCTGAAAGTGCCCGGCGCAGTCCAGGGCGACATTCCGATATATTTAGCCTGAAAAGTGAAAGCAATTCTCGTGTCCGGATCCTCGAAATACCTTGATAAAACACCATAAAGGCTGGTGTGAGCGTCAAGATAAGGTAAGGCTTTTATAAGATGCATTGAAAAGAAATCGCTCATCTTCCCGTAAGGAATTGACAGACATGGAATAAGCTTATCATACTTGATCTTCTCTTTTTCAAGATATTTCAGATATCCTTCAAAGCTTCCCGGAAAGAATTTTTCCATGGTTTCTTTCATTTTAGCCTTGTCGGGAGAAGGGTAAAGCTCCCTGCCGTCAGCGAATTTTAACCGGTACATCGGGTCAAGCCTTATCACTTCAACAAAATTCTCAAGCTTTTTTCCTGATTTTTCAAAAACATTCTCAAGCACATCCTTCATCATGAAAAATGTAGGACCGATATCGAATGTATAATTTCCCAGCCGGAAAAAAGAGTTTCTGCCTCCTACTTCATTCTTTTTTTCATAAATATGAACATCGTAGCCTTTCGAAGCAAGAAGCATTCCGGCAGTCAAACCGCCGGGTCCTGCTCCCACTATAACAACTTTTTTATTCATCTACGCCTCCGGTTTTTTCTTAAAAACTCCGCAGTAGCATGTTAGATTTCTTAGCAGATATTTAGGTAATTTTCCTTTTGATAGAGATTTGAAGAACATAAGATATGGATATTTCCACGGAATGAGATCTTTATTGATCGTGTTTATATAATTTGTCGTAAGAATATCGGAGCTGTTCAAGTCAGATCCCGATAGAGATATTTTATCTGGAACCTGAATATAATATTTGTCTATTACGGCTAAAAGCTCAATAGCTTTTTTGATCGAAATATCCGCCGATCCGTCCATTGAAATGTCGAATGTCAGGACAAGATGTCCGCCTGCCTGAGTTATCCTTGCAAGCTCTTTAAGAATGCCGTCATAATCATCCGTATGCTCAAGCACGGATATACAATAGATTAGATCATAAAATTTATCAGGTTTTGCAATACATCTGATATCGGCATCAAAATATTGTATATTTTTATTTAATCTGGAATTAACCCTTTCAAACTGCTCTTTCAGCTTAGGGTCGTAGTCGCAGCATTCGATCTGCTTATCCGGAAATTTTTCAATAAGATAGTATGGAAAGAAAGTTATGCCTGAACCTGCGTCGAGAATTCTGCCCTTTCCTCCTGAAAGATCAGATACATAATCAGCTACAAATGGATACTCATACTGCCTGCTCCACTGGTGAAATGAATCCTTAACCCAGCGCTTTGAAAACTCGGGAAACAATTCTTTCTGAAGTTTTGAGAAATTATCGGAATATGATTCAAGCTCAGAGAAAAGCGGGCTGATTAATACCTCATGATAATCCCTGATCTTTACCAGCCCCTGACTTATCATTTTTTAGCTTCCTGAGTTGACGAATTTCTGAAGAGGTAAAAGGCAGCTCCTCCTATTGTGAACAGAAGAAGAAAAAGAATAAGCTTGAAGTTTCCGAGACTGTGCTCTTTTCCCTGAACAAGCCTTCCTTCGCCTTTTAGCACCTGATAAAAGAACCAGTCGTTCGGGCCGGTATCCACACCGTATTCTTTCTGCTCGGGTGTAAGAATTCCTGCTATTATCCTCGCATTATTCAAAAGAAGCGAGCTGGAGAAATCGGTCATCATGCTTTTCCTTGATTCCTGAGCCCATGTCAAATCTTTATCGCCGTATATCTTTTTTGATTTATATTCGACAGGCATTTGGACGGACTGGTAATTCACGCTTGATCCAATGATCTGGAAAAGAATTGAAACTGAGCAAAGTGCGTAAAAGACATTCCTGAAATATTTGTTCTTTAAACCCTCTGACCTTTCAAAAAAGATGACTGATAGGAAAAGAATCGGATAGACGGGGAGCATATATCTTATTCCCCAAGCCGCGCTGCCGGCGTAACTTAAAGGAGCTCTAAGCGCATACAGCGCAAGATAACCCGCAAGTATCGAGCCTGCGATCAGAAAAGAGACCTTATATTTTTTTAAATACTTCCACAGGCTGAACAAAAGCAAAAGCAGGAAAGGAGACAGAATGAAAACCGATCTGTTCGGAGAAAAAAGTATCAGGTAAACTCCGTGAAGAAAATTGGCTGCTCCGCTTGAGTAGAAAGCGGTATTGCCGTCACCGTATTCGTTAATAACTTTGTTTAAATCCTCAAGGTACTTTTGCTGAGACTGGAACTGCTGCACGAGAATTGAAGTTTCTTTAGAATTCTGATCCGCCTGATAAGCTGCCGCGGCTTTTTCATAAGTCCTGGGGATTTCTGATTCAAGAGATGCCTTCACCTTATTTCTGTCAAGCGTGTAGCCTGTTTCGAGGACAGATCCGTATCTCTGAAAATTTGAAGCTGCAAAAACCGCCGCAAATATTGAAAATCCGAGCACAAGAAAAAATGCTTTCTTAATGATCTGTTTTTTATCCAGTTGAATTATAAAATAAAGCGTCATGAGCATAAAGAGTCCTGCAAAAATAGGAGCGTCCGGCCTTGTTAAAAGAGAATATCCTGCGCTCAGACCTGAAAGGAATACATAGAGAGATTTTTTTTCTCTCCGGAATTTTAAAAGGAAATAAATCGAAGATATAATTGAAAGTAGCGTTAATGGCTCGGGAAGAAAATATTTTGAGTGCACAAATAGAGGCGTTCCCAACCCAAAAAGAGCTGAATAAAGCAAAGTCTTTCTCTTAGACATATAAAGCGAAAATATCATGCATATCATCATCACCGATAACGCCGAAAATACCTGATTGAAAGAATAAAGAACGAACTGTGAGTCAGGTGAAATAATATCCGACAAGTGTACAAACACCATCAAAGGAACTACAATGCCGATTCCTTCCTGAGGATAAAAGAGCTTCGTTTTCGGGCTGAATGACACTCCTGCAGAAAGTTTATTTTCCGAACCGTAATCACCTGTCTCGGCATACTCTGAAGCGTACCTGACGACATCAACATCCATCGAAGTTGTGATCCGCTGGTTTGAAAATAAAACATAAACCGCAAGAAATAATAAAAATACCGCACAATAAAAAGGTAAGTTCTTCATGATCTGTTAGAAATGTATTTGATGGTTCCGCTGTAAAATCTCAAAATTTCTCCGGGAGCTACAAGAAAAAGAATTCCGAAATCTTTTTTTGACTTCGAAAGATAAATAAGAAAAGAAATATACAGCCCGAAGAGCACTGCGAGCGAAATGTTGGTGTATAAAATAATTATTGTCAGGATGGCTATATGGATCATGTAATACAGAAATGAAAAAGCATTAAAACCCGACAAGTGCTTTTTGCCCCATTTATAGCCGTTCTCAACTATATCTCTGTTCGTTTTTACTTTAAGCTCTCCGATAAAATTCACATCCGCATCCGTATGTGAGAGAAGCCTCAGATTCTGATCAAAAACGATCTTTCTGAACAGATCGTCGTTGCCGTTGTTAAAATCAAAACCGTTCTCATGAAGCTTCATAAACAACTCTTTTTCGATCGAGAGTAAAGCTTTGTTCTTGCTAACTCTTTTAAAATTCTTCTTTGTTATCCACAGCTCTTTTGCATAACCGCTCTGCGGAAAGTGCGGGCTGTACAGCCTTGAGCTTATAAGATACATGAATGTGTCATGGCCGGATCTGTATTTATCTATGTTAAGCTCGCCTGAAATAAGCGGAGAGTAACCGATCTCGTTAAGCTTGTTTAGTATATTTTTCTTCACAATAGTACGCTGGTCTATGAAAAGAAGATTTTCATATTTGGCATTTTTCGCTCCGATCAGCATGGAATCGGAATTTTTTAGATGTTTTCTTGAACCTATCAGTCTTATATTATATCCTGCGGAAATTCTGAATGTCCTGTCGTTAGACCCGTTGTCGATCATCAGTACTTCATATTTATCTTTGGGATAATCGATTGCCATAACTGCATCCATACAGCGGTAAAGAGTATCTTCGGCGTTATAAGCGTTTATGATTATCGAGAAATTCAAGTGACCTGTCGCCCCATTTTTTATGTAATTTAAGTATTTAATATCCTGCAGGCAAGTTCAATCGCCTGTTTGTTTTCCTTTACATCGTGCACTCTGAAAATTGATGCCCCTTTTATCAGTGCTAAGATGTTTGAAGCTATAGTCCCGGGCAGTCTATCAAATGAACCCGATCCTGATATCATGCCTATAAAACTTTTCCTTGAAGCGCCGATAAGCATAGGTCTTCCGATATCGGCGAATCTGTCAAGGTGCTTCAGTATCTTTAGATTACCTTCGAGATCTTTTCCGAAGCCGATACCGGGGTCAATTACAATTGAATCAGAAGAAACTCCGCATTCGACCGCAAACTCGACTGAAGAATTCAAACTACTTTTTATTTCAGTAATTATATCACTGTAATCTGTCATTTTCTGCATTTCAGCAGGCTTGCCTTTTATATGCATTATGCATAATCCCGCTGAGTAAGAAGCCGCTGTCTTAAATAGTTCTCTGTCATTTTCAGTTCCGAAAATATCGTTGATCATGTCCGCGCCTTCGCCGAGAGCTGCCCCGGCCACTTCATGTTTATATGTATCAATGCTTATACAGACATCGAGTCTTTTTCTTAACGGTATTAACACGCTCATGATCCTGTCAAGTTCCTCTTCTTTACTCACCGGTTCAGATCCCGGTCTGGAAGATTCGCCTCCGATATCGATTATGTCCGCCCCTTCAGAGATCATTTTTTCGCACTGAAAAAGAGCATTGTCTGGATCGTAAAATTTTCCACCGTCGGAAAAAGAATCCGGAGTAATATTCAATATACCCATTATCAGAGGTCTCGTACTCAGATCGAAATATTTATTCCGCGCTTTAAATATCATTTATCAGGTCGTGCCCGTTTATTTTGGCGTTCTTTGCGCTCAGCGCAACTATCTCGTCTATCTGTTCGCCGTTCAAAGTCTCCTTTTCTAGAAGAGCTTCAGCTATCTTGTGAAGAGTATCTATGTTCTCTTTCAGAACCTCTCTTGTTTTTTCAAGAGCTTTAAATATAATGTTCTGTACGGCTGTGTCAATTTTCTTTCCGATCTCTTCAGATATTGAAGAAGTTCTGGTAAGTTCTCTGCCGAGGAAAGGATTATCGTTCTTTACTCCGTAATGTATAGGTCCTATATCCTCGCTCATTCCCCACTCGCACACCATCTTTCTTGCTATATCAGTTGCCCTCTCAATATCGTTCGAGGCTCCCGTCGTTATATCGTTGAAAATGATCTCTTCGGCGACCCTGCCTCCGAACAGATGCAGGAGTTTTGAGTAAATATATGTTTTCGAATAGGAATGTTTTTCTTCGATAGGAAGGTAATGAGTAAGTCCCATAGCCCTTCCTCTGGGAATGATCGTCACTTTATGTACCGGGTCGCTCCCTTCTGTCATTTTTGCTATAAGAACATGCCCCGCTTCGTGATATGCCGTTATCTTTTTTTCTTCATCGTTTATAATTGCTGATTTTCTTTCCACGCCCATCATAACTTTATCTTTAGCGTCTTCCACATCTTCTAAAGTTATAAACTTTTTACCCTTCCGCGCCGCGAAAAGAGCCGCTTCATTTATTATGCTGGCCAGGTCGGCTCCGGACATTCCGGGTGTGCCTTTTGCGATCACCGACAGATCAACATCCTTATCCATCTTAACTTTTAATGCATGAACTTTTAATATTTCCTGACGGGCTTTAACATCAGGATTATCAACTACAACATGTCTGTCAAATCTTCCGGGTCTTAATAGAGCCGGGTCAAGAACATCAGGCCTGTTTGTGGCTGCGATGACTATCACATTGTCTTCTGTATCAAAACCGTCCATTTCAACTAGAAGCTGATTTAAGGTCTGCTCTCTTTCGTCGTTGCCTCCGCCAATTCCTGTTCCCCTGTGCCTGCCGACCGCATCAAGCTCATCAATGAACATTATGCATGGTGAATTCTTTTTGCTCTGAAGGAAAAGATCCCTCACCCTTGAAGCTCCGACACCAACGAACATCTCTACAAAATCTGCTCCGCTGATACTGAAGAACGGAACACCGGCTTCTCCTGCGACAGCTTTGGCAAGCAGAGTCTTTCCTGTTCCCGGAGGACCGGTAAGAAGAACGCCTTTCGGAACTTTAGCGCCCATTTCCGTAAATCTCGCCGGTTCTTTGAGAAAGTCTATCACTTCTTTCAATTCTTCTTTGGCTTCTTCAGATCCAGCAACATCTTTGAATGTGATCTTGTTTTTCGCACCGTCAACAAGACGGGCTTTACTTTTGCCGAATGAGAAAATACCCTTTCCATCGCCCTGGCCTCCCCCCTGCATTCTTTTTAGTAGGAAGAACCACAAAACAAGAATAAGTATCCAGGGTATCATCGAGATAAGAAAATCCGAGAATCCGTACTGTTCTCTCTGCATTTTTACAGTTATGCCGAATTTCGACCATTCATCTGCCGTTTCCTTTGTAACCGAAGGTACTATAAGCATGAATTTTGTATAAGATTTATTATTTTTCGATTCGATCTGCTGAGGCTGTTTAAACTCGCCTTTTATCTCGGCATTTGAATCCACATTGGTGATATCTATGTTTTTTACATTCCCTAGATACTTTGTAAATTCATTGTATTGAATTTCAGCGGCCTTGCTGTCGTTTTCAAACATATTTATCAGTATGAACGCCAGTGCGATAAAAATCATCCATATCAGAAATGTTTTAGAACCTTTTTTCCAGAACTGCCCGTCATCGTCCTGTTTAAAACCCTTTTTACCGTCGGGCCTTTTTGAATTTTTCAGATTATCCTCAATAGTTTTTTTCATTTTTCTGAGCTTGTCGCGCTCTTTGGGATCCTCAATGCTATCAAAGTTGTTATCTGCCTGCGGCTGGTCTTTAGCTTTTTTGTTCTCAGTATCTTTTTCTTTTTCTTCCTGCATAAGAATTTTTTCCGTCCCTTCTAATCCGATAGTTTTAAAATGCTTTTTATATTTCTGCCTTTCTGGGCATAATCAAGCCCGAAACCTATGATGAATTCATCGCCGATATACGATCCGAAAAAATCGGGATCTTCTTTAAGCAATCCCTTCTTGTAGAAAAGACAGGCTGTTCTTACACTTTTAGCGCCTTTAGACACAAAATGATTCTTTAAAAACTCTGTCGTCCTTCCCGTATCGATTATATCATCAACTATAATTACATCTTTTCCATTTAATTCTAACCTTGAATCAAGTAAAAGTTCTACATTGCCTGACGAAAAAGTGTTGTCGCCGTAGCTGACAGCTTTTACATAATCTATAGTGATTTTCTCGGAAAGAGAAAATGCTATCTCATTTAAGAAAGGAACACCGCCGTTAAGAACTCCGACAATGACAAGATTTTCTTCGTCTGTTACCGTTTTTTTTATATCGTTTATGCTCTTTGACAATATTTTACTCAGCTCCTGCTCTGAAAACAGCTCTGTAAATGTCCTGTCTTTGATGGTCACTGTTTTCATTTTTCGTTTATCTGGCTTCTTTGAGTATGGTTTCAATTATATTGTCGGGAGTTATTCCCTCAGCTTCCGCCCTGAAGTTGGGAATTATTCTGTGCCTCAGCACCTGTTTTGCTATACGGTTAATATCATCGTACTCCGGTGTCTTTCTTCCGCTGAATACAGCATTGATCTTAGCTGCAGTAACAAGATTTTGACCCGCCCTCGGACCCGCACCCCAGCTGACTGAATCCTTTATGAACTTAGACGCGTTTTTTTCTTCCGGCCTTGTGGCTCTGACTATATTAACAGAGTACTCTATTATAGCTCTGGCAACGGGTATCTTTTTAATTATCTCCTTTGCTTCGAGAATTTCTTTTGCGCCAATAACTTTTTCAACCACTGCTGTTGTTTCATGCGTGGTCAGCTCAACTATGGCAATTTCCGATCCGTAATCAGGATAATCGATCACAAGATTGAACAGAAACCTGTCAAGCTGAGCTTCCGGCAAAGGATACGTTCCTTCCTGCTCGATCGGATTTCTGGTCGCCATTACAAAGAACGGTTCACTGAGCCTGAAAGTCGTGTTTCCGACAGAAACTTCCTTTTCCTGCATTGCCTGAAGCAGCGCAGACTGGGTTTTAGGCGGAGTTCTGTTAATTTCGTCAGCTAGAATTATATTTGAAAACACCGGTCCTTTTATAAACCTGAGTTCCTTCTCGCCGGTGCTTTTATTGGCTTCTAATATCTCTGAACCGATAATATCTGAAGGCATAAGGTCGGGTGTGAACTGTATCCTTTTAAAGTCGAGAGACATGCTTTGCGCCAAAGTAGTGATCATCAGGGTCTTAGCCAGTCCGGGCACTCCGGTCAAAAGCACGTGACCTCCTGCAAAAATAGCTATTAGCAGATCGTCGATTATCTCCTGCTGTCCGATTATGTTCTTGCGGACATTTGAGAGTATCTTTTCTCTCGCCTCTACCAGATTTTGTATTTTTTCTAGATCGCCCATCTATTTATCATTCCCTTTGAACACACCCAGATTATCGATATCCTCTCCGATGTTTTCAAGCTCAAATTCGGCAGATACGCTTAAGGGACTGTCCGGGAACATTTTTAAGAATTCCTGATAGCTCTTTTTCGCAAGATCTTCTTCTTTGAGGCTGTTATGGTAAGTGAATGCTATAAGAAACTTTGCGTCAGCCGCCCTCTCATGTTTCGGATATTTTTCAAGGAACTCGACATAGGTTTCAATTGCGTGACCGTACATTGAAAGAGCGCCGTATTCCTGTGCTTCAAGAAACAGTTCTTCAGCGGTCCTTGGATATCTTTGTTCTTTAATGTCATGATTAAGATTGCTTGCGAGAACCTGTACACCGTTTTTATATGCCCTTTCTCTTTTTTTCATGCCGTTCTTATGGAACTCGGTGCCTATGCCGTCTCCGTTACCGTTAAGCTCGCGTGAAAATGCGACGGATCCGTCTTCAAAATATTCTTTCCCAAAACCGGTTCTCTTTCCGTTCGTCATATTCCATTCTGCGGATAACTTTCCGCTTGAATAATATTCCTTCTGAAGTCCGTTATAAACGCCTTTGCTGTAATTATACTCGCCTCTTACTTTGACGCTGTCCCAATACGCTTTTACAGGCCCGTCGATCTCTTCACCGAAGATCTGGATATTGTCCTTAAAATATCTTGGTTTTTCCAGAGTTCCTTTCTGCATTATTTGCGCACTTACAGCCATTATAGCCGTCAGGATCATCGTAATTATTATTCTTTTCATATGCTTTCCCCAATTTTCATTATACTTTTAACGCACGCTAAATATATTCAATACTACACTTATAGTCAATATTTTATTTTTTGTTCTTTCACGCAAAATTTCAAAGAAATACCGCTTGACAAATTTATTTTCCTGACTTAAATTTGGCTAGCTGACTTTGAGTCAGTAAATAAAACTGAATTCGGGAGGCAAAATGAGTGAATCACTGATCAAGACCAAAGAGATCGAACTTAAGAGGCAGATAATACTTGATGAAGCGGCAAAACTTATTAACAAAGTAGGGTTTAAAAACGCAAAAATGGAAGATATTGCAAAGAAAGTAGGATTTTCCAAAGCCTCGCTTTATTCATATTTTAAGGATAAAGAAGAGATAGTCACAAATATAGCAAAAGTGCACCTTCTAAACTTCTATAATAGAATTGCCGATCTTCCCGAGAGAGAGATTTCGGCTGTTGAAAAGCTTAATATCATGAAGAATGCTCACATGGATTTTGTGAAGAAATCAAAGAATCTGATGGTAGTCAAGCTGAATTTCGCATTAATGGAAAAATCCCACGAAGAATTCATAGTGCTTAAACTCAAAACTTTTGAGATTTTGAAATCAATTCTCGAGCAGGGCAAAAAAGACGGAGTGTTCAACAAGAACCTTGATTCAGAATCTGCGGCTACCCTTCTTGAAGCCATGTTCACCGGAATAGTTTTTGTAAATTCTCTGGTGAAAAACATCAAATCTGATCTTCTCAAAGACTTTGACATGGAAAAAATGATATGTTTCGGTATGGACTTTTTTTATATGGGTATAACTAATACTAATGCGGAGATAGATAAATGTTCTTAATTCATGTAGCGGTCAAAAGACCGGTTCTGACAACAGTGATAATACTTTCATTGGCTCTAATGGGATTTCTATCCTATTTCAATCTTCCGTTGAATACAATTCCCGAAGTTGAGATTCCGATCGTTACAATTCAGGTCGTTTACCCGGGAGCTTCACCTGAGGAGATCGAATCGAACATAACGAAGAAGATCGAGGATGAGGTATCAACAATAGCCGGGATAGATTATGTTGAATCATACCTGATGGAAAATGTCAACATTACAATGTGTAAATTCCTTACCGATAAGGATCCTGACATAGCCAGTCAGGAGATTAAGGATAAAATCGATGCTATCGTGAATGAATTCCCTGACGACGCTCATCAGCCGGTTATTCTTAAGCTCGACATCAATGCCGAAGCTGTGATCGATCTCGCCTTTGTTTCAGGCTTATCTGATAAAGATGCTTTTAATTTTGCCGATAATAATCTGAAGGATAAACTGGCCAAGATAAACGGTGTTTCAAAGATCACGCTGTCGGGAGGAAGAAAGAGAGAGATCCAGATCATACTTGACAATAATAATTTATCAAAATATATGCTTTCTCCGCTTCAGGTGATCGGGTTCCTTGCCAGCAACAACATTAATATTCCTGGCGGCAATATATCTAAAGAAGGCTCTGAATATTCTGTTAAAGTTTTCGGAGAATACACAAATATCAGCGAGATCGAAGAGATCAGGATACCCACAAGATACGGCGTGAAATACCTGAAGGATATTGCCGAAATAAAAGATACTCTTGAAAAAGAATCATCTTATTCTAGTTTTTATAAATATGATCAGAACGGCGAAGCTATAAATAAAGTTATCAAACTTTCAGTTTTTAAACAGTCAGATGCAAATACTGTTGATGTGGCTGACGGTGTATTCGAGGAACTTGAAACGATCCGTGCCTCACTTCCTGAAAATTCTTCGCTAATTCTGGTTAACGACCGTTCAACTTTTATCAGGAACAGCGTTAACGACACTATGTCAACAATTTATATGGGAATTCTTCTGACAGCACTGGTTCTATACCTTTTTCTTCACAGCATGAGAGTTACCATGATAATAGCAATTTCAATGCCTATTACGCTTGTTTCGACATTTCTGCTTGCGGACTGGTCGGGATATTCACTGAATGTTTTTACCCTTATGGCTCTATCTGTCTCGGTAGGAACTTTGATCACAAATTCGGTCGTGATAATCGAAAATATAATCCGGCACATGAAAACCGGCGAAAGATCCGCCGGGGCTTCATATAAAGGCACTGTAGAGATCGCGGTAGCTGTTCTCGCTTCGACACTTACAAATATTGTTGTTTTCGTTCCTATAGCCTCAATGGGTTCAATGGCGGGACAGATGTTCAAAGAATTCGGTATGATGGTCGCTTATGCGATGATCTTTTCAATCATTATTGGCTTTACGCTGACCCCGATGCTTTCAACGACTTTTCTGAGACATTATCACGCAAAACTCGAAAAGAAAAAAGGTTTCGGCTTTCAGTTTGACAGGTATTTTGATAAATTCGCCGAAGCATACAGAAAGCTTCTTGATAAAATAATCAGACACAGGCCGTACAGGTATATTGCAATGTACCTGCCGTTCATTCTTCTGATCGGCACATTCTGGTATATAGCAAAGGTAAGCCCGCTCGGAAGCGAATTTTTTCCTCAGATGACTACGAGAAAGATCCAGATAAATGTAGAGATGCCTAACTATTATGATATCAACAGGACAAAAGATGTTTTTGAGCAGATCAGAAAAAGATCCATGGAGATGAAAGAAACCGATAATGTGCTTGTTGAGATCGGTTCGCTCGGCAGCCGTCAGGGCGGTTATCTCGGAATGCTTCTCGTAACACTTCACAAAGATAAATACCTTGAAAGAACGACGGAAGAAATAATTTCAGAACTTAATAAAAAACTTCTCGATTTCCCTGATGCGTCGATCAAGGTTAAAGCCGGGAGCGACTTTGAAGGTCCGGGAAGCGAGGCTCCGATCTCGTTTGAGATATACGGAGACGATCAGGAAAAACTGAGCGAATTAACATATAAAGTTCTTGATATTGTTAAAAAAGTACCCGGAACTACGAACGTGGACTCGGACATAAGACCCGGTAAACCGGAAGTAAAGATCGTACCTGACAAAAGAAAACTCGTTGAATACGGTACGGATGTGGCTTCTGTCGCGACAGTGGTCAGGGCATCAGTCGAAGGTATGGTCAGTTCCAAGCTTAAAGAAAAAGGTATTGAGTACGACATCCGCATCCAGATGAATGATTCAAAGGTGGATGATCTTAATAAGATCGGCAACCTTACTGTTCTGACGCCTAAGGGAAATATTAAGATTTCCGAGTTAGCCAAGCTGGAATTCTCTAAATCACCTTCGATGATCACAAGAAAGAACAAATCGCGTCAGTACAAGGTAACGGCTGATATTACCGGCAGATCGACCGGCGAGATCAATGCTGATGTTCTGAAAGAGATAAGTTCTACTATCACAATTCCTGAAGGATTTAAAATTGATACGGGATTTATGGCTAAGATGCAGGAGGAGATGGGTGTGGAATTCGCTAAAGCCGCACTGATTGCGATAATTCTGACATTTCTTCTTATCGCAGGTATTCTTGAATCCTATAGACAGGCGATTCTGATCATGATAACAGTTCCTTTATCCCTTCTCGGAGTGATCTGGTCATTGAAAATGACCGGAATAGCTATGAGCCTTTTCGCAATGATGGCCGGAGTAATGCTCATCGGAATTGTGGTGAACAACGCTATCCTGATACTTGATTATGCGAACATCTTAAAAAGAGAAGGTCATACTGTCGCGGATTCCATAATCAACGCTTCTGCTGTAAAGTTAAAAGCTATCACAATGGCTACTCTGGCATCAGTGTTCGGAATGCTTCCTCTGGCACTCGGACTTGGAGAGGCCGCAGCTATGCAGCAGGGAATGGGCGTGGTCTCACTTTTCGGTCTTATTACTGCCGCAGTTTTAACGCAGTTCACGATACCTGCATTTTATGCTTCATTTATGAAAGATAAGCATTTTGAAAGTAAGAATCATTTTGAAACTGAAAAGAAAGTTGAGGGAGAAAAATAAGATGAAAAATTATATAATCATAATAAACATGCTGGTAATCAGCTCATTCTCTCTTTTCGGAGAAGTATATGATCTTGAGAAATCAATTAAGACTGCTCTTGAGAATAATGAGACAGTAAAAGTAGCGGCTCAGCAGCTTGAAAAATCAGAGTATGTTTACAAGGAGGCTTTCAGCGGTGCGCTTCCCAAAGTGGAAGCCAACCTGACATACCTGAGAAATCTTTATTCTTCCAAGATCACTAATATGAGCTATTACCTTTCAGCTATGTCTAACGGAATCGCAGGGCTTAACAACACTATCCTTGACTACCACCCCGATTCAGGCCTCCATGAAATGCCGTTCACTGAAATGCCCGACGAAGAAACCGACGCAATGAAAGATAACACTTTAAAAGCAGAATTGAGCCTGATACAGCCGATATGGCTGGGCGGAAAGGTCGGAACGGCTATCGAAATAGCTCAGATATTTAAAAAAATGAATCAATCGGCTTATCAGCTTGAAAAAGACAAGGTGGCTACTGAGATCAAGAAAAACTTTTATCAGATACTTGCGCTTAAGGAATCAAAAAAGGTGATGGAACTTGTGAAGGCTGATGCCTATAACAATCTCGACAAGATCGAGAAACTCTACAAGGAAGGGCTTGTTTCTGAGTACGATCTGATCCAGGCGCGAGTAAGGGTGAATTCGATTGAACCGAAAGTAATGTCTATAGATAATTATTATGATCTTGCACGCGAATATCTGAAGATAAACATGGGACTTTCGGGTGACGCAGAGGTCGAGATCGAAGGCGAACTGACCGCAGCTGTAACTCCGGACACATCAAAAGCCGCCGAAACTGCAATGGCGCACAGGCTGGAACTTCAGCTTCTTGAATATCAGAGGGAACTTTTAAGCAAGAATGTCACTATCGAATATTCAAACCATCTTCCTAATATAATCGGGCTTGCAAACTACACATTCCAGTCTTCAAATGACGACTTTGCCGATACTTTTGAACAGGATTACGGTGTGGGTACTCTCAATGTCGGGATCACCGCAAATTTCCCGATCTTCAACGGATTCGGCACAAAAGCCAAAGTTGATCAGGCAATGGTTGAAGAAAAGAAGACATCATTAAATATTATGAAAACGCAGAGACTTATCCGACTTCAGATAAAAGATGTTCTGAGCAAGCTCAGGCTGGCTGAAGAGGAATTGAAGCTCCGTGATAAGGAGATAGCGGAATATGAAAAGGCTCTCGCTATAACTCAGGTGAGATATGATAACGGTCTTTGTACCCAGCTCGAACTGACGGGAGCTCAAACAGCTCTTGAAACTTCAAGGCTGAACAAAGTTAATACTATAAACAACTATATAAACGCTATGATAGACCTTGAATCAGCTACTGGTATCATAAGCCTTACCGAATTTAAATAATTAAAATAAAGAGGATAAAATGAAAAAGAAATATTTCATTACTTTGTTCGCTGCCCTGATGATAATTATCTCAGGCTGTTCAAAAGACGAAGCTGTTGCGAAAGAAGACACTTCGGTGGACGCTCTTCAGCAGGCAAAAGGGATCCCTGTCCGAATTCAGGAGATGGCTAAAGGCGACATGGTGCAGTGGGATGAATACAACGGAACTTTATCCGGATTTGAGGAACTTTCAGTATTCGGACTCCTCGGCGATAACTATTCAAAAGTAAATGTTGCGATCGGCGATGTTGTAAAAAAGGACGATGTCCTTGCGGAATTCCCGACAAATAACCCGCAAGCCAATTATAATCAGGCCAAGATCGGATTTGAGACAACTGAAAAAACTTATGAGCGTATGAAGCGGGTCTTTGAATCAGGCGGAATTTCTCAGCAGCAGCTGGATGAAATAGAAGCTCAGTATAAGATCTCAAAAGAAAATTTTAATGCTACAAAACAGCTTGTGAAAGTGATCTCTCCTGTATCAGGTGTAGTAGCTGATGTCTTCTTTGATCAGGGAGAAATGAATGATCCTAAAATGCCTTTCTGCAAGATCATAAAGACCGGAAAATTGAAGACTTCTATCTTTATTGAAGAAGAAAAGATAGCCGGCTATAAAAAAGGTCAGGAAGTCAGGATCAAATGGGACGGGCTGAAAGATAAAGAATTTAAAGGCAGAATAAATAAAATCTCAATGTCATCCAACCCTCAGGCAAGAGGTTTCTCTGTAGAAATTCTTGTCAACAATGAAACAGACGAGCTCATGCCCGGCATATTCGTTTATGTCCATACTCCCGCATTCAGAAAAAGCGGAGTATTATCAATATCAAGGGATTCATATTTCAGCGAAGGCGGAAATGACTTCGTTTATGTGGAACAGAACGGAACCGCGGTCAAAAAGCAGGTCATGCTCGGTAAAAACATAGGTAATCAGATCGAGGTCACCGATGGATTAGTTGAAGGCGACAAGCTTATATCCGAAGGCAGATCGCTTCTCAAAGAAGGCAGTAAAGTAAGCATTGTGGAATAGAAGATTCATGATAAGAAAACCGTTGCAAAGCCAACGGTTTTTTATTATCATTAAATATGTAATTTCTTAAGGGAACAATTAAATGCTGAAAATGGCAACGCATGATAATATCAGGTTTTACGAAGAAATATTGTACCCGTTTCAAGACGAGATATGTCACCTTATAAAAAATGACAATTTTTATCTTAGCGGTGGAACATGTTTATCCCGATTTTACTATCAGCATCGCTATTCTGACGACCTTGATTTCTTTTATGACGGTTTGAATGGGTCAAAAGAAGGATTTACAATTGAGAGCAGGGAGATTTCCAAAAGGATCTCAGAAAAATATAGAGTTGAGATAGAAATTGACAGAGAATACTTCAAGAGAATTTATGTTTATAAAGACAAAACTCCGCTTAAGATTGAGTTTGTTTATGAAAATTATAAAAACATCGGTGATCGTCAAAAACATAATGAAATAATGATAGATACAAAGCAGAACCTGTGCGCAAACAAAATTACAGCAATTTACGATCGCAAAACAGTCAAAGATTTTATTGATCTTTATTCCCTTATGAAAGAATTTAACTTTGAGCAGGCAGCTGTCTGGGCTAAGGAAAAAATGACTCTTCTCGATTACGAGGGGCTTTCGATAGTATTTGCAGATAACGCACTGGAAGGTGAAGTTCTGTTGATTAAAAAAATTGACATTAATGATTTTAATATCTTCAAAGAAAAACTTATTGGACAAATGTTCGAATATGCTAAGAATTCCAGATAAATACCTTTGGGACGGGAAAGAAAACCTCTCGGATGATTTCCTGATCAGACGCATGATAGAATATGCTTCTTTCCCCGAACTGATAAATGTGCCTGCCGGCTTGGTATATAAATTTTTATCGAAGAACGGTTTTAACAGATTGCGCTGCGACAGCACAAGAAAAAAATATCTCGAGCTTATAATGCCCTACATAAAAGACACAGATGACTGGAAAACTGCTACGCTCAGAATGATCCGAAAATAAATTATTTCTTTATTATTGCAGGATCAAAGTTTTACCGATCGATTCTTTTAAAGACTTTTCTACTTTCGTTCTGTCTGCATACTCATTCCAGTTTTCTATTACTGAAGATATCTGCGATATTATGTTTTCGGCTTTCTTGACATTCATCTGCATGGCAACTTCCAGTAAATCCTTCCTTGTAATATCCTTCCTTTTGCCGTTCACGCTCAATGAATGCTGGCTGACCCACTCGCTTCCCGGACGGTAAGCATGACACAAGTCGTAAGCCGGAGAGAGTTCCCATTTTCCCGATCTGTCCATTAAAAACGCAAAGTTTTTTGTATGGTCATCACAATTTCTGCTCATTACGTTAAAAACCATTCTCCTGTAAAGCTGCTCGGCCTGCGGGTAAGACAATCCGAGAATACGCATCGTTTCAAATAATTGCTCGTAGCTGAACATAGCTGTTTCATTATAGTCATAATGCTGCATTCCGCAAAAAGTCTGAACATGCAGTTTTTCGTTATTCTCAAGACGGTCAAATCTTTTAGTCATAAAATGCGCTCGTCCGTTCTCTTCAAGCAGACGGCATTCTGTCATGTCAATACCGCAGTCTTTAGCCATATAATGATAGGCCATTTCTACTCTGCCGTAACCGCCTGATACTCCAAATTGTTTATCGGTCACTCCGTCAAATTTTAATAACCAGTGAGAAAATCCTTTTGGAGCATTTGTCTGTCCGCTCCTTACTTCTCCTGTTTTTTGGTTGAAAGCAATTACTGCTTTTGCTCTTGCTCCGCCTGCCGAGCTTCCGACCTTCAGTATATCGATCAGAGCTTTTTCGTTATTGTCTGTTACCTTTGTAATAAATTCTCTCCGGCCTGAGAGGATCTTTTCGGCTGCATCTACCAGACTGCTTATTTCAATGGCTGATGACCGCCTGTCCGGTTTCGGATATGCCGGCTCGATCTCTATGGCACCCATACCTCTTGTACCGATGAAACATAACATTTCGACGGGATTTAAGCTGTCAGTCGGACGACCGTGCCTTGTGAGCCATGCGTTGATCAAAGCGTTCCCGTATTTGTCCGGTAAAATATCCGCAAGCAGCCCGGGCAGTCCTTTAAAAGTGCTGCTGTTCCTTAATTCCTTAAAAGTGAATATTCTGCCTTTCGCTGTATCTAAAGGCATTTTGACCGGAGAAACATCCAGTCCGCTCTTTAAGAACAGAGGATCATACTCAAACGATGCTGATCCTGTTTCATTATCCCATGAAACCGCTCCGACCCTATCACCCCAGATATTTACAAACGCTGTCGTTATCATTACCACTCAGATTTTTTTGTTTTTGCAATTTTGCCTTTAGATGCTCTTTTTCTTTTTGAGATCTCCATTTCAGCCAGCTTTATAGGACTGATTTGCTGCTCTGCCTTGAAAATGTTCAATATGCTGAGCTTATCCAAAGCCCTGAGCAGCTGAATGAGCGTAAGAGTATTCGAACGGTTGCCTTTTTCAAATTCATTAAGCGTTGACCTGCTTATCCCTGCTTCACGCGCTAATACGATTTGAGATTTATTCTGATCCAGTCTCTGCTGCTTTATGTAAGATCCTATCAATTCTAAGATCGCGGCATCACCGGTTGATTTTATATTGTCGTTTTTATCAGTCATTGTAATCATTTTAACACCTCAATGTCTGTTTTATACGACAAATATAGTGTTATTTCACTGTTTTGTCAACGAATATTATTGATTGAGATATCTCTCATTTTATTACAGCAACGACATAATAAAACTTCTTGGCCGAACTTATCGTTTGAGTCCATGTTACGCCGTTAAATGTTCCCTGCTTGCTGATATTTACAAATTCGCTTTCAGGATCATCCGAGGCATAAACATAATACATCTGAGCTCCAGGGACTTCATCCCATGTCAGTTTCAAGAGGTCGTCTTTATGCTTGATCTGCAGATTTTGAGGAGATGAGAGTACTGCGAACGACTTCTCGGGCGCAAAATCTGAGCCTGCAAACGCATGATCGATAGCTTGCACGCTCCAGTAATATAAACCAATTGGCAAAGCTTTATTCAAAGTATATGAAGTATTCTGCTGAGCATTCCCCAATTGAACGATCTTCCTAAATCCGGTTTCAGTATCGCTCATAGCTGAATTCAAATCATCAGCAAGGCGTTGAGTACCTAAATAAAAATTGTACGAAAGTCCTTTCTGCGGAGTTTCATTATCCGTAGCGTTATCCCATGTGAATGTAATAGTGGAATCATTGTAAGATGTAGAAAGATTTGATGGAGAGCTAGGAATAGAATTAGAAACTAGAGTATTGTTACGGTAAAGCATTGCAATTCTACTACTCGTAGAATTCAATGATGTCATCCCTGTAATAAGAATATCCAAGTCGCAATCATTATCGTAATCGAAAAATGAAGATGAGCTATCATAAACTCCTCTCAAAGACACAATCCTTTGGAATGAGTCATTTCCTTCGTTTTTATATATTTGGTTTAAGCCTGATCCTGTAATCTGAACATCCAACTTACCGTCATTATCATAATCGCCCCACGCTACTGACCCTGATTCAGCTTTTGTCAAGCCTGCATTTATATCGGTAAATGTTCTGTCCCCATTATTTTTATAGATCTTTGTTAAATATTTACTTGCAATTAAAATATCGTTGAGTCCATCATTATTATAATCGCCTACATCGATAATGTAGCCCGAAATAAATTCGGAATTAATCTGAGTAAAAACATCATTTCCTTCATTTTTATAAATTTTATCACCTATGATGAAATCAAGCTTTCCATCATTATCATAATCCAAACAGCCTGCTCCTGATGATCCAATTCCGGAAATAGAAAAAATATTTTCAAATATGCCATTCCCCATATTTTTATAAACATTTGTAACATACCCTGTTGCTGAAACACCGGAGATCAAAGCATCCAGATAGCCATCGTTATCATAATCAAACCACAATGCAGCTCCATGTTGAACACCAATCAATCCGGCGTTAATATCAGTAAATATTCCGTTACTATCATTCCTGTATATTATTGTATATTTTTTTTTATCAGTTTGATAGTATCCTGTCAACAATAAATCAAGATCACCGTCATTATCGTAATCTCCCCAATCTTCCGAACAATAGTAAACAGATTTTAATCCCGCATAAATGTCAGCAAATATCCCGTTGCCTTCATTACGGTATATTCTTGTTCCTCCGTATAAACCAGATACTAGTACATCCATATCGCCGTCATTATCAAAGTCAGTTGGAGAAATCGAACCGTAAAAAGAGCCCGGAATACTTGTTCCAATTAATGAAAAAGGGACATATAGCGTTTTAACCTTAACAATATTACTGTAATCACTTCCACCTACAATATTATACGCCTTGATCCGATAATAATAATCAATGTTCGTATCTAATCCAGTAACAATTAAAGAATCAATATTTAACGCATCGAGGTTCTGAAATCCACTTACAAAGCTTGTAAAAAGTGAATCATATGCAACATCTATACGATATCCCGTAGCAAATTCAGATAAATCCCAGTTTGCAATAAAACTTATATCAGTTACTCCGGTCGCTGATTTTGCTATCGGCGTAGTCGGTAAAGGAATTGTTACTGTAATAATATTACTGTTCGCACTCGTATATCCTGAGTTATAAGATCTAACTCTATAATAAAATATACTATCATTTTCTAACCCGTAGATAGCACATGAGTTTGTATTTCCTGCATCGAGATTAGAGTAGCCTGAAACAAAATCAGTAAAATTTTCATCTCTGGCTACATCAATATAATAACCTACAGCGAATAAAGAACTATTCCAATTTGCATTAAAACTATTGCCTGTTATCTGATCGGCATTTAACGCGACTGGAATAGAGGGCGGATTAGGGTCCATAACAGAATATTCAAACGAACTTTCTGTTGAAAATTCAGAACCCACATAAGAATGGTCAACAGCCTGAACGCTCCAATAGTAAGTTCCTCCGGCCAGATTCTTTATAATCCACGAATTTTTATGATTTGTATTGCCTAATGATACAGTTTTTTTATAACCGGATGCAACATCACTCATGGAGTTTTTAATATTTCCTTTATGACTAACTGAACTTATATATATGTTATAAGACAGACCTTGTTGTGGAGTCTCAATATCTGCAGACTTGTTCCATGATAAAACAACATCAGTTCCAATTACTTCTGAACTTAAATTTGTTGGCAATATTGGTGGATTATTGATTACTTTTGTATTGTTTCTGTAGAGTTTTGAAACTCGAGTCGTATTCGTTAGACCTGTTAATAGAATATCAAGATCTTTGTCATTATCAAAATCACCCCAATTTATTGATCCTGAGCTAACTTTTTCTAATTCAATTTCGATACCAAGAAATGAACCACTATCATTTCGATATATTTTTGTTATTGAACCTGCACTCGTACTTATTTTTCCAGAAATTATTAAATCTAAATCCCCGTCATTGTCATAATCACCCCAAGCTCCTGAGCTTGCGTAAACGCTTATCAGATCAGAATTCGTATCTACAAATACTCCAAGATCATTACGATATACCCTTGTTTTATTACCTACACCTACGACACTTGTCATTAATAAGTCAAGATCTCCGTCATTATCGTAATCTCCCCACTGTACTGTCCCACCACTCGTTTCGGGTAACATGGAGTTTACATCAACAAATACTCCTGATTCGTTCCGATATATAAAGCTACAATCGCTACTACTATTTACTCCAGAAATTATTAAATCCAGATCACCATCATTATCGTAATCTCCCCAGTCTGCTGAGCTGTAGTCAACATCTACTAAATTAGCATTTATATCAGTAAATACTCCAGAATTGTTTCTGTAGATTATTGTTTCATAGCCACCTGCAGTCGATCCGCATAAACAGATATCAAGATCTCCGTCGTTGTCGTAATCTCCCCAAACCGCATCTCCATCTATGATCTCTTCAAGATCAGCATTAATATCAATGAAACTTCCATTATCATTTCGATAAACTATAGAGTAATACTCATAAATTGTTGTATATGATTCGTATACATTAAATCCCGTAATCAATAAATCTAGATCCCCGTCATTATCGTAGTCTCCCCAGTCAGCAGAACTATGATTCATTGGAGTTAAACCGGCTCCAATATCAATAAATGAACCATTATTATTTTTATAAATTCTTGTAAAACGGAGTGATCCATTATAGCCTGTTATTAAAATATCTAGGTCACCGTCGTTGTCATAATCACCCCAAGCCGAAGAGCTTAGATCCACACCAGGCAATCCTGCTTCAATATCAGTAAAAGGTAAATATAATGTCTTAACTGATATCACATTACTAGATTCACTGATAGCATCATTAATAAATGACCTGACGCGATAATAGTAATCTGTCGAAACACTTAATCCTTCAATTGTTTTAAAAATAGAACCGTCAACTTTTAATTCCTGAAATCCCTGAACAAATTCTTCAAAGTCAGGATCATAAGAAACATCCAAAATATAATTACTAATTCCTGCAACCGGATTCCAATTTGCTGTAAATCCTGTCCCTGTTATACTAGTTGCTTCAGAAGCTAATGGAGCTTCAATATATGTTTGAGAACTGACTTCTTCGGCAAATTCCGAACTCTCATAAGAGTTATCAATTGATTGTACACTCCAGTAATATTTTCCCAAAGGAAGGTTACTTATTTTCCAATTATTTTTTTTCTGACAGTTTCCTATTTTTACTACTTTCCTATTACCTGTTACATTATTACTCATGGAAGATTGAATATCTCCTATTTGAGTTTCAAATCCAAAGTACAAATTATATGACAGCCCGTCTTGTGGTGTTTCATTATCATCAGCTTTATTCCATGATAATGTAGCTGTCGAATCTGAGAAAATAAATGTTAAATTTGAAGGAGGGTCGGGTTTAGTATTTGATACTTCAATTTCATTTCTGTATATTCTTGAAATTCTAACACCTTCTGAATTTTCTCCAGTTATTAAAACATCGAGATCACTGTCATTATCATAATCCCCAAAATCTGTTGAACAGTTCCATACACCCGGCAACCCCAAATCCATTTCTACAAATGAACTATTTTCATTCTTGAGAAATCTTGTAGCTAATCCGCCATAAACTGCTCCTGACAATAGTATATCTGAATCACCGTCATTATCATAATCACCCATAGCTACAGCAGCATATGCAAAATCTAAAAAATCAAGCGATGATTCGGTAAATATACCGTCATTATTATCGTATATTCTTGTAATTTTATTATTTTCATTATTTTTTCCTGTAAGTATTATATCAAAATCACCATCGTTATCGTAATCTCCCCAGAGGGCTGTTCCAGATGACACGCCTAATATATTTGCATTTAAATCATTAAATACGCCCGAATTATTTTGATAGATTTTCGTTACGCACTCCTCTTCTGTATAACCTGACAGTAAAATGTCCAAATCTCCGTCGTTATCATAGTCAGCCCAATCAGATGACCCTGAAGATAATCCAATCATATTTGCATTTATATCGTTAAATGTTAGATTATCATTTCTATATATCCTAGATATATCACCATAGCTTGAGTGTCCGACTATTAGAATATCCAAGTCACCGTCATTGTCATAATCCCCGTAGGAAGCGGTACCGGATACGACTCCAGGCAAGTTTGCATTTATATCAGAGAATAATCCAAAATTATTTCTATATATTTTGGTAATATAGGAAGTACCGGTATATCCACACAATAAAACATCCAAATCGCCATCATTGTCATAATCGAACCAGGTAGATGATCCGGATACAACATTTATTAAATTAGCATATACATCTACAAAATTATTATTATCATTTCTGTAAATCTTAGAAATAAAATTTGCGTTTCCAATGAATCCTGTGATTAAAATATCCAAATCTCCATCATAATCATAATCACCCCAGTCTGTTGAACCATATGACACACCCGCTAATCCAGCATTTAAATCGGTAAAAATACCAGCGTTTAATACGAATGACTGCTCTTCAGAAAATTGGGAACCACCAAAACAATTATCTACAGCCTGAACACTCCAAAAATATTGACCCGCAGGTAAATTAAGTACTTTATAATTGTTTAAACCTGAATTGCCCATGCTTACGATTTTTCTATAACCATTTGACGTCTCAGACATTGGGTCGCAGATATTAGAGAGTCCCGATTGTGTTCCAATATAAATATTATATGATAAACCATCTTGCGGAGTCTCAATGTCAGTAGCTTTATTCCAAGATAGAGTAACTTGTAACCCGTCTGTATTGGACAATAAATTCACGGGAGGGCTTGGGCAATTGTTCGGTGCTTCAGTCTCATTCCTAAATATTTTCGAAATGCCTGTTCCTGATACTAAAATGTCTAAATCATTATCATTGTCGTAATCTCCACATATTGCAACACCGTAAGAAACTCCGCTTAATCCCGAATTTATTTCTGAGAAGGTATGATCCTTATTATTTCTATAAATTTTTGTTATAGTTTCAGTACTGGTAACACCTGAAATAATCGCATCCAAAAATCCATCATTATTACAATCTCCCCAGGCTGAAGAACCGTAACCGATACCAGTCAAGCCGGCAAGAATATCTGTAAACATACCTGAATCATTACGATAAATTTTTGAAATATTATGTGAACCCCCGTCGTAATAATATCCTGCCAATAAAATGTCCAGATCTCCATCATTATCATAGTCACCCCATGATACTGAGCCGTGAGATAATCCTATTATACCTGCATTTATATCAGTAAAAGTTCCAGTATCATTTCGATAAATCCTCGTTTCATAGTAAGATGTTGCATTTTCAATATATTCACCGTTTATCAGAACATCTAAATCTGAATCATTGTCATAATCTCCCCATGATACCGATCCATCCGCCAACCCAATCATATCTGTATTGATACTTGTAAAACTACCTGAATTATTTCGGTATATTTTCGTAATATAATTCATTTCCCCGTTCCAAAAATACCCCATCGTGATTAAATCGAGATCCCCGTCATTATCGTAATCGCCCCATGCTGCTGAACTACACCAAATTCCTGTAAGACCGGCATTAATATCTGTAAAAACACCTTCATCGTTTCGATAAATTCTGCAAATATCTACTGTGTCTGCTGCTCCTGAAACACAAATATCAAGATCACCGTCATTATCATAGTCACCCCATACTGTAGAGCCTAAAATTACACCTGATATAGAAGTATTGATCTCTGTAAAATTACTATCTTGATTATTATACAATTTTGTTACTAAATTTCCTGCATCTCCAGATAAAATAAAATCCAAATCACCATCACTATCATAGTCCCCCCATGAAGCTGTACTTAATTCTAATCCCTGCAATCCGGCATCAATCTCGGTAAAAGTCTGCCCGTAGATCAGGTTGATACTGCATAAAATTATTAACAATAATACATATTCTTTCTTCATTTTTTTACCTGTCCGTATTTTTCTTCACTTCAATGTTACTAAAATATATAAATCGTTGCAAGCGAAATAAATTATTTCTTTCTGATGCCCACCGCACCGACTTCTATGCCTGCATGTCGTGCGAGAATGTCGATCCACATGATGTTGAAGTTTGAAATTTGACAATTGAGGCTGATGAGTTTTTTTATGTCAGCTTTGGGGGGATTCTTATTTGAACCGTATAGAACGGTGTTTTTGAATTTTATTTTTTTATCTTTGAAAAGTTTTTTGATCTCTTTTGAAAGCTTTTCCGAGTACGGAAATGTCATGTCGGGAAATCTTGTTCCGACGCTTTCATCGTTCGGGCCGATGAGAGGATTATCGCCGGTTGAATTGATGTGATCGGTTATTATGAAATATTCTTCCGTAACTTCAGGGTCGAATATTTCGCACTCGTCTATAATAAATATTTCATTTATTTTTTTATCTTTTAAGAGCCTGATCATGGCTTTGAGGCTGTCTGAATTTTTATCATACCGGCTGAGCGGAATATAAATATGATCTGCTTTCTTTAAGATCAGAGCTTCAAGCGCATCCTGATAAAATACGGCTTTCAAATGTTCTCCGTTATTTTTTCTCTACGGGATAATTATCCTTCTGGAAAGCTTTAAGGCTTTCGAGCTGGTCTTTCATGTATGACTGATACCGCTTAATGAAAGAATTTTTGATCTCAATTAATTTATCAATATCTTTTTTCAATTCTCTCGCTTTCAGATAAGTTTCTTTTAAAGTGTTCTGCGCGCTCATTCTCGCATCAAGCTTGGTCTGATCGCAGTATTTTGCGGTTTCCCGTTTGATCCTTTCGATCTCGACTTTTGCCTTAGCCTGCTCAGCTCCGAAATTTTCTTTTTCCTTTACGAAGTTGTCAAAATCTTTATTCATTTCAACTGATCTTTTTTTAAGGTCATTATTCTCATTTATCAGCTTCTCGACCTCGCTTCCTATCCATTCGAGGAATACTTCGACCTCAGCCCTGTCGTAGCCTTTCATAGATTTCGAGAATTTTTTCGATAATATTTCCTCTTTTGAAAATTCCATAATTTATCCTTAAATGCTTTTAGAAATTTATCCTTTTCAGCTCATGCTGAAGAAATGCTTCGGTTGCAAGAAGAAGCGCCAGCACAAGCCAGCCTGCATATCTTCTATAGCTGAACGGCAGTTTAGTTTTGACCCTTACGATCAATGGCTCGGTCATTGAATCAAGAATTGCCGTTAAAACATAGTTCTGCCCTTTTACCAGATCGTTGACGATCTTTACGATAAAAATTATTATTAAAATGACAGCTACGGAAGACATCATTGATACAATTACGCCGTATATTAAGAGCGGTATTCTTCCGTACTCTCCGTGAACGATAAAGAACACTAGAGGATCGACCAGCTTGGCGAAAGTATCTATGAATATCAGTGCGATGAAGGGCGACCAGTCAACTTTCGACTTCGGAAGCCTGTCTCTGATAGGTTTTAGGATCTTTTCCGAATATGTAAATACAAATTCGTAAAAAGCGCCGTAATTATAACCTATGAAGAATAAGAGTATCCTTGCCACAATAAGAAGTGCAAGCAGATCGAAAAATAAACCTATCATTTATCTCTCGCTCCAAAAATTGCGGTACCCAGCCTGACTATGTTTGCGCCTTCTTCAATAGCGACTACAAAATCGTTGCTCATGCCCATTGAAAGGTATCTTATATCGGTATTTCCGCCGTTATGCGCCTTTGCGAGATCAAAAAGCTCTTTCATAAATCTGAATTCTGCGCGTGAGTCTTCCGGTTCTTCATTGAATGAGCCTATTGACATCAGACCGAGTATCCTGAGCTTTTCAAAATGTTTGAGCTCCTTTAGGAAAAGATTGAGTTCACCCGGTTTTATTCCTGATTTACTCTCCTCTCCGCTGGAATTTATCTGAATGAGAACGCTGAACTTCTTATCGAGCTGTTCGCAGGCTTCGTTCAGCTTTTCAGCAAGCTTCACGCTGTCCAGACAATGGAACATATCTGCGTTTATTACTGCCTGCTTAGCCTTGTTTGACTGAAGATGCCCTATCATGTGCCATTTTGCTTTTCTGTCACCGCTCAGGTACAGGTATGACCTTTTTCTGATAAGTTCCTGAAGTTTATTTTCTCCGAAATGATACTGACCTGCGTCCATCGCATCAAGATTTGACGAGACCGGAAAAGTTTTACAGACCGACACCAGTATTATATCATTCGGATTTCTGCCTGTCTTTCTGCATGTTTTTTCGATCTGTGCAAAAATATTTTCAAGATTCTGCTTTATCATTTCTCAGCCTTAGTGTCGCTTAATTTCAAATATATAAATACTTTTATGTTAAGGCAATTAAATTCATTATTAATTATTTCCCGTTAATAATATTTTTGATTATATTTAAGCTTATGAAAAACAAGATCGGCAATATAGCCAGAATTCATCCGGCAAGTACGGACAAAAAGATCGGGCTTCCTTTTTACACCGAGAAACTGTCGGCGGGTTTTCCTTCGCCGGCAAATGATTATCTCGAAAAATCCCTTGATCTTAATGAATATCTTATTAAAAATCCGTCAGCGACTTTCTTCGTTGAAATTCAGGGCGATTCGATGATAGGCGCAGGCATCCATTCAGGCGACATTCTGATAGTTGACCGCTCGCTTGAAGCCCAGCACGGAAAGATCGTCGTCGCGATCATCGGAGGGGAATTCACTGTTAAGAGACTGTCCTGGATAAACAACAAATTCAAGCTTATGCCTGAGAACCCCGGTTATAAACCTATCGAAATTAAAGAAGGCATGGACTTCGAGATCTGGGGTGTCGCCACTACTGTGATCCACAGGCTTTAAAATGAATAAGATTTTCGCCCTCATAGACTGCAACAGTTTTTACGCATCGTGCGAAAGGATCTTCAGGCCTGATCTGAAGAATAAACCCGTCGTGATACTTTCAAATAACGACGGTTGCGTTGTCGCTTTGACGAAGGAAGCTAAAGACCTTGGCGTAAAACGCGGAAGTCCTTATTTTAAGATCGAAAAAAGCATCCTTGACAAGCTTTCGGTTTTCTCGTCAAATTATTCGCTTTACGGAGATATCAGCCACAGAGTTATGAATATTCTGTCGGAATTTTCGCCTGAAATGGAAATATATTCAATAGATGAGGCATTCCTTGACTTGACAGGCATGGATATTGACAGAACGGAATATGCGAAAACTATCCGCGCAAAAGTCATGAAAGATACCGGAATACCCGTTTCAGTCGGGATAGCCGGAACAAAGACGCTTGCCAAGCTTGCGAATAATATCGCAAAGAAGTATCCGAAGTGCGAAGGAGTGCTCGATCTGACTACAGTGAAAGATATTGATCCGTTCCTTGAAAAAGTGCCGGTCGAGGATGTTTGGGGCATCGGAAGGCAGAATACGATCAAGCTGACGAGAAAAAATATAAAAACAGCTAAAGACCTTAAAAATATGCCTGACGGCTGGATAAAGACAAATATGGGCGGAGTCACGGGGCTCAGAACGGTCTTGGAACTCAGAGGCCAGCCGTGTATTGACATGGATTCCGTAGCGGAACCGAAAAAAAGCATCGTGAGTTCAAGATCATTCGGAGAAAGGGTATCTGACTTAAACGGACTTAAACAGGCCGTTACAAGCTATATTTCAAATGCATCTGCAAAGCTGAGGCGGCAGAATTCGCTGGCTTCAGCTCTGTCCGTTTTTATATACACGGACAGGTTCAAGGATGATGAACCCCAGTACAACGGAAGTATGACTTACAGGTTACCCTATCCGACATCATCAAGTCTGGAACTGACCGAATACGGGCTGAACCTTCTTGAACGGATATATAAAAAAGGATTCAGATATAAAAAAGCGGGTGTTCTTCTCGACGGCATTGTCCCGAACGGCTCCGTTCAATATAATCTTTTCACGCCGGACAGATTCGATCCTGCGGTTGACAATGTGCTTGATTCGATCAACAGAAAATGGGGCGACAATACGCTTTTTATTGCAAGTGCCGGAATTAAAAAGAAATGGTCAATGAGACGCGAGTTCGTTTCCCCTCATTATACGACCGACTGGAACGAGATACTCAAAATTAAAATATAATTTTTCTTTTAAAACTAAAATTATTTTTGTAATTTGATATAAATTAATTTCGGAGTCATAAATGGCAAAAACATTTAAAGTATCTGTACAGGGCCTAACTGCCGATCTGAAGGCTAACGGAAGCTATGATGAACTTGAACTCGGTGAATACGGGACTGAAGACATGCTGGGCATTTTTACTCTTTACAGCGCTGTTGAGGAAGTTTTTCCGGAAAACGGCGAAGACCTCTGCCCTGCTTCATTATATGTTGAATCAGAAGGTATAAATTATATCTTCTATCTTGATAACGGTGTAATAATCGATGCCGATTCAGAAATTAAGTACACTCCTGAAGAGGCTTTGAAGTTCGTTTCTGGTCAATAAAATAATAATTTAAGGAAATATCATGAAGAGCAAGAAAATTCTGATACTGCTTACGCTTTCTGTATTTGTCATCCTGAAAGCAGAGTACATTCCGTTTGAAAAGGCGGTTGAAATGCTTAAAAACACTACTCAGAAGGATTTCCCCGGCAGCAACGAAGTATATCTGAGCAATAAGCTCGTAAAACTCGATGAGACCTGCTTGAGCGTAAACACTAACGAAAGCTATAGAAAAATTCTGAATGATGAGGGAAAAAGAAACAATATGTCTTTTTTTTATGAGGATGTAAATTACGATTCGCTGATAGTAGATGAAATAAAGCTGATCAAATCTGACGGAAAGATAATCAGCTTTGATCCGAAAGTTCTGTTGAAAAAACAGGACGCTCCCGGCTGGAGCAACATTTATTCAAACGATTCAAAATATTATTCCGGAGAGATCCCCGATATTGAGACCGGAGATATTGTTTATGAAAGATCACGCTCAATTTCGAAAAAAATAGTCATGGAGAACAATTATTTTGACTCGTATTCTTTTGAAAGCTATGCTTCATATCTGAATGATTACTTTGAGTTAAATGCTCCTTCGTCAGTTAAACTCTACATTCACGAACTTAATAAAAAGGATATTAAATACGATTTTGTTCAAAAAGAGGATAAAGGAAGGACCCTTTATTCATGGAACAACAGGAACGCGCAGAAACTGGTATGGGAAAGCGATGCTGAAGACAATAATTTTATAACTCATCATGTAAGGATCACGACGGTAAAGGAATGGCAGGATATTTCAAGATGGTATTTTAATATCGTAAAGCCCCACATGACCCCAAATGAGGATATGAAGAAAAAGGTCGCTGAGATCATTGAGGGAGCTTCTACTAGGCAGGAAAAAGCTTCACGACTGTTCTACTGGGTGGCGCGGAACGTTAGATATTTAGGCGTTGACATGGAAAAGAACAGACCCGGATTTGAGCCCCATGATGTTTCTTTCACTTTCGATACGAGAGGCGGCGTCTGCAGGGATAAGGCCGCTCTTCTGACCGCTATGCTCAGGATCGCAGGTGTGGGATCGGATGTTATTCTTATCCTGTCTGGCGGAAGACATAACCCGGAAGCTCCGGTGCTCTGGTTCAATCACGCTATTACCGTTTCTTATGATGATAAAGGTGAACCTGAATTCGTTTTTGATCCGACCGATGAAACGACTAAGGATTTTCTGCCTAAATATGAAGAGGACAACAGTTATATAATCGCAAGTGAAAAAGGTGATATTTTAAGAACAACTCCCGTATCTGAGCCCTCAAAGAACAATTCGACTTTAAATATTGATCTAAAGCTGAAGGGCAATAATGCTGAGGGAACTGTAAAATATAATCTTACAGGTATGGCGGATACGATCTTCAGAAGCTCTTTCTCGCACAAGACCGATCACGAAATAAAAACTTTTATCACAAGATATCTGTCCAAAATAAGCTCCGGCCTGGAACTGGGCGATTTTTCCTACACAAAACCGGATGATACCGATAAAGACATAATAATTGAAGCCAGGATATATATAAGAGACTATGCGAGCACTGTAAAGAACAACACATTCATACCTTTCGACGCCACCAAGCTGGAAATGCACTTTTTGTATGAGAGCATCATGGGCGTGTTCAGCCTGCCTGAAAGAAAGTTCGATTATAAAACGGGCGGAAAGTACAGCCTCGATACCAGTTTGAAGATCGCTTTTGAAGAAGAACTTGAAAAAATAAGCCTGCCTGAAATTAAAACTTTCGACTACAAGGGTTATAAAACCCGGATCGAGAAAAAGACCGGTAAAAATGTTCTGGAGATTAATTATCATTTTGAAAATGATCAGATACATTACAAAAAAGAAGATTATCAGGATATAAAGTCAGCTCTTTCCGCACTTGACGGCTACGGAAATCTCTATATGATCAGAACGACAGGAGGAAAATAAGATGAGAAAATTTATATTAACATCAGCTTTAATGATATTTGCATTTCTTTCTGCCTATGATGTGGAAAAAATGATAGCTGCGCTTGATCAAAAAGCTCTCTATCCGAATGCCACAGCCGTAAATATTTTTACCGAAGTGACTTACGATATCAATGAAGATTATACCTCTGAGCATAAGGTTTTCTACCTGAAAAAGATCCTCGATTATTCAGGCAAGATCAGATATTCCGATGTCGAGATAGAGTATAATCCTGACTATGAAACCGTTGAACTCATAAGCTATTTTTCAGTTTCACCCGAAAATGTAAGAATACCCGTTCCGGAAAATCAGGTATATGACCTTAATACCGATGACGCTGTCTGGTCGCCTGAGTATGTACACAACAGAAAGAAGATCATTAATTACCCGCAGATAGGGCCGGGATACTACATCGCTCTTGAGTATAAGATCAAAAGCACTAGAAAGATACCTGTATCAGGAATTGAGCATTTTCAGGAGAGCAATCCATATCTTGAAAAGATCATGAATATAAATTATCCGAAAAAGCTTAACTGCAGATTTGACGCCCATTCTTCGCTTACCTTCAGTAAAAAAGAAACTGACGGCAAAGTACAACTGAGCTGGAGCATCAAGAACAGCCCGTTAATAAAAGAAGAACCATGGTCTCCTGACTATATGTATTCAGGCAAGCCTGTGCTTTTCTCTTTCTTCAAAGACTGGAAAGAATTCAATAAAAACCAGTTCAGTAAAGTTTTTCCAAGATCAGGATCAAAAGAGGTCAAAGAACTGTCAAATAAAATAACCGCAGGCTTAAAAACTGAAAAAGAAAAAGTTTTCGCGATCTATGATCATCTCGCAAAGAATTTTACGGCTAAGACTTCATATATAGCCGCTATGGATTTCACGCCTGAAGATCTGGCGAAGACAATAGAAAGAAAATTCGGTTCGTCAAGAGATCTGACGGCTCTATTTCTGGCTCTTTCTGAAGCCGCCGGAATAAAAAATTGCGAACCGGCTATTAAACTCAGCGCTGAGGCAAGGCTGATCAAAAGCAAAATGAAAGACCTTGTGCTGTATGATGTTTTCGATGAATTCGTGATACATTATAACGGTACGCTTCTTGAGCCGGGTAATGTGCATCAGGCTTACGGGTACGCCGGAAGGAACAACTGCACCGTGATACTTCCATCCATGACCGGGCCTCAGGATATTGTTATACCTGACAAAAAAAATGTTTCAAGAAAGTACAGATACAGTGCTGCCGGTAACGATCTTACCATCGGCCTTGAAACGACCTATTCGGGAGACTATGATTCATGGATGCGCAGTTTTGAAAGTTTTCCTGAAAGCGAAAGAGGAATGAGGTTTTTTCAGTGGGTGATCAGAGACAATACGGCTGAACTTACTGAAGGTCCCACATTCACGAATTTCGGGAAACTGAATGACGATATGATAGTCAGCTATAAAATAAAAAAACCTTCAGCTGTAATAACACAGGGAGAGCACTCTTATTTTTACTTGTCTGACGCTTTTGCAAATTTTGATGTCTCGCTTCCGCAGAGAGAGAATGATTTCTATGTATCCGACAGAATGGTCTATACCGATGAGTTTGAGATCGCGGCCGGAAAAGATCAGGAGGTAATTAATCTTGAGAATAAAGATCTGAAGTTTAAGATCGGAAAAGAGACAGCCAGTATAAAGTTCTTTGTAAAAAGACAGAATGACAAAATAATTATCACCCGCGACTTATATATTCCCGAAATGCTTATACCTAAAGACAGATATCCGGAGTTCAGGGATTTTATTATGGTGCTTAAGAAGCCTATCAATTCAATGGTGTTCTTTAAGAAAATATAAAGCGCTGAAATTATGTGCGGAAGGTTCGCTCAGGTTTACGATGATACTAAGCTGCTGAATAAATTCAGGATCGAAGATATTTCTGAAATTATCCAGCCTAAGTTCAATTTATCTCCCGGCATGAAAGTAAATGCTGTTTTCAGCCCGGACAGACCGCTGGTGCTCAAGCCTATGGTCTGGGGCTTTTCCGAACTTCACGGAAAGCCTCTTCCCTCTCTGATATTCAACTCAAGGCTGGACACAATTCTGAGCGGTTCGCATCTCGGAAACTATCTGATAAAGCACAGGTGCATAATACCAGTTTCCGGCTTTTACGAATGGAACGGAAAGCAGCCTTATTTTATAAATAATTCTTCGGGCATATTCTGCCTTGCAGGCGTGTTCGTTCATGACGATAACGGCTTGAAATGTTCCGTCACAACGGTCGATTCAGTCGGGTTTCTGAAAAATATCCATCACAGAATGCCCCTAATACTGAACGACGAACTGATAAACCTATGGCTATCTGAAAAGACACTAAGTGAAGCATCGCTGATTTCAGACTGCGGCAGAATAGTTGAACTTTTGGACTTCCACAAAGTCAGCCCTGCTGTGAATGACATTGGTTTTGAAGGCAAAAAGTGCATTGAACCGCTGAAAGAAGATCTGCTTTTCTGATTTGTTTTTTTCTTGACATCATTCTTTATAATTAACATATTGTAAGTGTGTAAAAAATATCGTTTCGCAAAAGTTGGGAAAAAGGAGGCCATTATGAAGAAAGCTCTGTTACTCATTTTAATTACAGGTTGTTTTGCCCTTTATTCAGCTGATAGCCTGAGAGTCGTTTGGGGTATGGTACACGATACTGGAGAGGAGTTTACTGTTGATGAGCTGTCAAATGTTACATTTAAGGCTTGGATAGAAAATTCGGGAGAAGTATTTATTTCCAGTTTTACAACTGATATTGATCCGGGAAATTCGGTAGAATGCTTTGAAGATCTACGCGGTGTATGCGTAATAGATTTTATAAATTTTGAAGGCTGGGAATGGAGAAGCGGTGATGAATTTCATTTGACAATAACTGACAGCGCATTTTATAAAGGCACATTTTTTACCGCAGAAGCTGTTTGGAATATTCCGGAAAATGCCGAATCCATTAACTATCTCGGTTTTGAAGATTTCGGACTGACCGATTCGGGTTATCCGATAAATTCATGGTATGCATTCTCAGATATTGATTATGTATTTATCGGCACGGCTGATCATAACGGCGATATTTTTGATTTCAGCGCATATCCTTATGATAATGTTTCCTTTACCTGCTGGGTATCAGGAAGAGAAGACGAGGTTATTGATCAGAATTCAACAGGCTCAGGTTACATTGACTACAACCCTGAAGCTTCGGCTATTAAGATAGCAAGATATGCATTTTCGACATCATGGGTATCCGGCGACACTTTAAATGTTCGAGTTAAACATCGTTTCCCCGGGCAGGGATATTATACCGGAGAAAAGCAATTTGTTTTTACATATATCTATACATTTTCACATTATGGACCTTTCGATATTAAATTCGGACTAGATGCTCTTTATGACGAAGAAGGTGCAGGCGGAGGAGATCCGGTTATAGCTGATAGTTGGATGATTGACACTTCTATCGAAGAATCCGATGCGATTCCGCTATCTACTGCACTTTACCAGAACTATCCGAACCCGTTCAATCCTGTTACACAGATCAAATATGCACTGGCTAAGACTGCTGAAGTAAAGCTGAGCGTTTACAATATCATCGGACAGAAAGTAGCTGAGCTTGTTAACGGAGCGATTAATGCCGGATTCCACACAGTAGATTTTGATGGCTCAAGATTAAACTCAGGAGTATATTATTATACGCTTGATGTTGACGGTATAAAACTTACTCAGAAAATGATCTTGATGAAATAGTGACATTTGTCCATTATAAAATTAGTACCAATTCTACCCCCTCTTTTCTGTCCGTTCATCGGAATTATATTGAATAAACCCATTTTATTTCATAAATTGAAATCCTGGAAAATTTCCGGATATTATAATTATAAATTGAAATAAAGGGGAACAAAATGAAACTGAATTCAGTTTTTACTGCGGCGATCCTGCTTCTGAACGCTTTAGTTTTTGCGGGAGTGACGGAACATACTTACTTTTTTAACGCCGGTGAAATTAAAGCCGTCAAATCGGCTGACGGTTACGATATTGTGAGCTTGAAAAGCACTCTAAATACAGCTAAAGCAGGAAACCCTTCGATCCCGTACCATTCCGTATCCCTGCTTCTACCCCCGGGTGAAAAGGCTGAAAATATTGAAATAATACCTTCGGATAAAATTACCCTCGATGGACAATTCAATATTTATCCGCAGCAGCATTCCCAGCCTATCTCCAAAGGAAAATCTGGGATCTTCGTAAAGAATGAACAGCTCTATAAAACCGATGCGGTTTATCCTGCGGCAAAATCGGGGGTTCTTTCAACCCATTTCCTGAACGGACATTCGTTCGCGCTCTCGACTTTCACTCCTGTGGAATATAACCCCGTAACTGGCGAACTTGCGGTTTATCAGAAAATAACGGTCAGGATCACTACTTCCTCCGATATGAAATCGCAGGGAGCTCTTAAAAATCTGAAACAGCCTGATAATGTGCTGAAAAAGATAAAGGATCTGGATCAGAACGCAGGAATGAGCCTGAATCTTTATTCGCCGGAAAAGCCAAAAGCAGACCCTTACGATTATCTGATTTTAACTGCCGATGCGTATAAAAGAAATTTTGACGCACTGATAAATTTTTACAACGGCAGAGGTATAAAGACAAGCCTGATCTCAACAACAACTATTTACACAACAATGACCGGCGCCGACAATCAGGAAAAGATCAGAAATTATATTATTCAGGAGTATCAGAACAGCGGGATCGAATTCGTGCTTCTCGCAGGCGATGTTGAGCTTGTTCCTGCAAGAGGATTCTATTGCGAAGTTCAGTCGAGTTCTGTTTACACAGATAACGGCATACCTGCCGATCTTTATTATTCAGCACTGGATGGAAACTGGAATACTGACGGTGACGCACTCTGGGCCGAGATCGGCGAAGATGACCTGCTTCCCGATCTTTCTGTATCCAGGTTCACTTTCTCTAATCTGACGGAACTGAATATACTGATCAATAAAACAGTTAAATATCAGACCGAACCAGTTTTGGGTGAATTAAGAGATCCGCTTATTGCAGGAGAATTTCTTTTAGACGATCCAGAATCATGGGGCAGCGATTACCTTGAACTTTTAATAGGATACCATGAGGACAACGGTTATACCACAACAGGAATACCTGAAGATGATTATATAACCAGACTATATGATGAGGATGGCACATGGTCAAAAGATGATCTTATAACTGAAATTAATGCGGGACACTCATTTATACACCATGACGGGCATTCAAATTACACTTATGCAATGAGAATGGATAATTACGATGTGACGAACGCGAATTTCAGCCTTGTGAACGGAGTTACTCATAACTATACGCTCGTTTACACATCAGGCTGTATGTGCGGCGGTTTCGATTACGACGACTGCATAGCCGAGAAATTCGTTTCCATAGACAATTTCGCTGTTTCTTTCATAGGCAACTCAAGGTACGGTTGGTTTAACGAAGGCCAGACGGAAGGGCCGTCAATTCATATTCACAGGGAATTCGCGGACGCCCTTTATGGCGACAGGACAGCTTCGATCGCTATGGCGCATAAGGAATCAAAAATAGACACAGCGCCTTGGGTGAATGCTGCCGGACAGTGGGAGGAAGGAGCGTTAAGATGGTGTTTCTACGACTGCAATGTGCTTGGTGATCCGGCTATGAACATCTGGACTGATGAGCCTGAAGTCATTACAGTTAACTATTCCAACATAATAACGCTGGGACAGACCGATTACAGCCTTGACATAAAAGGTTCGTACAACCAGGCGCTTTCAAGGATCGATTGCGCGCTGATACAGGGCGGGATCATAATAGGCAGCGGATCGACCGACGATCTCGGCAACGCGACTCTCGCGGTTGACCCTTCGGTAATTGAGGGAGCTGCATCATTGGTAATTACAGGATTAAATGTTCTTCCGCACACTTACGCGGTGAATGTGGTTCCTGCGGAAGGCAAATATATAGTGATCGACAGCTATACGATCAGCTCAGGCGGGGATGATAATATCGAGTACGGCGAAACCGCAACCGTTTCAGTTACGCTTAAGAATGTCGGGCTTACGGACGCTGCCGGAATTTCTATGTCATTTGCTGAAAATGACGATTACATCGAATTAACCGACAGCTTAGAGACCATAGGAAATATGATCTCCGGAACAACTGCTACTTTTACCAACGCGTTTACATTCACTGTTTCACAGACAGTGCCCGATCTGCATCAGTTCAGCCTTAATTCAACAATAACTGATTCTTTTGAAGAATGGAAAAGCAGCCTGAACCTGACCGCCAATTCTCCAATTATTGAAATTCAAAGCGTTGACATAGCCGACAGTGTAAATTCCGTACTTGATCCGGGCGAAACAGCCGATCTTGTAGTTTCATTCAAAAACACCGGTCACGGAAAGGCTCTGAATCTGAACGGGTTGCTTACATCCGATGATCCTCACATAACTGTCAATGCTGCAGAGCAGTCTCTTGCGATAATAAACCCGGACGAAACGCTTACTATGACATACAATGTTACCGCAGGCGCAAAAGCCTCTGCGGGTTATGTGGCGGAATTTGCAAACCAGATAACCGCGAATAACGGATATATTTTCGAAGATAATTTCTATTTGAAGATAGGTTCGCAGATAGAGGATTTTGAGACCGGTGATTTTACGGCTTTCAACTGGTATTTTGAAGGAAACACACCATGGGTAATTGATAATGTCAATAAATACGAAGGGGTGTATTCAGCCCGTTCCGGAGAGATCGGGGACAGCCAGAAATCCAGCCTTGTTATTGATGACACAGTGCTTATAGACGGAGATCTATCGTTCATGGTAAAAACCTCAACTGAAGGTTATTTCGACCCTCTTATCTTTTCAATAGACGGAGTTGAAATTGAACGGTGGGACTACGGAATCCTGGACTGGCATATAAATTCATTCCCGGTAACAGCGGGTGATCATACTTTTAAATGGAGCTATGAAAAAGACGAAATGGAAAGCGCCGGAGAAGACTGCGTATGGATAGATTATATAACATTCCCGGGTATAAAAGACGCAACAGGCATAAATGAAGAGACTCAGAACCTCCCTTCTCAGACAAAGCTGTATCAGAACTATCCGAACCCGTTCAATCCTTCAACGGAGATCTCTTATTCGCTCATGGCAAAAGGAGAAGTCAGCCTTTCTGTGTATAATATGAAGGGCGAGCTTGTAAAAAACCTTGTTAAAGGTGTAAAAGAGAGAGGGAATCATAAAGTTCTATTTGCATCTGATGATATAAATTCCGGGATATATTTCTACAGCCTTTCGGTGAATGGAGTTCACGCTGGAACCAAAAGGATGCTTCTGTTAAAATAGGCTGAAAATATGAACAACATCAAGGCATTTATACTTTTTTTCGGGGCTGCATCGTTTATTTTCTATTTGTTTTCATTTTTTACGATAATGATGCTGAATGTGCTTCTTGAGAAAAAACTGCCGCTGAAGCACATTTTCGGCATTTCCGGTGTGATACTTGCCGTATTTTATGTGCTGATGTTCACAGGCAGAGGATTTCACATAAACTTTCTGTGGAACCTGAGCTTCTATCTCGCGGTTCTGATAATGTATGTTCTCTTTCTGGCGGTTATTCTCAAGCTTCTCTCGATCCCTTTCCATTTCAGCCCGAATTTGAACCTTATAATTCTCTCGGTCTCGATCATATTCATATTCGTTTACGGTTTTTATAATGCCGCGAAGCTGACTGTCAGAACTGTTGATATAACTTCGGACAAGATTACAAAGCCATATAAGTTCGTTCAGATCTCAGATGTTCATTTAGGCACAGAATCGCTTCATTTTCTTGAAAATATTATAGGACGCATAAACGATATCTCACCCGACCTTGTTTTTATCACCGGAGACCTTTTGGATGACGATAATCTTAAGCCTGATGATCTTAAGCTGTTCTCTGGTATGAAGGCTCCTGCGTATTTCATCACGGGGAACCATGAAAGATATCTTCAGAATTCAGATGATTTTTTTAAAGACTGCAAGGTCGTAAAATCACTCGATCACAGCCGGAGATACGATATTTTCAACGAAGAGATCACAGTTTACGGGCTTGAATGGAACCGGAATAATTTCATGAATAAAAAATCCGAGCAGGCTGTCTATTTTGATGAAATTGAAGCCGACAGGAACAAATTCAATATATTCCTGAATCATGAACCTGCGCTTTACGATGAGGCTGAAGCTGAAGGAATGGACCTGATGCTGTCGGGACATACGCACAACGGTCAGATATTACCTTTCTGGCTGTTCGTCAGAATGCGCTATAAATATATGCACGGTCTGTACGATATCGGAAAAATGAAACTCTATGTCACATCGGGCACAGGGGTCTGGGGTCCGTTCATGCGTGTCGGTACTGAAAATGAGATCGTAGTAATAAATCTCGTTCCTAAGATAAAATAAAAAAGGCTGCTCAAAGCAGCCTTTAAATTTTAAGGCATAAACGGCATTACAAGGTAATATGCAATAGCCGAACATAATCCTGTAAGCGGAATCGTTAAAACCCATGCCCACATTATCCTTCTCGCGGTAACCCACTGAACTGCAGCCGCACCCTCGACTGTGCCGACTCCCATTATCGCGCCTGATATTACATGAGTGGTGCTGACTGGAATTCCGAAGTGAGCTGTTCCCATTAATACGAGCGCAGAAGCAGATTCCGCGCAGAATCCTTCCATCGCTCTGATTTTCGTGATCTTGGTCCCCATAGTTTTTATAACCTGCCATCCGCCGAGCATCGTACCTATTCCGATCGCTGAATAACAAGCAAGTGCGATCCAGTTGTCTATCACGAATTCCTGCTTTACTCCTCCTGCTACAAGAGCAATAGCTATGATCCCCATAGTTTTCTGGGCATCGTTAGTTCCGTGTCCCATACTGTAGAAAAGCGCGGAAACAAGTTGAAGGTATTTGAATGTCTTATTAGCTTTTTTCGGATTGCTTTTCTTGAACAGATTGATGATTATGATAGTAAAGATCATTGAACCTATCATGCCCAGCAGGGGAGCCACTACGATAAAAAGAAGTATGCTGAATATCCCCGAAAATACTACAGCGTCGAGTCCTCCTGCTACTAGAGCACTTCCCACAAGTCCGCCGATAAGCGCATGGCTGCAGGAGATCGGAAGACCGTAAAGACTGGTTACAATTGTCCAGATAGCCGCGCCGATAAGCGCTGCAAGTAGAAGATGAAGAGTAATAAAATCAGGGCTCACAACTCCCTTGCCTACCATCTTGGCTATGGCAGTTCCGAACGAGAAATAGCCGATAAAATTGGCGAGTCCCGCCATAAATAGAGCCTGCAGAGGCGTCAGGGTTTTTGTTACGACGATAGTAGCTATAGAATTAGCCGCATCGTTGAAACCGTTGGCAAAATCGAAGATCAGAGCTATCGCAATAACGATTATCACTAAAGTAAATGTACTGATCATCTTTTTACCCCATTTTTATGACTATACGGCGCAGAAGTTTACCGATATAGTCTATCTGGTCGGTTATATTTTCAAGATCGGTGTAGATATCCTTAAGTTTTACAACCTCTACCGCATCCTTCTCATTTCTAAACAGTTCCGCGATACTCATACTGAAAAGAAAATCCCCGTTATTTTCAAATTTGTGCACATTTTTAACATGATCGTCGATCTTTTTTGTTATTTTGAACTCACTGACGCATTTTTGCATTTCTATTGCCATATCGAGAATGATCTGGGAAAAAGTCTTTACATTGGCAGGAACGCTATTCATAGAGTAAATATCAATTTTGTGAGCGACCGCATATATCTGATCTATACCCTGATCGATATTAGAAGCCAGTTTATGTATATCGTACCTGTCGAACGGCGTAATAAATGTGCTGTTAAGATCTTCAAGCACTTTTCTCTCGATCTTATCTCCGTGCTGTTCGCACTCTTTGATCTCATTTATTTTTGCTTTTCTTTCATCCTCCGACAGTGATTCATAATTGTCGGTAAGTTCCTTAAACTTTTGAGCCGCGCATACAACCTCTACCATCTGCTCATTGAAATGGTCATAGAATTTGGTTTCTCTCGGAAGCAAGAGATCCAGTAAATTCAGTTTCATAATTTCTCTCCTTTAATTTTCGGAGGGAAATTTAACTAAATTTTAATAGGATTGTAACAATAATTTAACCTGATAAGAATATTTTATTTTACTGAATTGTACATTTTTTTTAGAGTTTCTATCCACTCTTTCCTGAGCTCGTGGGGTTCTATTATTTCCGCATTGCCCCTGAAGCTTAAAACTTTGCCTATAAGCTCAAAATTTGTATTCGCAGGATATGGAAGGATATACTCGCAGTATTTCCCTTTCAGCCTGTCTTCCCCGCGGGTAGTGACCTGAGTATCGACCCAGAGCATTTCTTTCATTCTGTCGGCAAGCTCGCCGTAGAACCTGATCTTAGCATTTTTGATATTCCTGCTTGATATTATTCCGAAAGAATCTTTAAATTCAGGCACGGAATATTCTTCACCGGAAAATTTTTCCTTTGTTTTGAATATGTTGCTTTCCATAAGTGCAAGGTTATATGTCCTTACTTTTTTCAGGTTCTCGCTTCTGGGAGACTTATATACATACGCCATCAGATACCAGATGCCGTTATAGTGGATAAGTTTAACCGGTTCAGTCTGAACTTCGATCCCGTGGTAATTGAACCTGATCATGTATTCATGCCTCATGGCATCTAAGATTTCATTGAGCATATTATTGAATTTTGTTCTCTGTGTCTTCTTATAATGCTCTGTCAGATGATATTCTATCTTTCCGGCCAGCTTTATATCCTTTTCGGACAATTCATCCTTGAGCACATTCTCGATTATCCTCAGAATGTCGTCATAATCCCTGACCATACCATTTTCATCTTTATTGTCTCTGGGCGGAAAATAATATTCACTGAAGATCATGCTTTTTACAAAGCTGTAAAAAACCATCAGTTCCTGATTTTTTGATGGAGATCTTTTGACCCTCTCGAATTTATCGAGAAAATTCTCCTCCCTGGCTCTCTGATCCGGTTCATCGTTCAGATAATATCTGTCTTCCTTCCTGATGTAAATAAGATCAAGCCCGAAATATTCTCTCAAGTCCTTTACAGCTCTCTTCATAGAGCTTAGACTCAATTCGACTTTTTCGGTTTCTAAAGTAAAATTATTCAGCCCTTTGAATGTGAAATAGCCTTTTTCATAGAGTTGATTTATAAGATAAGCCAGTCTTGTAGATTTGTTCTTCTTGATCATCCGATACCTCTTTTAGTACCTGATCACCAGCGATCTTACGATCAGCCTGATGAAACGGTAAGTATCCCTTACGACATTTATTGAACTGTGGGCGCCTTCATATAAAGCTGATATCGGTAGACTTTCGATTTTAAATTTCTTCCTTCCGGCTTTTATGAGTATTTCCGATTCCATCTCAAATTTGTCGGCAACTAGATCAACTTCTTTGACGACCTTTGTTTTTATAAGCCTGTATCCCGATTGGCTGTCCGGTATTTTGCAGCCTGCGATAATTGAGACTATAAACGATGTCGTCCGGTTAGAGAATATTCTTTCAATAGGCATGGTCGAAGTATCGCCCAGCCTGTTGCCGACTATGATATCGGCACCGGTCTCTTCATACTTATTTATGAACTCGGGGATATACTTCACATCATGCTGAAGGTCTGAATCTATGGTCAGAAAAAATTCTACATTGTTCTCAGCCATAAATTTGAAACCCTTTTTCAAGGCTGATCCTTTACCGCCGTTCCGTTCGTTTGAAAGTACCGTCACGCCTCGGTCATTACATATTTTGACCGTATTGTCTTTTGAGCCGTCGTTCACGACTACGACTTTATCCAATAGACCCATTTTCTCGATCCTGTCGAACAGGTCGTCAATGTATCTTTCGGAATTGAAGGCTGGTATGAGTATTCTGAAGTTTTTTTCTTTCATAACTGAAAGGTATGAATTTTACGCGGATAATCAAGCTTAAAAATCAGAAATTGTTGAAGTTTGATCTAAAACAGCTTATACCGCTGCCCAAAAGCTGATTTCAGGGCTTCCGGTTTTTTTGTCTAAAAAGTCATATGTTCCACAAGGACGGAACGATGCCTTTTCTTAACGACAAAAAACACTCACGCCTTAATCTGAAATCACTTTACGGTCAGCTACAACAAGCTGTTTTATCAACCGATTTTATCCATTATCTTCTATCTTCTATCTTCTATCTTTTAATCTTCCCCGCCTAAAATCAGTTCAGAAAATAGCGGAATTATCGCATAATGCTAAAATCATCATCCGCTCAGGCAGGCCTGACTTTCTCCAAATCGAAATGACAGGCAGCTCTGAACTGGACATTTTAGGCTGTCTTTTTCTTTGTTACTTTCATTTTGGACAAGCAAAAGAAAGTAAATAAAATCCTTCATTTACTTCAAATCATCATTTTGGTTAAGGCGGAACGCTTTCTGCTGTTAGAAAACACGAGTCCTGCCCTTATGATCGAACAGGACTCACAAAATCTGCTACTTTTCGATCTTTATTTCGATCCTTTTTTTTCTGATCTCTTCAGCTTTCCTTTCGAGCTCCTCGGCTTCCATAGCCAATGCAGCCTCTTCCTGCGCCAGCCTTTTCCCCTCGATCTCAAGCTCTTTTATCCTGACCTTGTGCTCCATATCCTCGATCTTATCGGATTCAACGGTCACTTCATATTCTCTCGTTATTTCCCCTGCAGAAATATATTTGCTGAGCAGTCCTGCATCAACAAATATCTCCGACGCTGTAGTTTTTGCATCTGCTTCGGTAAAAAGGCTCTCGTCCTCGACAAAGCCTTCCTTTTTAGCTATGCTCAGGAAGTTGTTGAAGTGCTTGATCAGGCTCCTGCTTGTTTCTTCACCGTCCATTTCCTCTGCCAGATTTCTGAGTTCTTTCAGCATCGCGCTCAATTTTTTCCTTTCCATTTGTTGCCTCCTTTCAGTTCTTTATTTTTATTTTTACTTTTCTCTTCAGCATATCCCTCGCTTTGACGAGTCTCCATTTGACAAGCGATTCGGTTATGCCCAGTGCCGCCGCGATATCTTTGATCCTGAAATTATTGAAATAGAACATTTTCAGGATGTTCGAATAAACCTCCGGAAGTTCATTCAGAACGCTCATCATCGCCTCGCGGTCCGTTATGTCAAGCTGATTTAGTTCCCCGTCTTCGATCTTTTCGATCAGATCGTGCCTGTTCTCAAGATCGACCATAATATGTCTTTTAATAAATTCCACATTCCTTTTCTGCATGTTCAGACACTGATTTTTCATTATCTTCGAAAGCCAGTTCGGAAATTTTGAAATATCGTCAAGTAAGTCAATATATTTGAATACCTTTATCCAGACTTCCTGGACCGCATCCTCGATATCGGCATATTTATTATACGAAGTATTTAAATAGAATCCTGCAAGTTTATACAGCATCGGATTATATAATTCCATCAGCCTCGAATGAAATTTTTCATTACCTTTTTTTACTTCTCTAACAATATGCAGGTGTGCAACTATCATTTTATCTTTTCGGATTTCCTTTTAGATATGCAGCCAGTAACGAAAGTCTGTTATAGATCTCCTCGGCATCAGGTTCTTCAACCAGCTCGAACAGATCCTCATTGATATAATTTTTACTTACTAAAAGCTTAGTTATCCTTTTATACCTTTCAGAGATAATCTGGGATTTGTCTGAATCTCCGAACAGAACATGTTCTCCGGCGATCTTTTTCAGTGTTTCAATGTATGTGCAGTATCTTAATTTTTCCATTTTCCTCTCCGAGAGTTTTTTGTTCTCTCTGATAATTATGACAAATAAAAAACAAAAAAGTTAGTGTTTTTTTGTTTTTTTAAATATTTAATTCAAGAAGGATAGGCTAAAACATCTTATACCGCTGCCCAAAAGCTGATTTCAGGGCTAACGGTATTTTTGTCTAAAAATTCATATGTTCCACAAGGACGAAACGATGCCTTTTCTTAACGGCAAAAAACACTCACGCCTTAATCCGAAATCACTTTACGGTCAGCTCCAATAAGCTGTTTTATTTATCTTTTTTCTTCAAATCTTCTATTTTTTGATCATGATCGAAATCGTATTTTGTACGGTACTTTTTGAATCGCTCGCTTTAATATAATAGAATTTTTTTGAAACTGATGCGGGAACAGTATATTGAACACCGCTCAAAGTGCCGGCAGTATCCAAAGCAAAAGTCCCGTAAGGTTCATTTGAAGAATAAACATTATAGCTTGTTGCTCCGGATACAGCACTCCAGGTAATAACCAGATCGCTTCCTAAAACACTGGTCTGAATATTAGTCGGTGCTTCAAGACTTGAACTTGTAACGGTTAAAGTGACCGGTATTACAACACTCGGGGTGTTAGGATCATTTGATGATACCGTAACATTTACATGATACACACTATCCTGTGCTAAAGCGGACGCATCGTACCCGCAATTAAAATCGAAGTTCGATGCTGCAGCGACAGAACCGGATATGGGACTGAGTAATGAAAACCATGGATCCAGAACCACATTTGTACCATGTACCAGCACATTATCCAAACTGATCTCGTTACCTGATTTTTTTACCAGTGTTGCAGTAAATCTGATCTTCATTGTGGCAGATACGCCAGGCAGGGCTATTTGCCGGTGGTCGGGAGAACCCCATCCTCCTGTATTAACTGAAACCGAATATAGCGGCAGATAATTAGACCCTCCGTCAATGGAGTACTCCGCCTTAAAACTGCTGCCTGCAGTAGAGACGATCGAAACATGATCAAATGAGAGATATTCGCAATATGTTCCATCAAATAATGGAGTTGTTAAAGTCCTTACAGTATTAGTATTAGTGCTTGTTGCATAGCAATTTGCAAACGGTGTTTTATCCAGACTGTAAATGTCTGTAACTACAGCCCAGGCCGTTCCGGTGCCGCCGTCCACAAATCCGCTAAGTCCTGCCGCAAAATCATTATCAACCGGAGTAAACTGCTCACTCAAAGGTTCTATATACTCAAAACTTACTTCGTAATTAAGCACGCCGTCACCTGAATTTGCAATGCTGAATGACCTTGTGGCGCTTGTTCCCGGAGCAACCGATTCATTGATAGAAACCGGAACATTTATTTCAGCAGGAGGAGAGACATTCACAATATTTGATGCGCCAGACTCTCCGGCAGGGTTATTATAAACTGCCGTTACATAGTAATCATTGTCGCTTGTAGGATCGGTATCTGTGAAAAATTTATCGGCAGTGTTTCCCAGAAAGATCGAATTTCTGTAAACATTATAACTTAATAATGCCTTTGCAATAGGAGGTTCTTCTGCCGATTCTACAAAAGAAAGGATTGCATACTCGGCAGGTTGTTCTCCGGCTGTAACCATGTAAGAATCATACGAGCTGTTAAGTGTGTTATAAAAAAATGAATGAATATTTCCGTCAGGCGTAGGACCTGCCAGATTTCCCGGATCCCCCGTAGTTGTTCCTGCGGCTTCAATCTCTACCGCCCATCCTTTTGTTCTTACGATAGACACCGGAAGTTTGATCTTGAAAAATTCTCCTGAAACCGCTGTCTGATCTAACGCTTCCCAAAGTGTGGTATCGGGTAATGCTTCATAACCGATCGCCACGATCCTGATAGCGAATTTATCGGTTGACCAGGGTTTATCCGGCCATTCGTAAAAATATGCTCCTACCGAGTCTATTGTCACAGGGTAATTATAGCCCAGATCCGAACCGAATTTAACCCTTCTTTTAGGAGCGGCTTCCCATGGTTTATCAATAGTATCTGTACTTTTTGCAACATCATAGTAGCAGTACCACTTGGGCGGGTTCATATAAGGCTGTTTCCACTCCAGATTGACCTCGTCGGATCCCGAATTATAAATTCCGGCAAGATGACCCGGTTCAGGATTTGCGTCTATGGATACCTTCACCGTATTTGTCGGTACAGACTTATTTGAAGAAGGGTATAATGCTCTGATATAATAGGAATTTTCGCCGTCGGTAAATCCGGTATCAGACCATGTTACGCTGTTAGCGCTTGATGTAACAGCTGCGGAAGAGCCGTTCCTGAATATTTCATATCCGTCAGGTTCTATACTGCCTATAGGCTTAACCCAAGTCAGCTCAATTGAAGTCCTCCCTACCGCAGTACCATTCAAACCGGTCGGAGGCAGATAATCTCCCACAGGGTTTAGGGTACAATCAAATACATTAGAATTATGCGAATCTCCGGTCGGATATACTACGATCACATGATAAGTATATTCTCCTGTAGGGAGGTCATTATCTGTGTAAGATAACGAAGTTGTTGTTGTTATTAAAGAAGGAACGGCCTGTTTGTTATAAGTCCTGTAAAGCTTGTATTCAACCGCGCCGGTTTTAGCTAACCAGTTTATTGTAACATCTTCACCGTTCGCGAACATTCCGCTGACAGTTGTCGCCGGCCAGGCTGTGAATGGATCTACTTGAGGCACATAAGTAACACCCATCTGATTTTTAGTTAAATCAAGCGGATCGGTCCAGCCGCCTCCTGATCCGTCTAATATTAATATTCTTCTGTCATACCACCCGTCATAGGCACCACCCCAACCCCAGTTGAAATGATACCAGTAATCATCTGTATAACCGTCTAAAACAAATGCGTGACCGCCGGCATCACCGGAGCCGTACCAGAGCCAGGGCCGATTGTTATCAAGTTCATATTTAATTTCGTTGTAGTCCGGATCAGGCACACCGGGATTAGCCGCAGAATAGTATGTTAGTACTGAGCTTGAGGCTTTCCAGTTATTTAAGAAAGCGGCTTCAGCCTCAAAAGCACCTGATGATGAACTGCCTAAACCATCTATATTATAATCCATATCCACCGAAAGACCGATCCAATAAGAATGGAGCGCGATCTCATCAACTATTTCCTGAGTCAGAGATTCCCCATACCAGTATTCAGGATAAATACCGTAATCAAAATCAATAATACCCGGCAGTTTAGAATAGTCCCATGTATGGGTCGAGAAATCCACTTCATTAAAACCTTCGCCTGTTGCCGGGCTCTGATGAAACCTCAATACTTGAGCCATTGCCGTTGCTACACATCCGACGTAACTCTGAACACCATTGACAACGGGGCATTTAGCATTCCACGGCCAGCACTGATCCCATTCTGATCTTACAAGTCTGTCAACTATAATGCCTGCTTTTGAAGAAGAAAACTCATTGTTCTCGATCTTTTTCCAGACTTCACTTGCTGTTTTGTCAACTAAGTTGTTTTTCCGGGCATAAGCAATTTGCTTATCGTAATTTCTAAACCAGCCTTTGAAGTTCTCCCCGCCGGGTTTATCGGATTTCGGAACCGATCCGTGATCAGAATAACCTAAGACAGGCCTTACTGCGTCATCGGCGGATACGATCACGAACCCTTTGTCGAATTCAAAAGCGTACCAGGTGATCTCGCCTTCGTATAGATTTTCGACTACATTTACAATAGCTGCCCCTTTTGTACCCGCGGCTGCGCAATACTGATTGTACTGATTTTCTGCAACCTTTTTAGCTCTATCAACAGGCACGAATGCCGCAGTCAAAGCAAAAGTAACTCCTAAAATCATAGTTAGTATAATCTTCATTAAATTGCCTCCGTTTTTCTTATCCAGCTTTCAGTTGGATGCTTTTTTAACAATAAATAATAATAATTAAGATACTTTTAACTTTTAACAAAAACAAGTTATTTTTTGGTAATAAAATAATCTTCTATCTTCTATCTCCTATCTTCTATCTCCTAATCTTTTAATTTTCTCCGCCTAAAATCAGTTCAGAAAATAGCGGAATTATGGAACGCTGTTAAAATCATCATCCGCTCAGGCAGGCCTGACTTTTTCCAGATCAAAATGACAGAAAGCTCTGAACTGGACATTTTAGGCTGTCTTTTTCTTTGATACTTTCTTTTTGGACAAGCAAAAGAAAGTATGAAAGACCCTTCATTCACTCCAGATCAGCACAATCTGCAAGGCGGAACGCTTACTACCTAAACTATATTTCAGAACGCATTATCTATATGATTTATAAGATTCCCTGAATCGCCTTTTCCGATCTTGATGCCTATAACATCGAACCGGCAGTCAGTATCGGTGATCTTCTTCTGCAGCATAAATATCTGCGCAAGCTTGCGGATCTTTTCCTGCTTCTTCCTGTTGACAAGAAGAAAAGGCTCGCCGAATTCTTCGGTCTTGTAAGTCTTGACCTCAATGAAAATCAGATAATTATTCTGTTTTGCTATAATATCTATCTCGCCGAATGTGGAATAGCGGAAATTCCGCTGTATGATCCTGAACCCTTTATCTTCGAGGAACTGGGCGGCAATATCCTCGCCCATATTTCCCGTTTTCTTATTGTCTGTTTTTGAAGTGACCATTTAATTCAGCTTCTTGCCCAGAGGCAGAGCTTCATTTATTTCAACTATCTTTAAGTCTTTTCCTGCTTTGACGGAAAGAAGCATACCCTGGCTTTCGACACCCATCAGAGTGGCCGGTTTAAGATTGGACGCGACAAGCACATGCTTCCCGACAGTCTCTTCAGGCTTGTAGAATTTAGCGATACCCGAAATTATTTGCCTGAAATCACCGCCGCCCAGATCGATCTTCAGCTTTAAAAGTTTGTCGCTGCCTTCAACATTCTCGCATGTAATTATCTTGCCTGTCTTGATCTCGACTTTTGCGAAATCAGCTATATCGATCCCTGTTTCCGCCGAAGGAGCTTTGTCTTCAACTTTATTCTCTGCTTTAGCTTCGATCTCGATCTTGGGAAAAAGTGATACAGCTTTATTGATCTCTTTACCCGGCTTGAGCCTTCCGAATTCGAGAGTCATATCTATGTCGCCTTTGAAAATATCTTTCAGCTCTTCGAATTTCTTCGGAATGACCGGAGAAAGCAGCACGCTTGTCAGCCTGACAGCTTCGAGCGCGTTGTAAAGAACCGCGCCGCATAATTCCTTGTCAGTCTTTAGAAGCTGCCACGGCGCCGCATCTTCAAGATATTTATTCGTGTTCCTGATCATCTTCATGATGTCGTCAAGAGCCTTATTAAGCTCGAAATCATAAATCAGCGGCTCGATCCCTGAAAGAAGCGTTTTAAATTCGTTAATGAACAGGTCGCAGAATTCCGTTTTCTTTGAAGGCACAGGCACTTTTCCTTCAAAGTTCCTGTCTATCATGTGGCTTGCGCGGTTCAGCAGGTTCCCAAAATCATTCGCAAGCTCTACATTGTGCCTTTTCAGGAATGAATCCATCGAAAATATTCCGTCGTGACCCAAGGACATATCTCTCAGCACAAAAAACCGGAATGATGAAGAGCCGTACTTATCTATAAGTTCGATAGGGTCTATCACATTGCCCAGCGACTTGCTCATTTTTTTACCGCCCTCTCCCATCCACCAGCCGTGGATCAGAAAATCTTTTGGAAGCGGTAATCCAAGACCCAATAGCATTGTCGGCCAGTAAATTGTATGATGCAACAATATATCTTTAGCCATAAAATGAGTCGTTGTCGGCCAGTAATCATTAAACTTCTTTTCATCCTCAAGATAACCTATTCCGTTTATATAATTTGTCAGCGCGTCAAACCATACATAAGTTACGAAATCCTTATCGAAAGGGATTTCTATACCCCAGGGCATTTTTTCCTTCTTCCTCGATATACACAACGGTCTTAAGCCGCCTTTAAGTATCCCCAGAACTTCGTTCTTTCTGAATTTCGGGTATATGAAATCATCATGATCCTTCAGAAAATTTTCATATTCTTCAGCATACTTAGCCATATTGAAAAAATAATTCTCTTCTTTGATCATTACGGTCTCTCTTCCGCACTGGGGACATTTCCCGTCCGTAAGATCTTTCTCCGTAAAAAAAGTTTCGCATGGAGTGCAGTAATTTCCTTCATAATGGTCTTTATAAATATCGCCTTTGTCGAAGAGCTGCTGCAGCATGCTCTGCACCTTCTTTTTGTGGCTTGACGATGTGGTTCTGAAAAAAATGTCATAATTAATATCGCATTTTTTGAACAGGTCAGTGAAAGCAGGTATCAGGCTGTCGCAGTATGCCTGCGGATCCATATTCTTTTCTACAGCAGTTTCATAAACTTTCTGACCGTGTTCATCCACGCCTGTGATCATTACCGCGTCATATCCGAACAGCTTATAGTATCTTGTGATGGAATCGCACAGAATAGTTGTATATGCGTGTCCCAGATGAGGTTTTCCGTTCACATAATAGATCGGAGTCGTTAAATATTTCTTTTTCATATTCTAATCCTTTGTTTAAACTGCGTCAAAAATAATTAAGCGTAACTGAAATGTCAAGATATTATCCCTGTCTGTCCCGGCCGGACATATAAAATATTATTCCGCCCAGAATAAAAAATATAGCCACTGACAGAACTCCGCCTCTTGAAGCCGCTCCCGAAGAAAAGCCGATATTCCTTAGTGTCAATCCCGTAACGGCTATAAAAAGCGGTCCCAGAATTACTGCGAATTTTCCTATCATGTTATAGAACCCGAAAAATTCTCCGTCCTTATCCTTCGGTATGATCGAAGCGAAATATGATCTGCTCAGAGCCTGTATCCCGCCCTGCACCAGCCCGACCGCTCCGGCAAGTAGATAAAAATGGAATTCGGTTGTCATCAAAGCCCCAAGCACGGTTATAAGAAGATATGCGATTATCGATATTGATATTCCTTTTCTTGCTCCGTCCCTGCCTTTAAAGATCAGACCTGCCGTTAATGCCGCCGGGAATCCCACGAACTGTGTTATTAGAAGCGCAGTTATGAGACTATTTCTTTCAAGATTGATAGAAAGTCCGAAATCCATTGCCATTCTGATTATTGTGTCAACACCGTCGATGTACAGCCAGTAAGCTATAAGGAACAGATAGACATTCCTTATCTCTTTTATATTTTTGAAAGTATCGGAGATCTGCAAAAAGCTCTTCCTGATCCGTTTTAGAAGATCACCTTTCCCTTTATCTGCTTTTTTTTCTTTTACGAACAGGAACAGCGGGATAGAGAAAAGTATCCACCAGACGGCTACTGATACAAATGAAAGCCTGACCGCTTCAGAACCCGAGCTCAGGCCGAAAAATTGAGGTTTGAGAGTCATTAAGATATTCACTGAGAGAAGGACTCCGCCTCCCAGGTAACCTAGAGAATAACCGAAGCTAGAGACCATATTGTATTTTTCTTTACCCGCGACGCTGTTTAAAAGCGCGTCATAAAATATCAATCCGGTGCTGAAACAGACCGATGATACCGAATAAAGTATAAGGGCATTTGTCCACTCCCCTCCGCCGGTAAAATACAGTGCGGAGGTCGAAAGAGCGCCTCCAGTAGTCGCAATCATCAGATATTTCTTTTTTGATCCCGAAATGTCTGACATTGTGCCTAATATAGGAGCTGATATCATAAGGATCACACCGACCAGAGAGTTCGCTATACCGAGCCTGGCGGTCGTTATCGAAGCTTCCGCGCCTCTGCTCCAGAATTCGCTGAAGAAAACTGGAAAAAATACTGCAAGAACAGTTGTGGCATAGGCTGAATTCGCCCAGTCATACAGGGCCCAGCTGAGATTCTCCTTGTTTATCTCTTTAAAGAAGTTCATAACTATATAAAAAAGACAGGCATAAGCCTGTCTCATTTTTTCCGCTTATTTGTTCTGTTTAAATCCGTAATAATACATCCATTCGCCGTCACCCTCAGCTTCGCCTTTAGACTGTACCTTCAGATAATAGGTTCCGCTGTGGATAGGATTGATATAAAATATTTTGTATGTGCTTACTTCAAGCTCGTCCGAAAACAGATTGTCAACGAAATTGTTTCCGTAAAATGATGTTTTTATCGGATTTAAGTTGTTTGCAGCACCTATGATAAACGCATAAGAGTTACCTTTATAAAGCGTAAACGTGGCATAGACATTCGGACTTTCGTCAAAATATCCCGTTTTCAGATCTCCGTTGGTATAGAATCCGGCGGCAAGTATCTCTTTTTTGGATTCGCCGAACAGAAATTCTGTATCAGCCGCATTTTCATCCCATTCTTCTTCTTCGGGGTCTCCGCCTGTTTTATTCTGTGCGTAAAGAGCGGCTGAGATCATTAGACCGAGCAAAAGAAAGAATATCAGCAGTTTTCTTGTACTGAAATTAAACATTATTCCCCCCCTTTCTTTCTTTTGATAAAAAAGGCAGTAATCAGTATAAAGCCGAGCACACCGTAAATTATATACCATATGAACTGTTTTTCTTTCGATCCTGTTTCATCAGGTCCGCCGTCTGAACCCGTTTTTGTCTCGGAAACGATCAGCGCTGACACTTCAGAGCTCATTTTATAAAGCTCGTTCATAGCTCCCAGCGGGATCGGATTGCCCTGGCCCACATCACACAGTCTTTTTATTTCAGGCATTATCCTGTTTATCTCTTTAACTTCAGGATTGTCTGAGTTCATCAGTTTAAGATAAGTCATTTCCTGAGTGAAATAATCTATAAGTTCAGGCTGGTAAAGAATAGCTGAGGCATCATCAGAGTAATTGGATTTAAGAGCTTTTGATACAATATGCAGCCCTTCAAGCCAGCCTCCGACACTGGCCAGAACGACAAAGTCGGGATCGTATTTATACATTTCGTCCTTTACCTTCAGATGAATGTCATCCAATATCCCCCTTAGTTCAAGCCACTTGCCTTCATTGAGCAGTCTGGCGATCTCGTCTTTATCAACGAACATTTCGCTTTTTGCCCCGAAGTTTTCAGCAAGATCCCTGCAGACAGAAAACATTTCTGCGGTGTTCTTCCTGTCTTCAGCCTGAATAGCTATAAATCCCTGCGCCACTCTGACACCAAGGTTTAGTGCGATCTTGTAATTATCGGCATAATTGGCGCTTAAATTATATGCGGCGATCGCTTTCCAGTTTATATCGGAAAGCATATCAAGCGCCATTATTATTTCTGAGGGAACAGGCACAACAACATTTGATTTGAAGAATGCTTTTTCCTCATCTGACAATCCTTCCTGCGAAAAAAGTCCCGCAGTTAGAAATAACATTAACGCTAATTTTAAAACTCTCATTTTCCCTCCGGACGAACAGTTTTTATTACGCTTCGTTTCTCAACTTTTAAAATATATGAATTATATCTTTTAAATGCAATTATTAAATACGGCTGATATTTTATTTTTCGTAATATTTTATACCTTTATCGCCTATATCTTTCCTGAAATATACATCTTTGAATTTTATTTTGCCGGCACGGTCATATGCTTTTTTCTTCGCTTCTCTCAGCGATCCGGCTGTGCTCACTATGTTAAGCACTCTACCGCCTGCGGTCATGACCTGCCCGTTATCGATTGCGGTTCCCGCGTGGATTATGCGGGTATCCGGATCAGAACCTTCGAGCCCGGTTATCTCATAGCCGGTAAAATATTTATTCGGATAACCGCCTGAAGCTAAAACAAGACATAGACAGTGCGAACCGGTCACAGGAAGAACTTCGCTGCAGGTAAAAGAGCCTTCAGCTGAACCGTAAAGGATATCTGCCAGATCAGCGTCGAGCAGGGGCAGTATAGCCTGAGTTTCAGGATCTCCGAATCTGCAGTTGTACTCGATCACTTTAGGCCCTTCTTCCGTTATCATAAGCCCGGCGAACAGAACCCCCTTGTATGTCCTGCCTTCGTTTCTCATAGCTTCGAGAGTAGGCTCAATTATCGTTCTTTCTATTTTGTACATCATTTTATCATCTATCAGCGGCGCGGGAGCGTATGAACCCATTCCGCCGGTATTCGGACCTTTGTCGCCGTCATAAACCGCTTTATGGTCCTGCGCGGGAGATAATATTTTGTAATAATTCCCGTCAGAAACAGCGAAAACCGATGCTTCCTCGCCTTTCATGAATTCTTCGATGACCACTTCATCGCCCGCATCTTTAAAACATTTCGCGACCATTATTTCGCTTATGGCTTTCAGGCTGTCTTCAAGCGTTGCGCATACGATAACGCCTTTTCCGGCGGCAAGGCCGCTGGCTTTGACAACTATCGGGTGCTTACTCCGCTGAAGATACCTTTTTGCTTCTTCGTATTCCGTAAATATCCTGTATTCCGCTGTGGGAATATTGTATTTTTCCATTAACTTCTTTGAGAAAGCTTTGCTGGCTTCAAGTTCCGCCGCTTCTTTGACAGGTCCGAAAATACGGAGATCCTCTTTATTAAAATCATTCACTATGCCGTTCGTCAGCGGGATCTCAGGTCCAACCACGGTTAAATCGATCCCGTTCTCTTTTACGAACCCGATAAGGGCAGCGTGATCTGTCAGCGGAATGTTCGCCGTTACCGCGTCTGAACTTATTCCGGCATTTCCGGGAATGCAGAATAACTTCTCCGTTTTAGGGCTCTCTGCCAGTTTTCTTATCAGGGCATGTTCTCTTCCGCCCGATCCAAGTACAAGTATCTTCATTCGTCTTCTCCGTTAAATAAAAAAAGGTCTGAAACCAGACCTTTTTCTATTTATTATCTCAGATTTGTTTTAAAGTCGATCTTCTGTGACATTCTTACAGCGACCGGTTTATCCCTCTGCATACCGGGTTTGAATCTTGTCTGCTCTATCGCTTTGACAGCGACTTCGCCGAATCCCATATCGGCAGGTTTTTCCATTGTGACCGAAATATTGGTCGGAATACCTTCCTTTGAGCAAATGAATTTTACTATAACCTTGCCTGATACACCACTTTTTTTGGCCAGAGGAGGATAGTTCTTTGTAATATACTCGACTATCTTTGCCGCATAACCCTGCACCATTTCAGGTTTTTCCTGTATCGCGAAGAAATCGAATATCTCTTCTTCCTGAACTGCTGGAGGAGGAGGAGGCGGCGGAGGTTCAGATTTTATATCAAAATCCGCAGTTTCGATCTCGAGCTCAATGTCTTCTTCAATTTCTTCTTCATCTTCCACGGCGATAGGTATCCTTACGATGGCAGGTTTGACAGTCTTCTTGATCTGTTCGGTCACTTCCACTTTTTCTACCGTAATTTCAGCGGCCTGTATCGAATCGATCTTTACATTGCCTGTGTCAAATCTCTGAAAAAAGGTCAGAATAAGAGTAACTCCGAGAAGTACTATCACCGCCATTATCTCAGGCACTGTAGTTGATTCTTCAGTAAATTGCCCTAAATTGTGAGCCATAATTTTAACTCCGTTATTCTTTCTGTTGGTAAATCACATTTACTTTGATTTTGCCGCATATATAATTCTGCGGGCATCAGCTTCCTGAAGAGCTTTATGAACTTTATCTATAATATCGTTCTCGCAGTTCTCATCGACCTTAAGCGAAATAATTACCCTCGGATTGTTCGTTCTTTTAAGATACATGACCGGCGTCAGGTCTTTAACTCCAAGGAGCTTATCGTCAACGCTTATTCTGTCATTTACATCAACGAAGCAGTATGATATATTTCTTTTACCGTCAATTTTCATCGAATTGACAGCAGACGGCATTCTAACCGGGATCCCTTTAAATTCACGAAATACTGTTGAAACCATGAAGAAGATAAGTAAAAGGAATATAATATCCGGCATAGATGCGGTCGAAATTGCCTGTGGTGGAGATTTTTTAGTCGCGATTCGCATATATTTCCCATCCGTTTATTTTTATTCTTGTGCCAGCGATATTCTGTCTATCTTGGCGCTTTTTACCTGGTCAAGTATTTCGATATAATTTTTGTAAAGCGAGCCGGAAGTGACTTTGATCGATACGATTATTGAATCGCCCTGCGCAGAGATCTCCCTGTCCAGTAAAGTCAGCTTGCTTTTGATCTGCTGAAGACTTACTTCCTCTTCTTTCCCTTTTTTCCCAATAAGTACCTGTTCGTCGTCGTTAAGGAAAATATTCACAACGCCTTTCACTTTCGTAGGTGTTACATCCGTAGCTTTCTGAGGCAAAAGGAATTTAATACCTTTGTCTGAAGAGACAGTGGTAGTAACGAGAAAGAATATCAGCAGCAGGAATGTTATATCCGCCATCGAAGATGAGTTGATCTCGGATTCCCTTCTATGCTTTGGTTTTAACATTTTTCTCGCCTTATTTGTTTGTTTCCATTTCAATGAATGTTTCGAGAAGCGCTACGCTTGATTTTTCCATGTCGGAAACTCTTTTATCAATAATAGACTGTGATAATTTTTCAAAAAACTGAATTATAATAGCAACTATAAGACCGAAAGCCGTTGTAAGAAGAGCTTCCGCGATACCGCCTGCAACGATCGAAGGAGAAATGTCGTTGGCTGCAGCAATAGCTTCCATTGCGGTGACCATACCCGTAACCGTTCCTAAGAATCCCAACATGGGGGCCAGTGCTATCATAAACTGCATCCATACGATACCGCTGTTAAGGCTGGTAGCCTGAACTCCGCCCTCGTTGACAAGAGCTTTTTCAACATTGTCAACTCCGAATTTTGCATTTTTGAGACCGGTGGATATAAGGTTCTCAACGGGTTTGCCGCCCTGAACCAGCTTCAATGCGCCTTCAACGCCCTGTGTCTGCAAAGCTTTTTTAACATCTTTCATTAGTACAGCTGCGTTTTTACCTGAACCAAACAGAGCAAAAACTTTGTACAAGCTTATAATAAGCCCGATTACTAAACACGCGAGAATAGGCCACATGAAGATTCCGCCGTCCACAAAATATTTTGTCATTTTTTCCTCCGACAATTTTTTATTTTTAACTTCAGCTCTAACGCTATTTCACTATCCTGATTTTAGCTTTAATCAAGAGGCTCGTAAATTACTCCGTTTTTAATAAATTGTCAAGTTAATATTTGTAAAATTTTTAATCGATTATTGTGGAACTTAACCTTGATTTAACAGATAAACATTCTTAAATTCACTACCGTTAAATTTAGCGGAGTATTAATAATGAATAGAACGAACACCTGCGGCGAATTGAGGAAGTCGGATTCCGGCAAAAAAGTCGTGCTTTCCGGATGGGTACATAAATACAGAAATCTCGGCGGACTTATATTTCTTGATCTGAGGGACCGTTACGGGATAACACAGGTAATGTTCGACCCGAAAAATACGGCTGAAGATGTTATTAGAACTGCAGACAGCTGCAGAAATGAATATGTCGTTACCGTTTCGGGTATAGTGGTTTTAAAACCTGAACCCAATAAAAATCTGGCTACCGGAGAGATCGAAATAGCTGCCGATGGGATCATAATAGAGAATGAATCAACTACACCTCCGTTCAATTTTCTTAACGGGAGATCGGACGCTAAAGAGGAGATAAGGCTTCAGTACCGTTATTTAGACCTGAGAAGCGAAAAAATGACATCAAACCTGCTTGTGAGGCATAAAGTATGTATGTCTATAAGAAATTATTTATCTGAAAAAGGTTTTATCGAGATAGAAACCCCGACATTCAGCAAAAGCACACCGGAAGGGGCGAGGGATTATCTCGTTCCGTCAAGGCTTTACCCGGGACAGTTCTTTGCTCTGCCCCAGTCTCCACAGATATATAAACAGCTTCTAATGGTCGGTGGCCAGGATAAATATTTTCAGATCGCGAGATGTTACAGGGACGAGGATTCCAGAAAGGACAGGCAGCCAGAGTTCACTCAGATAGATATTGAGAAAAGTTTCCCGACCGAGGAAGAGATCTTCAGCCTGACCGAAGGTATGTTCGCAGCGCTTATGAAAGAAGCTGCCGGTACTGAAATTAAGATACCCTTTGAAAGATTATCTTACAAAACCTCAATGGAAGAATACGGGGTTGACAAACCTGACCTCCGTTTCGGACTCAAACTGAAGAACATAACTGAAGTAACAAGGAACAGCGGTTTTTCTGTTTTCGCAAACGCTCAATGCGTTAAGTTCCTTGCTGTCGAAGGACTTGAGAACCTGAGCAGAAAACAGATCGGCGAGTATGAAGATTATGCAAAGCATCTCGGCGGTAAAGGTCTGGCATTTATCAAGCTGATCGGCGGCAAACCTGACGGAGGTATAACAAAATTCTTGAACGATGCTGAAGTTAATGAAATTACTTCAAAAGCCGGACTTTCGAAGGACGGGATCGTATTTTTTGCAGCCGATTCTGAATTGATATCGAACAAAGTTCTTGGTGCACTGAGGAACAGGCTTGGTGACGAACTGAACCTTTACGACAGAAATGAATTTAAATTCTGCTGGATCGTTGATTTTCCGATGTTCGAATTCAACCCGGATGAGAACAGATGGCAGGCGATGCATCACATGTTCACCATGCCAAAAGCTGAATTCATCAACAATATAGAAGATAACCTCGCGGCTGTAATAGGACAGCTTTACGATCTGGTCTTAAACGGTGTAGAGCTTGCGAGCGGCAGTATCAGGATACATAAGAGCGATTACCAGAAAAAGATATTTAAAATACTTGGTATGAACGATGCCGAAATAGAGAATAAGTTCGGATTTTTGCTCAACGCGTTTAAGTTTGGCGCTCCGCCTCACGGCGGCATCGCTGCAGGAATAGACAGGATAGTTCAGATCCTGTGCGGCGAGGATTCAATAAGAGAGGTAATGGCGTTCCCTAAATCAAAGAACCAGAATTGCTTGATGATGAACGCACCTTCAGAGGTTGATAAATCCCAGCTTGACGAATTGGGCATAGAGGTCAAAAAATAATAAAATGAAGGCCGTAATGAAAGACATGAAGTATGAAGAAGCTCTGAGAAGGCTTAACGATATTATGATCAAGCTTGAATCTGGTGAAATTCCCCTTGATAAAACCTTCGAGATGTACGATGAAGGCATAAAACTGATCGGGTTCTGCAGAAATCAGCTTACAGAGGCTGAAGGCAAGATCATGAAGATCACAAAATCCGGTCTTGAGGAGATGAAGTGATCGATGGATAGCCGTTCAATAATATTTATGGGGTCTCCGGATTTCGCGGTTCCTTCTCTGGAAGCTCTATATAATAAAGGAATAACAGTTAAAGCTGTGGTTACACAACCCGACAAGAAGAAAGGCCGCGGCAAGAAAGTCTGTTTTACTCCGGTAAAAGAACTCGCTCTTAAGCTCGGCATTCCAGTTATGCAGCCTTTTAAAATGAGAGACCCGGAATTTATCGGTACTCTTAAAGAGCTGAATGCGGATCTTTTTGTGATAGTCGCTTTCAGGATACTTCCCGCGGCTGTGCTTGAAATACCCCCCTTGGGCTCGATCAATCTTCACGCATCACTTCTTCCCGATTACAGAGGCGCCGCGCCTATAAATCACGCTCTATTTAACGGCGAAACCGAAACCGGTGTAACGGTCTTTTTCCTTAACGACCGCGAAGTCGATTCGGGTGATATTGTAAAACAGGTTAAAATACCTATCCTGAATTCTGACAATTACGGTTCGCTTTATAATAAACTGTCTGTTCTTGGAAAAGATGTATTGTGTGACAGCGTTGTAGAAATTCTGTCCGGATCTAATTCTGCGGTTTTAAGTCAGAGACAGGAATGTGTTAAACAAGCTCCAAAACTTTTCGCAGAAGATTTTACAATTGACTGGAATTTGAGCGCAGAGATTATATATAACAGGATCAGGGGGCTTTCGCCTAAACCCGGCGCCTGCAGCGCGGTAAATGGTAAAAGGATCAAAATAATCGAAGCTTCTTTTGACTATGCCAGCAGCAGCATGCTTCCGGGAACTGTTTTAGAAGCCGATCGAAAAAAAGGTTTTATGCGTATCGCAACAGGTTCAGGAATTCTGACCGTCACCAGAGTGCAGCTTGAGTCCAGGCCGTCAGCCGATGTAGGTTGTTTTCTGAACGGGAACCGTATTGAGCCCGGTATGAAATTTATTTCTATCCGTTGAAATCCGGCAACTGTCAATCGCTGCGCCTGTGTTTTAGATAAAAGCGGATCCGTTACCCATCTTTACCCGCCGGTACGGTAAATGCTTTACAGTAGTGATTGAATTAATGTAGAGGGTTCGCTTTTAGATAATATACAGGCGCAGCCTAATGAGTCATGTGTTCTTAAAAAATACAAAGCGTGAGAATAGATATATAAACTATAGACCTTCGATCTGCTTCAGCTGATCATCTGTCGCTTTCTGGCTCTTGTCAACAGCGTCTTTTGCATTCTGAATACTCTTTTTCTGAGCATCGATATAGGTTTGCGCAGCGTTTGTTTCCTTTGCGGCGGCTTTTACTGTATCCGCAGGAACATCTGACTTGGCAGAAGTCTCTGCCTGAACAGGTTCTGCCGGCGGTGGAGCACTGCTGTTCTTTCCCATGAATGTAAAATATGCCCATGCGGCTGCAGCAATTGCTGCCACTATTGCTATTACTATTAATATGTAGAACTTTGCGCCTTTACCGGAATCGTCGAAAGAAATTACGGACGGTGTTGAATCTACAGGTTCGTTTATATTTCCGAAACCTACAGGAGCAGAGACAGGTTTTGAAGACGACGGCGCTCCGAAAGTAGGCTTCGAAGGCTGTGCTGCGACCTGAGTTTTGTTGAAATTTTTAAGCTCATCCTGAAGTTTCTTTCTCTGGTTGACCTCTTCTTCGACTTCGGTAATGAATGACGTAGTTATAATCTGTTTTGTTTTTGAATCGAATTCTTCAATGAACGAGTTGGTAAAGTCTGGAGCGGTATCGTCTCCTATAGAAACCTCTTTTACAGCAGTCGGTTTCTCCGCTTTAGGTTTCTTGAGCGCTGCTGCGCCAGGTTCATTGTATCTTACCTTATCTATGGTAAGTTTTGTCTTAAAATTCATTACCTCGTTCAGCCATTCCAGCTGCTGCTCGATCGCGTTGGGGTTCTTTAAAGCTTTTACAGAATCGTTGCAGTTGCGGTTTTCGCACAAAAACTGGTTCACCGAACCGCAGTTCTTGCAGTAAACCTCATTATTCCTGTTTGGAAATCCGAAATTGACCTTGCTGCCGCACACTTTACATTTTTCCACCGAAAACACACCGCAAGTGGGACATGTGGAAAAGACAAGCATTCTGCCTTTTCTGTAATTGTAATAGCTTTTCGATTTGGAGTACTGCCATTTGATGCCGTCCGAAACAAGGAAGAAGTCGCTGTGTCCGTGCTTAGCGCCACATGAGCAGGTCATCACCTTTATTTCGTTTGAACACTTACAGCTCAGAGCATCATAATTGAGAGAGAACTGATTGAACTGACCGCACTTGTCGCATACTATCTTCTGCTCTTCCTTCCCGCATACTTTACAGTCGAAATAAGCCGTTTCATTATATATGTTCTCAAAATTTATCTTCTTGTCAAGCACATCATCTTCCTGTTCATCGTAGAACTGGTTGACGATCCTTCTTTCCTCTTCTTTTTTCTCCTCTTTCTCTGAGATCTCTTTAGTTTTCCAGAAACTTTTGATCTTGTCAAGTTCCTGTTTTTCTTCGACAGTCGGTTCTCTTTGCGACAGAGGGATATCGCTCTGTTTCTGCGCTTCAACTTTTAAAGAAACTATGGGAGCTTGTTTCTCTATCTCTACTTTTGGAACTGCGGTTGTTTTAACCGTTTCAGGTATAACGGGTTCTTTGACGACAGGTGCAGGTGCCGGTTTAGCGGTTTCAATCCTGCTTAAATCTATCTCGTCGTCCAGAAGCATAAAATCATCGCTGGCTTTTTTCTTAAGTTCTTCAACCGGAACTTTGACTTCTTTTACTACTGTCGCTTTTGGAGATTCTTTTATAATGAATACCCTTTTATCCATATCTTTGTTCTTTTTTCTGAAAATGAACTCGTCGATCCTTCCTTTTTCGTCTAAATTCTTCGGAGTTCTGAGTACTTTTATCTGACTGCTGCAGCCCGGCTTATCACATTTTATACTATGCTCTAGATTACATTCGGTACAGATAACGATCCCCGGCTTACTGGAATCTGTAAATTTCTCTGTCGCCCCGCAGCCCTCGCATATTTCCTGATTGATATCCTTACATACAGGACACCTGCCGTAGAGTCCGAACTTGTATATTCCTTTGGTGTCAGTCATAAAACCTCTCCATTTTTCGTAATTTTGCCTTTTTTGCAGTATATACCGGCACAACCCATAAAATAAGACTTTCTATTTGATTTTGCAAATATAAATTATCATTTAATTTTGGTGTTAAAGCGATTTTTATTTTTTTTTTGAAATCACTGAGTTATATTTAGGCATTAACGGATCAGTTGCTTAATAAAGGTATCTAAAAATGCTTTTGAACATCACTCTTCCTTTACCGCTGAATGAAGAGTTCACATATTTCTCTGAAGAAGAAATGCCTCCGGTACGGATTATAGGCTGCAGGGCCGCGGTTAAATTCAATGGAAGGAATATTACGGGCATAGTTACATCAGTTCCTGAAAAGACCAGCCACGAAAAACTTTCTGAAATAATTGAGATCCTTGATGATTCTCCGGTCCTGTCCGAAGAGCTGCTGAAGTTCTGCAGATGGGTATCGGGGTACTATCTCTGTCCATTGGGTGAAGTGATCAGACTTGTACTGCCTTCTCTGCTTCAGACCAGAACTTTAAGAACCGCGTCATTTACCGGTTTGAACCGCGCGACCGAACTTTCGGAGCGGGATAAGGCGTTACTCGAATTTGTAAAAGAGTTCGGTCCTGTTAAGCT
>Ga0209467_1000189_pt1 | contig 112389 bp, 109 predicted proteins | sample Higcelwee11metaG_FD_187175 | JGI IMG/M metagenome (GOLD analysis project Ga0209467, IMG submission 187175) | Freshwater pond sediment microbial communities from the University of Edinburgh, under environmental carbon perturbations - High... | ecosystem: Environmental > Aquatic > Freshwater >...
TTGTGGTGAAATTGTATCTAAAAGTGCTTTGGCTATAGCATCAATATCGTGTTCGATTCGGTAAATACGGTCAAATCGATAAGTAAAATAGGGGAGTGACGTAGTATCGAATGAGGTATCGTGAAGACGACAGTTGAAACCCACTATATGAGGTACATCAGCATCCTCAAGCGCTTTAATGCTGAGTAAGGTATCGTTAATGCATCCGAGATTGCAGTGGGTAACTAAAAGTGTTGAGGCATTGAAATAGCGCGGTAAATCGATCATCATCTTTTCGGCATCGATCGGAACCATTAATCCTCCCGCCCCTTCGATAATAACAAGATCACAAAGGGCTTCAATTTTTTTCAAAGCGGTTTCAAAAAGGGATAAATCAATCTTTTTCCCTTCATTGGCTACAAAAGGGGCTGCGGGAAGGGGCAGCTGAAGCGTGACGATATCGTCTAACGTCAAAGATTCTAAATTTGGATTGTGGAGTAAAGCTGTTTGAAAAAGGGTATTTCCATCCGCAGGAAATGTTGTTACGCCCGTTTCAATCGGTTTATAGATACCGACGCGCAACCCTAACTTTGTGAACGCACTGATGAGTAATCGGGAGGTATAAGTTTTACCGATATCGGTATTGGTTGCGGTTACGAAAATTCGTTTAGACAAGGAGAGAGCCTTTTAGGTTATAATTGCCTCATTTTAATACAGGTTTGATGATGAATCGCTTTGAAGAGTTTACAACCCGCATTGTTCAGCAAGTGGGAAAAAAAGAGGGACCTATCAGTCCGGTGATGGTCAATTCGGCGTCGTTTGGATACGGTAGCAGTGAGACCGGCGAGGGGATTTTTGAAGGATCGATAAAAAAGCCCCTTTATGCCCGTGTCGGAAATCCGACATCAGCCCAGTTGGAGCAGATTCTAGCCTCAATGGAGGGTGGGATCGGTGCGATTGCAGCATCTTCAGGTATGGGTGCGACCGCAATGGCAACCCTCAGTCTCTTAAAAACAGGAGATGAAATTATCAGCATCGGAGGGCTCTTCGGAGGAACCTATTCGTATTTTTCTGAGACATTAACCCGCTTTGGGATAACCACCCATTTTTTTGATGTGGATGAGTTAGAAGCGATTGAAGGTGCCATTAATACGGCTACTAAAATTATTTTTTTAGAGAGTGTCGGTAACCCCAATATGCGTCTACCCGATATCGGAAAAATTGCCGATATCGCTAAAACTTACGGTGTCGCATTCATGGTCGATAATACGTGTACTCCGCTTTGCATCGCACCGATAGTTTTGGGTGCGGACGTTGTTGTTTATTCGACGACCAAAATCATTACCGGAAATGCATCGGCATTAGGGGGAGCTGTAGTCTACCGCGCAATTTCTGAGGGGGAAGATAAATTTAAAGGGGAGCGTTATCGTGATATCCACCCTTTTATCCAGAAAATGGGTTCAATGGCATTGATCGCTGTTGCTAAAAAACGGGCATTACGTGATTTGGGAATGTCGGCTAACGGATTTGGAAGTTATCTAACGATGCTGGGGTTGGAGACACTACCGCTTCGCCTTGATCGTATTATTCAAAGTGTTGAGCGTGTCGCACGTGCATTAAGCGATAAAGGATTTGTTATTAATCATCCTTGTTTGCCGACACATCCCCATCATGAACGGTATCGAACACAATTTGCAAAGGGATGCGGAACACTTTTAACTATTGACATGGGGTCTAAAGAGAGAGCGTTTGAATTCCTTAACCGGTCTAAATTAATTACCATTACCGCAAATATCGGTGACAGCCGTACCTTAGGTCTTCATATGGCATCAACGATCTATCGTGATTTTGATGAGCAAACTAAAGAGTTTTTAGGTATAACTGCCGGACTTATCCGTATTTCGATCGGTTTAGAAAGTGCTGATGCGATTATCGATGATTTTACGAATGCGGCAAAAATTTAAAAAGATTCGGTATAGTTTATGAGACCAAAACACGAACATTCGACAAGTTTAGAGCTTACGTTGGAACATCCAAAGCAATACAATGTTTTTTTGCTCAATGATGATTACACATCTATGGATTTTGTGGTCGATATTTTGATGAAGTTATTTCGGAAAAATTTTCAAGATGCTCATCGTATCATGATTGAAGTGCACAAATCAGGGCGAGGACTATGTGGAGTCTATCCCTACGAAGTTGCTGAAACGAAAGTGCATCAAGTCGGAGTATTGTCTCGTGAAAACGGATTTCCGTTGAAAGCGATAATGGAGGAAGCATAATTATGGTAAGTACAGAACTGAACGCAATTTTTCAAAAAGCAATTGCCTTTGCAAGGCATCAGCGTCATGAGTATCTTACGATTGAGCATGTGATACTCGCCCTCCTTAACTCACCGGATGGGGAAGCCATTATCCGAAGTTGCGGTGCCGATGTCGAACTGATTCGTGAAGCATTGGGGTCATATTTGATGCAGACGATGGAACCTTTACCCGATGAGACAGAACAAGAGCCGTTTGAAACGGTAGCACTTGCTCGTATGATTGACGGGATGATGCATCATGTCCGAAGCGCTCAGAAAGAGTATGCCGATGTGGGGGATCTCATTGCGGCAGTATACGAAGAACACCACACCTATGCGTGTATGCTCCTCGAAGAGTACGGCATTAGCCGCGTTGATGTCCTCGAAGCGATTTCGCATCGTGATGTGGAGAGCGCACAAGAAGATTCACGCAGTGAAGGGGCTTTACAAAAATATGCGATTAATCTTATTGCACAAGCACGTAAAGGGAAAATTGATCCGGTTATCGGACGTATTAATGAGATTGAACGCGCGATTCAGACCCTTTGTCGTCGCAAGAAAAATAATCCGCTTTTGATTGGTGAGCCGGGTGTCGGTAAAACCGCAATCGCTGAAGGGTTGGCATTGCGTATCGTCTCCGGTGATGTCCCTACATTACTCGAAGATGCGGAGATTTTTGCCCTTGATTTAGGGGCTATGTTGGCAGGAACGAAATATCGAGGTGATTTTGAGAAACGGCTCAAAGCGGTGATGGATGAGGCGGCAGAACACCCTAATGCAATTTTGTTTATCGATGAAATACATACGATTGTCGGAGCGGGTGCCGTTGGCGGTGGAAGTATGGATGCATCAAATCAGCTTAAGCCTGCACTTGCCTCGGGTGCACTGAAATGTATGGGTGCGACAACGCATGCGGAATATCGAAGCGTTTTTGAAAAAGATCGTGCACTCAGTCGCCGTTTTTCGCGCATTGAGGTGGGTGAGCCGAATGAAGAAGAGAGCTTTTTGATTCTTAAAGGACTTCGTGAACGCTATGAAAGACATCATGGGGTTAAATATACCGATAAGGCACTACGTTCAGCAGTGGAACTCTCCAAAAAATACATTACGGATCGTTTTTTACCCGACGTAGCAATTGATTTGATCGATGAAGCAGGAGCCTCTTTTCATCTTAAAACGCACAAACGTACCACAATTACTCCCCATGATATTGAAACTATTATCTCTAAAATGACGGGAATACCTGCTTCAAAAATGGGTGTGGATCAGCGTGAAAAACTTGCTTCTTTGGAATCGGATCTTAAAGCGCTGGTCATCGGTCAAGATAGCGCGGTTTCAGAGGTCGTTAAATCCATTAAACGCTCCTATGCAGGCCTCAGTGCACCGCACAAACCAATCGCTTCATTTTTATTTTCCGGTCCGACAGGGGTGGGAAAAACGGAATTAGCAAAATCGTTGGCAGAGATTATGGGTATTTATTTCGAACGCTTTGATATGTCTGAGTATATGGAGAAACATGCCCTTAGCCGTCTTATCGGTGCCCCTCCCGGATACGTCGGATTTGAGCAGGGGGGACTTTTGGTTGAAACCGTACGCAAACACCCTTATATGGTTCTATTACTCGATGAGATTGAAAAAGCGCATCCCGATTTAATCAACGTACTTTTGCAAGTCATGGACAGTGCAACACTCACCGACAATACCGGAGTTAAAGCCAATTTCTCGAATGTTGTATTGGTGATGACTTCTAATATCGGGGCTACTGAACGTACGGTTATGGGCTTTAATGCAGATAGCTCGATTTCCCGCCATGAGGCACTTAAGTCATTTTTTACCCCTGAATTCCGTAACCGTTTGGATGGTGTTATCGAGTTTGGGGCATTGCCGATAAGGGTTGTTGAGAGTATCGTGGATAAATTTATACGTCAACTTAATACACAACTCAAAACGAAAAAAGTACAGGTTTCTCTTACCGAAGCGGCAAAAATATATCTTGCCAAAATCGGATACGATAAGGCAATGGGGGCCCGACCGCTTTCGCGTGTGATTTCTGAGAAAATCAAAGATCCGTTGGTGGATGAGATGTTGTTTGGACGGTTGGTACAAGGTGGGAAAGTTTCGGTAGATTATACGGATCAACTACTATTCGATTATGCGGTATGATTCCAAAGCTTACGTATCAGCTCTCTTTTCCTGATCCCAGAACAGCCTCTGCTGAGGGAATCGTTGCGTATGGCGGTGATCTCTCTCCGTCTCGCTTGATGATGGCTTACCGTAACGGAATATTTCCATGGTACAGTATTAATGACCCGATTTTGTGGTGGTCACCTGATCCGAGACTTATTCTGGAATTGGATGATTTTAAACTTCATCGATCACTGCGTAAAAAAATCTCTCAGTTTGAAATCCGTTTTGATAGTGTATTTTCAGAGGTGATACGTGAATGTGCAAGTGCACCGCGTCGGGGACAAAAGGGAAGCTGGATTACCCATGAGATGATTGAGGCTTATGAAACGCTTCATGCATTGGGACATGCGCACAGTGTCGAAGCCTTTCAAAACGGTGTTTTAGTCGGAGGACTTTATGGGGTGAGTGTCGGGGGGGCATTTTGCGGTGAGTCGATGTTTGCCAAAGTTTCTGATGCTTCTAAAGTTGCTTTTGCCGCTTTAGTGGATCGGTTACGTGAAGGGGGGGGTGACTTTATCGACTGTCAGGTTCCGACGGAGCATTTGAAAAGTCTTGGGGCAAAAGAGGTTTCGAGAGATACTTTTTTAGAATGTTTGGCAATGAGTCAAAATAAGACTTCATTACCAAGTGTATGGGGTAAAAATCTACGTTAATTTTTAGGCTTTTCAAAACATACGGTACCACTGGTTCCAATTTTATTACTGGTTGTGTACTCGGAAATATAAACCATTCTCCAGCCATCATATTTTGTAAAAAGTTTATTCATATCTGAGTTGCTTCTCATATCAACTTCTTCACATCGTGTCATCATGTTGGAGTTTACATCTGAAGCTCTCATTTGTGATAATACATTTGCTGGCTGACATCCTGTGAATAATGTTGTTAAGGATAAGCCTAGAATACCGTACGCGATTGATTTTGTTACTTTCAAGTTAACTCCTACTTATGATATTTAATATTTTTTCATAATTTTACTTGGAATAGACTGAATTTGAAAGTTAAAAGCTAGGCAATTTTGAGCTTATTGAGTCTAATTTAAGCTTTATTCTTTTATACTAGCTGTTAATTCTTATGAAAAAGGGGTATATATGAAAAAAGTTCTTATCAGTATGGTTGCCTTAGCGGCACTAAGCACAGCAGGTTTCGCAACGGTTAACAATCAAACGGGATGTGGTCTTGGATCACAAATCATTAAAGATGACAGTTCAGCGGTAATGCTTGCTCTCCAAGCGACGACCAACGGAACACTAGGGAACCAAACCTTCGGTGTTACTTCAGGAACATCTGGATGTAGAAAAGCAAACTTTGTTATGAATGAGCGAGCGGCAGAATTCGTAGCGTCAAACATGGATCAGCTTTCTCGTGAGATTGCTATCGGTCAAGGTGAAAGCGTTTCGACTTTGGCTGAACTTTTGAATGTTCAAGACAAAGCGGCATTTGCATCAGCACTTCAAGCAAACTATAACGCTATCTATACCAATGAAAAAGCCGATATGGCAACGGTACTCGATAACGTTTCTACTATCGCCGGATAATCACTTTCTACGGACGCATTTTATGCGTTCGAGAATTTCTAAGGTTTTTTTTGCCGTTTCTCCTTTTAATATGTGTACTGAGTTTATCAATCTTTGCAGCTTCGACTGATGAACTGATTGCACAAGCTCATTCTAAAAAACTTTCCGAATCTCGTTATTGGCATCTTCTGATGCATACTCCTGTGGATGAAAGTGAGATTGATGATCCCTCTTTTTTCCTCTCTTCAACGGGTAAAACAGATCTCTCTTCTGAACTCGACGCAACCATCAAACAGGTAAATGAAGATCAAAATCGTAGTGATACTTCTGTTTTTTGTCGCTTTCCTGCACGAAGAGCTTGGCTGGAAAAAGAGCTTAACACCTCATTCGGGGAGGGTGAGTGTCGAGGATATGAAGTTCTCGTGGCAAAGATGGATCCCCAAAAAGTGACCCTTGTTTTTCCGAGTGCCCATATCAACTCACCTGCATCAATGTTCGGACATACCTTTTTACGGATTGATTCCTCCATGGAGTCGAAACTCATGTCATACGCGATCAACTATGCTGCGCATACGGAAGATACAAATGGTTTGTTATTCGCCTATAAAGGGTTGTTTGGGGGCTACTACGGGTACTATTCCATGCTCCCTTATTATGAAAAACTCAAAGAGTATCGTGATTCCGAGTCCAGAGACGTATGGGAATATGATCTTAACCTTACCCATGATGAGGTAATGGCGATGGTACGTCATATTTGGGAATTACAACATATCAACTCTTGGTACTATTTTTTTGATGAAAACTGCTCTTATCATATGCTATGGCTTACGGAGATAGCTCGCCCGAGCGTACGACTGAGAGAACATTTTTTTTATTACGTCATTCCTCCCGAAACCGTAAGGGCCTTTGAGGATGAAGCACTCGTTACGGAAAAACATTATCGTCCTTCAAAACGGACAAAACTGTTATCGTACGAACGTCATCTCTCCTCTCAAGGGCTTCGAGCCGTGAAAGAACTAACCGAGGGTAAAATCAATGCTGCTACATTTAAAGAGGTTGATTTGTCTGCGCAAGAACGCCGCTTTGTCCTTGAAGCTGCTGCAGAACTGGTCGAATATGATTTTATAGAGGGGAAAATATCCAAAGAAGTTTATGCCTTGCGTTATCATGCCCTCCTTAGTCAGCGTGCGGCATTGGGTGAGGGGGAGAATCTTCCCATGGGTTTTAAAGCAAATCCTGATACTGCCCACCATTCTGCTCGGGTAGCTGTGGCACAGGGGTGGTTTGAACACCGCTCTCCATTATTGATCGGATGGCGTCCCGCTTTTCACGATTTGGGTGAGGATGACACGGGACATCTCTCCGGGGCGCAGATCGAATTTCTTGATACGTTGGTCGGGATTGAGCATGATAACGTGAGAATGGAGAAATTGACCCTCCTCTCTTTGGCTTCAATTACTCCGGTAAGTCACTTTTTTAAGCCATTCTCTTGGAGGATGAAAAGCGGTTGGGATCGTGATTACGGAGAGGATCAATTGAGCTTCGTTACCCGCGTCGGAGCCGGGGCATCGATAGGAAATGATCAGATATTCGGGTATCTTTTGAGCGAACCCGAAATAAGGTTAGGGTTTAATGCCGATATCGGTTTAGGTTTTAGTGCAGGGGCAGGAATTAGCTGGAGTGGACGTATGAAAACTTTAGCCGAAGCAGGGCATATTTTTTATTTTGATAAGAGAGATCAAAGTCGTATGAATGTTTCACATTTATGGCAATTTAACACGTCAGGAGCCCTTTCAATGCGTTATGAAACGATTGATCAAGAGTATCGGGAAGAACGCTTTACACTCGGTATGAACCTCTATTTTTAATTATTTTTCGGCATAATAGTTCTAATTTAAAGAATGGAGTTTTTATGTATTTAGAGGAAGCTCGCTTCGCCCTATGGGCTGATTTTATCGAACGAACCTTTTTGGAAACAGGATTTAAAGAACTCATCGATAAAGGGATTATCAACGGAGCCACTTCCAATCCCGCTATTTTTAAAAGTGCGATCCTTACCTCACCGGCGTATCAAGAGCAACTCGCTACTCTCACCCATTTATCCCCTAAAGCAAAGTATGAAGCCCTGGCAATTTTTGATATCCAGAGTGCTGCTGATATTTTACGTCCTCTGTATGACAAAGGAGATGACGGGTACGTGAGTATCGAAGTCGATCCTTTTTTATGTGATGATACCGAGGCTACGATTGCGGAGGGGGTACGGCTGCACGGTAGTATCAACCGACCTAATGTTATGATAAAAGTTCCTGCAACGGATGCCGGATATATCGCCATGGAAACACTTGCTGGAATGGGAATTCCGGTGAATGCAACGTTGATTTTTTCGGTTGAGCAAGCGCTTAAATGTGCGAATGCTTTTAATAAAGCATCGCAAAAATCTTCGGTTGATACGGTTATCAGTGTCTTTGTAAGTCGAATAGACCGTGCTATTGATGAAACACTACGTGCTCAGGGAATTCAGACTGGATTGATGGGGATACTCAACGCGAGCGATATTTATAATCGCGTTGAAGCATTGCACGTTCCGAAATGTCGTGTACTTTTTGCCAGTACCGGCGTTAAAGGCTCTGAATTCAGAGCCTCGTATTATATCGATGAACTTTTGGCTCCGAATAGTGTCAATACGGCACCGATTGCGACGATTGACGCGTATGTGCTCGGAGGGGATAGAACATTGAAATTGCCGAAAAGTGCAGTGAGTATTCAAGAACATCATAACAAAGTGGCGAATGCCGGAATTGTGATGGAAGATATCATTAAACAGCAGATAGAAGAGGGATTGGATGCATTCAAAGTTGCATTCACCGAAATTCTGGATGCATTGGAGTAATAGGATGAATCAGCAAAACGACCAAACGGATGCAGGTGAGCTTAAATTTGAGGTTTTGAAAAAAATTCGAGGATATTTGCGCCGTATGGTGGATGCAGGGGGAAGTGACTTGCATATTAAAGCCAATAGCGTTGTACGCGCCCGTATTAACGGAGAGATTGTCCCTTTATCAGGTGAAATTCTCTCAAAAGAAGATGCCTTTATTTTTGCAAAAGAGTTACTCCAAACGCGTTTTTCTGAATTGGTAGAAAAAAAAGAGCTTGATTTGGTATATCCATTCGATGAAAATACCCGTTTTCGTATCAATATTTTTTTTCAAATGGAAGGGGTATCGGCAGTTTTTCGTTTGATTCCGGTTAAAATTTTGAGCATTGATGAACTGAATCTTCCTGCGGTTGTTCATACCTTTTCTGAGATGGAACGCGGACTTGTTTTGGTCACAGGGGTCACGGGAAGCGGTAAATCAACAACATTAGCGGCATTGATTGATGAGATAAACTTGAAGCGACGTAAACATATTATTACTATTGAAGATCCGATCGAGTTTGTCCATAAAGATCGTAAGTGTATTATAAATCAGCGTAGTGTCGGACAAGATACTCTAAGCTTTGGCAATGCGCTTCGTGCCGCTTTGCGTGAAGACCCCGATATTATCCTTGTGGGGGAGATGCGGGATACGGAAACCATTGAGATCGCATTGCATGCGGCCGATACGGGACATTTGGTTTTTTCGACTCTTCACACTTTGGACGCCAAGGAGACGGTTAACCGTATCATTTCGGTTTTTCCGACCGGTGAACAAAATCGTGTTCGGATGACACTCGCTTCTGTTCTTAAAGGGATTATTTCTCAGCGGCTTATTCCTACAGTAGAGGGAAAACGGACAGCGGCTTTAGAGATATTGATCCGAACTCCTCGTATTGAGCAACTCATTGCCGAAAATCGTGATATAGAAATCCCGGATACGATTGCGGAGGGGAAAGAACTGTACAAATCGCAAACATTTGATCAGGGGATTTTGGATTTGTATCTTGCGCAGCGTATCAGTCGTGAGGATGCATTATCGTATGCAACGTCTCCATCGGATTTAAAACTTCGTATGGAGGGATTGAGTACGACCGTGGATAAAGGGAAACTTGGGGTTGATGATGGCCCGAAAGAGTTTAGAGAAGAGGATTATATAGGGTTAAAAGAGTAGATAGGGTTTAGAATAAAATAAGCTATGTTTAAGTATAATTCGCCCCATTTTATTTTAAGGACATGATTATGTTAGAAGGCATTGTAAGAGAGAGTATTGGCAAAGCTGCTACAAAAGCGTATCGCCGTGATGGTTATCTCATTGCCAACATCTACGGAAAAGGGCTTGAAAACGTTCACGCCGCGTTCAAAATGAACGATTTTATCCGTACGGTGCGCAATAAAGAAACCGTAGCATTTGCTGTAAAAGTTGGCGGGAAAGAGATGAACCTTGTTGTTCAAGGGTATGAGTCTCATCCGGTATCTGGCAATTTGTTGCACGTTGATTTGATGGTTGCGCAACCGGGTGTGGTTACTCACTATCATGTTCCAGTTAATGCGGTAGGAACTCCAATCGGTTTGAAAAACAAAGGTATGTTGTTTGTTGCAAAAAAACGTCTTCGTGTAAAAGCGGCGATTGAAAACTTGCCGGCAAACGTTACTGTTGATGTTTCTCCGCTTGATCTTGGTGATTCGGTCTTGGTTCGTGATCTTCCACGTGTTGAAAACGTTACGTTTACTGATTCAGACCGTGTATCGGTTCTTAGTATCATCAAAGCGAAATAATGATGCTTATCGTCGGACTGGGAAACCCCGGCTCGGCGTATGCGCAAACCCGTCATAATATCGGGTTTATGGTGATTGACGAGCTTTGCCGTCGTCATAGTGTACAAAATATTTCAAAGAGCTCCTTCGAAGGGGAGTTGTTTAAAATGGGTCAGCACTTTCTTCTTAAACCCACTACGTTTATGAACCTCTCCGGTCGCTCTATCCTCTCTGTTAAAAATTTTTACAAAATTGATGAGGTCATTGTCATTCACGATGATTTGGATTTACCGTTTGGGGCACTGCGTTTTAAGAGCGGTGGCGGTCACGGCGGACATAACGGACTCAAGTCGACCGATGCGGCGATTTCACCCGAGTATATTCGGGTCCGTATGGGGATCGGCAAACCGGAACACAAGTCCCAAGTGGCTGATTATGTGTTACACAGCTTTAACTTAGAAGAGCAATCCAAACTTACAGAGTGGATTGGTGCTTCTGCCGATGCCGTTGAAATGCTTCTTGAAAAGAGCTGCACGGATGTAGCTTCAAAATACTCCTTGAAGGGGCTGTAAAAATTTTGCAGGTTTTATTGGATACAATAAACTTCAATTTTTATAGTTAGGCTATTATGCTTGCATTTACTACTTTATCGTTACTCTATCTACGTTATTTTTCGATTGTTCTGATCGCATTAAGCAGTTTTATGGTGGGATTTGATCTGATGGATAATGCATCAGAACTGCCAAGTTCAGCCAATCTTGTACTAATCTATATCATGTATAAATACTTTTATGCGATTGATATGATGCTTCCGATATCCCTCGTTTTTGCGATTATCGCCTCTTTGGTTGAATTGGTTCGCTCTAATGCTCTGGCGGCGTATTTTGCCCTCGGATATTCCAAAACTCGAATAATGGTACCATTTTTGAGTGTAGCGGGGGGGATGATTGTCGGTTATATTGCCCTTCATTCAACCAATTTTGCTCGATCAAACGAGTTTGCCAACAATTTGCGTGAAACTTCCCAATTTATTCGTCCTACGAGTAATCTTTTTTTCACACACGAGGGAAGTTATATCTATTTCGGCAACCTCTATCCTTTGAGTAAAAAAGCAGAAGATATCCGAATTTTTACTTTTGAAAATGGGCATTTAAAAGAGGCGTTAAGTGCAAAAGAAGCACATTACGATAATGAATTTTGGAATATTAAAAAGGCGCATGTCATACGTCCTCCGCAAGGGTTTGATCTCAAGGCACTCGGGATAACGAGTGAAGATCGCCATAATCTCAAAGTACTGCGTGATTTTAAACCCAAAATATTGGATCAGGTGTATGAAGGAAAAGCAAATTTTACGATTGGTGATGGCTTTGATGCTCTTGCTCTTTTAGAAAATCAAAACGTTGACGTGGCCAAAATAAAAAGTGCAATGTACCGTATTTTTATCTCTCCATGGTTTGCCCCGATTTTAATGGTTATTTTTTTCACCTATGCACCGGTGAGCAGCCGTTTTTTAAATCTCTCATTTTTTAGTTTCGGTGCTATTTTAGTAACTCTGATTGCATGGGGCTTGTTGTTCATGTTAGGTGAACTTTCAAATAATAAAACACTCTCTCCGGAAATGGGGATTATTGCCCCGATTATCCTCTTGTGCTGTGTTATGTTTTGGCGCCTTGGAAATCCCCTAAGGAGAGTTAGGGTAAAATCGCGACAAAACTAATCAATGAGGATTAAGGGTGATCGATTTTAAAGCTCTGGCACAAACGTACGGAACGCCTTTGTACGTATATGATTTTGATGCGATGCGTACACAATTTGAATCATTAAAAGAGGCTTTTCGCGGTCGTAAATCAATTTTGGCGTATGCGGTTAAAGCAAATTCTAACCTTAGCGTTGTCAAGCATTTTGCGCAGATGGGTTCGGGTGCCGATTGTGTTTCTATCGGTGAAGTACGTCGTGCGTTGATGGCGGGAGTCCCAAAATACCGTATTATTTTTAGCGGTGTCGGAAAACGGGATGATGAAATTCGTGAAGCGATTGAGAGCGATATCCTCTACATCAATGTCGAGAGTGAAGCGGAACTCTCTCGTGTTGAAATGATTGCACGTGAGTTGAAGTCCAAAGCCCGTATCAGTATTCGCGTCAATCCGAACATCGATCCGAAAACCCATCCGTATATCTCTACCGGACTCCATGATAACAAATTTGGAGTTGAAATCGCTGCGGCAAAACGGATGTATATTCAAGCGAAAAATTCTGATTATCTTGACCCTGTAGGTATCCATTTCCATATCGGAAGTCAATTGACTGAATTGGAACCGATTTACGAAGCGGCAGTTATTGTAGCCGATTTACTCCGTTCCCTCCAAGCGATTGATATTGAGTTAAAATTTTTCGATATCGGCGGTGGATTAGGGGTTCGTTACGATAATGAGACGACGATTGAGCCATACGATTATGCGCAAGCAATCCTCGCTGCCCTTAAAGGGATTGATGTAACGATCATCTGCGAACCGGGGCGTTTCTTGACGGCCAATGCGGGATATTTTTTAACCAAAGTACTCTATGAGAAACATAACGGTGAAAAACGTTTCGTTATGGTGGACGGTGCTATGAACGATCTTATACGTCCGAGCTTGTATAAAGCGTATCACCGTATCGAAGCATTGGACAGGAACGGTGATGAAAGTGTGGCAGATGTAGTCGGGCCTGTTTGTGAAAGCGGTGACTTTTTAGCCAAAAATTATCCCCTTCCTCCGATGGAGCATAATGACCTATTGGTGGTTCACAGTGCCGGAGCGTATGGCTTCGGTATGGGGAGCAACTACAATACACGAGGACGTTCTGCCGAGATCGCGGTTGAATCGAACAAAGAGCGCTTAATTCGTCGTCGTGAAACGTTTGAAGACGTTATTGCGCTAGAACGCGAGTATTTGTAGGATACTATGATGTACTTTATAGATGTGCAGGGGACATTGATCGAAGACAATACCAAACTCCCGACTCGTGGTGCGGTTGCGTTTATCGACCATCTTAATGCGCATCAAATTCCCTATATGGTGATTACCAACAGCACTAAAAATCCGAGCAACGAGTTTTTGGCTTATTTGAATTCTATCGGATTGAATATTGCGTGTGAACGTTATCTTGATCCTTTGATGATGCTGGAACGTCATATCGCGAAAACAAAGAAAATAGCCGCTTACGGATCAGCCCTATTTTTAGATGTATTGCGATCTATGGGGTATTTATTAGACTATAGTGCACCGGATGTTGTTTTAATCGCCATTAAAGATGATTTTGTGAGTGATGAATACGCACAAATGATTGAATTTCTCCTCGCAGGTGCTGAACTTATCGGAATGCATGAAACGACCCTTTACGTCAAAAATCATAAACGTTATCCGGGGGTTGGGGCAATTTTAAAAATGTTGGCATTTGCCACTTCCGTACCGTATAGTGTTGTCGGAAAACCGAGTACCCCATTTTTTGAGGAGGCGTTATCTCGACTTCGTGAGCAAAAATCAGGGGCGACATTTTCGGATGTTACGATTATTAGTGATGATGTTAAAGGGGACCTTATCGGAGCGCAGTCCTTAGGTATGAAAGGGATATTTGTCCTCAGTGGTAAATATCGTCATGCCGAGGAAATTATTCCCTCTTTAAAAACTTCCGAGCGTCCGGCAGAGATTTATGCCGATATGCAAGAGATATTGGAGCGTTTATGAATACTTTAGAAGAGTGCAGAGCACGCATTGATGAGATTGACAATGAGATTGTGACACTGTTAAATCGCCGTATGGAAGTGGTTCGCCGTGTCGGTGAAATCAAACATGAAAGCAACAGTGCGATCTATCGTCCTGAACGCGAAAAAGCAATTATTGATCGTTTAACGAAAATCAGTGAAACCTCAGGCGGACTTCTTAATTTTGCTGCGATTGAAGCGGTGTTTTTAGAGATTTTTGCCGTGGCACGTAATCTTGAACTTCCTGAGCGGATTGCTTATTTGGGACCTGAGGGGAGCTTTACCCATCAGGCAGCAGAGTCACGTTTCGGTGCTATGAGTGATTACCTCTCTTTGGGATCAATCGAAGCAGTTTTTAAAACTCTTGAAGCCTCTCGCGCTAAGTTTGGGGTCGTTCCGATTGAAAATTCACGAGACGGTGTTGTGGGTGAAACGCTCGATTTACTCGGTAAAAGCAGTGTGAAAATTGTAGCTGAACTCTATATGCCGATACATATGGCATTTGCTACCAAAGCGGAGCAAATCCACCATATCAAACGTATTTATTCTAAGGATAAAGGGTTCGGTCAATGTCGAGAGTTTTTGGCAGAACACGGGTTAGATACGATTGAGCATATACCGGTAGAATCAACGGCAAAAGCGGCTATTCTGGCTTCTAAAGATCCTGAAGCCGCTGCTATATGTTCTCATATTGCCGCAAAACTTTACGGTGTTCCGACATTGTTTGAAAATATCGAAGATACTCAAAATAATGCTACGAGATTTTTTATACTTAGTGATTTTAAAAACGGTATTAGCGGTGATGATAAAACTTCCATTTTGGTTCGTCTTAAAGATGCTCAAAAAGCGGGAGCCTTGGTCCATTTTCTCGAAGATTTTAATAATGCCGATATCAATCTAAGCAAGATTGAAAGTCGTCCCTCGAGAGACAATGACGGTTTCGGCTACTGGTTTTTTATCGATTTTTTCGGCCACATTGATGAGCCGAGTATTCAAACATTAATACAAAAACACAATGATGAAGTAACATGGCTGGGAAGTTATGTTAAGGGAGAATTATGAAATTTAATAGAGCATTAGAAACGATCAAAACATACGAAGCTGGTAAACCGATCGAGTTAGTAGTCCGTGAATACGGTATTACGAAAGATCAGATTGTCAAATTAGCCAGTAATGAAAATCCGTTCGGGTGTTCTCCGAAAGTTAAAGAAGCGGTACGTTCTATCATCGACAATATAGCACTTTACCCTGATGATTCGATGGTTAAACTTAAAACCGCGTTATCGAATAAATACGGTATCGAACCAAATGAGCTCATTATAGGTGCGGGAAGCGATCAGGTGATCGAATTCGCGATTCATGCCAAAGTGCATGAAGGTAGTAAAGTATTGATGAACAGTGTAACGTTTGCCATGTATGAGATTTATGCGAAACAGGTAGGAGCACAAATCCTCCGTACCGCGTCACGTGAGCATAAAATGGATGAGTTTTATGCTCTGTATCAAGAACATAAACCTTCTATCGTTTTTCTTTGTACCCCTAATAATCCGACCGGTGAGGGGTTAAACGCAGAAGAGATGCTCTCTTTTATCGAAAAAGTAGACAACGATACGTTAGTAATCGTTGACGGTGCGTATATGGAGTATGCCCGTTTTAAAAATCCTGCCTTTGCCGTCGAGCCGCGAGATTTAATTGCGAAGTTTGATAACGTCCTTTTTCTCGGGACTTTTTCAAAAGCGTACGGTTTAGGAGGGATGCGTGTAGGTTACGGCATCGCCAAAAATCACATTATTGATGCTCTCTATAAAGTTCGTCCCCCTTTTAATATCACGACACTTTCTCTTGAAGCGGCTTCTGTAGCGTTGGAAGACGAGGAATTTGTTCAAGAGTGTATCGCCGATAATTTTGCGCAGATGAGACGTTATGAAGAGTTTGCACGAGAAAAAGGGATCAATGTGATTGAAAGTTATACCAATTTCGTCACTTTATCGCTTCCTGAAGAAAAAAATTCATCGAAAATTGCGCAAGAACTCTTAAAAAAGGGTATGATTGTACGTGATTTAAGCAGTTACGGATTGAACGCGATTCGTGTTACAATCGGAACCCGAGTTCAAAATGATCGATTCTTTGAACTCACTGATCCTTTATTATAAAAATTAGGTAACGATGGATTTTAAGACCCTTTTCGCACAGCTTGTTGTTTTTTTCGGAAAGCTCACTCAGGCACAAAGAATTATTATCGCTACGGCGGTTGCCGGAATTATCGCTTTCTTGATTTTCTTGGTTGTGTATACTTCCGAAGGATCGAAAGCAGATAATGATGGGTATCAAGTTCTTTTTGATCAACTGAGTAGTGAAGATGCTGCGAAAGTCATTGAACAACTCGAAAAAGATCAAGTTCCTTACCGAATCCCTCGTGAAAATGTGATTGAAGTCCCCAAAGAAGTTGTCTATAAAGAACGTATTACTATCGCCTCTTTGGGTATTCCGAAAGAGGGACATGTCGGATTTGAACTTTTTGATAAACAAGAATTCGGTGCTACAAATTTTGATCAAGAGGTAAAATTTCGACGAGCATTAGAGGGGGAGTTGGCAAGATCGATTGACTCCCTTTCTCCGGTAGAAAAATCGAGTGTTTCACTTGCTCTTCCCAAAGAAACGCTGTTTGTAGCCGAAGAAGTTCCCCCCTCAGCTTCCGTTATGGTTCAACTTTATCCTGATCGGAAATTGACCCCAAAACAGATTCGGGGGATTAAAAAGCTCGTTGCGGCTGCCGTTCCGAAGTTGACTCCCGAGAATGTAGCATTGATAGATTCTGAGGGTGAAACTTTGGGTGATGATGATGCTGCGAGTGCAATGGGTGAACTCTCTGCGATACAACAGATGTACAAAACCAAAGAAGAGAAGAAGCAAGAAGAGAAAATCATCAATGTTCTTGCTCCGTTTATCGGTGGTAAAGATCGTGTTGTTGCTAAAGTAACGATTGAATATGATTTTTCAGAACAAAGTTCGACATCAGAAAAATACGATCCGGAAAACGTAGTGCGCAGTGAACAAACGCTTGAAGAGAAGCGTGAAGGAGCCGCACCTGCCCAAGTTGGCGGTGTTCCGGGTGCCGTCAGTAATATTGGGCCGGTAGAAGGGCTTGCGGGCGGCGGCGGTGAAAAATTTGAAAAAACTTCCGGAACAACAAATTATGAAGTTTCAAAAACGGTTTCTACGACAAAGATGGAGTTTGCGCGCATTAAACGGATGACGGCTGCCGTTGTTGTTGACGGTAAGTATGAGCCTAAAAAAGATGCAGCCGGAGAGGCGACCGATGAGATCGAGTATGTTGCACTGGATGAGACACAAATTCAGGCAATTGATGCATTGGTTAAGCAGTCTATCGGTGTAGATGAACAGCGCGGAGATCAGGTAACAGTCCGAAATTTTGCATTTCAAGCCTCCAAAGAGGGGCTAGAACCTAAAGACGGTGCTTCAAAAGCCTCTGATTTTATAGCAACTTATCTGGTCCCCTTTGCCCCTATTTTTAAATACATTTTAGTAGGGATTATTTTATTCATAGCGTATAAAAAAATCATTATCCCATTTGCGGAACGTATGCTAGAATTTAGCAGAGAAGAAGAAGAGTTCGAAAAACCGAATTTAGAAATTGCCGACGATGAAGATGAAGATTTAGCGGAAAAAGTACAACTTATGCGTAAAAAAGTGGAAAATCAATTGGGACTTGGGGAAAATTTCAATGAAGATGAGCTTAAATACGATGTATTGCTTGAAAAAGTACGTGAGATTGCCGAAGATCATCCTGAAGAGATAGCTTCATTAATTCAAGCCTTGATTGATGAAGAGTCAGTACCCTCTGATTCTCCACATAAGCGATAGGAGCGGCATATGACTTTGACACAGTCCCAACAAGCTAATTTTGACGAAATGAGTATGTCACAGAAAGTGGCTATTTTATTAGTACAGTTGGGTGAAGATGTCACGGCCACTATCTTTTCTCGCATGAATGTCGAATCGATTACCGAAATCTCCAAATTTATAGCCAATAACCGCTCTATTGAGAAAAATATCGGAGCTGCCGTTTTAGAAGAGTTTTACGCGATTATTCAATCAAATCAATATCTCAATACCGGCGGTATGGATTACGCACGTGAAATCCTCTACAAAGCATTAGGGCCTGAAGAGGCGAAAAAAGTGCTTGAACGCCTTAGTAAAACGATGCAAGGCGCCCAAAACTTCTCTTATTTGGCAAAAATCAAGCCGCAGCAGCTCGCCGACTTTATTATGAACGAACATCCTCAAACCGTAGCCTTGATCTTAGCGCATATGGACCCTTCCGCCGCTGCAGAGACTCTCTATATCTTTCCGGATGATTTGCGCGCCGAAGTGGCGATGCGTATGGCTAAACTCGGAGATATTTCCCCATCGATTATCAAACGGGTCAGCGCCGTACTCGAATCGAAACTCGAATCCCTTGCCAGCTACAAAGTCGAAGTGGGCGGGCCACGATCGGTTGCCGATGTCTTCAACCGTTTGGGGGCAAAAGTTTCCAAGGCTACTTTGTCACAAATCGAGCAGTTGGATCAAGAGCTTGCGGCATCGATCAAAGAGATGATGTTTACTTTCGAAGATATGGTTGATCTCGATGGTAACAGTATTCGCGAAATCCTTAAAGCGGTGGATAAAAACGATCTTATGTTGGCGTTGAAAAATGCGGCGGAAGAGCTCAAAGAGAAATTTTATGCCAATATGTCTCAACGTGCCAAAGATGCCTTTATTGAAGAGCTCCAATTTTTGGGTGCGGTTAAGATGAAAGAGGTCGAAGGTGCACAACGTCGAATTGTTGATGCGGTTCAGGCATTGGCGGAGCAGGGTATCTTGCAACTCGGTGAATCTGAAGAGATGGTGGAGTAACGTAGATGGACGTAGTTATTCATCATAATTCTACCGGCGCACATACCATCAACAAATACCAATTTAAAATTCTTTCGTCCCTCTCCGGTATGAGCATCGGTGAGGCAAGTCAAGAAATGAATAACGTCCCAAGAGAAGAACCGCAAGAGGTACATCGTAAAGAAGAACCGAAATCTTCTAAAGATGAGCTCATTGAATCTTTGATGAAAAAAGCCGATGAAATGAGTTCAAACGTGATCAAAATGCAAATGCGTCTTGAATCAATGCAAGAAGAGCATGCAAGTGCACTCGAAGAAGCTAAAAAAATTGCTTATGATGAAGGTATTGAAGCGGGAATAGCGCAAGAGAAAGCGAATCATGAGGGGAAAAACGCACAATCGCATGATCAGCTTGCTCAGTCGGTTAAAACATTAGAGAATGCCGCCGCCGAGTTTGTTTCCGCCCTTGGCGCAATTCAAAAAGAGCTTACCCATACGGCGCTTGATATCGCCAAAGAGGTGATCGGGATTGAAACGGGAGACCACAGCTCGAAAATAGCGGCTAAACTTTCGAGTGATTTGATTGAAGAGCTGAAAGATGCTTCTAAAATAACCCTTCGGGTTAATCCAACCGATCATGGATTTATCTCTGAAAAAGTGGGCTCACTTGAGCATGTAGAGGTACTCTCAGATCGTGCGATCAGCCCTGGTGGGGTTGTTGCCATCAGTGATGCGGGAAATATTGATTCGGAGATTAAAAAGCGTTATGAAAGACTTAAACGTTCATTGTTGCTTGAATCATAAAGCAGTTTCGTAAACATTCACTTTTATACTATAGACTTCGAGAATAGAATTATTTTTAGGACAGTGCATTAGAATGAATATTAAAAATTATACTTTACCGCAATTGGAAGTATTGTCTCAAAAAATACGGGATCGTATTTTAGAAGTGGTAAGTACCAACGGTGGTCATTTGAGCTCTACTTTGGGTGCTACAGAGATTATTGTAGCGATGCATAAAGTCTTTGATTCAACACGTGATCCTTTTATTTTCGATGTATCTCATCAAGCGTATGCCCATAAACTTTTAACAGAACGTTGGGAAGAGTTTGCAACACTTCGTCAATTTGGGGGTCTGAGCGGTTATACGAAACCTTCAGAATCAAAAAGCGATTATTTTGTCGCGGGGCACAGCTCCACTTCTATCTCTTTAGGGGTAGGGGCAGCTAAAGCGATTGCTCTTAAAAATGAGCAAGAAAGCCGTATTCCCGTTGTTGTTATCGGTGATGGTGCCATGTCGGCCGGTATGGCGTATGAAGCGATGAATGAACTGGGGGATCGTAAATATCCGATGATTATTATCCTCAACGATAATGAGATGTCTATCGCCAAACCGATCGGCGCGATCAGTCGAATGCTCAGTTCTGCAATGGCAAGCCCGTTTTATCAACGTTTCAAACGTAAGACGGAACAGTTTGTTGATAATTTCGGTGAAGGGGCCCATTATCTCGCAAAGCGGTTTGAAGAGTCGTTTAAACTCATTACTCCGGGGATTATGTTTGAAGAGATGGGGATCGAGTATATTGGTCCCATCGACGGGCATGACCTTAAATCGTTGATTGAGACGTTTGCGATCGCCAAAGGGATGGGTAAACCGGTACTTGTTCATATTCAGACCATTAAGGGCAAAGGGTATGAGATTGCCGAGGGGAAACATGAGAAATGGCACGGCGTCTCACCGTTTGATCTGAAAAGCGGTACGGCAAATACCAAAAGTTCAGCCAAAAGTGCGACGCAAATTTATGCGGATGCCCTTATGACACAGGCTGATAAGAACGATAAAATTGTTGGGGTTACGGCAGCTATGCCAAGTGGAACAGGATTGTCGGCACTGATGGAAAAATACCCCGACCGTTTTTGGGACGTGGCGATTGCCGAACAGCATGCCGTGACTTCAATGGGGGCATTGGCTAAAGAGGGATTTAAACCGTTTTGTACGATCTATTCAACTTTTTTACAACGCGGGTTTGATCAGGTGATCCATGATGTATGTTTAATGGATTTACCGGTCGTATTTGCCCTTGATCGTGCCGGAATCGTAGGAGAAGACGGTGAAACCCATCAAGGGGCATACGATATCAGTTTTCTACGTCTTATCCCTAATATGACCCTTTGTGCACCGCGTGATGAGCTCTCCTTTCACCAGATTGTTGAATTCGCTTCCAATTATGAACACCCGTGTGCGATTCGCTATCCGAGAGGGGCATTTTTTGAAGCTGAGCTTTTAGCCTCCGTTACGTATGAGAGAGGAAAATCACAGCTTCTTGTTTCCAACGACTCTAGCCGATTGTTTATCGGCTACGGCAACGGTGTCGGACGTGCGGCACAAACGATGGCATTTATGGAGGAACAACCTTCATTGCTTGATTTACGATTCGTGAAGCCTTTGGATACGCAGATGTTGCGTCAAATGGCACAAAAACATAAACAGTGGTATATTTTTAGTGATTCAGCCCGACTCGGTGGGGTGGGGAGTGCCTTGTTAGAGTGGCTTTCCGAAGAGAAAATAACGGATGTACAGGTTGTGAGTTTCGAATACGAGGATGTATTTATCAAACACGGCAATACCAAGCTCGTAGAAGAGTCTTTGGGACTTCTTCCTGAACAATTGGCATTACGGGTTATCGGAGGATAATTACCCCTGCGATTCTACCGGTATGCTGTCGATCGGCTCGATAGGAAAAATATTCATCGCTTTTGCATGAGGTACACTCTCCAATAACCTCGATATGGGTTGGATCAATAGCGAGCTTCTCTAATTGGCGTAGTAATATGGTATTGACGTCTAAAAATACTTTTTTATCTTTTCTTTGCAGTGCACAGAGGTACCCTTTGTCGTCCGTCTCTTGAGCAATAGTCTCATTGATTTTATAACAGCATCCTTGGATAGAAGGTCCTAAAATGATCTGCATATTTTTACGGGATGATTCGAAATACTCTTCCATTTTTTGAATTGTCTTTGGCAGGATTTCATTGAGTGCCCCCGCACGTCCCGCATGAATAGCGGCACAAACGTGACGGATCGGGTCATAAAGCAAGATAGGAGTGCAATCAGCACTCATAACCATGAGTGGTGTATTAGGACGGACAGTGATGAGGGCATCGCACTCCGGCGGGGTATCAAAGTTGAATGTTTCATCGATTATTACGATTCGGTCCGAGTGGATTTGGCGCATATGGATCAGTCGGTTTCGTTCATAACCTAATGTAGCAGAGAGGAGATCATGGTTTTTAATAACATCCAAAGGGTTGTCGCCGACATGAAAAGCAAAATTGGCAGAGTTATACGGAGCGGATGATATACCCCCATGACGTGTTGTAAAGGCGGCTGTAACTTCCGGATAAGCTGATAAAAGAGATGAAGAGATTGTTTTCATGAGTAGGAGTATACCCGTGAAGCGTTTTAGTCGGCATTAAAATAATTTTATTTTTCAGAATTTTTACCGATAATAGGGTGCATAATTTATTACTAAAAGTGATGGTAATAACCTCTCTCTTTATAAGTAAATAGTGTAATTCATCTTAAGTTAATATCTATTACAGGATAATATTTTATTATTTTATAAAAGGGATTTTATGGGAGCATACAAAAGTAGCAAAAGTATTCTCGTACATGATATCCTTGAGCAAATGCCTGATGGCATGTTCACTCTTGATACAAATCTAACTATCCAATATGCAAATCCAGCTTTTTATAAACTTCTTAACCTAACATCCGAAGAATTAATCGGTACTTCTATCACGGATTGGCTTGGGGATTTGAACGTCCTCTCCAGCTGTATGGCAGATATAACTCAAAATGGCTATTGTAATGATCAAGAGACTGTCTTTAAACGTAAAGACGGTTCATTGGTTCATATTTCAAAAAATGTTCAAGCCCTTTACGATGAACAAAATACCATGCACACTATTGTGGTAAGCATTCGTGATTTGACCTCTTTGCATGAATTGAACAGAGAACTTCTCGAATCCAAAGCCAAGCAAGAACGTTATGCAAATGATCTCCAAAACATTATTGAAGAGCGGACTAACGAGCTGACCCATCGTCTTTTGCATAATACCCTTACGGGACTTCCAAACCGTCTCAAATTACTGGATGATATTGATAAATCAAATGTACCTCATGCGATGATTCTTCTAAATATTGACAGTTTTAACGAGCTGAACACGTTTTACGGTCATGGGATCGGAGATGAGCTTTTATGCGATTTGGCTAGCGCTTTGCTTGAGTTGTCGAAGCGTTGGGAAGAGGTGATTATTTATAAACTTCCGGTGGATGAATACGTTATCCTTATCAGCGGCGAATTTTCATTATCCCAAATTGAAGTATTTGTAGATGATCTCTCCCATTGGATGAGCGGTAATATTTTTACGGTACAAAATCAGCAAATTAGCCTAAGTATGACGATGGGAGTAGCCCTCTCTGACCCCTCAGAGGAACAAAATCTTCTTTTACGGGCAGATATGGCATTGAAGCGTGCCAAGAAAATGAGGCGTAACTACATCGTTTACGATGAACTGTTTCACATCAAAGAAGATTATGAAAAAAATCTTTTATGGATCAAACGGTTACGAAGTGCAATCGAGGAAGATCGTATCGTCCCTTTTTATCAACCGATTGTCAATGCCGAAACCCTCGAAATTGAAAAGTATGAAGCGCTTGTTCGAATTATTGAAGAGGATGGAAGCATTATTTCCCCTATCCACTTTTTGACTATTTCCAAAAAAGTTAAGCTGTATCATCGCATTACGATGATTATGATTGATAAGGTATTTGATACTCTTAAAATAAATCCGAATAGAGTATGTACGATTAATCTTTCGATCGAGGATATTAATGATACCGTTATGTATGAATACATTATTAATAAAGTGCGGCAGTTTTCGGGGAGTCATCAGGTAATTTTTGAAGTTTTGGAGTCGGAAGGGATTGAAAACTATGATGTTGTCAACTCTTTTATTCAAGAGGTAAAAAAATACGGTGTGCAGATTGCGCTAGATGATTTTGGGGCAGGGTACTCAAATTTTGCCTATATTACGAAGCTTGATATCGACTACATTAAAATCGACGGATCCATCATTCGTGATATCGATACCAATCCGATTTCTCAACTTATTACGGAGACTATTATCGAATTCGCCACCAAGTTAAATATCAAAACGGTGGCTGAATTTGTCTGCTCTGAAGAGGTCTATAATTACCTCAAGCCGTTTCGGCTTGATTCGATGCAAGGGTATTATTTCGGAGAGCCTTCGCCCTCAATGAACGAATGAGGCTCCCGTTCCTTAGGCTTCTGAGAGCATCGTATCCATCAGAACGAATAACTCATGTGACGCTTTTTCCATTTCTTTGAAATTTTCAACAATTTGCGGCCCTTTGTCAATACATTTGCCTTCATACGTTTGGACAAATTTTAGATTTTCATTTGCTTTTTGATGGACTCTTTCATGCGGATCTTTTAGTTTTGGATAACTGTTGGTTTTCCCGAAACGGCGTTTCCCTTCATTATCATACCATTGACCCATACGGCATTGGTGAGTATCCATCGTGTCAAGTTGATGCCCGCATGTCATAACACTGTTATAAGCACGCGATTTGTAGAGAATATGTTCGATTTTTGCCAATACGATAAAGACACTGTTCTCCATTTTGTACGAAGAATTAACGATACACGATGAACTTTCATTAAGGTGAATGAGGGTGTGCTCGAATTTATTGATTTTATCGCTTGAACTGTCTACCACCGTATTCATCTCTTCGGCACTGCTTTGAATATCACTCATATCTTGCTGTAATGAATTAATGGAGACGGAGATCTCTCCAGTTGCTTTATGGGTACGTTCGGCAAGTTTTCGGACTTCATCGGCTACCACGGCAAACCCGCGTCCGTGTTCACCGGCACGTGCCGCCTCAATCGCGGCATTGAGTGCCAATAGATTGGTTTGATCGGCAATATCGGTAATAAGCTGGATGATGGAGGAAATTTCTGTAGTACGGTTTGCAATATGATTAATGGCATCGTTATTGTTGCTGACTTTTTCGGTAAGTTTACCGAGTTCGTCAATAATCTCTCCGATAGTTTGGCGACTTCCATCTGCCAATGTTGCGGCATCTTTGGTTGCTGAGGTCACCTCTTTCAAATTTTGAATATTTTTTTGCAAATCTTCTTGGATAACACTCAGGCTTTCGGTAACTTGGATGCTGAGATGGCTCAGTTCAGCATTCATAGCATCATGACGTTTCTTGAGTTCTTGAATCTCCATAACTGCGATACTCTCTTTGACATGTGCGAGTGCATCGACAAAAGCTCCGTGCATCCCAATATCACTAATAGGGTGTGAAAAGTCACCGACGGTAGCATTGGTGATAGAGGTGTTAATTTGGGAGATGAAATTTTCAATTTGGGAAAGCAGCTGTTGAAGGGCATCGGCCATAATACCAAGTTCCGTGCCGGGACTGACATCGATATGGGTATTGGAAAAATTACCTTCCGCTACTTCTTTGATGACGCGGGTAAAGTTTTCTAAAGCGGTAATAATAGAGGCTTGAATGAGGCTTGCAAAAGCAAATATTATGGCAGCAACCGTGATTCCCGATATCAGCACAAAAAGTTTATAAAAGCTGATTTCACCATGCAAATTTTCAGAGGCACTGGCAAGTGCGGCTTGTTTTATTTTTACCACTTGTTCAAAATCGTCACGTGATGCATCAGCGTAGGGGGTGAGATCTTTTTTATATTGGGCATAGATTTCAATACTGTTGGCGGTTATTGAATCCGGATTAAGTGATTTCATCATCGTGTAGGAGTTGTCTAAAAATTGGGTAGTACTCTGTTTTGCATGTTCAATTAGTGCTTTAGACTTTTGGTCGGTTGAGGTTTTCTCAAGCTTAGCAAATGCGGCATTGATTTTTTGAATCCGTTCGCCGAGTTTTGCAATATTTTTATCATAGCTCCCTCCAAGCATGATGTCACGGCTGGTACGACTGACGTAGTTGAGATCTTTTTCGATCTCCAGTGCCAACAATGCCCCTTCTGTTGAGTTGGTTTGGAGATCATCGTATTGGGATTCAATGCTTTTGAGGGCAAAAAAAACAAAAATAGCGGCTCCGACGACGGAAAATGTTGCGGCAATAACAAGATAACGCATTCGTTGACGAATACTAAGATGATAAAGGATGTTGTTTAACATTATTTAACCTTTTTTAAAACGGATATATCGATATAAGAAAATAAAATGAGATACGGTGCTATTATAATATTTTTTTCTATTTCTGCAATAGAATCTTGAGCTAAACAGTAAGGTTCATAATAGAGAGAAATCAAATTTTGCCTTAAAAAGGATAAAATACATTGAAATTGGAACAAGGAAAGAACTGTGTTACAAAGACAGATGGAATCAGTACGTTTGGATGGAGCGGATTGTATTCTTAAACGTGAAGAGTTGAAAAACTATTTTCATCAGAGTTATACTATTTTTGAGTCACTTTTTGAACTTTTAAGATCAGATGACGTTTTTTACCTGCAATCTGAACCGACACGACATCCGATGATTTTTTATTTTGGTCATACGGCAATTTTTTATATTAATAAGCTGATAGCTTCAGGTGGACTTGAAGAGCGGATTAACCCCTATTTTGAAAAGCTTTTTGCGGTTGGGGTCGATGAGATGACGTGGGATGCTAGCAGTGATACGCTCCAATGGCCGAGTGTTGACGAAGTAAGAGAGTATCGTAAAAAAGTGCGTCACGTAGTGGATGAGATGATAGCTACACTGCCTATGACGTTGCCGATTACTAAAGATAATCCGCTTTGGGCAATATGGATGGGAATTGAGCATGAGCGAATCCATATTGAAACCTCAAGCGTACTCCATCGCCAGATGCCTTTAGCTTTTATACAAACCCATGCGGATTTTCCGATTTGTCCGATAGTAGGGGATAGTCCTGAAAACAGTATGGTTCATTTTCACGGCGGTGAGGTACGTTTAGGAAAAGGTGCCGACGATCAGGGTCTTTATGGCTGGGATAATGAATACGGCCGTCTTGTTGTGAATGTTGAGCCGTTTTCAACCTCCAAATATTTGGTGAGCAATGGCGAGTTTATGGATTTCGTCAAAGCAGAGGGATACACGACTCCGCGTTGGTGGGATGAAGAGGGGTTGCGTTATCTTCAGATCCGCCATGCACTATGTCCCCCATTTTGGATTCCGCAAGGCGATGGCAGTTTTACGTATCGTACTTTAACCCAAGAGATACCGATGCCTTACAACTGGCCGGTAGAGGTGAATGCTCTCGAAGCGGAAGCATTCTGCCGTTGGAAAAGTACGCATAGGGGAGAGCTTTACCGTCTTCCTAGTGAAGCAGAATGGGAAGTGATGGCGCAAGAGGGAGGTATTTCAGAGGAGATATTCGATGATCAACAATCCAACCTTAACTTGGCCCATTTTGCCTCTTCCGTTCCCGTCGATACGTTTGCCCACGGGAAACTTTATGATGTCGTAGGAAATGTATGGCAATGGACACAAACGCAGATGGATGCGTATGAGGGATTTGTAACCCATCCGTGGTATGACGATTTTTCAGAACCTACGTTTGATGGAAAACACAATTTGATGAAAGGGGGATCGTGGATTTCAACAGGAAATGAAATTATCCGTACATCACGATACGCCTTCCGCCGTCATTTTATCCAACATGCAGGATTTCGATACGTCATCGGAAACACAGACGATGAAGCAAAAAAGTATACTCGGATTGATCAAATGTACGCTGCATGGAAAAAACGGTATGGATGAATTTCGATTTATAGACCGTAGCGGCTCTAACGCTGAAAAATACACCTTGAGAGAGAGACTTTTCGGCACTGAAACGGTACAGCCGATGTGGGTAGCCGATATGGATATTGCGACTCCTGAATGTGTGATTCATGCGGTACAGGAACGGTTGCTTCATCCGATCCTCGGGTATGAAATTATGAGTGAGCGTGCGTTTGAAGCACAGATAGAGTGGATGAGGGAGCAACATGCTTTTACGATGCAACGTCAATGGCTAAGCTACTCTCCCTCCGTCGTCGCTTCGATCGGGTGTGCGATTCGTGCTTTAAGTGAAGAGGGAGATGAGGTTATCGTAATGGATCCCGTTTATCCCCCCTTTTATTCTATGGTGCGCGATAATAATCGTCATTTGATCCTTCATCCGCTAAAACAAGATAATGAGGGAATATACCGTTTTGACATCAATGCTTTAGCCTCGCAAATAACCTCGAAAACCAAACTTTTATTGCTGTGTTCTCCTCATAATCCGATAGGACGGGTATGGAGTTGTGATGAACTAAATGCTCTTGGTGCATTGTGTTTGGAACATAATATCCGTATTATTAGCGATGAAATTCATTCGGATATTGTCTTTGAACCTCATCGTCATCTTCCAATCGCGGCACTCTCTGAAGAGCTTTTAGAGAATACGATTATGTTATTAGGTCCCGGAAAAACATTTAATATGGCGGGATTTTCGATCTCAACGGTGTGTATCCCCTCCGAAACACTTAGAGAAGCATACGACAAAGAACGTCATCGTGTCCATTTCGGAGATGGAGCGGTACTTTCGCATGTTGCGTTCGAGACGGCGTACACCGCTGGGAGAAGCTGGCATACGAAGTTAGTGAAACATTTGAGTGCTAATATCAAAATAATCGAAACGTGGTGTGAGGAACATCCCCGTATTAAATTTCGTCCTCCTGAAGCAACTTATTTAGCATGGCTTGATTGTAAATCACTAGGATTAGGTGATCGTGAACTGAGGGAATTTTTTGTTCACAAAGCGGGGCTTGGTCTCAGTCCGGGACTTAGTTTCGGTAAAGAGGGGAGTGGTTTTATGCGGCTTAATTTTGCTGTACCGACATCGGTACTTTGTCATGCATTGGATCGGTTAGACAAGGCTTTAAATGATTGAAAAAATAGAGCGCTTCATTGATGAACATCATCTCCTCTCTCTTGCGACGATGGGGGAGCGATTATGGTGCTGTTCGATGTTTTATGCGTATGATCCGGAGCGGATCTCTTTTATTGTTGCTTCTGAGGAGACAACAGAACATATGAGTAATGTTGCATGTGATCCAAACGTAGCGGGAACGGTGGCATTAGAGACCAAAATGGTGGGGAAAATCCAAGGAATACAGTTCAGTGGAGTAATAACAAAAGCAGAAATAAAAGCGTATGAACTCTATTACGGAGCTTTCCCGTATGCACGGATTATGAATCCGACATTGTGGGTAATACGGCTCGATGAGGTTAAAATGACCGATAATACCTTGGGTTTCGGAAAAAAAATTACTTGGAAACGGGAGATTTAGGGGTAAAGTAACTACACGGCGCTCCGCTCGAATTCTGAACGACCATGGAGGGGATCATTTTTGCTTTAAAACCGTATGCTTTGCATCCGTGCGGTTGATTGGCTTCCCATGTGACAAAATAGTAGATACATTTCTGACAGATAATCTTTTGCATGGGTGGAATATTACCGTATAATACGCGCAATTTCCATAGGGATCCGCTTACTCATGTTTGAACAAACTTTTAAAAATATAGACGATATTCTCCATAAAGACGCCGGATGCGGGAGCGAACTCGATTATGTCGAGCAAACTTCATGGGTGTTGTTTCTCAAATACCTCGATGATTTGGAAAAAGACAAGGCTACCGCCGCCGCGTTGATCGGCAAAAGCTACACTCCGATTATTGCTCCTGAATATCAATGGAACACATGGGCAGCACCCAAAGATGCAGAGGGCAAACTCGACCATCATACCGCATTAACGGGGGATGATCTCAAAGATTTCGTCGACCATAAACTCTTCCCCTATCTCAAAAAGTTCAAAGTCGATGCCGAGAGTGCCGATACCATCGAGTACAAGATCGGTGAGATATTTAGCGAACTCAAAAACCGCGTACAAAGCGGCTATAACCTCCGTGAAGTGATCAACCGTGTCGATGAGCTGCGCTTCCGTACCCATGCCGAAAAACACGAGATGAGCCACCTCTATGAGGACAAGATCAAGAACATGGGGAACGCCGGACGCAACGGCGGCGAATACTACACCCCCCGCCCCCTCATTAAAACCATCGTCCGCGTCGTCGCCCCTGAAATCGGGCAAAAAATCTACGACGGTGCCGTGGGGAGTGCGGGGTTCTTGGTCGAAGCGTATGAGTACCTAAAGCACAGCAAGGGGAAACCAGAACATCTCACCTCTAAAGAGACTGAAATCCTCCAAAAAACGACCTTTTACGGCAAAGAGAAAAAATCGCTCGCCTACATCATCGGTACGATGAACATGATTCTCCACGGCATCGAAGCCCCGAACATCGTTCACGCCAACACGCTGGCGATCAACCTCGATGACATCCAAGATAAAGACCGTTATGACGTCGTCCTCGCCAACCCACCGTTCGGAGGAAAAGAGCGCACCGAAGTACAGCAAAACTTCCCGATCAAAACGGGGGAGACGGCATCGCTGTTTTTACAACATTTCATCAAGATTTTAAAAGCAGGAGGTAAAGCGGGGGTCGTTATCAAAAACACCTTTTTGAGCAACACCGACAACGCCTCTGTCGCACTGCGTAAAAAACTCCTCGAAGAGTGTAACCTCCACAGTGTCCTCGATTTACCGGGCGGGACGTTTACGGGGGCAGGGGTTAAAACCGTCGTTTTGTTTTTCGAGAAGGGTGCACCGACCCGCAAAGTATGGTTTTATCAGCTGAACTTGGATCGTAATCTGGGGAAAACGAACGCTCTGAACGAGAAAGATTTGGCGGAGTTTGTGGAACTGCAAAAGTCTTTCGGAGAGTCTGAGAACTCGTGGAGTATTGATGTCCGCGATATCGATCCCGTGACGTTTGATCTGAGTGCCAAAAATCCGAATAAAAAAGAGGAAGCGGCGTTGCGAAAACCGCACGAGATACTCGAAGAGATGAAAGCTTTGGATGACGAAAGTGCGGAGATTTTGGGCAGGGTTTTGGGACTGTTATGAAGCAGGGGTGGGAAGTAAAAAAGTTAGGAGATGTTTGTATATTTCAAAATGGATTTGCTTTTAAAAGTAACACATTTAAAGATGAAGGCATACCAATAGTTAGGATTACAAATATTCAAAATGAAAAACTAGATTTATCAAAAATAGTTTATATAAATCCTGAAGATTACGAGAGCGATTTATCAAAATATGAAATTAAGCAAGGTGATTTATTAATTGCCATGTCTGGTGCAACAACAGGAAAGATTGGAATACATACAACAAACGAAAAATTATTATTAAATCAACGAGTAGGTAAATTTGAGCCAAAGTCAATACTAAATAAGAGATATTTATTTAGTTTTTTAAGTACAAAAGTTGAAGAAAGTTTAGCAATATCAGCAGGTGCAGCACAGCCAAATTTAAGTACAGAGCAAATTAAAAACTTTGAAATCCCTCTTCCACCGCTCCCCGAACAACAACGAATCGTTACCATTTTAGATGAAGCGTTTGTCGCGATAGAGCGTGTAAAAGCCAATGCGATGCAGAACCGCAAAAATGCTAAAGAGCTTTTCGAGAGTTATTTGCAAAGTGTGTTTGAAAATAGAGGTGAGGGGTGGGAAGAAAAGACTTTGGGTGAGGTATGTGAATTCACACAAGGTATCCAAAGAGATATAAAACTTCAAAGCGAAATACAACAAGAAAATCAGATTAGATTTTTAAGAATAGTTGATTTTACACAAGGAAATGAGCTTCCTAGATATATTGACAATCCTGGAGAAAAATACATTCTAAATGAAAAGGATGTTTCACTTGTTCGATATGGTGCTTCTACTGGTTTTGTATGTAGAGGTTTACAGGGAGCGTTGGCTAATAATTTATTTAGAGTGATTCCAAAATCAAGTAAACAATTAAGTAATGATTTTCTATTTATCTTTTTAAAATCGCCAGTTTTTCAAAATGTAATTAAAAAAAGTATGAATGGTGCGGCAATGCCTGCCATTAGCTTTGGCATGATAAAAGATATTCCTTTTCCAATTATTTCATTAAAAGAACAAGAACTCATCGTCCAAAAACTCGATGCTCTCTCCGTCGAAACCAAACGCCTCGAAGCGATTTATCAGCAGAAAATAGATAACTTAGAGGAATTAAAAAAAAGCATCTTGCAAAAAGCGTTTAACGGGGAGCTGTGATGAACGAAGACGAAACGAGAGCCGAACTGATCGATCCTATGCTTCTAGCGTCGGGATGGGGGGTAGTCGAAGGCTCACGAGTTTTTAGAAATCATCCCATAACTGCCGGTAAAATCCAAACAGGGGGCGGCAGAAGCAAACTGCTCCGCGCCGATTATGTCCTCTCGTACAAAGGGATCAAACTCGCCGTTATCGAAGCCAAACGAAGCGGACTCAGTGTAGGAGAAGGGGTAGCGCAAGCTAAGCAGTACGCCGACAAGCTCAAACTCGACACCACCTACGCCACCAACGGCAAAGAGATTTACAGCATCTGTATGAAGAGCGGTGTGGAAGCTCTGGTGGAGCGTTATCCGACCCCTGAGGAGCTTTGGAATAAAACGTTCGCCGAGCAAAACGATTGGCGGGAGAAGTTCAGTTCTGTGCCGTTTGAGAACGTCGGTGGGACGAAGGGGGCGCGCTACTATCAGGAGATCGCCGTCAATAAAACCCTCGAAGCGGTAGCGACGAATGCACCGCGCGTATTGCTCACCCTCGCTACGGGGACGGGGAAAACCTTTATCGCGTTTCAGATCGCGTGGAAACTTTTTCAAACCCGTTGGAATCTCCGACGTGATGGGAGCCGACGACCGCGCATTTTATTTTTAGCTGACCGTAATATCTTGGCGGATCAGGCGTTTAATGCCTTTTCGGCATTTCCCGACGATGCCCTCGTGCGGATCAAACCGGATGAAATACGCCGCAACGGACGCGCACCGACCAACGGGAGTATCTTTTTCACCATCTTTCAGACCTTTATGAGCGGCACCGATAGCGAGGGGAGGGCGGCTCCTTATTTCGGGGAGTATCCGAAAGACTATTTTGACTTTATCATTATCGATGAGTGTCATCGCGGCGGTGCGAACGATGAGGGGAACTGGAGAGGGATTTTAGAGTATTTCTCCCCTGCGGTTCAGCTGGGACTCACCGCCACCCCAAAACGTAAAGACAACGTAGACACGTACCGCTATTTCGGCGAACCCGTCTATATCTACTCACTCAAAGAGGGGATTAACGACGGTTTCCTCACCCCTTTTAAAGTCAAACGGATCAAAACGACCCTCGATGACTATATCTACACGAGTGATGACACGATTATCGAAGGGGAGATCGAAGAGGGGAAACTCTATACCGAACCCGATTTCAATAAAATCATCGAGATAACCGCGCGGGAAGCCAAGCGAATTAAGATATACATGGACGAAGCGAACCAAAACGAAAAAGCGATTATCTTTTGTGCGACCCAAGACCACGCGGCGGCGGTTCGCAATCTAGTCAATCAGATGAAAAAGAGCAGAGAGCCGAACTACTGCGTCCGTGTCACCGCCAATGACGGAGTCATCGGTGAGCAGTTTTTACGAGAGTTTCAAGACAACGAGAAAATGATCCCCACCATCTTGACCACCTCCCAAAAACTCTCCACGGGGGTCGATGCACGCAATATCCGTAATATCGTTTTGATGCGCCCCGTCAACTCGATGATTGAGTTCAAACAGATCGTCGGGCGAGGTACGCGGCTGTTTGAGGGGAAAGAGTTTTTTACCATCTATGATTTCGTCGATGCCTATCACCATTTCGCCGATCCCGAATGGGACGGTGAACCGTTGGAACCAGAAACTCCCGCACTCCCTAAACCTCCTAAAGAGCCGAGTGAACCCCAAGAGCCTACGGGTGATGGCGATGAGGGTGAAGCGGGAGAGAAGCGTAAAAAAATCAAAATCAAACTGCGCGACGGTAAAGAGCGAGAGATTCAGCACATGATGTCCACCTCTTTTTGGAGTGCGGATGGCAAGCCGATCTCAGTGGAGGAGTTTTTAGAAAACCTCTTTGGCGCACTCCCTGAATTTTTCACAACCGAAGAGGAGTTGCGAACGCTATGGAGCAATCCGCTGACGCGGAGAATTTTGCTCGAAAAACTTGACGCGGCAGGTTTCGGAAGAGAAGAGTTAGGAACACTCCAAAAACTCATCGATGCGGAGAAAAGCGATCTGTTCGATGTGTTGGAGTATGTCTTTAACAGCGATACCGTCCCGATGTCACGCGAAGCACGTGTAGCCGCTGCCCAAGCGACGATTTTTGCACTCCTAAGTGACAAACAAAAGGAGTTTATTGAATTTGTCCTCAGCAAATACATCGAGACGGGAGTAGATGAACTCGATCAGGAGAAACTGCCGATTCTCCTCACGAATAAATACCAATCTTTGCAAGATGCGCAGGAGGAGTTGGGCGAAGTCGCAACAATCAGTTCACTGTTTATCGATTTTCAAAAATATCTTTATCAGCAACGCGCGGCATAACGATTTTTTTAATTTACCGTATAATTTCACAGATTAAAAAGGATAAGAATGAATAAATTACTCTGTATGTTAGAACTTCAGCAAAAATTGAACGATGCCACAAACGGTAACGGGTGGGAAAAAGGGGTTACCAAGCACGGTAAAAAGATCAATTGGCGCCGTTGTATTACGATGGAATCGGCGGAGATGATCGATTCGTTCGGTTGGAAGCATTGGAAAAGTATCGCGCAAGAGACCGATTATGAAAATCTTCAAATCGAGATTGTCGATGTATGGCATTTTGTGATGAGTCTGGTCTTAGAGTTTACCTACAATAACGGAGCTGAGACTATTGAAGAGCTTGCAGAGCGGATGTTCAAAACCCCGGAGTATCAAAAGCTTATGAGTGAGACGGCTTTGCAATTTGGAAACGATGATATTTTAATGACGAAAATCGAAAACGTTATGCGCCTTTCACTTATTCCGGTCTCTCCTGAAATGATCGGGGCATTGATTGAAGAATTTTTTGAATTGGCGTATTTGGGAGCACTCAACGTGACAGGGCTTTACCGTTTGTATGTCGGTAAAAATATCCTCAACCAATTTCGCCAAGATCACGGATACAAGGAGGGAAGCTATATTAAGATATGGAACGGGTCGGAAGATAATGCCGTTATGAAGAGTGCATGGGAAGCGAACCCCGATATGACACCGGATGGATTGTACGAAGCACTTAAAGCGGCTTATCCGGCATAAATCCCCTTATTGATAGATCTCTTTGTATTCGCCTTTCCACCGTTTATGGCACCAAAACCATAATGTTGGATAGTGCCGAATAACCCGCTCAAGAGTGTTGACCTGTTTTGTGGTCGCCTCTGTAATCGTCTCTTCATCCGTTCCTGTAACTTCTATAGGGTCTTCAAAGGTTAAAGTGTAGTTTTCCTCATCTTCAGTCGTTATGTATACCCCTACGATCGGTGTATTGAATTTACCCGCTAAGTGTGCCGCAGTTGAGGAGTGATAAGTCGGATGACCGAAAAAATCGGCCGAAACCCCGTATTTTGCATTGCTCCCTTGATCCATCATAATTAAAACGGAACCGTTATTTTTAAGTGCTTTTGCCATATGTTTGAGTGCACCGTTTTTTTCGGCAAGTAGCATCCGATGAGCTGTTCTCGCTTCAAATAAATAAGAGTCAAATTCCGGACGCTTAAAACCTTTGTATATTGAAGTTATAGGGGTTATGAGTGAAGATAAGGCTGCCCCTCCGAGTTCCCAATTACCAAAGTGGGCAGAAACAAATATAATTCCGCGGCCATGGGATAAAATTTCCTCTACTTTTTCACGGTTTACAAAGGTTACTTTTTTTGCGATATCTTCTGCCGTATTATGTCGATTTTCCATGGTTTGGAGGAGATTAAGGGCTAAATTTCGGTAACAATAGCGTTCGATCTCCTTTTTTTTATCACATGAGAGTTCATTTTTAAAGGCAAAAAAGAGATTTTGTTGGATCACCTTATTGCGTTTAGGGGCTAATTGATGCGCCAGCTCCGCTAAAGCGGTAAAAATTCCCTTACGCCAGGAGTGGGGAAGTGCCATTAAAAAAGCATCGATCAACATAAAGAGTCGAAATAAAAGCATTACAAAAGTTCCTTGGCTTTTTTGAGTACAACCGAAGGGTCAATGTCGCGGATTGAAAAATCATTCCGGTTTATTTTTAAAATATTGACCGTTGAGGGGGATTTTATCCCAAGATTGATAACGGTCGGAAAAATCATCCTCTCATTAGTAGGTCCGAAAAGGGTAATGGAAGCTTTATTCATTGCCCACGCCATATGGGTCGGGCCCGTATCGTTACCGATAGTGAGATCGCAATGGCTAATAAAACTGACCAGTTCTTTTAATGACATTTTTGGAGTTAAAATGGCATTGGAAGCGTTTTCCGCAATCCATTGTGCATCTAGCCGTTCTGCTTCATTTCCCCAAATTAAATAACACGGGTAGGGAAGGGTTGAACAAAGAGTTGCGAAATGCTCTTTAGGATAACATTTACTCGGCCATGAGGCCCCGATTACACAGGCAATACTTTTTTGTGAATCTTCCATCCAGACAGGTTTTAAATACGAAGGGAAAAGGGGCTTTTTGTGGAAAATATCATTCTCGTCATAAGGAATTTTTAACGCTTCCGTAATCACTTGGACGTTACGTTTGATGACATTTAGCTCATAGGGGATAGAAGAGGCGGTATCGTAAAACCATGCGGCAAATTTCTCACGTGCGCTGAAGCGATCAAATCCGTGTACATCTCCTTTTAAAAAATAGGTAACGAGTGCTGATTTTACGAGCCCTTGCGCATCAATAATCTGATCATAAGATGGGCGCGATTTGAGATTTTGAATTGTCTTCCTCAGGAGGGTAAGGCTTTTCGTTTTTTTAATCCGTTTCAGGGGGAGCGCGATGACTTCATGAAGGAGAGGATGATCGTTTAAAATCGGTGCAAATGCCTCTTCAACGTACCAATCAACGGTTGCCTGCGGATAATAGTTATGGATGATTTGTAAGACAACGGCAGTATTGACAATGTCACCCAGTGCGCTGAGCCGTACAATGGCGATTCGAAAATTATGCGTATTCATAAGCATAACTATAGCGCAACTAAGCTACAATCCGCATCAATTACAGGTATAACAAAAGGGGAGATAATGGTTGTTCAAGATATTCAACAGTTTGCAGAAATTCGCCCAAAAGCACGAGCCTATTTTTGTTATTTATTTCATAAAAATCTCCCTAATCATCTCCCTTCCGTTTCGATTGAGTCACTGACAGCCCGTTTATTAAAAATACGGGGCGATCTTCAGGGACTTGAAGCGGCCTATCTCCTTGACGCTACGGGGAATCAAGTCACTCCGACTTACCTGAAAACTGGAAAAAAAGAAGAAGATATCGGTGCAAGCCGTTCGACACGGGCGTATTATTACCGTGCTATGCACGAGCGCAGATGTACGATTACCGATCCCTACCCTTCATTGCTAAATGATGAGCTGACGGTTACGGCATCGGAGCCGATATTTGATGAACACGGTGAAATCGTTTACGTCGCCTGTATTGATATGCCGTTAGCAGAAGTGTTGAAAATTGCCCATCCTATGGCGCTTGAATCAGCGGCAGGGCGCTTTTTTAGATTGGCATATGCCGCATTTACCGTCGTTCTTTCCCTTGTTGCTTTGTTACTGTTTGTCAAAGGAATTGAGGGGTTTTTATCGTACGGAATGGGTCATTATGACAAGATAGAGATTAAAGATATTTTTGAAGCGACTATTTTACTGACACTCTCTTTGGCGATATTGGATTTGGTAAAAACGCTCTTTGAAGAGGAAGTACTGGGACGTCCCAAAAGCGATCCCGCTTCGAGTATCCATAAAACCATGGTTCGGTTTTTGGGTTCAATTATTATCGCACTCTCCATTGAGGCTTTGATGCTTGTCTTTAAATTTGCGATGACCGAACCGCATATGCTTGTGAATGCGATTTATATTATAGGGGGAGTGGCAATGCTTCTTGTAGGCCTTGCGATCTACATCCGTTTTACAAATTTAGGAGAACACCGTTGATAGCAATTGTTGATTATAACATGGGCAATCTCGCCAGTGTTAAAAATGCTTTTGATCTTTTGGGAGAAAAGGTGGTTGTCGAATCCGATCCCGAAAAACTCAAGTCGTATGACCGAATTATTCTCCCCGGTGTCGGTGCATTCGGAGATGCAATGGAACATTTACGTGCACGAGGAATGGATCAAGCCGTGCGTGAATACGCCGCAAGCGGAAAATATCTACTCGGAATTTGTCTAGGGATGCAACTTTTATTTGAATCGAGTGAAGAATTCGGGATTTCCGAGGGGCTTGGATTGATTCAAGGGCGGGTTGTAGCGTTTGATACGAGCCGTTTTCATACACCGCTTAAGGTTCCTCATATGGGGTGGAATCGGATGTTTACATCACAACATTCACTTTTTAACGGATTGGATGAAGCCCATTATCTCTATTTTGTCCACTCATATCATGCTCTTTGCACAGATGAATCGGATAGCATCGGTGAATCGGTGTACGGATACCGATTTACAAGTGCTGTTGCGCATGAAAATGTGATGGGAATACAGCCACATCCCGAAAAAAGTCATGAAAACGGGCTCACGATACTTAAGAATTTTATTCATTTATAAAGGATGCCAATGATTATTTTTCCGGCAATTGATCTTAAAGACGGTAAAGCGGTACGTCTTACAAAAGGGTTAATGGAAAGTGCTAAAATTTACTCCGATACCCCATGGGAACTCGTTAAAACATTTGAAGAGATGGGGGCCGAATGGATTCATTTGGTTGACTTGAACGGTGCCTTTGCGGGAGAACCGAAAAATTTGGAACAGATTCGCGCCATTCGTGAGAATTGCAATGTTAAATTGCAGCTCGGCGGCGGGATTCGTGATGAGGTGACGATAAAACGCTATTTGGAGTTGGGGATAGATCGGTTGATTTTAGGTTCTATCGCCCTCCGTGACCCTGAATTTGTGAAATCAATGGCGGCCAAGTACCCTATTGTCGTCGGAATCGATGCAATTGACGGTTATGTTGCGGTTGAGGGATGGGGTGAAGTGAGTTCTATGAAAGCCACTGATTTGGCGCGTGCATTTGCAGATGCGGGGGTAGAAGCAATAATTTGTACCGATGTTGGACGCGACGGTACACTTTCGGGCGTAAATGTCGATTTTACCCTTGACATTGCCAGAGCCTCAGGAATTCCGACGATTGCCAGCGGCGGGGTTAAAGATGGAAGTGACATTGAAGCTTTGCTAAAAAGCGGTGAAATTTCCGGCGTAATTGTCGGAAAAGCATTTTATGAGGGTAGAATTGACCTCAATAAGTTTTTTTAAACTTACCGCAAAGTTGGTTAGGTTATCATTAGGTATTAATTCTGTAAAAATGTATCAACAAAAGGACGTGCTTTGAAATTATTGGTTGTAGATGATAGTTCGACGATGCGCCGAATTATCAAAAATACACTTTCGCGCCTCGGTTATGAGGATGTCTTAGAAGGTGAAGACGGAGTTCAAGGATGGTCAGTCTTGAATGAAAACCCCGATATGGGAATGTTGATTACAGACTGGAATATGCCGGAGATGAACGGTTTGGAATTGGTTAAAAAAGTACGTGCAGATGCTCGCTTTTCGGATCTTCCGATTATTATGGTAACCACAGAAGGTGGAAAAGCGGAAGTCATTACCGCACTCAAAGCAGGGGTAAATAATTATATTGTTAAACCGTTTACGCCTCAAGTTCTTAAAGAAAAACTCGCTGCCGTACTCGGTACTGAGGGTTAATGCAAGATTACTATTACATGCTGGTGGTTAAGCCATCATCGCATATCGAATTATTTAGTGATTTTCTTGTGGATGTCTTACCGGTTGGATTTGAAGAGATCGATGAGGGATTCATTATCCGCAGTGAAGAAGACCTAGAAACGGTTATGTGGGGAATCGAGCAGTTCGCTGAAGCGCTTCAACGTGCATTGGGTGAGGTCGTTGATGTTGATATGACGCTTACAAAAGAAAAGAATGACGATTGGATTGCGCAGTATCAGCAAGGGATTACTCCTATTGAAATTTCCCCTTTTTATATACATCCGACGTGGGAGACTCCCAAAGAGGGGATGCTTAATATCGCTATTGATCCTGCATTAGCGTTTGGCACGGGCCATCATCCTACAACCGCTTCGTGTTTACGTGGAATTGCCAAGTATGTAAAAGCCGGTGATGAAGTGATGGATGTCGGGTGTGGAAGCGGTATTTTGGCTATTGCCGCAATCAAAAAAGGTGCGCTTGTTGATGCGTGTGACACCGATCCTCTCTCAGTAGAAAATGCGACGGTCAATGCAACACAAAACGGTATTGCTTACCGTCGTCTTTGGGAAGGGCCGATAAATGAAACGGCTGAAAAATATGATGTAATCATTGCCAATATCGTTGCCGATGTATTGGTGTTTATCGCGAGTGATCTTAAAAAACGGTTACGTGAGGGGGGGATAATAATCCTCTCAGGGATTATGGATAAATATGAAGATAAAGTTCTCCGCGCATACAAAAGTTTTGAATTAACAGAACGTCTTGTTGAAAACGAATGGGTGACCCTTGTGGTAACTCAAAAAGGAAATGAATAATATGGCTCAAAACGAATCGAACCCGAATCCGGATAAAAACGGTAATTTTTTTAATAAAAATCCTTTAATCACTTTTGCTATTTTTTCAATTGTTGTTATTATCCTTTTTAAAGCACTCATCGGTGATGAGAATGACCTCTCCGGAAAACTTGGAGGTCAAAGTGTTACCCGTACTCAAGAGATCAGTTATGCAGATCTTAAACGACTTATTCAAAATAAACAAGTAGAAAAAGTATCTATCGGACAAACGTATATTCGGGCTATCGGAAATGACGGAACGGGAAAAGTCGCTTACACTACTCGTATTGTAGGACCGGATTCCACCCTTATCCCATTGCTTGATGAAAAACAGATTAATTACGTTGGGTTTTCTGAAAGTAACTGGTTTACCGAAATGTTCGGATGGCTTTTCCCGTTTTTGATTATTATTGCAATTTGGATGTTTTTTGCGGGACGAATGCAAAAAAGTATGGGTGGCGGCATCTTAGGGATGGGGAATTCTAAAAAACTGATCAACTCTGAGAAGCCGAAAACCAAATTTGATGATGTTGCCGGAGCGCAAGAGGCGAAAGAAGAGGTTTTGGAGATTGTTGATTTCTTAAAATTTCCGGATCGTTATGTTGAGTTGGGTGCCAAAATTCCTAAAGGTGTATTGCTTGTAGGTAGTCCGGGGACCGGTAAAACACTTCTTGCTAAAGCAGTCGCAGGAGAGGCGGAAGTTCCGTTTTTCTCCGTATCGGGTTCTAGCTTTATTGAAATGTTTGTCGGTGTCGGTGCGGCGCGTGTACGTGATTTGTTTGAACAAGCGAAAAAAGATGCTCCGTCAATCATTTTTATCGATGAGATCGATGCTATCGGTAAAAGCCGTGCAGCCGGCGGTATGATGGGGGGAAATGATGAACGGGAACAAACCCTAAATCAGCTTCTTGCAGAAATGGACGGATTCGGTACCGATACGCCGATCATTATTTTAGCAGCAACCAACCGTCCTGAGATTTTAGATCCAGCTCTCCTTCGTCCGGGTCGATTTGACCGTCAAGTATTGGTAGATAAACCCGATTATCAAGGGCGTATTGATATTCTTAATGTACACGTAAAAGGGGTTAAGCAAGATGCGGATGTTGATCTTGAAGAGATAGCCCGTCTTACTGCTGGATTGGCAGGAGCCGATTTAGCCAACATCATCAATGAAGCGGCACTCCTTGCCGGACGTAAAAGCCAAAAAACAGTTCGTCAAGCGGATATGCGTGAAGCTGTTGAGCGTGCGATTGCCGGATTGTCCAAGAAAAGCCGTCGAATTGATGAAAAAGAGAAACGGATTGTGGCCTACCATGAAAGTGGACATGCCTTGCTGGCTGAGACTACTAAGGGAGCCAAAAAAGTTTCCAAAGTTTCTATCGTCCCTCGAGGATTGGCGGCATTGGGGTACACCCTTAATACGCCTGAAGAAAATAAATATTTGATGCAACGTCATGAACTTTGGGCTGAAGTCGATGTTCTTTTGGCGGGACGTGCTGCGGAAGAGGTCTTTATCGGTGAGATTTCTACCGGTGCGGCAAACGATTTAGAGCGCTCTACCGATATTATCAAAGCAATGGTACAAATGTACGGGATGAGTGACGTCGCAGGTTTGATGGTGTTAGAAAAACAACGTAGTACTTTCCTTGGCGGCGGAATGACGCAAGGGCGTGAATACAGTGATAAAATGGCTGAAGATATGGATACTTTTATCAAGCAATCTCTTCAAACACGTTATGTCGAAGTCAAAAATCGTTTAGAAGAGTATAAAGGTGCCATTGAGAAAATTGTTGAGCTTCTTTATGCCAAAGAGAATATTTCAGGTGATCAGGTACGTGAGATCATTGAGGTATACGAACTGGAAAATAACATCGAGACGAAGCTTGAACCGCGTAAAGAGACCCCTTCAAGTAAAAAAATAGTTATAGACGACTAAAAGGAGCACTAGATGAGCGTTCAAAACGATACCTTTATCCTCTCTTCTCGGGGATGGCTTTTATCAGGCGTGATTGGCGCTCTTTTTTTGTTTTTTACAATGACTGAATTGCACCTTTTTCAGTTCATTACGGGTGCATTATTACTGGCAGTTTTGATGATTTTCCGTAATCCTGAGCGCAATACGGTTATTACGGAAGCAGATGCGATCATTAGCAGCGTTGATGGCGTAGTATTATCTATAGAAGAGACTTTGGTGGATGATCATAAAATGTCAAAAGTGACCGTTATGAATTCACTTTGGGATGTTTCGATGCTTCGTGCTCCGTTTGATTGTGCAGTAGAAGGATTTAAAATTCGGCATGGTGCATCATTACCTCTTTACAATCCTCTTTCCGATACGTTGAATGAAAAAGCAGTTATTTCGTTCCGTTCATCAAAAGGGGATGAAATCTACATCGAACATCTAAGTGAGCAGAGCTGTTTTCAGATAGGTATTGAAGTGGAAAAAAGCCAAAAACTCAAAGAAGGCGGTCGTTACGGTTTCTTAGCCAAAGGGCGAAGTGTTATTTACTTGCCTGAGAATACCCGTTTGAATATTAATGCCGGATCTACCGTTCGTGCGGGTGAAAGTGTTATTGGATATCTAAACGCTGCCTAAGTGCTGAAGTGAAGAAATCTCTTCGCTTCTCTTTGTTGTGTAAAAGGAGTTTTCTATGCGTCAAACCCCTCCCCCTATCGCGTACCTTCTCCCTAACCTTTTTACGGCGGCTTCTATTTTTACCGGCTTTTATGCAATTGCTTTGGCTTATGAAGGTGCTTTTGAACCGGCGGCTTGGTTTATCTTTTTAGCCCTTGTTTTTGATGGGCTGGACGGGCGAGTTGCGAGAATGACCAATACGGCAAGCCATTTTGGGGTTGAATTTGATTCGCTTGCCGATATTGTTGCTTTTGGTGTGGCTCCGGCATTATTACTCTATTTGTATATCGGTGAGTTCTATGGTAGGATAGGTATTGTTGTAAGCGCATTATTTATTATCTTCGGTGCAGTGCGATTAGCCCGATTTAACGTCATGACCTCTCGAATTGAGCCGAGTGTTTTTATCGGTTTACCGATACCTACGGCCGCAATTATGATATCAATCGCTATTTTATTGCTAGAGCATTACCGTGAAATCACCGACTTAAAAATATTGCTTCTTCCCTTCGCCGTTATTTTATCAATATTGATGGTGAGCAATATTCGTTATCCGAGTTTTAAAAAAATGAACTTTAAAACATTCCATTTGATGCGTTTTTTGGTAGTGCTCATTGTGATCGCCATGGGGGTATTTATTTATCCGATAGAAGCTTTGGCAATACTTGCAGCGGGATATTTGCTTTATGGACCTCTGCGTGCCTCTTTTTATTTACTAAGACGTCTTATTTACAGAGGGTGATGTTTTTTAGGCTCATTAGCGAGTTTTTCGGTATCAATTTCGAAATCAAAATAGCGGGAGATAAAGCCGGTATTTCCCATTTTAATCAGTTGATTGACTGCAGCAGGGTTATTATAAATCTGCATATAAAGAAGTGCAAGCGCGTAGCGAGTCTCTAAATAGGCTGGATTTTTGAGTTTAGAGAGTTCTAAAAGGGCAATCGCATTTTCATAATGTTCTGAGCCGATAGAAGCGGATGCACCCATAAATAGAGTATGTTCATCCCGAATTTTATGGGTATCAATGAGCTGATTGTAGAGGGTATACGATTTTTCAAAATCTTGATTGTAGAAGTAGGCTTGTGCCAATGCTCCGACAATATCAGTTGTATGATCTGCCGTTATTTGAAGTCTGCTTTCAAGACGCTGGATAAAAGGGGTAAGTTGTCCGGTCATTACCGACATAAGGATCGCTTTATCCCGAGTTAATTGAGGACCGAAGTAGAGATCATCATAATGAAAAGATTGTTTTTTGAGATAGTTGATTGCCGATGTGGCAAATGCTTTTGGCTTTTGATCGCTGAAATGGGTATCTATAACCATCAGATGGGGAAGGATATCGTGCGGTTGAAGTTCAGATAATTTTTTGGCACTTAGACGTGCTATATCATTTTGATCCATCTCCGTAGCAATAGCAACGTTAAGAGCAAGATAAAGAGGGCGGACTTTATAGGTGTTATCGAGCCATTTAGATGCGCTAGGCATATTGTTTTGGGTGATGTCTAATAAAGTACGGTAAAGCTCAAATTCCTCTTTCTCAGGCTCTTGGGAGAGATTATCTTTAAGAATAGAGGTGAGTTTCGGATTACTTTTACCAATCATGTCCGAACACATTATGGCAAAAATACCGGACATATAATTGTTAGCATCAAGATAATAAGAGCGTAAGAAGTGATCATGCGCTTTTGACATATCACCCATTTGTGCATAGGTTAGAGCTAAATTGTAATGCAAAATAGAATGTTGAGGATTACGTTTTAAAAGTTGAATAAGCTGTTGATTGGCATCTCTGAGGCGAAATTTAAGCGCTTTTTGTATCGAAAGAGCTATACCGTAATCGACACTGGAAGCACTTGAACTGGTTTGAAGATACTCTTTTGCCGTGGCAATATCATCAATATAGATATTGGCATTTCCTTTTTGAATATAGCGGAGAGTTTGGTCTGCATTAAAAATTTTATAAGGGGTAAAATAAAAGATACTTTGATAAATTTTTAGACGATTATCTTGTTTTGAGTCTCGATAGAGACGTTGAATGTCATCTGGATTATAGAGAGACGGTTTTAAAAAGACACGGATCGGATAGGGGGTATAGACTTCATTCGGGTATTCATCGGTAGTTTGTTTAATTAATTTAGCCGCATCTTCATGAAGGCCTGCTTTGAGATCAATGTAGGCTAATGCCAGTCGCTCTTGGATCGGTTTGTCATTTTGTAAAATCGCATCATTTAAATATTTTTTTGCCGAGGGTAAATCTCCGAGATTCCCGTACATAAGTCCCAATGAAAAAGAATCTTCTTCTTGAAACATATTTTCCATGGCGCTGATAGCATCGCGGAAGCTTCCGAACATGGCACTGATTTTAGCGCGAAGTTTGTTTTGTGTTGTTTGGTACTCTTCAGTCGTAGGGTGCTTTAAAGCGCTCAGAGCTTCGAAGTAATTTCCTTTGTAATAGTTGATCAGGGCATAATAATACGAGTACATCGGAGAGTTACTCTCTTGGGGGAGATAGGAATGGGCCATATTCATATAATAATTGAACTCTTTTTCCCGTTTTAAATGGAGACAGCACACCGCTGCATTGATGGCACTGACGCATCGATTTTCACTGTTGGCGATTGAACGTTTGAAATTCTCCAATGCTTCTTGGTATTCACCTTCTTTGAGTTGAACGACACCTAGATTGTATTGGGATATCGCTTCGGAGTAGAGGGCTATTTTTTCATACAGCTTTAGTGCTTCATTCGCATTTCCGTTTGCGTAAAGATAGTTGGCACGCTCAATCATACTCTCCAGTTCACTGGGCTCAATGATGTTGTCTTCTTGAGAAGGTTTTGCTTTTTCGATCGGTTGCTCATGGGTTGGTTGCGCCGATTTTTCAGAACCGGATGTGAGTAAAAAAATCATACCGGTAGCTCCTAAAAGGAGCGTAAGTACAAGTGCGGCCAAGATAATAATTTTTTTATTTTTGAGCAGACTCGGTTTTTCACTGATCGGTTCAGCCGCTGCCGCTGCCGTTTTTTCGACACCGGCTGCATCTGCCTCTTCAATAATAATTATCTCTTCTTGATCTTCTGCCATGGCCTCTCTTTAACCCTTTAGAGGTATTTTTGCAATACAGTCGGAATGGTAATAGTCCCGTCTTCGTGCTGGAAATTTTCCATAATAGCTATCATCGTCCGTCCGACCGCTAAACTTGAACCGTTTAGGGTGTGAGCAAGGATATTTTTTCCCTCTTCCTTGTAGCGGATCTTCGCACGACGGGCTTGGAAATCTCTTGTATTGGAGACAGAACTGATTTCACGGTAGGTATTTTGTCCCGGTAACCATACTTCCAAATCGACGGTACGTGCCGCACCGAAACCTAAATCTCCCGTACAGAGAGTGACGAGACGGTGAGGGAGACCAAGAGCACTCAGGAGATCGGAAGCACACGCAACCATCTCTTCAAACACAGCGTCACTTTGATCGGCACGGGTGATCGAGACGAGTTCAACTTTGTGAAACTGATGCTGACGGATCATCCCGCGCACGTCACGACCGCCGGAACCTGCTTCTTTACGGAAACATGAGGTGTATCCCGTCATTTTGATCGGCAAATCGGCACCGTTTAAAATCTCATCTTGATAGAGGTTGGTGAGAGGGACTTCCGCCGTCGGGATGAGATAAAGCTCTTCCTCTTCGACTTTGAACAAATCATCTTCAAACTTCGGAAGCTGACCCGTCCCCTCTAATGCGCGGCGGTTGACGAGCATCGGAACGCTGAACTCTTCGAAACCGCGTTCACGGTTAAAATCGAGCATGAAATTGATCAATGCGCGCTCTAATCGTGCACCCATACCGCCCACAACGCTGAAACGGCTTTTGGCGAGTTTGACACCGCGCTCAAAATCGATCCAGCCGTTTTGCTCCGCCAATTCCCAGTGCTCTTTAGGGGTGAAGGTGAATGTTGGAGGGGTGAGAACTTTGCGGATTTCGATATTATCGTTTTCATCCGCACCGTCGGGTACGTCTGCATCGGGAATGTTCGGAACACGCATAATGATCGCATCGAGGGATTCTTCGGCGGAGCGTTGTGTATCGAGGAGATCATTGAGGGTTACTTTGTTCGCATCGACTTCGATTTTTAGTTCGTCGGTACTTTTTCCCTCTTTTTTATACTGACCGAAAAGTTTACTCAACTCATTTTGTTTGGCCTGTAATGTCTCGTAAGCGAGTTTAGCGGTTTTGAGGGTTTCATTGGCGGATTTCAGTTCAGCGATTATTTCCGCTGAGACTTTTTTACGCATGAGCGCAGAGGCGGTTTCGTCAAAATTTTTCTGGAGAAGTTTTACATCGATCATAAGGGAATATTCCTGCTGTTTAATAATGATCGATTATAGCCAAAAGAGGCTGAAATTAGCTCAAAATCGCCTTGGCGAGTTCAAACTGATTGGCCGTCATAATATGGATTTTCGGATGGAGTGCTTTGAGCTCTTCAAAGAGTGTTTTACTCAGGTCAAAGCCGACTTTGTACTCTTCCTCAGGGCTGATGAGTGAAGCCGCTTCGAGTGCTTCGACCCATGTGCTGGGTACAAATATCCCAGGAACATTTTCATCCAAAAATCGTGCGGTGCGGAGTTTCGTAATCGGAAAATAGCCCAAAACGAGGACGCACTCAGCACTGTTTTCACGGTTGGCTTCTGCCATCATATCGAGCAGTTTGCGGGCATTTTCGAGATCGTAGACGGGTTGGGAGATGATGGCTATCGCACCGTGAGCTACTTTTTTGGTCATTTTCTTCTGCAACGTCGCGGCACTTTTGGCATACGCATCGATAACGGCAAAGGGATAAATCTCTTGTACGGGGGCGAGGAGTTTTTGCTCCGCCAAGTCGGTTCCGTTGTTGAGGGTGGTGATGATGTCGAGGAGGAGTTTGCTGTTGCTTTCGAATACCCCTTTTGCATGCGGTTGGTCAGAATAATGAGCGCTGTCACCCGTGAGGGCGAGGATGGCGCGGACATTGGATTCATTTGCTCCGAGGATATCGGATTGCAAAGCGATACGGTTGCGGTCGCGCATACTCATGGTTGCTAATGTCGGTTTTCCAAAACGCTCTTGAAGTTTCATTGCTGCGAAAAGGGCGTTGTATTTGAGTTTGGCGAGAGGATTGTCGGTGGTGCTGAATCCGTCGATGAGTTTATCGAGACCCAATGCGGCGATTTTTTCAATCGTCGGGGCAAATTGAGCTGACCGTGATGGTGTCGTCTCAAGGGTGATATAGGTCTCGTGACGGAGTTTATGTATAAATGATTCGAACAAAAGCTACCCTTGGATATAATTGCGTCATTATAACAAACAGGATAGGCTCTTTTGATTAAATTAGCGGTATTTGATTTTGACTCTACTCTCATGGATGGAGAGACGATTGACTTTTTTGCGGAAGCGCTTGGAATCGGCGAGCAAGTGAGTACGATCACTGAGCGAGCGATGAACGGTGAACTCGATTTTTTCGAGTCCCTGCAACAACGAGTGGGGCTTTTAAAAGGGTTGGAGTTTGGTCTTGTCGAAGAGATCTGCCAAAACTTGCCATATATGAACGGTGCGGTAGAGACAATCGCGGCACTGAAAGAGCGCGGTATTAAAGTTGTTTGTTTCAGCGGCGGCTTTAGAACGGCAACATCGTATGCGAAAGATATCCTCGGATACGATGCCGATTTTTCGAATGTTTTGCATTCGAAGGACGGAAAGCTCACGGGATTGGTCGGCGGCGATATGATGTTCGATTATTCCAAAGGGGATATGCTCGTCCGATTGCAAGGGCTTTTCGGAGTCGCCGAAGAGGAGACGATGGTGGTGGGGGATGGCGCGAATGATCGTTCTATGTTTGCTCATGCCGGAATCCGCGTCGCATTTTGCGCGAAAGAGATCCTCAAAAAAGAGGCGAATGTTATCATTGAGACGAAAGATCTCACCCAAATTATTACAAAGGTATTTTCATAATGTTAGAAAATTCATTGTGGCTTCGCTACAACCCGACGAAAACCATCCGCGAAGTATTGGCACGCCTTTATGAGTGCAGTGCGGTAGAGATCGGTGATGATGAACGTGCACTGTATGCATCTCTGAAACGTCACCTTACCAAAAAAGAGTTTAGAATGGTAATGATGAATGAAGCGGGAGTTTCGTCTGAAGAGATAGGTAAAGAAGTAGGGATGGCGGGCGAAGAACTTACCAAAGCACAATATAAGGCGTATCGTAAAATTCGCCAAGATAAAATTCGCTTGGAAGTCCGTGCGAGTAAAGTGAAAGAAGAAGTTGACACGAGTGTTGATGCAGAATAAAATGGGAGAGTTTGATACATTTTTGATAAAATATGCTAAAAAAGCATCATATTAACATTCGGTTAAAGCTCCATTTATCCTTTATCCGATATTATTAAGGGGTATCAAGACACCTTCACTGTTTTTTCGAAAATGTTGAAGGTGTCTTAAATCACTAATTTCGAAGGAGAACGACATGAAAAAGTCAGCTTCATGCTTCCTTGCAGCGCTTGTAGCGTTAGGGATGATGAGTACAGCGGCATCTGCCGATGTAAAAAAAGGTCAAAAAGTTTATTTGAAAACCTGTAAAAATTGTCATGGCAGCGGTACTAAAGGTGCTGCAATGCATACACAAGACGAATGGGATGAATTGTTTGCAAACGGCGGAGCAAAAATCATTAAAGCACATGCTAATGACAAATCTGCAGCCTATTTCAACGGTGAGGCATTCAAAGGACAATCACAAGATTTACGCGACTTCTTGTTTGAATACGGTTCAGATTCAGGCAACGTTCCTTCTTGCGGTTAATCCCCTCATACCCCTCTTGGGGTATTCTCTCTACCTTTTAGTAAACCTTCAATTTTTCTCTTTAGCATTAGAATTGCTTTAAACCCCAATGTCAATAATATCTTTAAACGTTTCATACATCCATTAGGCTACAATTAACCCGAATTAAAGGGATGAGCATGAAAATAGCAATATGTGGAATAAGCGGTTTTGTCGGAAGTGCACTCAAAGTTTTCTTTGAAAAAAGAGGGGATGAAGTATTTTCTTTAAGTATCCGAGCCGAGACATCGGTTGAGCTGGTCTCTCAAAAGCTAAACGGATGTGATGTCCTCATTAATCTTGCCGGAGCCAATATCTTGGGACGTTGGACGAAAGAGTATAAAGCGCTTTTACGACAAAGCCGTTTAGAGACAACGGCAGTGCTGGTCGATGCACTCGCAACATGCAAACATCCTCCCCATACCCTCTTAAACGCTTCAGCCGTTGGGATATACGATGCGTATCATCAGCATGATGAATTTTCCACTCATTTTGCAGATGATTTTTTGAGTCAATTGGTTCAAGATTGGGAATATGCGGCATTTCGTGCTCAATCGGAACGTACCCGTGTTTGTGCAATGCGTTTCGGTGTCGTTTATGCCAATGGGGGGGGAGCGATGTCTAAAATGCTTCCCCCTTTCAAATTTGGACTCGGTGGAAAAATGGGAGACGGATTTCAGATGATTTCATGGATCCATTTGGAAGATTTGGTGCGTGCGTGTGCTTTTTTAATCGATCATCATGAGATACAAGGTGTCGTCAATTTAACTTCACCTGAACCGATCAGTAATTTGGAGCAGACCAAAGCGATAGGGCGGATTTTAAATCGTCCCACTTTTTTTGATCTTCCGGCTTGGTTGGTGAAACTGGCATTCGGAGAAGGCTCTTCCGTAATGCTTGAATCCAAAGAGGTATATCCGAGGATCTTGCAAGATGCAGGGTTTAAGTTTTTGTACCCTACATTTGACAGTGCGATGGAAGAAATTGTTCACGTCCCAGCTTAAGGAGCTCTTCGTCAAGTTGATAAGGGTGGAGGGCTACTTCGTCAATTGTTTTAAAGTTGAAATGGCTTTTGTTATAGCAGATAATTGAATGACTTTTCCCTTCCATAAGAGCATCAATCGCGTAAGTAACAAATTTGTATGCCATCAATCGATCATAAACACTTGGGTTTCCTCCGCGCTGAATATGTCCTAAGACCGAAACCCGCGATTCAAATCCAAGCTCTTTTTCGAACCACTGTGCTACTTCGTCACTTTTAAGTGCTTCCGAGACAATCGCTATAAAGTAGTCACGCCCTTTAGCCACTTGTGATTTAAAGCACCCGGTGTATTCATCGATATTTATTGGAATTTCAGGGATAAGACACATCTCCGCACCTGACGTAATCGCCGAAATAAGGGCAAGATATCCGCAGTTTCGCCCCATCGTTTCAATTACGAAGGCTCGGTGGAATGAGGATGCGGTATCACGGATTTGATCGATAGCATCTTTGATCACTCCCAGTGCGGTATCTACACCCAGACAATAATCGGTACCGTTGATATCATTATCAATCGTAGAGGGGATACCGCAAAAGGCGATCCCGCTCTCATGATAAAATCGCTCCATTCCTCGAAAACTGCCATCACCTCCCAGTACAATGAGTTTATCAATTCCGTGGGATCGGAGGTTATCTGCGGCAAGTGCACGAAAAGTAGGTTCCATAAACCGTTTAGATCGGGCTGAACCGATCTTAGTCCCCCCTCGTGTAATGATTCCGGCAACGTCATGATAATCGGCAGGTGTAATATGGTTATCAATGAGCCCTTCATACCCGTTACGGACAAAATAGGGTTGTAGATTACGGGCATAGGCATATTCGACAAAACGTTTGAGCGCCGGATTCATTCCCGATACATCTCCACCTGAGCAGAGGATAGCGATTTTTTGATTCATTTTATCTCCTTGGCGATTGTTTTTAGCCATTCTATGCATTGACGGTTAAGTTCATGTTCACTCGATTTAAGGGCATTGACTCCCCCTGTTGCATTGGTTGAGGATGAGGGATAGGAGACAACAAAGCGTTTGGATGCAATCTGACGTTTACTCTGGGTATCGATGAGACGGTAGGTAATATCAATGTACCCATCACTTTTATCGTTCAAAATACGATGGGTAAAGGCATCTAAATCGGATTCGAGTATCCAATCGGATTTGGCTACGGAAGTGGAAGGGGCGAGAGAGCTAAACACACCCTGCGCGTATAACGATGTGAGGAGTGAACGCTGTAACATTAGGGAGGGGGTATCACTCCAGCGGCTATAAAGATAAGCCCCGGTTTCACCGTTTTCATGAAGATAAATAATGTTTTTACCGGAGAGAGAGGCTACCGATTTACTTAGAGCCACTGAGAGACTTTTTGAAGAGAGCGGGGCTTTGTCCTGATAAACGGTTTGGGTAGGGAGAAGCGTATAGTCATTAATAGAAGGTGCAGAACACCCCCATAGAAAAAGTGTAATAAGATAAAGAGGGTAGTGTCGCATCTATTATTCTCCCGGACCTGGTTTTGGAGGCGTTTTTTTGAACAGTAAATCAGAAGGGCTTTCTCTGAGCGAGCGTAACGTCATCTCCATTTCATTCGTAAGAGAATGGCTTTGTTCTAAGAGGGAGGTGAGTTCACTGCTTGCCGGAGCGATATTATAATCACCTCGATCGACACTCGCTTCAAGCTTTTTAATCAGCGTATGACTCTCTTTAGAGGTTGCTTCAAGCGAGTCTAAGGTTGTCGCCATTTTGGTTTGAACGAGCGTATTAAAATTACCCGAAGCGGTTTTAACGCTTCCGGCTGCTTCTTTCATCGCCCCCAAAGATTCGGATGCATTGTGCTCTAATGCGATACTCTGTGCCAATAAGGCTTTAATCTCTCCTTGATAACCGTCAATTTGGGCGGTTAATGAGCGTAAATTTTCAAGGGATCGGGCAACGTTATCAACATTTTTATCACTGAAGAGTCTGTCGGCTCGATCAAGGGTTGTCGAGAGTTTGGAGGCAACATCGCTGAGAGATTCATCAAGACGCTGGATTAACGAAGGGCTAGAAGGGATAGTAGGAATATTTTCATTTCCGTTTGCAAGGAGTGGGGCACCTTTTGAACCCCCGGCAATTTCAATAAAAGCAAGTCCTGTAATACCGTAAAATTTCAAGATGGCATTAGAGTCGGTTTTGATAGGGGTCTCTTTTTTTATTTTTAGGGTCAACTCGACCTCTTCACTATTTCGGGGGTTAATACGGATCGATTCGACTTTTCCGACATCCACCCCGTGAAATTTTACAGCCGCTTCAGGTGCAAGCCCTGAAACCGATTCGGTGATAAAAACCTTGTAGCGACGGTATTGCCGTTCATCCTGATTGTATTTGCCGAGCCAAAATGCAAACGCAACGAGAGCGACGATAAAGAGGACGATAAAGACACCGATGGCCGTATAATTAACGCGTGATTCCATGCTGACCCTTTTGAAAAAAATAATCAATAATCGGATGATCGATTGCGAGAACCTCTTTGAGAGTCCCCTCCGCAATCGCTTTTTTCTCGCCTAATAAGGTGAATCGATCCACAATATGATGAATTGTATCCAAATCATGGGTCACCATGATGACGGTAAGTCCCAAAAGATCACGTAATTGTTGAATCAAAGCATCAAACTGTCGTGAACTTAGCGGATCGAGTCCGGAAGTGGGTTCATCCAAAAAAAGGAGTTTTGGATCAAGGGCAAGGGCGCGTGCTAGTGCCGCTCTCTTAACCATTCCTCCGCTGAGCTGGGAAGGGTAGAGGTGTTTTGCATGAGGTGGAAGCCCGACAAGATTAATTTTGAGTTGAATAAGTTCATCAATAAGCTTGGGAGAGAGATCGGTATACTCCGTATATAGGAGGGCAATATTTTCTCCGACGGTAAGAGAGGAATAAAGTGCACCCGATTGGAAGAGTACACCCCATGAACGACGAAGTCGGATTGCTTCAAGCGGAGTTAGGGTAGAAAGATCATGCCCCAATACTCGGATAGTACCGCTTTGTGGACGTTCTAATAGTATCATTTCACGCATCAGAGTTGATTTCCCTGAGCCGCTTCCTCCTAAGAGAGCATAGATTTCATTGCGATGTATGGTACAGTTGACATGATCGTGAATGAGATTTTTTCCGAATGAAGTGACAATATTACGAACTTCAATGATGGGGAGAGTCACAGTTTTAGCTCCGTTAAGAGGATCGAAAAAATAGCGTCGCAGGCAATGACCAAAAAAATGGAGTTTACAACACTTTTTGTTGTGTATTGCCCGATACTCTCCGTATTCATGGAAACTTGAAATCCTCGATACGTACTCACAAATGCGATTAAAAAGGCAAAAAATGGCCCCTTGATAATTCCGATAAGGTAATGTTTCAGTGCCAATGCACCTTGCAAACGATTGATAAATTCAGTAAAACTCAAATTAGATTGAGCATTTGCAATCACCATTCCTCCGAAAATTCCTACCATATCGGCAAAGAAAATAAGGAGTGGCATAACGATCATGAGTGCGAAGACTCTCGGCCATACCAAAAAGGTAAAAGGGTCAAACCCCATGGTTCTCATCGCATCGATCTCTTGCGTCATTTTCATGGCACCGATTTGAGCGGTAAATGCCGAACCGCTTCGCCCTGCAACAACGATGGCCGTAATCAAAGGTGCGAGTTCGCGGGTAAGGGATATTCCGATCATATCGACAATAAAAATGTCGGCGCCGAATTTTTGAAGCTGTACGACACTTTGATAGGCTACTACCACCCCAATCAAAAATGCGCTGATGGCGATAATCGGAAGGGCCTTCGCTCCGGTTTCCAAGATATGGGCACCGATTGAACGGTAGCGAATAAGGTGAGGATGCCGAAGGGTGAAAAATAGCAGTATGAAAGCTTCTCCTAAAAAGGAGAGAAAGGTTCCGATCCCTAAAAAACTAGAATGGGTTTCTCTTCCCAGTCGATAAAGCCAAGAGGGCAAATCAGGAGGAGGAGAATCTTGGAACGATTTGGAGTAGAGAAGACGGTAGAGATGGGAATGTTCATTACGGATGCCGATTGTTTCACATTGGTGTCCCTTTTGTTCAAAGAGACGATTGTTCAGTTGCCATAATGCAATTCCGGCTGAATCGATTTCAGATATCTCGGCTACATCCCAGAGGATAGTTGGTTGAAGAGTAAGGTTTTCAAGTTGATCCGAGACCTCTGAAAGATTTTCGATGGTCCAATGTCCTTTGCACTTAAGAAGGGTTTGGATCGACTCATGGGTGATAGTTAGTGATGCCGGAATTACACTTTGCATCTTTTATTATAACGCATTCTATAAATCTTAAGTCACATTTTTTGTGACTTTTTCACATTTTTTTGACGGATTAAAAGTGTATGTTACGAGGTGGCATAGTGTTTGCTTTTTAGGGAGTTAATACAAACATTTTTTCAAGGATTTATATGGTTAAACATCTATGTGCACTTCTTTTTGGGTTTTCACTCACCCTCAACGCTCAGATCGATAAAAATGAGCTGGGTAAGCTTGAAGTCGAAGCATTACTGGTTAAAGATATGACCTCTAATCAGGTGCTTTATTCGAAAGAACCGTTCAAAGAGGTTCAACCTGCCAGTCTCACTAAAGTGATGACGGTTATGTTGGCGATTGAACACGGCAACCTTAAAAAACCGATTACGATTACACGGGAAATGACCAAAGTAGAGCCGACGATAGCGGGGTATCGCAGAGGCGATGTGATCCTTATGGAAGATTTGATCAAAGCGGCGATGATCAAATCGGACAACGACGCGGCTAAAGCGATCGCGATTACGGTTGGAGGATCGGAAGAACATTTTGTTGAGATGATGAATGCCAAGGCCAAAAAAATCGGAATGAATCACACGTCATTTAGCAATCCGTGCGGATACGATACCAAAGGGCATTATTCCACCCCAAAAGACCTCATGAAAATGGCGGAGTATGCGATAAAAAACCGCAAGTTTAATGAAATCAGTAAAATGAACGAACACCGATATCGTGCTCTCAATAAAAACCGCGAGTTTTATGCTTATACTCATAACCGTCTTTTGAACCGCTACCAGTACGCCGTCGGAATCAAGACGGGATACACCGCTAAAGCGGGACCATGTTTGATCGCACGGGCAAAAAAAGATGGGCGCGACTGTGTTATTGTAATGATGAATGCTAAAGGGGATCGCTGGAAGACCGCTAAAAATATATTTGAGCAGGTACTAAACAGTTAGATACTGAGTAATGAAACTTTTATAAATCTCTTGTTTCTTTTCGAATTTCATCGCTGCATGGGCAGGTGAAGTGGAGGGGAGCAATACTTTCTCTATTTTCAAATCTTTAAAATACTTTTCAAACAAATCGTAGCTTTTTTTACCCGTAAAGGCAATGACTTGGATATTCGGATAATCGTTTAGTAGCTTTTCAAAATCGTTAGGAATACAGTTTTTTAAATTCGTATCGCTTGAGTTACTTCGTTCACAGGTTGCGATTACATCCCACAATCCGATCCCTTTTTCCAGACAAAATATTTTTTTCATCTCATTGGTTTCTAAACGGACATCAAAAATCGCTTCGAATATCGGCCAAAACGCGTTGCGCGGATGGGCGTAGTAAAAGGCTTGTTCAAATGATGCGATACTGGGAAAACTGCCCAAAAAGAGGATGCGGGTGTTGCTGTTGAGGATAGGGGGAAAAGGATGACTATAGGTTTGCATACAATGATTTTATCTCAATTTACCTTCCCCTAAACCACCATTTGCTACAATTCCACCATTAATTTATGGGCATACGACCCAATCAAAGGAACTGCATGAAGCGTGCATTGCTCAGTGTCAGCGATAAAAGCAACATCGTTGAATTTGCCAAATCTCTTATCGGTTTGGAGTATCAAATCATCTCTACCGGTGGAACGTACAAAATGCTCAAAGATGCAGGTGTCAGCGCCATCGAAATCGATGAGGTGACTAAATTCCCTGAGTGTTTCGAAGGGCGTGTTAAAACCCTAAACCCATACATCCACGGCGGTATTTTGCACCGACGCGACAAACAATCGCACCTCGACCAAGCGGTAGAGCTTGGTGTTGAGGCTATTGATTTGGTGTGTGTCAATCTCTATCCGTTTAAAGCGACAATTGAGAAAACCGACGATTTCGAAGAGATCATCGAAAATATCGACATCGGCGGCCCTGCAATGGTACGCTCTGCGGCGAAAAACTTTGACAGTGTTATCATTCTCACCGATCCATCGGATTATTCATTGGTTCTCAATGCAATCGCTAACGGTGAAAATAGCGTAGAGTTTCGCCGTGATCTCATGATCAAAGCGTACGAGCACACTGCGGCGTATGATTCTATGATCGCCAACTACATGAACAAACGGTTTAACAACGGCATGGGGAACAAACAATTCATCGTCGGAAACAAAGTGATGGATACCCGTTACGGCGAAAACCCGCACCAAAAAGGCGGTTTGTACGAGTTCGACGCATTTTTCAGCCAAAACTTCAAAACCCTCAAAGGGGAAGCGAGCTTCAACAACCTCACCGACATCAGCGGTGCGGTGAAAATTGCGGCGGCGTTTGGAGATGAAAATGCGATCTGTATCGTCAAACACGGTAATCCGTGCGGTTTTGCGATTCGTGAAAATCTCCTCGATGCGTACACCGAAGCACTCAAATGTGATCCGATCTCCGCGTTCGGCGGTGTCGTAGCGGTGAACGGTGTCGTGACGAAAGAGTTGGCGGAGAAGATGAACGAAATGTTCCTTGAAGTAATCATCGCTGGACGTATCGACGATGAAGCGCGTGCGGTGTTCGAACCGAAAAAACGTCTTAAACTTTTTGAATATGGTCGTGATCGTATCGTTCTCAGCAACGATACTATCGATTTCAAACACATCGACGGCGGGTTTGTATTTCAAGATGCGGATCGTGTAACTGCCGAAGAGATCAAAAATGCTAAACTTGTAACCAAACATGTTGCAAGCGAAGCGGCTTTGAAAGATGCGGAGATTGCGTACAAAGTGGCGTCTCTGACTAAATCAAACTGTGTCGTCTATGTCAAAGATGCGGCGATGGTCGCGGTCGGTATGGGGATGACTTCGCGTGTCGATGCGGCGCGCTGTGCACTCAGAAAAGCCGAAGAGATGGGTCTGGATGTGAGCGGTTCAGCTCTTGCTTCTGAAGCGTTCTTCCCATTCCGTGACTCTATCGATGCGGCGGCGGGTGCAGGGGTTAAAACCGTTATCCAACCGGGCGGTTCGGTACGGGATGAAGAGGTTATCGCCGCGGCGGATGAGCATGGTATGGCATTGTACTTTACCGGCATTCGCCACTTCCTCCACTAAGAATAGTTGCGTCATATCGGCGCAATTGTCAATTCCTCCTTTTTCCCTATCTTACGAGATCCTCTTTTTAACCTTGATTGACATTGACTCAAGTGTAATGCTATAATATTCAATAAATTAATTACTATGCAATGAATAGGATAAAAAAATGTCTAAAAGTTTATACACTACCCTCGAAATTGCTCCCGGTGCGAGTGAAGCCGAGATCAAAAAAGCATACCGAAAACTGGCGCGTCAATACCATCCCGATGTGAACAAAGACCCGAAAGCAGAAGAGAAATTTAAAGAGATTAATGCGGCGTACGAAGTTCTCAGCGATAAAGAGAAACGTGCCAAATACGATCAGTTCGGTGATTCAATGTTCGGCGGACAGAATTTCCATGATTTTGCCAGAGGGCAGGGGGGAAATGTCGATCTGGATGACATTCTCCGTAACATTTTTGGTCAAGGCGGCGGTGGTTTCGGTGGAGGCGGTTTCGGCGGGTTTGGGGGCGGAAGCTTCGGCGGAGGCGGCTTTGGAGGAGGGATAAACCTCGATATCGACGCCAATGTAACGGTTCCGTTTGCGGTTGCCGTATTGGGAGGTAAGCATTCGATCAGCCTCTCAGGAGAGAGTTTCGATATCAAAATTCCCGCTGGGATTAAAAGCGGCGAAAAGCTCCGCGTTCGCGGAAAAGGGAAAAAACATGGATCGCAAGTCGGTGATTTGTACTTGCGGATCGATGTTGCCGCAAATCCTGAGTATGAGCGTGAAGGGGACAACTTGGTTAAAACTTTTAATGTCCCTCTTTATGCGGCACTTTTCGGCGGGAAAGTTGCTATTCAGACATTAGAAAAAGAGGTAACACTCAAGGTGCCGGAAAACACCAAAAATGGTCAGCGTTTCCGTCTCAAAGAGATGGGGGTATTGAACCGTCAGAGCAATGTTCGCGGTGATTTGTATCTCAAAGCCAACATCGTCTTGCCTGCGGTTGACAAAATTGATCCTGATTTGGTTGAACAGATGAAACAATCTCTTCCTCAAGGAGCATAGTCATGCACCATTTTGACGAACCGGTTTACATGATTAGTATCGTAGCAAAGATTTTGGATATTCATCCTCAGACGCTTCGTCAATATGAACGGGAAAATTTGATCGCCCCCTCACGCTCCGATGGACGTATACGTCTCTATTCCCAGCGTGACATTGAGAAAATCAAAACGATTCTTCGTCTGACGCGTGAGCTTGGTGTAAATCTTGCCGGTGTCGATGTCGTCATGCGTCTCAAAGATAAAATGGAGATGATGGAGAGTGAACTCTCGGAGCTCCGTGTCGAAGTCGCCCGAATGCGTAACAGCTCCAATGTCCCGCCGGAGAAATCGTTGGTGACAAAACGGAGTATTTATGAGATGGTTATTTTCGAAGATGATATTTTAAAGTAATCTTTTGAGTATCAATCCGATTATTCATTCGAGCTGGAAAGAGGCATTAGCGTCTGAATTCGCTCACCCCTATATGGAAGAGCTCAAAAATTTCCTCCTCGAAGAGAAAAAGAACTATATAATTTTCCCGCAGGGGAGCCACATTTTTAATGCATTCAACTCGACTCCGTTTGAAAATGTCAAAGTTGTTATTTTAGGACAAGATCCTTATCACGGGGTGGGGCAGGCTCATGGGTTATCGTTCTCGGTACAGCACGGCATAGCGCTTCCCCCATCACTCCAGAATATTTTCAAAGAGCTAGTAAGCGATATTGGATGTCCGTATCCTAAAAGCGGTGATTTAAGCCATTGGGCTCATGAGGGGGTATTACTTTTGAATACTTTGCTCACTGTCCGCTCGGGTGAACCGTTTTCGCATAAAGAGCGTGGTTGGGAGAAATTTACCGATCAAGTGATTCGCACACTTAGTGATCGACGAGAACATATCGTCTTTATCCTCTGGGGTGCACCGGCAGGAAAAAAAGCTGCTCTCATTGACAGTTCTAAGCATTTAATACTTAGAGCTCCTCATCCCTCCCCCCTCTCTTCATATCGGGGATTTTTTGGTTCAAAACCTTTCACTCAAACGAACGACTATCTCAAATCGGTGCAGATAGCTCCGATCGAGTGGTGTCTTTGAGGGTTTGAAGCTCTTTTTTCCGTTTCCGTATTAGATCTTTTACTTCGTCAGAAGGATAGTCTTGAGAAATTTTTTTGAGTAAATCAATTTGATTGACGGTGTCTTGTATAGCTCCTAATGTATTTTGGAGTTGTTTACAATGTAGGATAACTTCATGGCATTGATGGATATCTGCGATCTCTAAAAATTCAAAACCGTACCGCGCATCTTTAAATTCGATTCGCAGACGGTGAAGTGTTTTGGGATCTGAATCTCTCTGAAGAGTCGAGAAGGAATCGATACAATGTTGGTAATGGGTAAGGACTTTTTGAATCAGTATCTCAGGTAGAAAATGGGGATCGTTTTGTGAAATCAGAAGGGAATATTCATCGATAAGTGAGAGTGTTTTATCCGTATAGTCGGGAGTAAAAATAGTTTTCGCAGATGTTTTTCGGAGTTTTGAGAGATATTTGAAAAGTTTGGGATGTTTTGAACGTCTCAGTGAACGTAGGAGGACATCAATCTCCCGAACCGAATTGGTCTCTTGCATAGCTGTTTTTAAGATTTTCGGGAAAGACAAATCAGTAAGAAAGAGTTTAATGAGGGAGCGGACACGGCGTAGAGTTACACGAAACTCGTGGATATCTTCCTCTCTCGCATCGTATTGAAGCGAGTGAAGAAGAACCCGTGTGTGATAGAGCTGATACAGTAAATAGCGGCTTAATTTATTTTCTTCCATACGGCCATTATAGCCAATGAATATTACAATCGAAACAAAGCATAAATCGGCAGATGATCGGAGTACCCTTCACCCAAATGGTGTTTTGGATATTTACGGCTTTGTTGCCAACGATACACCTTTCCTTTGTAAAAGAGATAGTCGGGATCATAGCGGTTGAAACTCCCCCGTACATACTCTATCCCTTGACCATCCGCCAGTGAAGGTGAGATAATCATATTATCCAGCCCCTCGCCGCGACCTCGGTATTGGTGACTCCACCGTTTAGATTCATCCAGTTCATACCAAAGATTATATAAATACCCGTTACTCTTTTTAAGAGATGCATAGGTGATAGGGTTTCCCTCATCGTCGATCGTTTTGAGGATATGATTGATACCCGTAATTCCTTCGGTATCGTTATGATGACGGCTTTTGAGAAAGGTTTTATACTCTTCATAATGGGAGTTGAAATCCCCCAACAGTACAAACGGTTCATCCGCTGAGAGTTCAGCCAGACGAATAGAAAGGCGTTTAGCACTGAGAATACGTTTACTTTCACCGCCGCTTTTGGATTTCCAGTGGTTGACGAATACCCTTAAACTCTTGCCGTTGATATCAATTTTGGCTTCCAAAATATCACGGTATCTGCCGTTATGGTTAATGGGGTGTTTGAGGGCGCTTTGAATCGGATAGCGGCTGAGAAGTGCGACATTGACACTCGACTTACTATTTCGAGCAAAGAGGTGATAGCGGTAATAAAGACCTTTACGATTAAGCTCGGCTTTGAGTGCTTTGAGTGCGTTTTCCGACTCAATCTCCTGCAAACCGATAATATCGGCGTTGATCCCTTGAATGACAGTGGCGGTATTACGCAGTTTGATACGATAAATTTCCTGAGTCCATCCCGAATCGCCGTTAGGAATATATTCTTCATATTCGTTTCCGTCTTTATTCATATCGAATAGATTTTCGACGTTATAGCTTGCTATCTTCACTTCGACCCCTCCCAAAAATGAGATTATTAATGCCAAAATCCAAAAGAGACGCATTTATTCAATCCCATTTAGGCGAAGGAGATTTTTAGAGTCGCACTCACGCCCCATCATTTCCGTAAACAACTCTTGCATACTTTGGCTTCCCCCCTTGGCTAAGACGATCTCTTTATATTGACGGGCAAGCTCACTCCCGAATACCCCCTCATCGACGATGGCGTAATAGGCATCGGCACTGAGCACTTCCGCCCATTTGTAGCTGTAATACCCCGCACTGTAGCCACCGCTGAAAATATGGCTAAATCCATTTTGGAATTTATTATAAGAGGGTGGTTTGATGAGGGCGGTACGTTCTCGGATTGAGTCCAAAAGCTTTTGTATCTCCTCTCCTTGATAGAGTTTCGAATGGAGTTCGAAATCGAAAAGGGAGAATTCGATTTGTCGGAGCATAAACATTCCGCTTTGGAAATTTTTGGCGCGGATCAGTTTGGCGATCATTTCGTCACTGAGGACTTCGCCACTTTGGTGATGCGAAGCGAAGAGTTTCAGAACTTTCGGCTCATAGGCAAAGTTCTCCAAAAATTGAGAGGGAAATTCGACTGCATCCCACTCGACTCCGTTCACTCCACTGACTCCATGCTCTTTGACACGGCTGAGGAGGTGGTGGAGGGTATGCCCCATCTCGTGAAAGAGGGTAACGACATCATCATGTCGGAGCAGTGAAGGTGATGTATCTGAAGAGGGGGGAAAGTTACAGACGACGAAAGCACTGGAGAGATGGGTACATCCTTGTGTATCTTCGCAATGGGTTTGGAAATTGTGCATCCACGCACCGCCTCTTTTATCTTTACGGGCTTCGAGATCGAAATAGACCCGTGCGGTGAGTGTGTCGGCTTCATAAATATCGTAAACGCTCGCTTTTTCATCCCACAACTCAATCTCTTGAGGGACGAAGCGGATGCCGAAGAGCTCATTTAAAAAGGTAAACATCCCCTCCATTACACTGCGTTGTTCGAAGTAGGGACGATACTCCTCTTCGTCAATGTCATATTGCGCTTTTTTGAGGATTTCTCCGTAGTAAGCGGTATCATAGCTTTGCAGATCGATTTCCGGAGCGATGGCACGGAGTTCTTCAAGCTCTTGCATCCCTTGTTTACGGGATGCTTCAATGAGGGAGTTTAAAAAGCTGATAACACTTTTCGTACTCGGTGCCATTTTAGAAGCGAGAGAATATTCGGCATAGTTTTCAAAGCCCAAGAGATTGGCACTCTCCTGGCGCAACGCCATCAACTCATCAATAATGGCTCCGTTTTGGGGTGCACGAGTTGTGTAGGCACGATAAAGCTCTTCTCGAATCGTACGATTGGGGCCATAGGTCATATAGGCGATATAAGAGGGCATTTGGAGGGTAAATCGATATTTTGTTATCCCTTTTTCTTCAAACTTGGCATCTTCCAAATCACCCTCAGGTATCCCTTCCACATCTGCTGTATCGATGATGATCTTTTCATACGCATTGGTGGCATCGAGGACGTTTTGGGAAAAGTCGTTGGTGAGGGTACTTTTGCGCAAGTTTATTTCGGCTAAACGCTCTTTGGACGCCTTATCCAGATGGGCCCCCGCAAGCTCGAAATGGAGTATATTGAGATCGAGAATACGGCGTTGTTCGGTATTGAGATGATCGTATTCACGAGCTTTGATCGCTTTAAATGCTTCATAAATAGCGAGATTTTGTCCAATAAATGTTGAATAATCGGTCAAAATCGGGAGAGCTTCGGCATAAACTTTTTGACTCTCTGGAGAGTTTTTAATCGCATTGATGTGAGACAAAGGGGTAAATAAAAGCTCTAAGTCTTCCTCCATTAAATCAAAAGGGCGTACAAAATTGGCATAGGTTTTTTCAGGAACAGCCAACAAATCGGTAATAGTTTTATGATTAATCTCAATGAGAGCGTTTAGATCGGAGATAAAAGTCTCTAAATCCAGTTTAAAATCGGTAAAAGGTTGCATAATCTCTCCTGTAGTTACGATATTGTAGTCAAGTGTTTCAAAAACTATTCTATAATTCGACAATTTGTTATATTAAAAAGGTTTGTTAAATGAGTATGAAAATCAGATTATTACTTCGTTATATTTTTGTCGGTGCGTTATCTCTTTTTCCTTTAATTTTGGTGATTATTGTAGTCAATTATCTCAAAAATTTGGGAGTTAGCGCGTATTCTTCCCTGCACGATTATACGAATTCGTTTAGTGTTACACTGGCTTTGATGGCAGGTGTTATCGGTGTTTTTGCATTGCTTGGTTTTTCAATTGAAAAATACGGGCGTTCTATTTTTGTCTCTATGATTGACAGCACTTTTGAAAAAATCCCCGCAATTCGTTCGGTTTATTCTGTCTCAAAAAAACTTGCTGCTATGCTCAGTGGAGGGGAAGACGGGACGAAAAAAGAGGTAGTGTTGGTTGAATATCCGAAAGAAGGATTATGGGTTCCGGCGTATCTGTTGAATCGTTATGAAAATATTTGTGTCCTTTTTATCCCCACCTCTCCGAACCCTACTAGCGGTTACACGGTTTTAGTCGATGAAGCAAAGATCAAAAAAACGACCCTTTCACTTCAAGAAGCCTCGTCGTTTATTATCAGTATGGGGGCGGATTTTCCTCAGAAAGAGAGTGTATCAGCCCTTATTCAAACCCATCCGATTTAACCGGTTTATTTAAAAAATAGCGTAATACCGTATACCCGATCACTCCTGAGAGGAGGGATCCTAGTAATATCCCCAGTCTTTCGTCGCTTAAAGCGATACCGCCGGCTCTGGCGTGTTCAAATGCGAGAGAGCCGATGAACAACGACATCGTAAACCCGATCCCGCTGATGATGGAAACGCCGTAAAGCTGCCCCCAATTGACACCGTAGGGGAGTTTTCCAAATCCCATCCAAACCGCCAAAGCACTAAATAAAAATACCCCTGTTTGTTTGCCGATAAAGAGGCCGAATGCGATTCCTAAAGTAATGTGATCGTAGAAATCTTGTGCCGAAATATTGGAAAAGCCGATGCCGGTATTGGCAAACGCGAACAGTGGCAAAATGATAAAGTTGACCGGTGCGTGGAGGGAGTGCTCAAGTGCATGAAAAGAGGATTTGTTATTTTTCAGCGGAATCAGTAATCCCAGAATGACACCGGCGAGGGTGGCGTGAACGCCTGATTTTAAAACCGCTGTCCATAAGACGATACCGACCAATATGTATGCGGTATGATTGATGACCCCTTTGATGTTCATAATGATTAACAGGGCAATCATAGTTGCCGCAGTGATTAATGAGACACTCGACAGCTCGGAAGTATAAAAAAGGGCAATGATGATAATCGCACCCAAATCGTCAATAATCGCCAGTGCTAAAAGAAAGAGCTTAAGCCCTTTAGGGACGCGATCACCTAGAAGGGTTAATATTCCTAGAGCAAATGCGATATCGGTAGCAGAGGGGATTGCCCACCCTTGAAGCGCTATCGGATTGTTCCAGTTAAACCATGCATAAATGAGTGAGGGGACTGCCATCCCTCCCAGTGCGGCAAAAGCGGGAACAGCTATCGCTTTGGGATCACTGAGGGAACCCTCAATCACTTCACGTTTAATCTCCAAGCCGATCATAAAGAAAAAGACGGCCATTAACCCATCATTAATCCATAAAAGAAGCGGTTTGGCAATCACGAGTTCTCCGAAGCTGATGACAACGGGGATCGACGTCAGTGAGTCGTAGAGTGAGTGAAGATTCGTATTTGCCATGATCATAGCAAATAGTGTGGCTAAAACGAGGAGTATCCCGGTGGCGGATTCAAGCTTAAAAAAATTCAGCAGTGAATATTTGAGCATATTTTTCCTTTTGATTTTCTATAGTTCAATGAAGGGATTGTTGTGATTTGATTAGTCCAACCTTTTGCTGCTGTACAAAAGATAGGACTATTCTAAAGGAGTGTACAATGAAATTTTAATGCTACGCTGCTAACATTAAACAGTATGTATGGTAGAGTAATTAAGTAAACGGTTGAGAAACAGTAGTTTTCTAAAATCAATGGATAATGATTTTTACATTATCCGATTGGGTTCTCATTTTGAGCCATTTTTCTATTTTTACCCGTTCCACTCTTGTCAGCCGTTTTTTAGCATCGGCATTGAGGATCAGACGATTTTCACTAACGTTACGTTCCGCTGCCGTTTCATCATAATTTTGGGATAAGACGACATTGTTAACTTTAGGAAAGAGGGTTTCTAACTCATTGGGGACGGCACTGTAGTAGTCGCGGTTGCGTGATAAAAGAGACATTTCCTCTTTTAGACGGGCAATCTCTTTCTCTTTGGCTTGTAGATCGGCTTTTGTATTTTGGTACAAATCGGTGATGATATCGGCCTTGAGCGTAGAGACGTCAACATCTTCACGTTCGCCGTTTTGGTACACTTTGAGTTTGGCTTTTTCCAGCCCCTCTGCATTTAAGCGTATGCTTATGGTATCGAGTTCACTTTTGGGAACATGATCTCCGATCAGAAACACTTTTACTTCATAGGTTTTTGGGTTGATTTTTATTTGAGCCACATTCGTATTTTTAAAATTCAGCTGATCGTTTACAAAGGCGGTCGCTTTGGCTTTAAAGACCTCTTGTCTGACGAGCTGATAAGCCAAATACGAACTCGGAAGGATCGTCAGAAGAACTACGACAACGATATAGCGTTGTGCCCGCTTGGCAACATCGGAATCGACGTATTTTTTCTCCGTCACATTAAATGCGCGAACGATTAAAAATGCCGATAATGCAATGAAAACAAAGTTGATGGTGTAGAGGTAAAATGCCCCGAAGAAATAGCTCCAGTGTCCTGTTGCCAAACCGAATCCTGCTGTGCACAGGGGCGGCATTAATGCCGTTGCAATAGCAACTCCGGGGATAACGTTTGTTTTTTCTTTGCGTGTGATCGCAACGATTCCGGCTAATCCTCCGAAAAGTCCGATCAAGACATCCCACACGGTCGGTGTCGTCCGTGCAAGGAGTTCTGATTGGGCGGTATCGAGCGGTGATATCAAAAAATAAAGGGTAGAGGTAAGAAGACCGATAAGAGTGGCAATAGCCAGATTTTTAAAGGCTCTTCTTAAGAGACTGAAATCGTTAATCCCCGCTCCGTATCCGATCCCCATTATCGGCCCCATCAGAGGAGAGATCAACATTGCCCCGATAATAACAGCGGTGGAGTTGACGTTTAAACCGATGGATGCGACGAAAATGGCAAACATTAAAATCCAGAGATTTGCCCCCTTCATATGAATGTCACTGCGGATACGCTCATCGATAATGGTATCGTCTGCTTTATCTTCTATAAGGCTTAAGCGTTCACGCAAGAGCTGTTTTGCATTTATCCAGAATCGGCGCTCTTCAATGTTGGTCATTTCGTCACCTTTTTGTAAATTGTTAACCTATTATTCAAACTCATCGAATTTCGGCTCAGGGGCTTTAAAGCGCTCAATGAGAAGTTTTTGATAGCGGGGAGCCTCATCAAAAAGTTTGCGTAATGCTACCGTTCCGTACTCTTCGCTGAGGGATGAATCGACGATAATATAGGATAGATAAACGGTATTCTCATTAATAGAAAATTGTAATGTTTCTAAAACACTGTTTTCACTAAGTAAAAAATCATACAGATTTTCGATATTCTCTTGCGGAATACGGCAAAGTGCCGAATCGGCAATAATAATTCCGTTATCGTAATAGTTGATATCGATTCGGGTTGTTCCCAGCTCAAATCGCCAACTTCGTTGACTTCGCCGTGAGAGGGTGACATTGATTTTAAGTATTCCCAAAATCTTCTCGATGAGAGCTACCACACCTGAGGGTTTATACCCTTCACGACGCCGTTTTGCCACTTCAAGTTTGGTACCGCATTTAGGGCAATAATCGTTTTGAATCGTAGATTCTAGGATCAAGTTTTTGCATGAAACACAACGGATGATATCTTCGGTTTTTAACGTGCTAAATTGATCTAAGGCATCTTTGAGTGTGTAGGAGGGGAGGGCAAAGCCGAGATTATTGGAGTTTTGGATGATAAACGTGTTGACACCGATGACTTCCGCAGAGTCGTTGAGCAATGGTCCTCCGCTGTTTCCAGGGTTGATAGCGGCATCGAATTGGATGTATTCGACTTCCCCTTGTAAGCGGGAGGCTTTGGAAACAATCCCCTCGGTGGTAGAGTAGTTAAGTCCATAAGGGTGTCCGATAGCGATGACACTATCCCCGTCTAAAACCGGTGCAGAGGAGAGGAGTAGAGGGTTTTTGCATTCAATCAATATCGGAGAGCGGATAAATGCCAGATCAAATGCCGGATCATCATAGATGACCGTACCGATGGTTTTGGAAAGCGTTTTGGTACTGATTAACACCTCTTTGAGCCCACTGACCACGTGTGAGTTGGTAATAATAAGCTCTCCGATGAGAAATCCGCTTCCGCTGCCGTAAGGATTTGTGATTTGTACAATACTTTCAATCGTTTGTTCGACCATTTTTTGGGTAGCGGTATTCACACTTAGACCTCCGTATAATCGAGATTTTTAACTTGGAGATAAAAGCTTTGGCTAAAATGGTCTAAATCACTGTAATTGAGATGTTCCGAGAAGTCACTAAGCCCTTTATAACGGCTAATATAAGGCTCTATCGACTCGCGGATCCGCTGCGCTATAAGATTTTGTTTAAAAGTTCGGGTGAGGGGATCGTACAGGGGTATCTCTCCAGCGGCTTTAAAAAAATCGGAAGCATATATTTCAACGTGCAGATGAAGGAGTGAGCGCAGGGAGGGATGAAGCCCATAGTTATAAAGAATATAGAGGGATATGTAGCGGTAAATCACACTGATGACGTAGGTCGAGCGGTTGTTTTTGTACCAGCGGACTTTTCCAAGCGATTCTTCGATAAAGGTCGAAATTTCATCGTGCATTGCCTGCTCGAACGGGGAAAAAGTATAAGCGCAATTGTAAAATTGTGTGGAAAAAGATTCAATATCCATCGCGCTGAGCTCCCTCAGATATTGTTCCAAATCGGCATTTTTATCTTCGGTAAGTTTCTCATCGTCCATGAAATATCCGTTGATTTTTTCACTGATATTTTTAGCCATTTTTTTATGAGGGAGGAGAAGATAATCGATTTGAAGCAGTAGTGCGAGATAGCTAAATGAGGTCATTCCCGTATTGTCATTCGATAAAAGTCCGATGAGACTTTGTTCGGTTTCTTGTATCCATTGCCGCATAAAAGCGTAATTAATTTCGATTTTTTCTCGAGGAATACTAATAAGATGGTGCGTATCTAAAAGTGCAGATTCATCAAATTCACCGGCAATAAACTCCTTTTCAAAATCGGCATTGAGAGCGATTTCACGGAGCGGGTAAAAGACTTTTTGGGGAGTGATCGTCGCATTGTCGAGACAGATTGAGAGTCTGATAGTCCCCTTGTCTTCACTGAAACGGCAGTAAGTGAGCTGAAAATCACGCTCTAAAAAACGGCGTTTGATGGCGACATGGAGTTGTTCACTGAGGGCAATATCGGCATGGGCTTCAAGCGATTTTTCGCTTACACTCCCTTTGATAAGGGCATACCCTTGATAGAGGCTGAAACGGAGCGTTTCTTCGGAACGTTCAATACTCAAATGCGGTGTGGGAAATAGATTCTCTTTATGAATCAAAGAAGATAAAAAATACTCATAACCGCTTAAAATATCACCGTCGATAAAAGCTGCCGATGAACGTTCAAACAGCTCTTTTTCATCCGGGTTCGGAAGGGCGTGAATCCCTCGCCCGTAAAGCGGAGCGCAATGCATAGGGGCGGGATTAAACCAACTCTTTAACGTATTGAACCATCTCACCTCTGCTTTTCCTTTGCTCAAGATAAAGCTTAGTGTAATCAAAGCAACCTTAAAGCGACAATAAAGTATAATACCCGTAATTTTAAGGGCACATCAAAGATGCTTTATAGGGAGTTGTATGGGCTATAAACGTGTTTTGGTAAAATTCTCCGGTGAAGCTTTGGCCGGTGAAAACGGTCACGGCATTGATACGAAAATTCTAAAATTTATTGCCGGTGAGATCAAAACTCTCGTTGATGCAGGGATTGAAGTCGGAATCGTTATTGGCGGCGGCAACATTATTCGCGGTGTGACTGCGGCGGCAGATGGGATTATTCGTCGAACGTCGGGCGATTACATGGGGATGTTGGCCACGGTCATCAATGCAATTGCAATGCAAGAAGCATGTGAACATGAGGGGATGTTGGTACGCGTCCAAAGTGCGATCAAAATGGAACAAATTGCCGAAGCGTTTATCGTTCGCCGTGCAACCCGCCATTTGGAGCGCGGACGTGTAGTTATCTTTGCCGCAGGGACGGGGAATCCGTTTTTTACGACCGATACCGCTGCGACCCTTCGTGCAATTGAAATCGGAGCCGAAGTGATTATCAAAGCGACCAAAGTAGACGGCGTGTATGACAAGGATCCTAAAAAATTCGATGATGCTATTAAATTGCCTCGTCTAGGGTATGAGCAAGCGTTGCAAGATCATATCAAAGTGATGGATGATACCTCTATCGCATTGGCTAAAGAGAATAAATTACCGATTATCGTGTGCGATATGTTCACGCCGGGAAATCTTCTTGAAATTATTCAGGGTAACTTAGAGAGTTGCTCTATCGTAAAATAAATCTAAAAGGATCATAAACATGAGACTCGAACAACTTACCGCAAAAGCACTTGAAACTGCTAATATCGACCGTTACCAATTGGCTATCGCTGTGGCAAAACGCTCAGAAGAGCTTCTTAACGGGGCAACGACGAAACTGAATGTCGATGTAAAAAAAGCTAAAACAGCTGATATCGCTTTGATGGAGATTGCCGAGGGGCATATCACGATCAAAGGTTTCGTAGACAAAGACTAATTTTACTAAAAAGCGGCATCATTGAATACCATCGACATAGAAAACGTAATCGGAATCAATGATGTTGAGGGTGCTATTGCACACCTCTACAAACACATCCCCCCTTCCAATGCCATCCAAAATGCCCTTGCTTTTTCGCAACAAGCCCATCATAATCAGTTTCGTAAAAGCGGTGAAGCGTACATTGTCCATCCGGTTTTAGTTGCATCGATTGTCGCGAACATTACCGGTGATGAGGCGATGGTTATTGCCGCACTTTTACACGATGTCGTGGAAGATACCCATATCGGTATCGATGAGATCGCTCGTGATTACGGAGATGATGTTGCCCATTTGGTTGAGGGATTGACAAAAATCGACACGATTCGAGATGCCCAGCTCATCCCTTCCAATTCGGATGAGAAGCTGGTCGTTTCGGCGCTCTCTTTTCGCAAGATGCTGGTTGCCTCGATCGAAGATGTTCGCGTGCTGGTGGTTAAACTGTGTGATCGACTCCACAATATGTTGACGTTAGGGGCCTTGGCTCCCGCAAAACAGCACCGTATCGCAGAAGAGACTCTCGTCGTTTATGCCCCTATTGCAAGTCGTTTAGGGATCTCATACCTTAAAAACTTGTTGGAGGATTTGAGTTTTCAATATCTCTTTAGCGAAGAGAAGCAAGCTATAGATATGTATTTTGAGGAGAATTTCCGTTCTATCAATGCCCGTCTAAGTGATTTTTGTGAAAAACTGACCAAAATGATGCAGGAAAACGGATTTAATGAAGAAGATTTTGAGATTCTCAGCCGTGTCAAACATCACTACTCCATTTATCTTAAAATGCAGCGAAAAGGGATCAGTATCGATGAGATTCTTGATCTTTTGGCGGTACGGATCTTGGTGAAAAAACCGATCGACTGTTACCGTGTTTTAGGATTGGTTCATCTGAATTTTCAACCGCTCTCTTCACGGTTCAAAGACTATATCTCGATCCCGAAAGAGAACGGGTATCAGACGCTCCATACATCCGTTTTTGATTCAACGGCGATTTTTGAAGTACAAATTCGTACTTATGAGATGCACAAAACGGCAGAACTCGGGGTTGCGGCACATTGGAAATACAAAAGTGGCGGGAATAACCCGATTAGCCTTGATTGGCTCCATAACCTCCAATATCAAAATGAATCGGTCGAAGCATTTTATGAATTGATTAAAAATGACCTTTTTAGTGAAGACATCAGTGTCTTTTCACCGAAAGGAAAACCGTTCACTCTCCCTCGCGGTGCGGTGGCTCTTGATTTTGCGTATGCAGTACATACCGAGATCGGAGACAGTGCCGAGGGGTGTTTGATCAACAAAGAGAAAGCGTCGCTTTTGAGTGAACTGCACAACGGTGATATCGTTAAAATCACGACGGCCTCTAAAAAAATAAACCGTTGCAGTTGGATTGATACGGTTAAAACATCCCGTGCCAAAGCCAGCATGCGGGCCAACTGCAATCAGCGGATACGTGCTATCGATACCGAAACCGGTATTAATATTTTAAGCTCTATCTTTAGTCTCGATCCGGTTCGGATTGATGAACTTTTCACTCAAACCCATCTTGAAGAGCAGCGTCATCGAATCCCGAGTGAATTGGACCTGCTCAAAGAGACCGTCAACCGATTTACGCAGGAGATGGGTGAAAACAACCGTTTTAGCGCCTTTTTATCGCGTAATCGTTTTCGCTTGAAACCGTATGTTTTTGCATCGCTAGAGATTTATGCCAACAGCAGTGTCGGCGACGCGGTATTCGATTATTGCTGTCATCCTAAAACAGGGGATGAAATTGTTGCATTTCTACAAGAGGGGAAAGCCCACATTCACCACAAAATGTGTAAAAATGCAGCCGGAATGATCGATCGTCGAGAACCGATGGTATTTGTTCGTTGGAGAGCACAGCATTATTTCCGCTACCACCTGATAATCAGTATGCAAAGCGCACAGGGATCACTTGCAGATTTGCTTACCTATATGGCGAAAATGGGGGCGGATATCAACTCCATCGAGCTTGGGAAAGAGAAATCCGAACATACGCAATACTGTGAGATGGAGTTCCAAACTCTTGAGGCCGATATCAATCGTCTTCGCTCCAAACTGGAGAAAAAAGGGAAAATCATACAATTTTTTCGGACGGATGATGCGTACCGAAGCCAAGGATAAATCATGATTCAATCAGCATTACGAGAAATTAGACGGGGAACTGCCGAAATTATCGACGAAGCGCGTCTTGAGACACTTTTAAAAAACTATTTTGAAAAAGGGGAGAGTTATACGGTTAAAGCAGGGTTCGACCCGACCGCACCGGATCTTCATTTAGGGCATACCGTCTTACTCCAGAAACTTGCCGTATTTCAAAAATTCGGAGCGCATATTCAGTTTCTGATAGGTGATTTTACGGCGCAAATCGGTGATCCGACCGGTAAAAGCGAAACGCGTAAAAAACTTCTCCCTTCACAGGTTTTGGAAAATGCGCAGAGTTATAAGGATCAGGTATTTAAAATTCTTGATCCCGAAAAAACAACCGTAGTTTTCAATGCCGATTGGATTAACCCTCTGGGCGCGGCAGGGATGCTGGAATTGACGACCACGTATAATGTAGCCCGTATGTTGGAACGGGATGATTTCGATAAACGGCATAAAGCGGGGATATCCATCTCCATCAGTGAATTTTTGTATCCTCTGCTTCAAGGTTATGACAGCGTTCATTTGAAAAGTGATATTGAGATCGGGGGGACCGATCAAAAATTCAATCTTCTGATGGGGCGCCACTTACAGCGGGTATATGAGATCGGTAAAGAGCAATCTGTCCTTATGATGCCGATTCTCGAAGGGCTAGACGGCGTTCAAAAAATGTCAAAATCGCTCAACAATTATATTGCGGTAGCCGATGAGCCAAACGATATGTTCGGAAAAATACTTAGCATCAGCGATACGTTGATGTGGCGTTACTATGAGCTTTTAAGCGCACAAAGTATTGATGAGATTGAAGCGATTAAAGTGGGCGTTGAGAACGGCACGTTGCACCCTAAAAAAGTGAAAGAGGCACTGGCGTTGGAGATTACGGAACGATTCCATTCCGCACAGGCGGCACAACTTGCCCAAGAAGAGTTTGAGCGTGTCCATGCACAAAGCGAAATTCCGAGTGAAATGGAAGAGTTCTCCCTTCAAGGGCCGATTTGGATTGCCAAAGCACTCGTCGATTGTCTCCTCAGTCCATCTACTTCTCAAGCACGTAGGGAGATTAAGCAAGGCTCTGTTAAAATCGATCAAAATAAACTAAGCGATGAGCAATATCAACTTGAACTGGGTGAATACATCCTTCAAGTCGGAAAACGAAAATTTGCGCGATTAAAGGTAATCCCATGAGCTTCAAACCACTTCAAATTGGCAAATATACGATAAAAATCCCTGTTGTTCAGGGGGGTATGGGTGTCGGAATCAGTTGGGATAAATTAGCAGGGACGGTGTCGCTAGAGGGTGGTCTTGGGGTCATCAGTGCGGTAGGAACGGGATATTATGAAAATAAAATGCATGCGGATAAATTGGTAGCTAACCGACCGCTTGATACTGAAAACTTTTATTCTAAAAAAGGGTTAACCGCTATCGTTGAAAATGCCCGAAAAATTTGCGCAGACGCACCCTTGGCGTGTAATATTTTGTATGCGATCAACGATTATGGCCGTGTCGTAACCGACGCGTGTGAAGCGGGGATTGATATCATTATTACGGGTGCGGGATTACCGACGAATATGCCTGAATTTACGGCGGATTATCCCGATGTTGCCTTGGTACCGATTGTCTCTTCTCCTAAGGCGCTTTCGATTATTTGCAAACGTTGGCAGAAACGGTATAACCGTCTCCCCGATGCCGTAATACTTGAGGGACCTAAAAGCGGCGGTCACCAAGGCTTTACGTACGAGCAGTGTGAAATGGAAGAGTACCAACTCGAAAACCTTGTTCGTCCCGTAGTGGAAGAAGCCGCTTTATGGGGGAATATTCCAGTTATCGCCGCAGGGGGAATTTGGGATAAAAACGATATCGAAGCGATGATGGAACTCGGTGCTACCGGAGTCCAAATGGGTACCCGTTTTATCGGTACACACGAATGCGATGCGCATGATAACTTTAAAAAAGTTCTTTTAGAGGCCAAAGAAGAGGACATTACGTTGATGAAATCTCCCGTCGGATATCCCGCGCGCGGTGTTCGTACCAACTTACGCGATCTGATTGATACCCGCACCGGCCCCTCGATCAAATGTATCTCGAACTGTGTTGCTCCGTGTAATCGAGGTGTAGAGGCCAAAGAGGTCGGATTTTGTATTGCTGATCGGCTCAGCGATGCGTACGTCGGAAATGTGGAATTGGGTCTTTTCTTTTCGGGAAGCAACGGCTACCGGATCGATAAAATTATCTCCGTCAAAGAGTTGATGGAAAAATTAACGCACGGGGAGTGAGTTTCAGCGTGCTGATCCGTATCTTTCTAATAGCTCTCTTAGGGCTGTTTTTATATGCTGAAGCAAACGATAATGTCCGTTTGGAATCGGCTAAGCGATCATTGCAAAGCAGCGATGAAATCGAACAGTTCCGTGGGTACAATGAGTTTAAAACGATTTATCTTCGCGCCGTCCTCGACAAAAACAGTGCTCTTGCGAGTGAGGCATTGGAGGGGATTGTTTCGGGAGGGGAGAAACTCGGAATCGATATCAGCAAATATCAAGCCGATTTGGCAAAACTCAAAATTTCTCCTAAAAAAAGTGAGCCTTCTCTTAAGCCCGTTACTTTAGCGGAAAAGACACTCTCTTCGTCTGTCCCCTCGGTCATTTATGATAAAACCTTTAAACCTGCCCTTGTTGCGGGTAAATTTTCCACCCCAGAACCTGAAAAAATGATGAAAGTCGAACCGATTGCCAGAGGCAATGAGATAACGATGACAATGCGCCATCGCCTCCTTGATACACAATGGAAAGACAAAGGGTTGGAGCTCCTATTTGATACGGAACTAAAGCCTTCTGAAATACGACTCTCTAAAATTATTGAGGCGGATAAAAAACGGTTTCGTTACATAGTCGATATTGATTCTTCCACCCTTTCAAAAACTCAGACATTAGAGCATCAAAATATCAACCGTATTAAAATGGCACAGTATGATGCTAAAACACTCCGCCTCGTGATCGAGCATAATCACGCTATCTCGATTAAAACAACCCCTAAAGGGACAACCCTTTACATTGACCTCTCTCTCGAGCCGCCTAAAACAACCCCTCCTCTTGCGACACCGACTAAAATAGAAGTCGTGCAAGAACCTCCTCTTGTTGCGGCACTGCCTCCTCTTATCACCGTGACTCCGCGGGATCGAAGCAAAAAAATTATTGTGATTGATCCGGGACATGGGGGAAAAGACAGCGGAGCCGTCGGTAACGGTTTTATGGAAAAAGAGATTGTATTACAAATCTCAAACCAATTGAGTGAGAAGCTTCGCGCACAGGGGTATACCGTCTATATGACCCGTAGTAACGATGTCTTTATCGAGCTCAAAGACCGTACGAAATTTGCCAATGATAAAGAGGCAGATCTCTTTATATCGGTACACGCAAACTCCATCCCAAAAACCTCTGATCCGCTCGCCGCGCAGGGATTAGAAACCTACTTTCTCTCTCCGACCCGCAGTGAGCGTTCTATGCGGGTTGCCGCATTGGAGAACTCCGAAGATATGGAAGAGATGGGGCAGTACGGAAAACTCAGTTTTTTGAGCTTTCTCAATAAAGAGAAAATTATTGCTTCCAATAAACTTGCTATCGATCTTCAAAAGGGGATGTTGGGCAATCTGCGCAAACAATTTCCATATGTTCACGACAACGGTGTACGAGAAGCTCCGTTTTGGGTTCTCGTCGGGGCGCAAATGCCTGCGGTACTTTTAGAAGTAGGGTATATCAGCCATCCGGATGAGTCGGCACGTATCGCGGATGAGAAATATCAACGGTGGATCGTAGAGGGATTATTGGAGGGGATTGGCAGATATTTTGCCAATAACTCATAAAATTTTATACGCTAAACCGAACTAAGTCCGGTTTGCTACGCTAACGCTGAGTTCTCTTCGGCAGAGAGCCCACGCGCAGTTACCGCGCTGTTTTACTTACTCTTCTCGTAAAAGTAGTTGGTCGCTTCGACGAACCCTTCGACACTTCCGCAGTCAAATCGTTTCCCCTTAAACTTATACGCCAGCACAGTTTTGTTTTGTGCTTGGGTCATGAGTGCGTCGGTAATTTGTATCTCTCCCCCTTTGCCCGCGGGGGTATTTTCGAGTATTTGAAAAATATCAGGGGTGAGGATATAGCGCCCGATGATCGCAAGATTGCTCGGTGCATATTCGGGATCGGGTTTCTCAACCATGTTCGTGATTTTGTAAACCCCCTCTTCAATCTCTTTGCCCTCGATAATACCGTATCGATTCGTATGGCTTGGATCAATCTCTTCGATGGCGACGATAGAGCACTTATAGCGCTCATAGAGCGCCGTCATTTGACTCAGGATACCTTTTCCCTCTCCGTCGCATAAATCATCGGCTAAAATAACTGCAAACGGCTCGTTACCGATGAGTGTTTCTCCCGTGAGGATAGCATGACCCAGCCCTTTCATCTCATTTTGGCGTGTGTAGGAGAAAGTACAATGATCGATAAGGGCGCGGATCTCGGTAAGGTAGTGTTCTTTATCAGACCCTTTGATTTGGTGCTCAAGCTCATAGCTCACATCAAAATGATCTTCCAATGCCCGTTTTCCGCGTCCGGTTACAATTGCCATCGTGTGCATTCCTGCTTCAACGGCCTCTTCGACACCGTATTGGATGAGAGGTTTGGTAAGGACGGGGAGCATCTCTTTCGGCATTGCTTTGGTTGCGGGGAGAAAACGTGTTCCGTAACCGGCGGCAGGGAAAAGACATTTTTTGATCATTGAGACTCCTTAATTATGAACGTTATTTTATCACAATTGTCTCTTCGGATTTTGTTTACTATTGAGCAACATTTATTGGGGTACAATGAGCCATGTCGTATAAAGGAAAATTATGAAAAAAACTATACGTTTAGCCTGTATCCTCGGAATTATGGGGACAACACTCGGTGCTTCAAATTTTGATTTAGGTGTTTCAGGCTCAGGGAGCGGGATTGACGGATTTACACTCTCTATCGGAGATTACTACCGTGTACCGCAACAAGAAGTGATTGTTATCGAGCGTTCGGTTCCCCGTGATGAGATGAGCGTCGTCTATTTTCTAGCGCAAAAATCGCATCGTGATGCACGTTATATTAGCGATTTACGTATGCGCGGTATTAGCTGGTGGAATATCAGTGTACGTCTGGGACTTGATCCGCGTACTCTTTACGTCGTAGACAGCCGTAGACACCATCAGCCCCCTTATGGAAAAGCGTACGGATATAAAAATAAAAACCATAAATTACGGGATGCTGAGATTGTTGAACTGGTCAACGTTCGATTCCTTTCAGATTACCATGGTATCGCCCCTGATGAAGTGATCGATCGACGACGCGGCGGTGAGAGATATAATCGAATCAATGAACACTATCGAGGAAAACACTCGTCTAATCATCGTGAAGAACGACGTGATGATCGCGGAGACAGAGGTGATAGAGATGATCGCGGGCATGGAAACAAAGGTCATAACGGACGTGACAACTAAAAGTTAGTAACGATTCGTTAGTAAACAAACTGAGGCGGGGTTTTCCCGCACACCGTAATCTGCATTTAATTTTTTACAAAATCTTCCATAACTTTTATATAAAACACACGTTATTTAATACAGAAAAAGTCATTATAGTGTCATTGGTATTTTTTAGGTCTTGGAAAGTACGGTAGATAGGGAATTGAAGTGGCGGACGAGGAGAGATTCGAACTCTCGGTACCGTTGCCAGTACGTCTCCTTAGCAGGGAGGTGGATTCAGCCGCTTTCCTACTCGTCCAGTGTTATTAAAGAGGGCGTAATTATAAGCATACGTACATAACAAGCACCTTAAATAGGTGCTTTGATGCGTTAAATTGCGGGAGAGTTTTTGGGAGTAGCGATAATTTGATCCAAAAGGGCTTGTAATTGCGTAGCCAGAACCTCATTAGAAGCTTTTGCTTCGGCAATTTTTTCTTTAAGTTTTACAACCAGCTCGATTTTATCCATAAATTTCATGCAGTCTCCTTGCAGGTATTTACAAGAAATAAAGCAAGGAATATTCCAATTTATAAAATAGCGAGGATTTTTTCGACGACTTCGGCAGGATTGGATGCTTTGTAAATCGGTCGCCCGACAACGATAAAGTCAACTTTTTCATCCCGTGCGATTTCGACGGTAGCGACCCGTTCTTGATCTCCCGCATCTTCACCGAACGGTCGGATTCCTGGGGTGAGGGTGATAAAGGTATCCGACGTGAGTGATTTGATCGAAGCGCTCTCGTAGGCACTGCACACGACTCCGTCCAGCCCCGCTTCATGTGCATCCTGTGCAAAACGATCCGCTTTGGGTGCGATTTTCTCTCCGTACACGTGTTTAAACTCTCCCTCTTCAAACGAGGTGAGGGCGGTGACTGCGAGGACGAGAGGGCGGTTTTCATAAGGGGAGAGCCGTTTCATCACTTCGTGCATCGCTTTGCGTCCTGCGGAGGCATGGACGTTGAACATATCGACCCCGAGGGACATGATCGATTCTGCGGCATCCGCCATCGTGTTGGGGATGTCGTAGAGCTTGAGGTCTAGAAAAATTTTGAATTCGGGATTGATCGCTTTGATGGCATCGATAAACGGCTTACCGTCACGGATATACGAGCGTAGACCCACTTTCAGCCATAGGGGGTACTCTTTGAGTTTTTCGACGAGGGCTAAGTTCTCTTCCTGATTCGGGAGGTCAAGTGCGACGCACAATTGCATGATAAGCCTTTGGATAATATTGGTAAAAGTATAACCAAGAGAAGTTTTGAAAGGGTTGAGATGGGGTACTGTATTAAATCTTAAAAAAAACGTCCATTTGCATTGTATTAATAATTCATTGATGAAAACAGCCTACAATATTCGAATACTAAAATAAAAAGGGTATCTCATGAAGCGAAATTTGATAGCGATGGCATTAGCCGGATTAGTAATGAGCGTAAGTGTTGCCTCTGCCGCACTCTATAAAGTCGATCCTTCACATTCGAATGTGGGTTTTAAAGTAAAACACATGATGATTAGTACCGTAACCGGAAAATTCGGTAATTTTTCGGGGATGTATGATTTGGAGAAAGGGCAGTTTAAATCCCTAAGCGGAGCTATCAAAGCCGAGTCGATTGATACCGGTATCGCAAAACGTGATGATCATTTACGCAGTGCCGATTTTTTCGATACCGCTAAATTCGGCGATATTAACTTTGTCATGACGAGCGCTACCAAAACCAAAATGACCGGAAATTTAACGATTCGCGGAATTACCAAAAAAGTGGTTCTTGATATCGATATGGGGGGAACGGTAACCGATCCTTGGGGAAATCAGCGTTCAGGTTTTGTATTGAGCGGAAAAGTTAACCGAAAAGATTTCGGACTAAACTGGAATAAAGCGATTGAAGCGGGCGGTGTGGTCGTCGGAGACGAAGTGAAACTGGTTGTTGAAGTCGAGGGGATTGAGGAGTAATTAAAAAGTTTTGATAAACCCGTCCCGTTTGGGGCGGAATCCCTCTAAATCATTCAGCTTTAACCCCTGTTGTTTTCCCCACACTAAAATCGATTGGCATTTATACATTTTGGCGTAATCGACCAAATAATCGATCATTTCGCGGCTTAGATGCTCATATCCGCCATAGGTCACAAAATCATCCACGATCAAATGACGTCCCAGCTCTAAATTCTCCCGTATGCTCACCCCCGCATAAATTTGTAACTCACCCCGTTGATACGCACCGATAGGTCGGTAATCTTTGGGATATTGTGAGGTGATGAATGCGTCAAATTGATCGGAGGTGAGTTCGGTACGCAGGGTTGTGAGGAGGGCAAATCCCTCTACCAACTCGGATGCTGAGAGTTCCCGAAACTGCAATTAGTTTCCTAACGCGCTGAGTTGAGCGCCAATTTTGGTAATTTTATCTTCGGCATCACTAAGTCCGTTACGATTTTCAGTAATAACGGCTTCGGGAGCGTTGGCAACGAAACGCTCATTGGAGAGCATCCCGCGTAGCTTATCTGCCTCTTTTTGGAGTTTTTCGCGCTGTTTGGTGAGTCGATCAATAATAGGGGTTAAATCAATGGCTTCAGTTGGTAAGTATACCTCAACCGATTCTCCGATATCGCTGATGGCGTTATCGATTTTCGAGTCGGTAAAATGGAGCGTTTCGACTTTTGCCAAGCGCACAATAAACGGTGCCATCATAGTTTGATCGCCGCCGCATTTGAGATAAGCGAGGTCGATTTTTTGGTTTCCTAAATCAACGAGCGTTTTGGCACGGCGCAGGGTAACAATCGCATCCATAATGATCGCAAATTCCGCTTCGATGGCCTCATCTACCGTGATATTATCCGGATAGGTCATAATCATAATCGAGTTCCCCTCTTCGAGGGTTGTCCCTGAAAGCTCATGGTAGAGAAATTCGGTGATAAACGGCATAAACGGATGGAGGAGTTTCATCGACTCTTTAAAGATACTTCCCAGCTCATTGACGCTCTCTTTGGATGCTTTGCCCAGTTCGATACCCCAGTCGCAGAACTCGTTCCATAAGAAGCGATAGAGTACCGTTGCCGCATCGTTAAAGCGGTATTCGTCCAAGAATGCTCTCGTCTCTGCCGTTGCACGATGGAAACGCGAGAGCATATAGCGACCTAATGGCGTAGTGATCTCTTGATCCGCTAAATCTTTAAAGGTCGGAACATTCATTTGCAAGAATTTTGAGGCATTGAAGAGTTTGTTGGTAAAGTTACGGCTTTGTTCCAGACGGTCGTTGCTAAGGCGGATGTCACGCCCCTGAACGGCAAGGACGGCTAACGTAAAGCGCAGCGCATCGGCACTGTATTTTTCGACCATATCGAGCGGATCGATAACGTTCCCTTTTGATTTGGACATTTTTTGCCCGTGTTCATCCCGTACCAAAGCGTGGAGATAGATGTGTTTAAACGGCAGTTCACCCGTAAAGCTTTCCCCCATCATCATCATCCGTGCCACCCAAAAGAAGAGGATATCAAATCCGGTAATCATCAGGGTATTTGGATAAAAGCGAGCCATATCCTCACTTTGGAAGAGTTGATCTTGCGCACTGTCACCGTTTCCCCATCCCAGAGTCGAGAACGGCCAAAGGGCGGAGCTGAACCATGTGTCGAGAACATCCGGATCTTGGGTGAAGTTTTGACTCGCACAATGGGGACAACTCTCAGGGTTTTCCTCTAAGCTTGCCCACTCATGGCCGCAATCGTCGCAGTAAAATACAGGGATACGGTGTCCCCACCAAAGCTGACGTGAGATACACCAATCGCGTAGGTCGCCCATCCATGCATTGTAGCTGTTGATCCAGTGCGGAGGGAAAAACTGTGCCAACCCTTCATTGGTTTTATCGATCGAACCGCGCGCGACCTCTTTGCGGACAAACCACTGTTTGGAGATGTAGGGCTCTACGATATTTTTACAGCGGTAGCAATGCCCCACTTGGTGGGTGTGTTCTTCGATTTTCTCGATAAATCCCGATTCTTCGAGGCGTTTAACGATGATCGCGCGCGCTTCGAGACGCTCTAATCCTTCAAACTCTCCCGCATGGTGATTGAGTATCCCTTTTTCATCGAAAACGGTGATGAATTCGAGATCATGACGTTTGCCCACTTCGTAGTCGTTCGTATCGTGGGCGGGGGTGACTTTGACGACACCGGTTCCGAAATCACGATCAACATGGCCATCGGCGATGATTTTGATCTCGCGGTTGATGAGCGGCAGAGTGACGCTTTGTCCGATGAGGTGGAGGTAACGCTCATCATCAGGGTGTACCATGATGGCGGTATCGCCGAAATAGGTCTCAGGTCGGGTAGTAGCGACCACGATATGCCCGCTGCCGTCGCTGAAGGGGTAGCGCATATGGTAGAAGTTCCCTTGGTGCTCTTCGTGTTCCACTTCGATATCGCTGAGTGCGCCGTCATGGGTACACCAGTTGACCATATAGTTACCGCGTATGATGAGGTTTTGGTTGTAGAGGTGGACAAATGCCTCTTTAACGGAGGATTTTAGCCCCTCATCCATCGTAAAACGTTCACGGCTCCACGCAGGCGATACCCCCATTTTACGCATTTGGCTCACAATGGTTCCGCCGCTGTGCGCTTTCCATTTCCATACCCGTTTCAAAAACGCTTCGCGTCCGAGCTCTTCTTTGGTTAACCCCTCGGCAAGGAGCTGTTTTTCGACGACGTTTTGGGTCGCGATCCCCGCATGGTCGGTTCCCGGCTGCCACAGAGCGGCATAGCCGTCCATCCGTTTGTAGCGGGTGATGATATCAATAAGGGTATGATTTAGCGCATGACCGATATGCAGTGATCCCGTGACGTTCGGAGGGGGAAGCATGATGGCGAAATGTTTGTTCGGTTTTTGTATAGATAGGTTCCCCTCAACCTCAAAATAGCCTCGGTTCTCCCATATAGGATAGTAAGTCTCTTCAATATTTTTGGGATCGTAGTGGGTAGCTGACATAACAAGGCCTTGGTAACAAAAAATATCGCGAATTATACCAAATTTCAGAGGAACGCTAATTGCTTTATATAAAGTATTAATTATCAAAGGTGAACCATGCAATATACTGTGAAGTCAACGATTTTAGGATTTGATCAGATTACCAAGGTAGAGTTGAGCCAAATTGATGAGATGTTTGCTACTCTTAAAAGTTGTGACGGTAGTAATATCAGTTTCACGGTCGTGAATCCCTATCTGTTGCGTGAGTACTCTTTTGATTTACCGACATCGGTGAGAGTTTTGCTGGATATTAGTGAAGATTCAAAGGTAGTGGTATATAATATCGCCGTTATTCAAGACCCGCTCGATGAATCGTGCATCAACTTCCTAGCCCCGCTTATTTTTAATCAAGACAACGCGACTATGGCACAAGCGGTATTAGATGTGAAAAATCACCCCGGTCTCGGTTTAGCCGAACCGATTAAAAAATTTAAAGTATAATTTAGCTCCTTCTTTCAGGGGCTTTAAGGAGCCTCTTGCCACTCTCCCGCCTCAACGATCAGCAATATACGGCAGCAACGGCTTCGTATGGGCATAATCTTATTATTGCTTCGGCAGGCACCGGTAAAACTTCCACGATAGTAGGGCGTATCGCCTATCTTATCTCCCAAAACGTCAAACCCGAAGAGATTTTACTCCTGACCTTTACCAACAAAGCGGCGCAGGAGATGGTGGAGCGGGTAGCGGCATTTTTTGGTCGGGAGATCGCTTCCAAAATCGATGCGGGAACCTTTCATGCGGTGAGTTACCGATGGCTCAAACGCAAAGAGGGGAAAGTCGTCCTCAAACAGCCGCGAGAACTCAAAACCCTTTTTCGAAGCGTGTACGAAAAGCGAACGTTTAGCCATATCGATTGCGCGACATCGGCATACGGTGCCAACTATCTTTATGATGTTTACTCGTTTTATCAAAATACCGAGTTGAGTACAAATTTCGAAGAGTGGATTTTGACCCGTCAGGATGAACACGCGGTGTATGCGGCCATCTATGCCGATATTATCGATGAGTTTGAAGCGTTAAAAAAAGAGTACGGGTTTGTCAATTTTAACGATCTGCTGTTGCATATGCGCGATTTGGCATTGAAGAGCGATTTGGGGTACAAAGAGGTCTTGATCGATGAGTATCAAGATACGAATGCCCTTCAAGGGACGCTGATCAACGCTATGCGTCCCCCTTCGCTTTTTTGTGTCGGAGATTACGATCAGAGTATTTATGCTTTTAACGGTGCGGATATCTCTATCATCGGCTCTTTTACCACCAATTTCCCTGACGCGCAGGTTTATACCCTCAACAAAAATTACCGCTCCACGATTCCGATCCTCTCGCTTGCCAATACGGTTATCGCCTATAATGAGCGGATTTACCCCAAAGCGCTTGAAGTGACGCGCAATCATGAGGCGCAAAGTCCCGCGCTGCTCATCTACGACGAACTGTTTGATCAGTACCACGGAATTGCCCAAAAAATCGGGGATTCCTCTACCAATCGAGAAGAGATAGCGGTGATTTTCAGAAATAACGCCTCGGCAGACGGTATCGAAGCGACGTTGCGTGAGATGGGAATCGCGTGCCGTCGGCGCGGCGGAACCAGCTTTTTTGATTCCAAAGAGATCAAGGCCCTTTTGGATATGTACACGTTACTGGTCAACGAGTCCGATATGATGGCGTTTATCCATCTCTTTGATTACGCCAAAGGGGTGGGAAGTGCTATCGCCAAAGAGCTTTTCGTCGCATTGCAAAAGTTAGGCCGCGGGTCGTTTTTACGCGGATTGTATTCACCTGATGCCGAAATATCCAATCCGTTTGAAAAGCGGCGTCTCAACCATCAGTTGGGACTTTTTGATGATCATGCCGAACTCGGCAGTGCGGGGCGGTTTGCAAAACTCGGGTTTGATCCTAATTTTATGGGTAACCCGATTTTAAAACATGCGAAGCTTTCCAAAGATTCCGCCACTTTTTTACATGACCTTTTTACCCTTTTTCGACAATTGCGGGATATCAAAGAGCCTAAAGCGGCAGTCCAAAAAATTGCCCTCTCCGCTTTGTACAAACACGTCATTGAAATGCTCTCGACACGAAGAGCAATGACTGAAAACGGATCCATTGATGAGCGGGTCAAAGCGGAGTCTGAAGAGCGAATTCGGCGTAAATGTACCCTTTTATTCGAACTTTCCCGTCCGTATAAAGAGCATGAACGTTTTTTGAATGCGATGGTCTTGGGGTCTCAGGATTTGACGCAAGGGGAGGGGGTGCATCTGCTGAGTATCCATGCGTCCAAAGGGTTGGAGTATCAAGAGGTGTATGTTATCGATTTGATGGACGGACGGTTTCCCAATCGAAAACTGATGTGCCGAAGCGGAAGTATAGAAGAGGAGCGGCGGCTTTTTTATGTCTCCGTGACACGGGCAAAAGATCGTCTCTTTTTGAGCTACGCCAAATATGACAAAATCAAAAAAACCAATTTCGTCCCCTCACAGTTTTTATTTGAGGCGGGATTGATCCCCAAAGATGAAATGTATGCGGCTTTGGTCGCGAAGGGTACGAACGAAGAGGCCTAGCTCTTTTTTATCGGCGACCTTGTACCGCGTTCCCCATCTCCCACATCGGCAAGAAAATACCCAGCGCCAAGAGTACAACCATACACGCAATCAACAAAAGCATAATAGGCTCTACCGCTTCGGAGAGACCGTCAATGATAGCATCAAATTTCATTTTGTAATACTCCATCACCTTTTGCATCATGGCATCGAGTTGGCCGCTTGATTCTCCGGCAGAGATCATCTGAATAATCATATTTTCAAAAAGTTTTGTTTCTGCCAAACCGTTATGGAGGGTTCCCCCTTTTTCAACCGTCTGACGCACCGTTAATAACTTTTCTTGCAGGGGTAGGGTATCGATCATGGCGATGGAGGTTTCCAACGCTTCGGCTATCGGAATACCCGCACGAACCAATTCGGAGAAGACCAACGTAAAACGGTTTAGGGTAGCGTACATAATGATATTTTTAATCAGATAGGTTTTGAGTAAGAATTGGTGCCATTTGTACCTAAATTCCCGATTATTACGCAACATATATCGGAAGGCAACGATAAAAAGAAAAAGAGCGGCAAGAACATACACTCCGTAGGTATTAAACAGATGCTCTAAAAACAACAAAATTTTAGTAGGAACCGGAAGATCGGCACCCAGTTGCTCAAATATGGCTTTGAATTGGGGGACAACGTAAGAGATAAGAACGGTAAAGGCGATGGCCATAGCGATCATGACGTTGCGGGGATAGGCCATTGCTTTTTTGAATTTGATAATGTTGCGACGAATCTCTTCAAGCATATCGGCAAGCTTGTGCAGCGCTTCCGCCATGTTCCCCGTTTTCTCCCCCAGCTCGATCATTGCAAGAGAGAGATTACCGAGTTCGTAACTAAAATTATGGGCGGAGTGAGAGAGACTGTGTCCGGCATTGATGTCTTCCGCTATTGTCCCTAAAACAATTTGCAACGTTTTATCGGTTGTCGCATCGGCTATCTCATTCAAAGAGTCGTGGATTGAGATACCGGCATTCGTCATAACGGCAAGCTGTCGAATCGCGCCAATCAAAGCATCTTGTTTGAGTTTTCGTTTTCGGAGATTGGAGAAAAGGGTCTCTTTGAAACGGCGTAGCTGATCTTCGAGCGGCGGGGTAGCTTCGGTTACTTTTAGAATCATCCCCGAAAATTTTATTTTGGCTAGGTAGTGCGCCTCTTTTTTATTCTCTGCATAAAAACCTTGATTGGTTTTTTTCCCTTTAGCGAGGATGGTTGCTACAAAATATTTCATCCTTTTGCGACTCTTAGAATCTCATCCAAGGTTGTAATCCCGTGCACCGCTTTCGACATGCCGTTTTCAAACATCCCGACAAACCCCTCTTCTTTTGCCTGCTTAACAAGATCGTCTTTGGAGGCACCTCTGGCAATCATACTGGAAATCTCTTCACTCATGGGGAGAACTTCACAAATCATTTCTCGCCCCATGTATCCTGAGCCGTTGCACTCTTTACAACCTGCACCTTCATAAAAAACGGTACTTTGAGGAATGAGGGTATGGTATTCTTGGAGAATATTTTGGGGAATATCGGCCTCTTTTTTACAATGAATACAGATTCGACGGATGAGTCGTTGGGCTTGTACCGCAACAAGTGCGCCGCTTATGAGGTACGGTTCAATTCCCATATCCACCATACGGGGAATGGCACTGATGGCATCATTGGTATGGAGGGTAGAGATAACAAGATGTCCCGTGAGTGCGGCTTTAATAGCAATTTCTAGTGTTTCATGGTCACGGATCTCTCCGATCATGATTTTGTCGGGATCTTGACGGAGGATGGAGCGGAGGGCATCGGCGAAAGAGAGTCCCACTTTTGGGTTAACCTGAACCTGCTGGATAAGGTTCATACGGTATTCGACGGGATCTTCAACCGTAATGATCTTGTCCTCAATATTACGAAGCTCATTTAGCGCACCGTAAAGGGTGGTCGTTTTACCGCTTCCCGTAGGGCCCGTGACCAAAATAATGCCGAAAGGAGATTGAAGCCCTTTGAGGAGTTTTTGATAGCTTTGGGTATCCATTCCGGAGTCTTCGAGTTTGACGAGCGCTTTGGTCTTATCCAAAATACGCATAACGATCGATTCTCCGTAGATAATGGGGAGAGTCGAGAGACGAAAATCAAATTCCGCGTCCATAACCATTGCGGAGAAACGACCGTCTTGAGGTTTGCGGCGTTCAGCGATATCAAGATTGGCCAAGAGTTTAATACGTGAAGCCAACGGCGGATAAATATCTCGGTCAAATATAAAAATTTCAGTCAATTTCCCGTCAATACGTCCGCGAACGACGCAGTTGCGTTCGGTAGGTTCAATATGTATATCGCTTGCACGCCCTTTGATGCACGCTTTTAAAATGACATCAATCAGCTGTAAGATCGAAGAAGCTTCTTGTTGCTCTTCAATGGTTCCGATATTGCGCAATTCATTACGAATATTGGTGACAAGCTCTTTGACACTGTCTTTGAGCTCCATTTTAAACAAATAAGCTTGAATCTGTTTTTCGGTGGCAACGGCAATTTTAAGTGATTTTCGAGGGAAGAGGCGTTGAATAGACTCTTGCGCTTCAATGTTGAGAGGATCGGCGAATACGACCATGACATACATATCGTCTTGCGAGATAGGGAGTGCATTGTACCGTTTAAGCTGAGGTGTCGGTATCTTTTCAACGAGTCGATAATCCATGTCGATGGAGTCGAGATCGATAAAAGGGACTTCAATCACTTCGGCTAAATGGGTCAGAATCGAGATTTCGTCTAAAAAATGGTAATTTTTGATAATGGAGAGTTCATATCGCCCGAGTCGGATTTGTTCAACAATAAAACGTTTGATAAAGTTGGTGGAGATTGCCCCCACTTTAGTGAGCGTTTCTAAAACGGTATCATCTTGAACCCCATGAGAGGTTAGACGATCAATTTGTTGTTGCGAGATATGGTGCTTTTCTAACAAATCATGCGTAATGCGATCCATATACTCTATCCTTTATTAATATACATGATGAAGGGTCAATATTTTATCATAGTATTCATCTATCGCGATGCTTTTACGTCCATTGCTCTGCGTGGGGTAGAGCTTATAGCTGAGGCGGCTATCTGAGGGGTCTTTATACTCTTTGATAAGTCGGTTCGGCTGAGGTGCTTTGAGATACAAATCAAATACTCTAGAGAGGAGATGGGAACTGGTTGGAAATGTGAGATTTTTAATCGGTTTATTATCATACAGCGCTTGCATCAAAAGTTTTTTTTGCATTAGGATAACTGAAAAATATGCGGAATTGGCTCGAGCCTCTTCGCTTTGGTTTAGTGTCATCATGGGCGCTGCCAAGCGGTCTATCAAATCTGATTTAAGGCATGAAAAAGCATACAAAGAGACATACGCTTCGTCATTTTGATGATAGGGAAACCCTTTAAGACCGAGATTACAGGCTTGAAGATAGCTTCCTTGTTGATAAAGAGTATAGAGGCGGTCCCTGGCATCGGCAAATGAAGAGAGGGTGAACAACATAAAGAGGAGTAAAAATCTCATTTGAATGTACCCCGTTCAATCGTATCGAGCAGTGCACGTGCCGCTTCGGAGTTTGAATCGGTGATGTAGAACTGTAATGTTTTTTTTGCCTGTTCCTCTCTTCCGAGTTTGACGAGTGATTTGGCAAAGATAATCCAGCTCTCCTCAATCTTATTACTGATACTATTGGTTTTTAACGCAAAATTGTAGGCTTCGCTGTAGTTGCCGTGATCATAATGGTAACGGGCGATAAAGAGTCCAAGATTTGCATTGGATATCTCTTTGAAACGGCGTTCAAGTGTTCCAATATCAAGTTTAGACTCGGTGCGGTTGAGAGAAAACGATTTCTCATCGGATGAATCTGGGGGAGGAGTAGCTACAAGTTTTGGGATCGGGAGGGGTTCACGAACCGGTTGAGCATTTTTTTGAAGAGGAGCTTTGGGCGGCTCATTTATCGGTAACGTTGTCTGAAAGGATCGGACGAAATCCATAGAAGGTTCAAGGACGGTAGAAGCTGTTTTATGCGTTGATGTGGAAGGCGACGCAAGAAGCGCTTGGGTTTTGTCCGTGTCAGATTTTTTAGAATACGTGACGACGATCAGGAGTGTCAGGAGAGCAATGACACCAAGGATATAGGGGGCATAAAATTTGATTTTATATTTGAGCCAACGGCGTTCTAGGTTTTGGATGTTAAGCATGGATCAGCCCTGTATGGATAGCTGCCATCTCAATCCATTTAGATTTGAGAGCATTGTATTGGATTAAAGCGGGATTATTTTCTTCATACCAGCAGTAGAGGCTGAAAAGTGAAAATAATAATTTATTCGTCTCACGAAAATTCCCTTTGGTTAAAGAGGCAACCAATTTTATATTTTTATCGTTAAACATATTGGCGACATCAAAACAGTTTGCTTTGAGAAGTTTTTTTTGTATGTATATTTTGAGTTCTTCGGCGGTAGCATTTTGAAGTTCTATGCTCTCCCATATCCGCGTTTGGAAATGTTCTTTTGCTATTATCTCTTCTTTATCGGTTTTATGCAGAGTAATGACAAATTTAATAACCCGTGCATCCGATATTAGGCGGATTTTTTCCATGAGCGATGAGCTATAGAGTTGTGCTTCATCTAAGAGTACAATAGGTGTGTCTGAATAAGCGGCAGCTTTTGCAATCTCTAAAAAACGGGTTAATGTCATGGTTTCACGCGGGGAATATGCAAAAATCCTTTCGGCCAATACACGGAGAAAATCATCTTCGTCTACAATCGGAATATCAAACATAAAAACTTTTTGGTGTTTGGAAAGATCATGGTGAAGTTTATGCAGCAGCATACTTTTTCCTGTACCCGGTCTGCCGAATAGAAGGATCATTTTAAGAGGTTTTTGTACCGAACTTTTGAGAGATTGATAGATATGTGAAATGCTGTCGATTTGGACGTAGTCTTTAGGATTTACGACATCTAAAAATAGATCGCGCGGTTTTGAGAAAAGGGAATGCTCCATCCGTTATTTACTTTCAGGCTTGGATTCTTCTTCGTTTGGCTTGCCAAGGCGCGTATATCCCAAATCCCCTAAACTGAGGGTATCGGCCTCTTTCTTAATGATATGCGGTTCAATGATAATAACGATCTCTTCCGTCCGTTTACTGATCCCTTCGCGCTTAAAAAGATACCCTAAAATAGGGAGATCGCCCAAAAGAGGAACTTTGTTTGCGTCATTAACGTTTTTGGTATTAATTAATCCCCCTAAAATGACACGGTTTCCATCTTTAACACTGATGACCGATGACATTTGACGACGGCTTAAATCGGGCGGCATAGATCGGGTTGCATTATCCGTAGAAATTTCACTTGCCGTTTCGGATATGGATGGGTTTATCCGTAAGGTGATACTGCCGTCTCTGGATATTTCAGGGGTAATATCGAGGAGAACACCTGAAAAAACAGAAGAAACGGTTTCATCTTCGGTATTGTCCGTTCCCCCGCTGCTTGTTGAGGTTGTAGAGCTTTTTGTTTTATAAAAGAGCTCGGTTCCGGCGGTTATCAGTGCCGGTTGATTGTTCAGTGTCAAGATTTTAGGGTTGGAGATTGAGTAAACATCTCCCTGTGTTTTTAGAAATTTAATCACTTCATTAAGGCTACCTTTTGCAGACAATTGGAATGCATGTGCATTATTGACAGCTTGTTTTCCCATGGTTGTGAAAGAGGTTGTCCCTAATAAATCAGGGCTATTTTCAAACTCAATAACATTGTTTTTACTGATATAATCGAAACCTAGTTTTACATTTTGCAATGCGTATAATTGTGACCAGTCTATGCCGGTGGATGAAGCGTCACTAAAGACGACGCTGTACATTTTTACGTCGATCAATACTTGGGTTTGCATCTTTTTCTGCAAATCTTCCAGATAGGTATCCAACCTCTTAATTTGGGTATTGGTTGCGGTTACGGTCACTAAGCCTGCATTTTTATTGATCATTGGAATCTGAGCCGTATATCCGTCTTCCGGACGGTTTAGGATACTTTCAAGCTCTTTATCCAGTATTTCCCAAAATTGGACTTCATCACTGGAAGTTATTTTAATCCCCGATTCAGAGGAAGCTCCCCCGCCGGAAGTGCTTTTAGAGGTAGAGGTTGTTCCTGTCGCTGCTGTACTCGTATTGGAACTGAGGGTGATATTGGCACTTCCTGTCCCCTTGCGTTGCGAAATAATGTAATCAATGTTATACGTTTTGGTGGTTAAGTAAGAAATTTTGAGAATATTGTTTTGCAAGGTATATTGGAGATTGTTTTCTTTGATAATCAAATCCAATACTTCATTAATAGTCAGATTTTTCAAAAAGGTTTTGTTCATCTGTTTTTTTAAAATATTTTCAGCCTGCTCATCGGTTACGATAACGCTCATACCGCATTCGTCGCTAAGTTGATCAACGAATTCGCCTATGCTTGTCCCTTTAACCGATGAAATATTGAAAAGCTCATAGGTGCAATCTGCATGGAGAGAAGGGATGAGGAGGGTAGCCGTGGCAACAGATAACATAAACGCGCGTACATGGTGTTTAATTACAGATGTCATGATACTTTCCTATTTCGTGGTAATTTTAATATTATTATTTTGTTTCGTCAAAAACAAAATAAGCTTTTGATCTTTTTTTCCGGTAAGTAAAACAGAATTCGATTTAATTTCAGAGAGGGTAAAATCTCGGACACTTTCCCCTATTTTATACCATTTTCCACTAATGAATACCGATTTATTCATAATAGCAAGAAGACGTAACGGTTCCTCGATCACTTTTGGTTGGGCTAAAATACCCATAGTGCTCCCTAATTTCGGGGGAGCTAAAAGATTCGAACCGACTTTAGCCGTGAGTGAGGGTTTTGTCATTTTCATCGGATCACGAAGAGAGTTAATAAATCCATCTGAAACTCCTGCACGGGAAGGAAGAATAGCACGAATCTGTTCGTCTATTTTTGCCAGTTCTTCATTATCGTTAGGATATATCCCTGCAGTAGGGATTATAGTCTTTGTCGGCGGGATAGCCGCATGAAGGGTCATTAATGTGAATAATAGGGTCGAAAGGTACTTTTTCATTCTCTTACAATCCCCCATACCGAGATATTGAGATCCCCTTTGAGTTTCTCATCGGCTACAATATTAAAGTTGTGCAAATCAACAACCAGATGACTTTGTTCCAAGGCGTTAATAAATTTCAGGGTGTTTTTGTAAGCCCCTTCGGATGCAATAGTAATGTCCAATACATGCCCGAATGAGCTATTGTCCGTTTGAAGCGTATTCGCAAAACGGGCAAGTTTTACTTTATGTGCACGCGCATAACGAGAGATTGAATCAAGATAGGCTCCCCATACGATTTCATCGTAGTACAAAGAAGAAATCTGCTCTAATTGTTCTTTGATGTAGGTGTTGTATTGGATATACAGAGCATGTTGACGTTCAATCTCAACGGTTTCTTGCTCAATTTCGGTAATACGTTCGGGAGGATAGGTTAGCAAATACTGTTTATCGGCATCCAAATCTTGCTCGACACGGATTGCTTTTTCATGCGATATTTTGAAACTTGCTTCTGAACTTTCCCAAAAGAAAAAGTAGGAGAAAGCGAACAATGAGGTAAAAATAATTAGGAAGAGCATCATTTTATCTCGGTCACTTTTGTAAGAGAGTGATTGATCTAAAGCGTAAAGATAGTCTTCAATTTGCAATTTCATTTAATGACCGCCTTAAGTTCACTAAGGTAGGATTTTTGCTCTTCATTATAGGAAATGAGTTCAAGATTAAAAATATAGCGGTTATTTTTTGTATTAGTGAGATGTTTGAGGAGCGCTGTAATATCCTGTGTATTGGAAGATGTTAATCCAAAAGTGAAGGTTTTGGTATTGTTAATATCTTCAGCATACGCAATGGTATTTAGTTGTACCCGATAGTGATTGAAGCTTCGGGTGAAATCGGCCATAATTTTAGCTTTCATCGGATAATTGACTTTTTTATCATGTACTTGCACTAAAGTGTCTTGTTTTTGTTTATAGGTCTCTTTTTGCTCATCTAAACGGGCTTGAGCGGCATTTTTATTGGCCATTTTTAAATTGACGGTTGCTTCTCGATCCATTTTTTCAACATGAACCTGTTCGTATTCTTTGGCTAAAACGGCATGATGGAACTCTTCAACATACGAAAGCCCCCAATAAACACACGGATAAAGAAGCGCGGCAGCCAAAGATGCGGCAGTTACTAAGATAAGCTTTCCGCTATCGCGTTTGGTAAATGGGGGAGGACGATGAAATATTGTAAAATTGCAGTCGTATCGTTCATCGGTTTCAAGCCGTCCGTAGAGATGCATGAGTTGATGTAGCTGATCTACTTTTTCTCCGTGGGTATCAAATCCGTAATTAAAATCCAACGGAGTTGTTTTAATTCCTAAATAGGTTTGCGCATACTCATCCAGTCCAAGAATATTTCCTACATCGGCTCCGATATAGATTTCATCAAATATTTTGATCTCATAAGCTCTTTTGGCATAGGTAATAACATCGCTGATATGGAGAAAAATTTCACCGAAAAGTTTGATAAGGCTTTTTTGATAGTCAGGATGTGATGCATTCAACCCTTCTTGGGCTAACATTGTTTCAAAAGAGAGAAGATCGATTTGCTCACCTAAAAGTTCACAAAAGCGTTCATGCATCTGTTTGAGTGAAAATTTTAATGATTTGGCATAGATATATTCTTGCTGGTTATAAATACAAAAAAAGGCATCATTTTCTTGAAAGTAGATAAAACAATGCACCCCTGATGAATCGATCAGTTCTTTAATATAGAGAGATTTTAGCAACAGCGGAACGGGGATAATTTGATCAATGTATTTTATCGTATCAACAATCTGGGCGTACTCTTCTTCTAGCGTCAGGGGATCGACTACAAACACATGGAAAAAGCGGTCGGTTTCAGTGCTCTTATGAATAGCTTCTATGTACTTGAAGTGATATTCGATAGCCATGTCCAGTGCAAGCTCTTCGTAAACTTTATTTTCTAAGGCATCATAGATATCCTCATCCGGAACATTTTTACTGATTCCGATGAGGGTGGAGATAAATCCTTTAGTATTTAAAAAAGATACAGTGTATTGATCTTTGGAAAAAGAGGGCGATGTGATTTTGGACAGAGTATTGCGGGTACCTTCATAAAAATCTGCTTTATAAGGGTCAGATGATACGATGGTTGAATAGATTGGCTGCTTGCTTATACTCATCCTATATCCTATTTAAAATGTACGAGAACCATTCCACAAAAACGGTTTTCTTGATAAAACTCTACCCGATAGCTCTTATGTGCGGTATCAATGGAGTATTTTGAATCCAAATCTTTCAATTTTACATTCAAATTCCCCTCATCACTCACCCCTTTTTTGGTAAAGCCGATGATATTGACCCGTGTATTACGATCATTGTTAATAACTTTAAAATCGGCATCGGCAAAAAAATCTGTAGCAAGAGGGATAGATCTTATTTTGCCGTCAACAAGAATCTGTATGGGTTCAGGGCAAATCTCTTTTGGATGATAACTGGGAACAAGCGTACTTATTTTTTGGTTACCGATATAAAGATCATAGGTTTGTTGATTTTTTAGAACACTGCCCAAGGGATGGAAAAATTTAAACTCGTTTCGCTCCGATTGTAGCGGAATGAAACTTAAACGGGATTTCAAATCATTTAAGTTAAGGTAGATATCGTTATTAATAGTTAGAAATTCATGGTCGGTTAGTAGCTTTTGAATGACATTCAGGTTCAGCTCAAAAGCACGTTCATATTTGATTCCCATCAGTTTCATATAACACTCAATAGCATAGAGTTGATAAAATACTTTATGGTGCAATGTCGGTAAATTTTTACTGGTTTCAATCGCAAATGCAGGTTTATTATTAGAAACGGCAAAATAGGTTAGCGAGTGTTTCATCGCTTCGTCATCAAAACGGGTATTCGTATTTCGCACATCAAAAAAATGGTGATCTTCAATTAAACCGTTGTTAAGTTCACGGCTCACTTTTGAGGCAATGTCATTTAAATTCCCAAAAGGGTGTTCGGTGTCGAGAGTCCCTTGATCGATGACACAGGTTTGACCCCATGCATTAGGATTGAAAATCGTATTCAAATGTTCTTTTCTATAGAATCCATGACCGTCATGCAGGTTCAATATAAGTCCGACTTGTTTTTGCGTCATGATTTTTTGAATCTCTTGAACGGTTTGAATATCGGCATCATTAGGATCAATATAGGCAAATTTACGATTCATATCCCCATTGATTCCACGATCATTTTGTTGAATACTCGGTCGATTCAAATCTGGAACAATCCAAAGGTTCCCCTCTTTGATTTGATAATATCGAGATAATAAGGCAGCTGCAAAATAGCTTCCGGGCTCATTACCGTGGATTCCTCCGATAACTAGTAATGTCGGAGCATTTAGAGTATCCGTCTCTTTTTTAATGAAGTTAAACGGGAGTGCATACAAAGAAGTAATAAAGAAAAAAGAGAAGAGGAAGGAAAAATACATGTGTTATTCTTCCGTTAAAATCGAGATCGATTGATTGGCATTCAATCGGACCAAAAGCGATTTTTCTCCTTCGAATCGGTGGGAGTCACTAATATAAAGTTGATTAAAAGTTACCCAAAAAAGGTTTCGCTTTTCACCCGGATAAGGGATGATATTGAGGCGATCCAATGCGATGGTTTTTGCTTCATCTTTAGCGAAAATTCGTTCTTTATACGCTTTGAATTGAGCCAAGTTCATACCGTCAAAGCGTTTAAAAGAGGAGTCATACATCGAAATATAGCTCTCTATATCGTTATAGGTCCATGCATATTTCCATTGATACAGACCTGCGAGAATAGCCGAATAGGCGGAAGGATTGACCCCTTGTTTTAGGGTAGAATCAATGATTAATAAGGTATTGGAGGGGTTGATGGATTGATCCAGTTGTATCAAATCATTATTATCAATAGCAATACATCCTTTTGTAAAAGGGTCTCTCGAACCGCTTAAAGGTACCCCGTGAACCCAAATTCCATCACCGTTTTTGCCACGGATACGATCATACAGATTGGGATAAGAGGTGACAAACGCCATCGGCCCGTAAAAGGGATCAACGCGTCTTTTTTTCTCCGTGAGTGTATAAATTCCGACAGGAGTTTTTAAATCACCCTCAACTCTCTTATCGCCGGCATTTTTTCCGGTAAAGGCACTGTAGCGTTTTTTAAGAGAAAAACGTTTTTGTGCGTCCGGAGTGTAGAGTTCTAATAGCCCTTTTTCTTTGTTACACGTCAAAAGTGAAAATGCACGTTCAAAATAGCCGAAACGGAGATCTTTATTAAAAAGAGATCCTGACCAATAGGTAGGAGAATTCATTTGGCTGTCGAGTAATTTTTTCCCGCCACTTTTGTATAAAGTGATCACTTCGGAAGAAAAAAGTGTACTAAACGTTAGTATTGAAACAAAGAAGATTTTTACCATTCGTAGCCTAAATCAGTGAGAAATTTTTTATCGGTAGTCCACCCTTTTTTAACGGAGACAAAGAGTTCAAGATAAACAGGTTTTGACGCTAACCGCTCTATTTTTTCACGGGCATTTTGCCCGATCCGTTTGATGGCCGCCCCCCCTTTACCGATAATAATCCCTTTTTGGGAATCTTTTTCGACGATGATGGTTGCACGAATATGTTCGACGGGGGTATCTTCATCGATCTTATCGATAATAACATCCGATTCATAAGGAATTTCATCACTGATGTTATCGAAAATCGCTTCTCGAATGAACTCTTTATAAATAGTACGGATCATTTCGGTTGTGATATTTTCAGGATCGTAGAGATAAGGAGATTCATCAAGATGCTTTACGATGGTATCGAGGAGATCTTTTTTTCCCACATTTTTATTGACAGACATGGGGATGAGGGCAATAAAATGGTCACTGAATTGATTGTACTCTCCGATTTTTTTGAGGAGTTCGGCTTGAGAAATTTGATCAATTTTACTCAGAACAATAATATGTTTCCGTTTGTCCGAGTTAATTTCCAGAAATTTTTCATAATGGATCGTTTTATCCGATGCGGGAGCGAGATAGACAACGATGTCACAATCTCCGATGGCTTTGAGGGCTTCTTCCAACATATATTGGTTAAGAAGTTTTTCGGCCTGATGAAGCCCCGGAGTATCGACGAAAATAATTTGATCGTCATTGTGCATAACGATGGCATTGGAGCGTTTACGGGTAGCGTTCGCTTTTTGACTTACAAGGGCGATTTTTTCACCCAAAATCCAGTTCATTAGAGTACTTTTTCCTGCATTTGGGCGTCCGACGAGAGCGACAAATCCTGCTTTGTTCATTAATTATTGCCTTTAGAGTATATAACGTGCGAGGTCTTCATCCTCAACAAGTGGTAAGAGAATGGTATTGACCATCGCTTCGGTGATTGTAACGGTACTGCCTTGGTACAAATGGGCGTTAAAACTAATCTCTTCTAACACTTTTTCAACAACAGTATGAAGCCGTCTCGCACCGATATCTTCAGTTTTTTGATTTGCTCTTTGGGCATAACGGGCCATGGCACGTACGGATGTCTCATCGAAAGATAGGGTCATCTCTTCGGTTGCCAAGAGTGCTTTGTACTGTTCTAATAAAGAGTTTTTTGGTTTGGTCAATATCAAATAAAGGGCATCTTCATTTAGAGGTTCCAATTCTACTCGAAGCGGAAAACGTCCTTGAAGCTCAGGGATGAGATCACTCGGTTTGGTGAGATGAAAAGCTCCGGCGGCGATAAAAAGGATATGATCGGTTTTGATCGAGCCGAGCTTTGTTGAGACGATACTCCCCTCGACAATGGGGAGTAAATCGCGTTGAACCCCCTCTTTACTTGGATCATTGCGTCCATCGCTTCGAGAACTGACAGCGATTTTGTCGATTTCATCGAGAAAAATAATCCCACCGTCTTCGGCACGTTTTAGCGCTTCGCGCTTCATTTGATCATGGTTAAGCAGTTTATCGGAGGCCTCTTGTGCTAATATCTCTTTCGCTTCCGCGACAGAAAGTTCTTTTTTAGCTTCTTCTTTCCCCATAACGGAGAACATTTTAGAAAACGATTCTTGAACACGGGCAATTTCAGGGGGCATGTTGGTATCGTTAAATTCGATTCCCCCCTTAGGAAGCTCAATTTCAACAACAGCCGCATCCATATCCCCGCGTAGAATTTTTGCTTTCATCTCTATCTTTGCGGTTTCGTATTGAACCTGCTCTTTATCCGAAGCAAAATGTTCAGGTTCGGGGAGTAGTTTACGGGTAAGTGTATCGAGTACATAGTGTTCAATCGCTTCTTTATTGTTCTCATTATATTCCGCTTTGATCATAGATAATGAGGTCATAACCAAGTCACGTATCATAGATTCGACATCTCTGCCCACGAAGCCGACTTCAGTGTATTTACTTGCTTCAACTTTAATAAATGGCAATTGCATCATTTTAGCAAGTCGTCGGGCTATTTCAGTTTTACCGACACCCGTAGAACCGATCATCAAAATATTTTTTGGCATGATCTCATCTTGTAAAACAGGTTCGAGTTTTAAACGTCGGTATCTTGTCCGGAGTGCTAATGCTATGGTTTTCTTCGCATTGCTTTGCCCGATAATGTGTTGATCCAGATAATCGACGATCTCTTGAGGGGTCATATTCATCCGTTTAACCGAGGCTCAATGTTTTGATATTATGATTGGTATAAATGCACAAATCGGCAGCTATGCCCAGGCTCTCTTTGACTAGCGTCTCTTCATCCAAAGAGGTATGTTTTTTAAGGGCGCGTGCTGCTGAAATAGCGTAGCTTCCACCACTCCCGATAGCGGCAATTTCACCGTCTTCGGGTTCAACGACATCACCGTTTCCGGTAAGTATGAAAATATGTTCATGATTGAGGACAATCATCATCGCTTCCAAACGACGCAATACTTTGTCTTTACGCCATGCTTTGGAAAAATCGATAACCGCTTTGATAAGTTCGCCTTTACGTTGTGCTAAATACTCTTCGAACATATCAAAAAGGTTAAACGCATCGGCGGTTGAACCGGCAAAACCGGCTAAAACCTCTCCGTTGTGGAGCGTTCTGATTTTGGTTGCATTATTTTTGAGAACCGTTTGTCCGAATGTCACTTGCCCATCTCCGCCGATAACGGCTTTGTTTTTACCTTTGTAAGCGAGTATGGTGGTGGCATCAAACATCGATTATTCTCCTTTGATCTCTAAATGGAGTGTTGCGTGGATACCGTGACCGAGTTTAAGATCGAGATCATGCAAACCGGTAGTTTTAATCCCGTGTTTGGCATCAAGCTCTTTCTTGTCAATTTCGATGTTATGTTGCGTCTTTAACGCTTCGGAAATCTCTTCTTTGGTGACGGCACCGAAGAGATGGCCTGTATTCCCGAGTTTTTTAACAATCGTTACTTTGATATCGGCAAGTTGAGCTTTAATCGCATTAAGTCGCTCAATTTCGGCAGCTTCATTGGCGGCTTTTTTCTTTTGCTCCGACTCATATTTTTTTAAAACTTCATTGGTGGCCGCAAGCGCTAGACCTTTGCCGATTAAAAAGTTTTTACCGTAGCCATCCGCTACCTCTTTGATCTCGCCGGCTTTTCCGACCCCTTTGACATCTTTTGTCAATAATACTTTCATTTTAATCCTTGATTAACCGCGAACGATTACGCCGCCATAAGAGACGATACCGTGCGCGAGATTGGAAACTTTGGTGTATCCCATATCGTGTAAAATACGTTGACAGTGGGCACTTCGGCTTCCGACATGACAATAAACGATAATGTTTTCGTCTTTCTCTAATTTCGATTCGGTAAGGGTTTGGAAGAAACTGCTGGTCGGAACCAATACGTCGGCACCGGAAATACGTCCCATTTTCCACTCCATCCATTCACGAACGTCGACTACTTTAAATGTGACCATTCCGAGCTCACGCGCTTCGAAAAGAGATGTTAGCTCATCGCTGTCAATATCGCTTTTGGTCAATAACATTTCGCACTCTTCTTTAGTAAGACCGCGAGAGTGTTGGTGGGTAACCTCTTCGATTCCCATTTCCATACGTTTTGCTGCCGCAAATTCCGGTGTACAGAAGATTTGACAATGGCAGACCCCTTCCTCCGGAAGCTCTTTTTCAATGGCGGTAGTACAAGGACAGAGGCGATTATCGGTACTTTGATATTTTCCATCAACCTCTTCAACCATATAGCAAGGACAAAAACGTTTACCGTACATCATTTTATTACGGGCAAGTCCGAGTTGAACCCCTTCATTGATCTCTTCTTGAGGATTGTAGGCCCAACCGAATTGGTTGATCACTTTGTCGGTAAATTTAACCGTTTTTTCGAGTTCGGTTTGGAATTCATCCGAATTCATATCTATTTTAATGATGCTCATAGTGAAAATTTCCTTATTTATTTTTACGTGCTTTACCGGCAATGATGAAACGTAGTGCGTTGAGTTTGATAAATCCGCCCGCATCTTTTTGATCGTATACAGAATCTTCTTCAAAGGTGCAATACTCAGGATTGAAGAGTGAAAGATCCGAACTGCGTCCGACAACCATCACATTCCCTTTATAAAGTTTTAAACGGACTGTACCTCGTACATTTTGTTGGGTTTTATCGATAGCCGCTTGGAGCATTTCACGCTCCGGCGCAAACCAGAATCCGTTGTAAATCAGTTTTGCATAGCGAGGCATTAATTCATCTTTTAAATGTGCTTCTTCACGGTCAAGTGTCAACGATTCAATAGCACGGTGCGCTTTGATCATGATGGTTCCACCCGGTGTTTCGTAGCATCCGCGGCTTTTCATTCCTACAAAACGATTTTCAACGATATCGGCACGCCCGATTCCATGACGTCCTGCGATGATGTTGAGCTGTTCAAGCATAACGGCAGGAGAAAGGGCTTTGCCGTTAAGGCTGATCGGGTCTCCTTTGTCATAACCGATTTCGATGTACTCTGCTTCATCAGGAGCGTTTTGAGGTGATACCGTCCAACGCCACATACTCTCTTCCGGCTCTGAAGCCGGATCTTCCAAAATTCCACCCTCATAGGAGATATGAAGAAGATTGGCATCCATTGAATACGGTGATTTTTTTCCGCTCATCTCGATCTTGATACCATGCTCGGCCGCATAGGCGAGTAGTTTTTCTCTCGAGTTTAAATCCCATTCGCGCCAAGGAGCAATGATAGTGAGAGCACTGTTTTGACCCAAGTATCCCATTTCAAAACGGACTTGGTCATTCCCTTTCCCGGTCGCACCGTGACTGACCGCATCGGCACCCGTGATACGTGCGATTTCTGCTTGGCGTTTTGCAATCAAAGGACGCGCAATCGACGTTCCGAGGAGATATTCCCCCTCATAAATAGCATTGGCGCGGAACATAGGAAAAACATAATCGCGCACAAACTCTTCACGAAGATCTTCAATGTAAATATTTTCAGGTTTGATTCCGAGGCTGATAGCTTTTGCACGAGCCGGTTCTACCTCTTCGCCTTGACCGATATCAGCGGTAAAAGTAACCACTTCACATTTATATTCGTCTTGGAGCCATTTTAAAATGACACTTGTATCCAATCCGCCGGAATAGGCAAGAACAACTTTTTTAACCTCTTTTTTCATAACTGCTTCCTTATCGTTGAACCCTTGCTCCATATCATGTATGGAGTGAATGTCGCGATTTTATCAAAAAAAGGGTGAGAAAAGGGTTAAAATTTAAGATTTAGGGAAGAGGGCGGTTCTGTTTGAGTAGATTTTAGAAAATCAAGAGTGCTTTTGAGTTGATTTAAGATCTGAGCCGTATGTACTTTGTTTTTTTCCAAACAGATTTTGCTCTGCATTAAAAGGTAGGCGGCTTCTTCCATTTTATCTATCGTATCAAATTGTGGCATCTCGTCTAGCAAGGTAGAGAGATGCTCAAAGTCTTCAAGAATCAGTGCTTTTTTAAGCTTTGTTAGCCACATCGGTACTCTCTTTCCATCCCTCTAAAAGTCCTTTGAAGACTTGGCTTACTTGGTCAATTTTAGTGGAGTCACTGTAGATATTAGCTTCTACTAGCAACCGGAGCTGATAAGTATAGAGTCCGGCAAGATAATGTGAAACACTTCCCTGATCAAAATCCAGAATATTAATAAGCTCACTGATTACGGCATTCGAGCGGTTGATCCAATACGTACGGCGTTCAATATCACCATCATTGATGGAACGTTTTGCTTGCATGTTAAAACGCAATACCCCCTCATACATCATTTGGATCAATTTTTCCGGTGATTCAACGCCGATATTATTCTGGGTGTATGTGTTATAGGCTAAATTTGTATGCATAAAAAAGTCCTTTGGTTTATTCGATTAAAAAGTATGAAAAATATTGCTTAAAGCGGTAATTACCCTTTTTGATCAAATAACAATCCGTTCACTTCCTGCATTTTCGGCAAAAGTGCTTCTGCTTGCTCAATCGGAAAACGTCTAAGCATACGATTACTCTTCGTTTCGACTACGGATACGTAAAAGTCTTCCGACGAATCGTCAAACCCGAATTTCAAGGTCGTATTAAACGGGTTGAGTGATTGATTGAGTTGATCAATTAATTGGTTCATATCTTCTTGGGAAGCAGTTTTTGATGTTTTTTGTTCAGTATTAGCCTGTGCAGCTTGATCCTGTTGAATTTGTGCTTTTTGAATTTGTTGAACCGTTTGAACGTCTGTAACATTTTGTTTTGGGGCAACACTTTGACTTTGTTGCATCTTTGCTGTTGTTTGGAAGATTTCCATTGTAAGTCTCCTGATAAAAATATGAGGCAATGTCTAACCCTAAATCGTCCATGAAAATAAAAACTTTAATCACACCCATGATAACCTTGCAACTATGAAACGCTATTTAATTCTCTTACGCAATGAACCGCTTCTTCGTCGCCTCTCCTTAATACAGTTGCTTGCTTATTTCGGAGCGTGGTTTAGCAATGTTGCAATTTACACCTTATTAATTCAGATGGGAGCTGATGCAACGACGATAGCTCTCGTTGCGGCCTTGCATTTTTTACCAGGGGTATTTCAAGCACCTTTGAGCGGTGTTATTCTAGACCGTATCCATCCGAAACGGTTGATGATACTTCTTACGTTGATAGAAATTTTTTCTACTTTGTCTTTGATTAGTGTTGACAATATCGGAATGCTATGGGTTTTGTATGTATTGGTATTTATCCGTATGGGGGCGGCAAGTTTTCATTTTACGGTTGAGATGTCGCTTCTGCCACGTATTTTGGAGGGGAAAGATCTTCAAGCAGCGAATGAAATTCATTCCATAATTTGGTCTTTATCGTATACATTCGGGATGGCTTTGAGTGGCTTGGTGGTATATTGGGTCGGCGTTAAAACGGCGTTCTTACTCGATGCGGGGTTATTTGTCATTGTCCTTTTTCTAGCGTATACGATCAAAATTGAGATTGAATTATCGCAAAACGGTACAAAGATGATGGTTATGATGAGGGAGGCTTTTACCTATATCCGGGCTAATCCTATTGTCTATCATCTTATAATTCTTCACGCCATTATAGGCTTTACCGCTTTTGATGCATTGGTTGCTTTGGCCGCAAAACAGTATTATTCCCAGATTATTGCCGTATCTTTAGGGATAGGATTACTTAATGCCGCTCGTGCGGTGGGACTGGTAATCGGTCCGATGGTTTTAGGACGCTGGATTAACAATGGACGTTTAGGGTGGCTATTGCTCGCAGAAGCATTGAGTATTATTTTTTGGGCATTGGTGATAGATAATTTTTATCTTTCAATGGTTGCTTCGGTTACCGTCGGTTTTGTGACGACAACTTTATGGTCTTATACCTATACCCTTTTGCAGCATCATACCCATAGCGATTATTACGGTCGCGTGATTGCGTATAATGATATGATTTTTTTAGGGGTGGGGGCATTTGTCTCATTATTGATAGGTTATTTGGCAACCTTAGGGGTTTCATTGTCGATGATAACGTTGATTTTGGGGAGTGTTTTTGTATTTGCCGCACTCTATTATCGATGGATACGGCAGATGTATGAGCTTGAGGAGATTGGATGAAAAATGAGATGATGTTTGAAGCAAACGGAGAGCAGATTGATTTGGCGAAAATCACCCGTTTGTATCCTGCCGCTTTGATTCATGCCGGAGGTGAGAGTGCTTCGGTATCGTTGGAATGGGCCGAATTAAAAGCCGAACAGATAACGCTTGAAGCGTATTTGTTAATTTGTGATTTTGATCCCGTAGGGGAGGTTCCGACGAACCGTATAGAGCTTCGATATGCAACAAAAGAGGAGCTGTTTAGCGTAATGGAAGAGATAGCGCAAAGGTTCCGAAACTGAATACTCTTATGATGAAACAGCGAGTATTACGGCTTGCGATTCCCGCGGCATTAAAACATTTTCTCGATATTATCCAAATCCTGATAGATATGGTTATGGTCGGAATTTTAGGTGTTGCTGCATTGGCCGCGGTTGGATTATCGATGCAGTTTATGATGGTTATTCAAGCTTTTATGAGTATTTATGCCATCGGTTCGAGTGCTTTAATATCACGGTATATCGGTAGTGGAAGGCGTAACCGTGCTTCGGCAGTCGTTTTTGTCGGATTGTGGGTCGCGCTGGCTGGATCACTTATTGTAGGGATTGTCGGATGGACTTTTGCGGCTGATTTTTTTCGATGGATGGGATCAAGCGAAGAGGTGGCGATTTTAGGGAGCGGATATTTCGGTATTCTCTCTTTGGGAATGGGGCTGATATTTCTCGATACGTTGGCTTACAGTGCTCTCTCCGCTGCCGGAGATACACGAAGTTCACTTTTTATTAAAATAGTTTCGGCATTCCTGAATGCCGGTTTGAATTATCTTTTTATCTTCGGGCATGGTGGTTTTGAGGCGATGGGGGTTGAAGGTGCTGCTTACGCAACGGTGTGTGCCTATGGATTCAGTGTTGTCATCTATGGATGGCTTTTAATCCGAAAAGGGGGAGTTTTAGGAATTTATCCGATAGTTGCTCTGAGTGATTTGAAAAAAATGATTTTTATCGGTACCCCCGCAGCCGTAGAAAGGGTTGCCGGAGTCGCTTCCTTTTTGCTCTTTGTTATGATGATTGCTTCACAAGGTACCGTAGTTTTAGCCGGGTATCAGATCGGACTTCGGATTGAGGCGTTAGCGTTTATGCCCGGATTCGGATTTTCCGTAGCCGCTATGGTTTTAGTTGGACAATATCTTGGGGCAAAGCAATATGATTATGCGTATGAATCGGGGATATTAAGTGCAAAAATAGCGATACTGTTTATGGGAAGTGTCGGTGTAATTTTGGTAGCTATCCCTGAAATTCTAATAAAATTTTTTACGGAAGACCCCGCAACGATTGATCAAGCGGCACTTTATCTGCGTCTTGTTGGGATTGCACAAGTCCCCCTTGCTCTGACTTTTGTTCTCAGCGGTGCATTACGCGGTGCCGGTGCGACGAAGCTCAGTATGCAGATTTCGCTTTTATCTTTGTGGCTTTTTCGAATTATTCCGGCGTATGCAGTTTTGAAATTTGGGGGAGGAATTTTAGGGATATACGTCGCTATGACGATTGAAACAGTTATTAAAGGGTATTGGTTCTGGAGTGTTTATCGTAAAAAAGAGTGGCTAATGAAGAGAATTTAATCTTCTTGAGCGCGCATCTCTTTATATCGTTCTTCGATGACTTTGAGACGGCTGCGGTCGGGCATTTTACGTGAAGCGATATAGCCGATAATTTCTCCTCTTTCATCAAGTTTTGGGACGATATGGACAACTACCCAATAAAATTTTCCGTCTTTTCGGAGATTTTTAACATATCCTTCCCAAATCTTCCCGCTTTTTATAATTTTCCACATTTGCTCAAATCCGGTTTTTGGCATATCGGGATGACGGAGCAGATTGTGTGGCTGACCAACTGCTTCTATAGCGGTGTAGCCGGTCATTTCAGTGAATTTGCGGTTAACGTAGGTAATGATACCTTTGATATCCGTTTCGGAAATCAAACTTCGTCCGTCAAATAAAACTTCTTCATTGATCGGGGTTGGGCGTTTCATGAAGCATATCCTAAATTTAGACTGAAATATATAATTTGCGATTATAGCCCGATTGTTACTAAAATAAAAGTTAAATAGCATTCATTTTTGTATAATGATCTTTATAAAAAATTATAGATGAAAAAAGTGATGGTAACGTAATGCAAGAGTATCAAGCATCCTTATTTATCAACTCAAACTCTATCGGATATTCAATCGGTTTGGCGATGTTTGAACCTTTCGGTCTTAAAGGATGGCTGTGCGAGATTGAAGCAGACCCTGCACACCCCTACGGTGCGATAGATCGAGTACTGCATCTTTTATTTGTGACCGATAGTCGTCGTCTTATTATCGGAGCTTCTTCAAAACAAATTTTTGATGAGATAGCACCGAATTTTGCAATGTACGAATATATTTTTGATGCAAATCTATTGGATATGACGGAGCAAAACAAACTTTTCAAAGAAGCTTTCGGTCTCTATTCGCTTTTGAGCCCGTTAGAGCATTTGAGTTTAGAAACCAGACCGTTAGCCGCACAGGCATTAGCATTGCTTGCCAATCGTATGAATGTCGCTAAAGCCTTTGCTTATCCATTGCCGAGTTTTTTGGAAACAGCACAGTTGATGGAACTGGGTAACAATGCCCTTGAACAGTTAGAAATAACAGCGATTGACTCAAGAGTTCCGAGTATTTCTAAGCTCTTCATGAATATGTCGACTCCGATGGGAAAAAGATTAGGACGCTTTCGCCTTTTTCTCCCGATTAAAGATCCTTATGAGCTTAATCGAAGGTTTGACTGGATTGAATTACTCAATCCTCATGCCATCTGGGTCAAAGATCGATTACGTTTAGTAAACGATACTGAGCTGCTATGGCGAAACCTTCTAATCGGACAAAAGGGGGAAATCGATCTTGCCCTTGAGTCATTTTCTATCATTATGGAAATTCAAAAATATTGTGTGAAGCATAATTTGACTCAGCTCCTTATTCCGGAAATGATTCAGCAAGGATGGGAGATAGAGTTACGTAATCATGCTTATGAGCGACAATGGCAAGAAGCCCAAATTAGTTTAGTCAGAAATACACTAAACTGGATTGCCCAAATCGATGTTGCCGTAGCTTCAGCCCTTAACGCGCAAAAATACGCCCTTATTCGTCCTACGATTGTGGTATCTAGTCAAGAAAATTTTTTGCAAATGAGCGGATTGCGTCATCTGTTAGTAGAGGAACAGGGGATAGCGTATGTTCCGAACGATATTGTGATGGGTGATCGTGATTGTGTCGATTTGCCGTATCCGGATACGGTTATGTTGGATTCCAAGGTGCATGACGGTGCTAATATTCGCGGCGTATTGCTTTATGGAATTAACTCGAGCGGAAAATCATCATTAATGAAGAGTATCGGTATCGCGGTAACATTAGCGCAAAGCGGTTTTTTTGTTCCTGCCAAAGTGATGAAATTTTCCCTTTTTGACGGTATCTATACGCGCATTCAATCGCGGGATAATGTTGCGAAATCGCTTTCTACTTTCGGAGTAGAGATGCTGGAACTGAACACGATTTTTAGCCGAGCGACAGAACGTTCATTGGTATTAGGGGATGAAATTAGTCATGGCACCGAAACTCTCTCGGCGGTTGCTATTGTCGCAAGTACCATTATGGAACTCACTAAAAAAGGGTGTTTGTTCCTAATGACAACGCATTTGCATCAACTCTCTATGGTTAGTGAGCTCAGCCGTTTACGGGAAGTAGTACATCTGCATCTAAGTGTACGTTATGATGAAGAGCATGATCGTCTCATCTATGATCGTATTTTGAAATCAGGTCGTGGGAGCAGTGTGTACGGTTTAGAATTTGCTGAATCGCTTCATATGAATTCAAACTTTTTAATCAATGCCAAGCGATTGCGGGAAAATTTAGCGAAAGAGTATGATGTTCTCGAACTGGGTAATCAAAAAGAGTACATCAAACGCTACCGTGAGGTGGTGGCTTCGGAGTGTGTTATCTGTGGTGCATTGGTTCGAAATCTGCAAAAAAGTTATGTTTCCAAAGAACATCACCATCTTATTCCTTTATGTGAAGCCCATTCTCGTGCGATTTCTCAAGGCAAAATCAAACTGCAAGGTTTTATAATGACACCGAATGGTTTACGTCTGGAATATGAGACGCAATTAAAAGAGGATTAACATTGAACGTTATTGAATTGTTTAAAAAGCTTTTGGAATCTCCTACTGTGACCCCAGAAGATGGTGAAATTTTTGAATTTTTGTCAGAGTATTTACATGATTTTGAGATGATTCGAATCGATAAAGAAGGGGTGAAAAATCTGTTTGCCTATCGTCGTTTCGGAGAGGGAAAACATCTCTGTTTCGCCGGACATGTCGATGTTGTCCCTGCAGGGGAAGGGTGGAACAGTGATCCGTTTGTAGCAACCGAGAGGGAAGGATACATCTATGCCCGTGGTGCTCAGGATATGAAAAGCGGCGTTGCAGCCTTTATAAAAGCACTCAAAGAAGCGCGGGATTTCAACGGTACTCTCTCGATTTTATTGACCTCCGATGAAGAGGGACCTGCAAAATACGGAACAGTAGAAGTATTAGCCTATCTCAAAGAGCATAATCTTTTGCCGGATGCCGTTGTGGTGGCTGAACCTACATGTGAAGAGCGTTTCGGGGATGCGATCAAAGTAGGGCGTCGCGGTTCGATCAACGGTGTGATCGAAATCATCGGGAAACAAGGTCATGCCGCGTATCCTGAAAAAGCGATCAACCCTGTCCATCAACTTGCTCCCGTGTTATCCAACATAGCGGGTGCTTTTTTAGATGAGGGGGATGAATATTTTGCTCCAAGCCAAATTGTTATTACCGATATACGTGCAGGGATCGAAACGACCAATGTTTCACCGGGCAAGCTGAAAATGATGTTTAATGTCCGAAACTCCACCCGAACCGATCAAGAAAGCATTAGAAAATTTATCGACTCACAGCTTTGCGGAATGGACTATACCTTGGTCTTGGATCAATCGGCTTATCCGTTTGTCACGGATGCGGATACCCCGATTGTTCGGACTTTATCGGATGCGATTCAAGAGGTATGTAAAATTACCCCAAAAAATTCGACGGCAGGGGGGACATCAGATGCCCGTTTTGTTGCCGAGTATGGCATTGACGTAATCGAATTCGGTGTTATTAACGATACGATTCATGCCCCCAATGAGCGGACATCTATTGCCGAAGTTCAAAATCTTTATGCTGTTTTTACAAAATTGATCCATAATTTTCGGTAAAATTCTGTTTTAGTTAAAGGCCAAGAATGAAAAAAATACTCCTTTTAGCTCTTTTAATGCTCAACCTCTTTGGTGCTGAAATCGCATGGCATGACACTTTTGCGGCAGCACAGGCTAAAGCAAAAAAAGAGTCTAAACCGATGTTGGTAATTATCACAACCGAGCAATGCCGATGGTGTCGTAAGCTTGAAGCGACAACGCTCTCCGATGATGAGGTTATCTCTAAAATCAATACCTATTTTGCTCCGGTTCATGTTACCCGGGATAAGAGTGTTTATCCTAAAACACTTACAGCCAAAATGGTACCGATGAGCTATTTTTTAGACGGCAACGGAAAAGTGATTTACTCTATTCCGGGATATTGGCCTACAGAAGATTATCAATCGATTTTGGATGATGCGCTGCGTAAAGCTAAAAAATAATTTTACTAAGGAATAACAGTGATTAATAATGTACAAACACCTAATGCTCCTGCAGCAATCGGACCCTATTCGCAAGCGATGGTAGCGGGCGGCATGGTTTTTACTTCCGGTCAAATCGCATTAACCCCTGCAGGCGAGATGGTTGCTGGGGACGTGAGTGCGCAATGTATTCAAGTTATTTCAAACCTTAAAGCGGTTTTGGAAGCAGCAGGAAGTTCCTTCGACAAAGTGATCAAAACGACAATATTTTTGGCGGATATGGATGATTTCGCGGCGGTTAACGTAATATACGGTGATGCTTTCGGAGATCATAAGCCGGCGCGTTCGACGGTAGCCGTGAAAACGTTACCGAAAAATGCACTTGTTGAGATTGATGCTATCGCTTTAATTTAAGCTTAAATAAACGTTGGCTATAATTCGCCACTTTTTGTAGACTTGTAAGTAAGGAACGCTAATGTACGCAATTATCAAAAACGGCGGAAAACAGTATAAAGTTCAAGAGGGTGATAT
>Ga0209467_1000192_pt1 | contig 111389 bp, 110 predicted proteins | sample Higcelwee11metaG_FD_187175 | JGI IMG/M metagenome (GOLD analysis project Ga0209467, IMG submission 187175) | Freshwater pond sediment microbial communities from the University of Edinburgh, under environmental carbon perturbations - High... | ecosystem: Environmental > Aquatic > Freshwater >...
GCACGGTAAGGTCGATCCCGTCAAGCGCGACAAGCGTTCCATAGGCCTTCCGCAAGCCGTGAATCTCGAGCGCGTTGCTACCCGTCACCCGCTTTTTCGTGTCATTCATTCTTTTCCCTCCATATGACAGAAGCGTACTGTCTCCTGTTGGAGGAGGGTCAAGCGAAAATCACGGAGACGAAAAAAAGCCCGACTTCGCGCTGAGGCGAAATCGGGCTTGTGTGAAGGGAGAAAACCGGGTTCTGGCCGTCTATTCCCCGATCTCCAGATACAAGTCAAGCCGGAGGTTGCCGGGCTTCGAGGGCTCGAGCTCCTCTTCGAACCAGCGGGGCGCGCGGTGGGGACGGAGGCCCTTTTCGCGGATCAGTTCGTTCATCCGTTTCCAGCCGTCCTGAATCCACTTGCCGGTCGGGTCGCCTTCGAAATTGCCCTCGATGCCGGTGACGAGGAATTTGCCCGCGCGGATGACCGACGTCGGCGCGGCTCCTGCGCTCTCGCCGCTTTCCAGGGTGACGAGGAGACGGTAGCCTTCGTTGTCGGGCTCGTTCGACTGATTCCCTTTCCGGTCGATGTTGTGCCCGAAGACGCGGCGCGGCTTTCCGGTCGCGGGGTGGTCCTTGAGCCAGGCATCGAGCGTGGCGTGGGCTTTGTCTTCGCTGTTGGGTGCGAAGCCGTCAAAATACGCGACTGTCTGGTCGCTCAGTTCCTTCGTTATGATACCCATGTACATCTCCTTGACGAGCGCGATTTTTTCGAGTCCCGGTCGGAAGGGCCGGCCCTTCCGGTAATCCGCGGGGCTGACGCCGAACTCGTCGGCGAAGGCCCGGGTGAACGCCTCGTGGCTCCGATAACCGGAGTCGAGGGCGACGCCGAGCACGGTCGAGTCGGGGGAGTCGAGGAGGAGGCGCGCGCGTTCAAGGCGGCGACGCCTCGCGTAGTCGCGGAAGGTGAGGCCGGTGACCGCCCAGAACCACGTGACGAAGCTCCGGTCGGACATGCCCGCCTCGCGCGCGGCGAGCGTTCTCGCCCCGAGTACTCTCGGGCCGTCTCCCTCTCCCCTGATCGCCGCGCCTCGCGTGACGCGGTCCTCGAGATAATCAACGCTCTTTTGTATTTGTTCGTAAATTGTCATGACGGATTTTAGTGTACAGCGGCGCGCCGTTTCGCGCTTGATATTTCAGGCAAATCCGCGCCGCCTTCGCGCGTGGGGAAAGCGAGGCCTTGCGCGAGGGGTTGCAGCGGAAATCCTGCCGTGCGACCTGCCGGGTGAACACCGGCAGGTTGTACGGCAGATTGGAGCGGAAAACCCGGCCGTCAGGCGCGCCCGTCTGATTTCGTCAACTTTACATTTTTCGCAATACTGTTATAATCGAAGGATATGATGATGTTGGTGGCTCCTTGCGCGATCGGGGCGGAAAAAATTCTCGCGAATGAGCTCAAACAGCTCGGTTTTGTCCCGGAAAACTCCGCGTCGGGGAAAGGGTCGGTCGGCCGCGTCGTGTTCGCGCCGTCCGCCGCGGAATCAGCGCTTGGCGATGCGGGTTTTTTTGCCGCGGCCTATCGGGCCAATTTGTGCCTTCGCACCGCCGACCGGGTGTACGCCCGGCTCGCGTTTTTCCGCGCTACCGATTTCGAGGTCCTTTTTGAGGGCGTTAAGGCCGTTCGCTGGCAGGACTGGTTTCGCAAGGACGTTCGCGTGCTCGTCGACAAGGTACGCACGCACGCGAGCAAGCTTTCCTCCGAGCATTCGGTTCAGGGCGTGACCCACAAGGCTATTTACGAAAGCCTCGGAAATGCCTGGCGGATGAGCAACCTCCCGGAGACGGGCGACGAGGTGACGGTTCGCGTGTACGTCGAGCGCGACGAGGTGAGCGTGCTCCTCGACCTTTCGGGGATGCCGCTTCATCGGCGCGGGTACCGTACCGCCGGAGGCGAGGCGCCGATTCGCGAGACCCTCGCGGCTATCCTTTTGCAGATGATGAACTGGCGGCGGAAAACCCCGCTTCATGATGCCTTTTGCGGATCGGGTACGATCCCGATCGAGGCTATGCTTTACGCGCACAACGTCGCGCCGGGCCTTGGCCGCGCCTTTGCCCTCGAGAGCCTCGTGCCCTTTTCGGGCGATAGTGCGCGCGCGATGATCGCCGCCGCCCGCCTTGACGCCGCGAAGGCGATCAGGACCGACTGCCTTGTCAGGATTACCGGGAGCGACATCGACGAGCAGGTGCTCATTTCGGCGCGGGCTAACGCCGAGCGGGCGTGCGTGATCGCGGGGCGGGCCTTGCAGCTTGCCGGTATCGACGCGCGCATCCCGCGCCCGGACTTTACCCAGGCGTCCTTCGACGAGCTTGCCGCGCCATACGATTCAGGGCTGCTGCTTTCGAATCCGCCCTGGGGCGAGCGGCTTGAGGATAAGGATTCGGCGCGCGCCCTCTATTCCTCGATGCACCGGCTCTTTACCGACTTCCCCGGCTGGGAGTTCGCCTTTATCACCAGTCACGGCGAATTCGAGGAAGCGATCGGGAAAAAGGCGCTAAAAAAGAAGAAACTGAAAAGCGGAAACCTGGATACCTGTTTTTACATGTACTCAAAGGAGAGCTGAAAACCATGGCCATTGTCGTTGAGCACGAAAAACGCCGGTATGAAATCCTCGAAAAGTCGCTCGATATATTCATCGAGGAAGGCTATGAGGACGCGACCTTCCAGAAAATCGCCGACCGTTGCGGGATTACCCGAACGACGCTCTACCTCTATTTCAAGAACAAGCGCGAGATCTTTACCTGGAGCATCAAGCAGTTGACCGATGGCCTGGAAAAGCACCTGAGGCTCATGATGGAAACGGACTCGCTGTCGTATTCCGAGCGCCTCGAATCGGTGATGCACAAGATTATCGATTGTTGCGCGGAAAATCGCCGCCTTTTTAACGTCATCCTCACCTATCTTCTCCAGGCGCAGAAAAGCGGAAAGGATCCTGATTCCCGGGTCAAGCGCCGGACGATCCGCCTTCGGCACCTTCTTTCCCAGATCCTGATCGCGGGCCGCAATGCCGGTGAATTCCGCATTTCCAACGTAAAGGACGCCAACGATCTTTTTTACGGGCTCGTCGAATCGGCGATCTTCAGGATTGCCATTCTCGACCATGCGGACGCCGCCGATATCAAATCCGCGATCTCCCTGGCCGTCCAGAGCATCTCCATTTCGACATAACTATTGACTTTTGTCATAAAAAAAGTAAAATGACGAGATAGCTGATAATGACGTATTGACGTGAAATGTCAGACTGGAGGATCACTGTGCCCGTTTTTCTATTTCCCGGACAGGGAGCTCAGTTTACCGGAATGGGAATTGACCTCTATGAGGCCGATTCTGACGGAAAAGCCGGTGTTCGCGACCTTTTTGAGACGGCGAGCGGCCTTCTTGGCAAGGATATCCGTGATCTTCTGAACGCGGACGGCGACACCCTCAAGCGCACCGACGTGAGCCAAGTGGCCATAACCGTCGCTTCTTTGGCGGCGTTCCGCACCCTTGCGTCCCGCGGGATCAAGCCCACCGCCTGCGCCGGGTTCAGCCTTGGCGAGTATCCCGCCCTTGCCGTCTCGGGCGTTATCACGGAAGCGGAAGCAATCCGCCTGACGATCGAGCGCGGCCGCATCATGCAGGAAGTAGCCGACGAAATAGCCGCTTCGGCAAAAGCCGAGTCCGCAGGCGACGAAGCCGCGCTGCCCGGCATGTCCGCGATCATCGGGCTAACGCCTGCCCAGGTCGACGAGGTTATCGCGTCGCTCGGCGGCGGTACCGCCGGAAAAATCAAGCTTTATGGGGCGAACTACAATAGCCCGCTCCAGACCGTCATATCGGGAACCGCCGAAGCGCTTACCGCGGCCGAAGCCGCCTTCAAGGCAGCGGGCGCGCGCCGCGCTCTCAGGCTCAAGGTCGCCGGACCCTTCCATTCGCCGCTCATGGCGAAGGCAGGGGAGCGCTTTGCCGCCGTCCTCGACCCGGTCGCTTTCAAGGATCCCGTTCTTCCACTTTTCTCGAACGTAACCGGAAAGCGCGTCTCCCTCGGAGCCGAGGCAAAAACGTGCGCCGTTGCCCATATATCGAACCCCGTTCGCTGGACCGAGGAAGAGGCGACGATCGCCGCCTCTGTCATAAATGGAAACGAAGAGCCCGCACTCGTGGAAGTCGGGCCCGGCAGGGTTTTGAGCGGCCTCTGGGCGGACTCGAAACTCGCCGGGGTATGCAAACCCTATGCTGAAATACTTGGAGCGTAATATGTTGCTGAAAGGAAAGACCGCGCTCGTGACGGGCGCAAGCCGCGGAATCGGGAAGGAAATAGCCCGCCGTTTAATAGAAGAAGGCGCCATCGTTTGGGGCCTCGCGACCAAGCCGTCCGAGACCGCGAAGGAGCTTAAGCTTCTCGCCGAGGAGAAGGGTTCCGTGTATACCGAACTCGTCGCCGACATCGGAAACCCCGAATCGCTGCAACCGGTCATCACCGAAGCGGTCAAGATCTCGGGCGGGTTTTCGATTCTGGTAAACAACGCCGGGATCACGCGCGACGGGCTTTCGTTCCGCATGAAGCTTGAGGATTGGGAGGCGGTGCTCCGCGTCAACCTGACGGGAACCTTTCTCGTCACACAGATCGTGTCCTCGGACATGATTCGCAAGCGCGCGGGCTCGATCATCAACCTTTCGAGCATCGTCGGGCTTCACGGTCAGGGCGGCCAGGTGAACTACGCGGCGAGCAAGGCCGGGCTCATCGGCTACACGAAGGCGCTCGCGAAGGAAACCGCGGGCCGCGGCGTGCGCGTGAACGCGATCGCGCCGGGCTTTATCGTGACCGAGATGACCGACGCGGTGAACGAGGAAGCGAAGAAGACATGGCTTGAGTCCATCCCGATGAAGCGGGCCGGAACCACCGCCGAGGTAGCGAACGCCGTGGTGTTCCTTGCCTCGGATCTTTCTGAATACATTACCGCGCAGGTTATCGGCGTGGACGGAGGAATGGGAGCATGAAAAGACGCGTAGTCGTAACCGGACTTGGGGCCGTAACACCGATCGGAAATACCGTAGACGAAATGTGGGCATCGATCCGCGCCGGAAAGAGCGGGGTGGCCCCCATTACCTTGTTTGACACGACAAACCATAAGGTGAAGATTGCGGCCGAGGTAAAGAACTTCGAGACCTCTCCCTGGATCGACCGGAAGGAAGCCCGCAAGATGGCGCGCTTCTGCCAGTTCGTCACCGTGGCCGCCGCGCAGGCGATCGCCGACGCCGGATACGACAAGGAAACGATCTCGAAGGAAAAGGCAGGGGTCATGATTGGCAACGGCATCGGCGGCTTTGAGGTTATCGAGGCGTCGATGAAGAAATACTTCGAGGCGGGCAGCGATCGTATCCCCCCGCTTTCCATACCGATGCTCATCCCGAACGAGGGCGCCGGCAACATCAGTATGATCTTCGGGATCACCGGGGTTTCCTGGACGATCGCGACCGCGTGCGCGTCGAGCAGCGACTCCCTCGGTGCCGCGCTTGACCTCGTCCGCTCCGGGCGCGTCGACGTGTGCGTCGCGGGCGGCTCCGAATCCGCGATCACGGGCTTCGGCATCGGCAGCTTTACGGTGCTTCAAACCCTCGCGTCTACCTATAACGACAACCCGACCAAGGCTAGCCGCCCGTTCGACAAGGACCGCGAAGGCTTTATCATGGGCGAGGGCGCCGGCATCCTTATTCTTGAAGAACTCGAGCACGCGCTCAAGCGCGGCGCCAAGATTTACGCTGAGTTCGCCGGATACGGCGGATCGAGCGACGCCTATCACATCACGAGCCCGAATCCCGACGGCTCGGGCGGCGCGCTCGCGATCACCCGTGCCCTCGAGGACGCTGAAATCAAGCCTGAGGACGTGCAGTATTACAACGCGCACGGAACCTCGACCCCGGTCAACGACCCCGCGGAAACCCTGATGATCAAGCGGGCCTTCGGCGACCACGCTTACAAGATGAAGGTATCGAGCACCAAGAGCATGACCGGCCATTGCGTCGGCGCGGCGGGCGCGATCGAGGCGATCATCGGCATCAAGGCGATCGGCGACGGTTTCTACCCGCCGACGATCAACCTCGACAACCCCGACGTCGAGCACGGGTGCGATCTCGACTACGTGCCGAACGTCGGCGTCGAAGGCGACATTGATTGCATCGCCTCCGGCTCCCTCGGCTTTGGCGGCCATAACGGCGTCGTCGTGATGAGGAAATACAAGAAATGAGCGATATGAATACCACCGGTCAGGCGAACGACGGAGCGCAGGAAAAACGCGCTGACCTTTCGTTCCCGGCCGTGCGCGCCGCGGAGCGCGCCGGGATTGAGACCCTTTTGCCGCATCGCGATCCTTTTCTTTTCGTCGATACCATCGACGTCACGAACGAGGACGAGATCGTCGCCCGCCACGTATTCACCGAGGATGAGTTTTTCTTCAAGGGCCACTTTCCGGAATACCCGGTAGTTCCCGGGGTCATCCTCTGCGAGACGATGGCGCAAGCGGGCGGCGCCGGGCTTATCAAGCGCGGCGTCCTTGGCGGCGATTCGCTTTTTTTCTTCGCCTCGCTCGATAAGGTCAAGTTCCGTAACCAGGTTCGCCCCGGCGACGAGGTGAGGATCGTGGTAAAAAACCTCCGCGTTTCGGCGCACATGATCAAGCAGTCCGGCGTCGCGTACGTCGGCGACAAGATCGCAACCGAAGCCGAGTGGATGTGTCTGGTAGGGAATAAGTAAAAGGAAGAAACAATGATCGTGAAACCGATGATTCGCAGCAATATCTGCATTAACGCCCATCCCCTTGGATGCGCGAAGGAAGTCGAAAACCAGATTGCCTACGTGCAGTCGAAAAACGCCGCGCGCGGGCGAAAGCCCGGAGACGCGGTCTCGGGCGGTACCCACGCCGCGGGTCCCGTAAAGGCCGCGCTCGTGCTCGGCTGCTCAACCGGCTATGGGCTCGCGAGCCGCATTACGGCCGCGTTCGGCTATGGAGCCGCGACCGTCGGAGTCTCTTTCGAGAAAGAGGGAAGCGAGACCAAGAGCGGAACCCCCGGCTGGTACAACAATAAGGCCTTTGAACGCGCCGCGGCGAAGGCGGGATTGCCTTCCTTCACCATAAACGGCGACGCGTTCTCCGACGCCGTTCGCGCCCAGGTAATCGCGGCCGCGAAGGAAATGAACGTCACGTTCGACCTCGTGGTCTACAGCCTCGCGAGCCCCGTGCGCACCGACCCCGATACCGGCGTGCTTTATAAATCCGTGCTGAAGCCGTTCGGCAAGCCGTATTCCGGCATGACCGTCGACCCGATGTCCGGCAAGCTTTCCATGATAAGCGCCGAGCCCGCGAGCGCCGACGAGGCCGAGCAGACCGTGAAGGTCATGGGCGGCGAGGACTGGGCGCGCTGGATCAAGCAGCTTTCCGACGCGAACCTTCTCGCGAAGGGTTGCTCGACCGTCGCGTATTCGTACATTGGCCCCTCGCTTTCGCATGCTATCTACCGCGACGGCACGATCGGCGGCGCGAAAAAGCACCTCGAGAAAACCGCGCGCGAGATGGACGCAGACCTCAAAAAGAAAATCGGCGGATCGGCGTTCGTTTCGATCAACAAGGGTCTTGTCACCCGGTCGAGCGCGGTCATCCCGATCATCCCGCTCTATCTTGCCTTGCTTTTCAAGATAATGAAGGAAAAGGGATCGCACGAAGGCTGCATCGAGCAGATCGAGCGGCTCTACGCAGAACGGCTGTACGCGGGCATTCCGGTACCGGTCGACGGCGAAAACCTTATCCGCATTGACGACTGGGAGATGGATAGCGCGGTGCAGCGCGAGATTGACGCGCGCATCGCGACGGTTACCGAGGAGAACCTGCCGAAGCTCGGCGATCTCGAGGGCTACCGGCACGACTTCCTCGCCGCGAATGGCTTTGACGTGGCGGGCATCGATTACGATGCCGACGTCGCGCGCATGGACTGTATCTGATAACGTTCGCCGCTTTTGCGGCGTTCTTTGCATAACAATTAGGAGAATTAACGATGGACGAAAAGACGCTTCTGGCACTCTTCGACAAGTTTGAAAAGTCGAGTGCCGTAGAGATGAAACTTTCCGAGAGCGGAAGCACCTTTGAATTGCGCCGAAAGGAAGCCTTTGCGGCCTCCGCGCCCATGTCAGGCGCAACCTATGCCGCGCCGCCTCCTGTCGCGGTTTCCGTTTCCGCGCACGAGCCTCCCCATACCGCTTCCGCCGCGCCCCACGTCCCCGCCATTTCCGGGGCCGCGAGCGGCAACGAGTACATCAAGAGCCCGATCGTCGGCACCTTCTACCGCGCGGCATCCCCTGACGCCCCGCCTTTCGCCGAGATCGGAAAGACCATCGCCAAGGGACAGAAGCTCTGCATCATCGAGGCGATGAAGATGATGAACGCGCTCGAGGCCGAGCTTAACTGCGAGATCGTCAAGATCCTCGTCAATAACGGCGACATGGTCGAGTTCGATCAGCCCCTTTTCGAGGTTAAGCCCCTATGATCAAGCGGCTCATGATCGCCAATCGCGGCGAGATCGCGGTCAGGATCATCCGTACCTGCAAGGAACTCGGGATCGAGACGGTTGCCGTTTACTCGACCGCCGACCGCGACGCGCTCCACGTGCGCATGGCCGATATCGCCGTGTGCATCGGACCGGCGAAATCCGCGCAGAGCTACCTTTCGGTGGGCGCGCTCATAACGACCGCTGTTCGCACTGGCTGCGAGGCCGTGCATCCCGGCGTCGGATTTCTTTCCGAGAACGCCGACTTCGCGCGCGAGGTGAAGAAGGCCGGCCTTATCTGGATCGGTCCCGACCCTGACGTCATCGACATGCTCGGCGACAAGGTCGTCGCTCGCGAGACCGCGCAGAAATACGGCCTTCCGATCACGCCGGGTTCCCCCGGACCGATCGCCACGAAGGAAGAAGCCATTCCCGTCGCGCGCAAGTGCGGCTATCCGGTCATCATCAAGGCCGCCTCCGGCGGCGGCGGAAAGGGAATGCGCATCGTGTGGAAGGACGAGGAGCTTGAGGAAAACCTCAAGATAGCCTCGCGCGAGGCCGAGGCAAATTTCGCCGACGGCACCGTTTTCATCGAGAAGTATTTGCAGAATCCCCGCCACGTCGAGCTTCAGGTTATCGCGGACGGCAAGGGCGGCGTCGCCATCATGGGCGAGCGCGATTGCTCCGTGCAGAAAAATCACCAGAAGCTTATAGAGGAAAGCCCCTCGCCCGGCGTAACCCCCGCGATGCGGAAAAAGATGAGCGACGGCGCGCGAAACCTTTTCGGAAGTCTCAAGTACTGCGGCGCGGGAACGATCGAGTTTCTCGTCGCGGGCGAGGAGTTCTTCTTCATGGAAGTCAACGCGCGCATTCAGGTTGAGCACCCGGTCAGCGAGTTCGTCACCGGCACCGACTTGATCCGCGAGCAGATACTCGTCTGCCTCGGCGAGAAGATGTCGATCGATCCCGATAACGTTGAGCTCAAGGGTTGGTCGATCGAGGCGCGTATCAACGCGCTTTCTCCCGGCAAGGTGTCCCGGCTCGAGATTCCCGGAGGTCCCGGCGTCCGTTTCGACAGCTTTCTCTACAACGGCGCGACGGTCTCCCCGCATTACGACTCGATGGTCGGCAAGCTCATCGTGTACGACATCGACCGGCATCACGCGCTTGCCCGGCTTATCCGGGCACTCGACGAGCTTAAGATCGAGGGCGTTCCGGTGAACATCGCAACGCAGCGGAAGATCCTCACCAACGCGATTTTCCGGTCCGGCCAGTTTGGTACCGGACTTTATGCCCAATTGGAGGCAAGTCTTTGAGCGAAAAAATAACCTGCCCCGCATGTAAGGGAGAGATCGAGCGGAATTCCCTCGAGGCGAACCTGAAGGTTTGCCCCTCATGCCAGTATCATTTCAGGATGGAACCCACGGAGCGCATCGCCTATCTCGCCGACAAGGACAGCTTCGTCGAGTTCTGCCGCAACATGAAGAGCCTTAACCCGATCGACATGGACGGGTACGAGGAAAAACTTTCCGAGGCGACCAAGAAGTCGAACATCTCCGATGCCGTCGTCACCGGCACCTGCACTATCGAGCGAATGCCGGTCGTGCTCGCCCTCATGTCGTTCAGCTTTATGGGCGGCTCGATGGGATCGGTCGTCGGGGAAAAGATAACCCGCGCGATGATGAAGGGCGTCGAGACCCGAACCCCCGTCATCGTGTACGCGACCTCGGGTGGCGCGCGCATGCAGGAGGGAATATTTTCCCTTATGCAGATGGCGAAGACCGCGAGCGCCGCGGCCGAGCTTGACCGCGCGGGCCTTCCTCTCTTCCTCGTGCTGTGCGACCCCACCACGGGCGGCGTGACCGCGAGTTTCGCCATGCTCGGCGACATCACGATTGCGGAGCCCGGCGCGCTCATCGGCTTTGCCGGTCCTCGCGTTATCGAGGGAACGATCAAGCAGGTGCTGCCCGAGGGCTTCCAGCGCGCGGAGTTTCAGCAGGATAAGGGCTTCGTCGATATCATCAGTCCCCGCAGCGAGCAGCGCGAGCTTTTCGTCAAGCTGCTCAAGGCTCATTCGGAAAGCGCAGCGCGAAACGCTGTGCCCGCTGCGAACGGAGGCAAGGCATGACAAGCAAGAAAGTAACGTCACGGATCGAGGAGCTCGAAAAGCTCGCGGCCGAGGCCGGCATCGACATATCGGACGAACTGAAAAAAATCGGCGCGAAGATCTCGGAGACGTCGAAGATGGGGAAGGCCTGGCAGCGGGTTGAGCTCGCGCGCAACGCCGACCGCCCCCGCGCGCTCGATATCATCGATAATATCTGCGATGACTTTATCGAGCTGCACGGCGACCGGTACTACGGCGACGACCCCGCGCTCATCGGCGGGATCGGCTTTATCGACGGGATACCGGTGACGATCATCGCGAACCAGAAGGGACGCAATCTCAAGGAGACCATGGCGCGAAACGGCGGCATGGCGAACCCCGAGGGATACCGGAAGGCGCTTCGTCTTGCCAGGCAGGCGGAGAAGTTCCATCGGCCGATCATTACCTTCATCGACACGCAAGGCGCCTTTCCCGGGCTTGGCGCCGAGGAGCGCGGAATCGGCGAGGCGATCGCGATGAACCTTCGCGAGTTCAGCCAGCTCAAGACCCCCGTTATCTGCATCATCATCGGCGAGGGCGGCTCAGGCGGCGCGCTGGGCATCGGCGTCGGCGACAAGATATACATGCTCGAGAACGCCGTGTATTCGGTTATCTCGCCCGAGGGCTACGCTTCCATTCTGCTTCGCGACGCGTCGCAGGCGAAGAACGCGGCGGCCATGATGAAGATTACCGCCGAGGACGTGTTGTCGCTCAAGGTGTGCAACGGCATCATCGCCGAGCCCGAAGGCGGCGCGCACCTTGATCCGGCCGAGTCGAGCAGGCTCATCAAGGAAACGATCGTGCGGGACCTTGCCGACCTTATGCCGCGGAACCCCGCGGTGCTCGTTCGCTACCGTAACCAGAAAATCCGCAAGTTCGGTCACTATACCGAAAACTAGCGCGCGTCCCCGATCGCGTCGCGGGATTGGCCTTCCTTATTCCAGGCTGATCCCGCGATCGCGAACTTTAACCGATTTTTAACAAAAGCCTCATACATAAATAACCGTACGACGGTATGTTTGTCGCATGAATACATTTTCGGTACGGGACATGGATTTCTGGTACGGAAACCATCATGCGCTCGAGAAGATAGAAATGGACATCGCGGCGAACGCGATTACCGCTTTCATCGGCCCCTCGGGATGCGGAAAATCGACCTTTCTCCGGACGCTTAACCGCATGAACGACACGATCCTCGGGACACGGCTTGAGGGAAGCGTTCTGTACAAGGGACTCGACATTCACTCAGGCTACGACGTGCTCGATCTCCGCAGTCAAGTCGGCATGGTTTTCCAGAAACCGAATCCCTTCCCGATGAGCGTATACGACAATGTCGCGTACGGCCCGCGCCTCCATAACGCTCACCTGTCGCGCGCCGACCTTGACGCCGCCGTCGAGACGAGCCTTCGCGACGCGTCCTTGTGGGACGAGGTGAAGGACCGGCTCGGGAAGAGCGCCCTTGGTCTTTCAGGCGGTCAGCAGCAGCGCCTTTGCATCGCGCGAACGCTCGCCGTAAATCCCGAGGTCATCCTGATGGACGAGCCCACGAGCGCGCTTGATCCGATCTCCACCGCGCACATCGAGGACCTTTGCTACAAGCTGAAGGAACGCTACACGCTGATCATCGTGACGCACAACATGCAGCAAGCCTCGCGCATCTCGGACTACACGGCGTTCTTCATGATAAACGAGGAGCGGTGCGGGTATCTCGTCGAGATGGGCGACACCCGGCAGGTGTTTTATAACCCGCGCGACAAGAAGACCGAGGCGTATATCTCTGGCCGTTTCGGCTGATCTGAATTGCCGCGCGCAAGGGCGGAAGGAGTTGAGGGCATGACGACGAGAACGCAGTTTGGCGAGAAGCTTTCTGAGTACTACAAGAAAATACTGTATATGGGCACGCTCGTGGAGCAGTTCATCATCGACGTTACCGACGCGCTCGTCTCGGGCGACGCTGAAGCCGCGCGTGCGCTTATCGAAACCGATAAAAAGATAGACGCGCTTCAGGTCGAGATTGAGCAGGAAAGCGTCATGCTCTTGCTGCTCGAGGCACCCGTCGCGCGGGATCTCCGGAAGATCGTCACCTCGATAAAGGTCGTTTCCGACCTTGAGCGGATCGGCGACTATGGCGTGCACCTCGCGAAGTTCGCGGCGAAGGGCAACCCATCGCTCTTTCCCCGCTTCTTGCCCCGCATCGCCGCTATGGCCCGGAATGGCGCGTCCATGATCCGCGACTCCCTTACTTCGTATATCGAGGACGACGAGAATCTCGCCCGGCAGACCGCCTCCCGCGACGCCGAGATCGACGCGCAGAAAAAGCAAATCATCGCCGAGCTCATCATGCTCCAGCCGAAGAACGAGGTGGAGATGCGGCAGATTTACCGCTATCTCTCGATCAGCAAGGACCTCGAACGTCTCGGCGATCACATCACCACGATCTGCGAATGGGTAATCTTTACGGTAAAAGGCGATATTATCGACCTCAACAGGATGCCGAAGAGCGACGAATGAGCGAACGGCCCGGCGAGCGGGCTGGGTTTCGCGTCGGTTCAACGGCGCGTGAGATAGCCTAGCGCTCTGCGTTCCGCATCGTCTTCGGCGTCCGGTCGACCGGCGCATCGCATAATGTGCCGGGAGCGCTTCCCGGGAAATCGGGATCGCGCACTCGAACGATAAAGCGGCTCTGTACGGGCTTCTCCGTTCTGAGCACGCAGGGATGTCCATGGCAAACCCAGTCCCGCGCCGCGCCCGTTTCGGGATCGATCAGCGTGTAGTCAGTGTCCGCGATCGCGCAAAGGTCTGGTCCCACGTATTCGAGCGGCACCCCTGAGTCTATCTTGTTCATCGAAACGAACTCAAAATCGCGAAAGCCTTCGGGCGGTGGAACCGGGAGCGTAACCTCTTCCCCGATGGTTCCCGCAAGGAGGTAGGGCGACTTAGTTTCACCGACCGTCGTCTTGTTTGCGTCGTCCTTCGAAAAATAAAAGCCCGTGGCGAACTCGCGGTGCGCGGCGTTATAGAGCTCGGCGACGAAGGGCGCGGCCTCGTCTGCCGGTATGCGTCCCTCGATTTCGTCAATCCGCTTTCGGTATGCGCGCGTGACGAGCGCGGTGTAATAAAGGCTTTTCATCCGCCCTTCGATCTTGAGGGAGTCGACGCCCGCCTTTTTCATCTCGGAGAGGTAGTCGATCATGCACAGGTCCTTCGACGAAAAAAGCGCGGTAAACCCGTCTTCCTCGATCACCGGGAAATACTCCCCGGGCCGTGCCCGCTCCTCGAGCACGCGGTATTCCCATCGGCACGAATGGCTGCAGTGCCCGGCGTTCGCGCTTCGTCCGGTGAGGTAGGCGCTCATCAGGCAGCGGCCCGAGTACGCGATGCACATCGCGCCGTGCGCGAAGCATTCGATCTCCATCTCGGGCGCCGCGTCCTTGATCTCGCCTATTTCCGCGAGGCTCGCCTCTCGGCCGAGCACGACGCGCCTGAAGCCGAGCTCGCGATAGAGCTTGACCGCCTCTCCGTTGACGCAGTTTGCCTGCGTGCTCAGGTGAAGCGGGACGCCCGGAAACTCGCGCTGGAGCAGCCTGACCATGCCAATGTCCTGGATGATGAACGCGTCGATCGGGTATTTTCGGAAGTAGTCGAGCTCGCTCATGAAATTGCGGATGTCCGCGTTGTGGAAGGTAATATTGAGCGCGCAAAAAAGGCGCTTCGGCTTTCCGCGCGCGGCGTATTCGGCCTTGAGACGCGCGATCTCTTCATGCTCGTTTTCGTGGAAATTATCCGCCTTCACGCGGAGCGAAAAGCGCTTAAGCCCGATGTAGGCCGCGTCCGCGCCGTATTCCCACGCATAGGTCAGTTTCTCGATGTTCCCCGCGGGTGCGACCAGTTCCATCCGAGGTCAGTGTCCGCTTCCGCTGGTCGCCGCGCTCTGCATGCCGTCGCGCACCCATTTGCCGATCTTTCGGACGGCGAGGTGCGCCTGCGGGGTGAGCGAATCGATAGCCTGGAAAAGATGCCACATTCCCTCGTTCACGTCGAGCTCGACCGGGACGCCCGCGTTGGCAGCCTTTTGCTCAAGCCGCTTCGCGTCGTCGATCAGGATTTCCTCGGAGCCGCATTGGATAAAAAGCGGCGGAAAACCGGCGAAATCACCGTTGATCGGGGAGACGTGCGGATTGGCGAAATTTCCTTCAAAGGTGTAAAGGCGCGCAAGTTCCGCGAGGATCTCGCGGGAGTATATCGGGTCGGGGATTTTTCGCGCGGTATAGGAAGCGGTGTCGCAGGCGAGATTGACCCACGGCGAGATCGCGACGATGAGCTCCGGGATCCGGACCGATTTCGAGCGGAGGTAATGGACGAGCGCGATGACGAGATTTGCCCCGGCTCCGTCACCCGCGAAAAGGATCTCGCGCGGCGAAATGCCCTGATGGAGGAGCCATGAATAGGCGTTATAGAGATCCTCAAGCGCGGTGGGAAAGGGATATTCGGGCGCGAGTCGGTATTCGGGAAGGAGGAGTCGGCTTGCGCTTTCGTGGGCGATCGAGGCGCACAGGTTTCGCGCCGAAAGGCGGGAACCAGTGGTGAAGAAGCCCCCGTGCGCATAGAGTATCGTCCGCCTTCCCATGGCCATCTCGGGAACGAGGAGATCGGCCATAACGGGCCCGACGTCGACTTCCTGGCGGTCGATATTGTTCGAAAGGATAACGGTGCCGAGGAGGCTGTCATAGTTCGCGCGAGCCGCCTTGATGGCGTTTCGGGACCCGGGAACCGCTTTTTTGAAAATCTTTCCGGCTTGCCGGATCATTCTTGAATCTATGGCCATATCGGGTGCGAGTATAGCACAACCGCCTTTCGAGTGGAAGTATTTTACCGGAAGCGGAGGTCCATGATCGTGATATCGTCGGGAAGCATCGCCTCGGTAACCCAGTTGTCGATTTCCGTTGCGTAGACGCTCATGGTCTCGGACTCCGGTTTTCCGTGCGTTGAGACGAAAAGCTTGCGCGTCCGGTCGTCGTCGAAGCGGATTCCGTCGGGCGTCTGCATGTCGGTCAGCCCGTCGGTATACATTACGATGCGGAGTCCCTTCGTGATGGGGAGCCGATATCCCCCGGACGACTCCGATTCGAGGATTCCCATGCCGAGCGGGGGAAGGTTCGGGTTCATCGTCTTGCCGACGATCTTCTTGTCCTCGCCGGGTATGAAAAGGTATATGGGCGTGTGTCCGCAATTCTGGATAAAGACGGAGCCCTCTTCCTCGTCGACGTAGCAAAGCCCTGCGGTGATGAAGGTTTCCGTCGGCGTGAGGTCCTGGATGTACTTGTCGATCATGCGCGTGATCTCGAGGCCGAATTTCGTGCCGGGATCGAAGGACTTGAGCGCGGTAAAGAAGGAGCCGACTGCCATAGTTGAAAGGGAGGCGGCGACGTTCTTCCCCGAGACGTCGAAGCAGCCGATGATATGTCGTTTCCCGTCGGAATAGCTGAAATCCTTGAAAAAATCGCCGCCAACCTCATTCGCCATGCGGTTCCAGGTATACAGCGCGTAGCTCCGTTCCCTTGCGCAAGGCTCGCTCTTGAGCATGTGCTGCTGCACCATGCGCGCCTTTTCCATGTCGCGCCCGCGTATCTCGGAGATTCGGGTGAGCATCTCGTGGATGCCGACGATGCCGAAAAAGCTCCGTCGATAGTACACCGCGAAGAGGCGAACCCCGCTTCGGTCGTTCAGTTCCATCACGCGTTCGATATTCTTTTCGATATAATCGTCCGCACGAAGCGAAAGAAGCGGGTTTTTGATGTAGGCGTCGAGGTCTTTTTGCCAGAACCGGGTCCACGCGGACTCCGTCATCTTCTCGACCTGCTGGCGCTCCAGGATGCCCATGAGCGCGCCGTTTCGCTCGACCGGGATCGCGCCGGCCGCGGGGTTGTTACGGAAGAACTCGAGCACGAAATCGAGCGACGTGCTCACGTCTACGGGCTCGATCTGGGCCGTTATCGACCCGATCTGGCGATACGCAAATTCTTCTTGAAGGTTTTTTCCCTCAAGGTTAATATTGATATCCAGCATGATGCGATCAGTATGGAGGCAGAATTCCCGCCCCGTCAACGCGTTTTTTTCAGGTCAAAAGTCTGAAAGGAAATACACGGAAATAAGGGTGACGAGCCGAGCCGTCTCTGCGACGCACTGGCCTTTTTGCGCGCTATCCGAAGCGCTATCAGCGGCGTTCCCGACCGTGGCATGCTCGAGGTATTCCCGCGATTGTTCCATCATCCAGTAAAAAACGCCGAGCTTTTGGTCGACGCGCCAGAGCATGTCACGCCCGACGCCCTCGCCGAAGATATCCTTGAAAAGCCGCTCCGAGAACGCGATCGTCTCGCGAAGCGCGTCGACGTTTCGGTCTTCCTCGAGCGCCGCGCGGATCGCCTCGATCACGTCCGTCTTGAGTTTTCCCTTTTTGCGTTGCCTCGCGTACACCTCGCGCATGTTCAGCGAAAAGCGTGCGATGATCTTTTTTTGGCGGCCCTGAATCGCAGCGTCGCTGCCGGTCACGTACTGGTAGAACCCGTCGGGTCTTCCGAGGAGGTTGGCCATCGCGATCGCGTACTGCTTGCGCGCGGTCTTCGTCTTCGCCCGGAAAAGGTTCGGGAAGATCTCCCAGGCCGCCTCGAACACCCCAAGCCGGGCCGCCGCGGCCGAGCCGATCTGCCGCATCCGGTCCGACTGGCTTTCGCGGAGAAAGGCCATTACCTGCTTGATCGATTCCTCGTCGCCGATATCCGCGAGGGCCTCGAGGCACGCCTTCTGGAGCTCACCGTCCGATTCCCAAAGGCAGCCGACGAGGGCGCCGACGGCCTTGCGGTCGCCGATCTTGCCGAGGCTCCGCGCCGCCTGCAGGCGGATGTCGGATTCGGGATCGAGCAGGCGAAGTATGAGCGCGTCAACCGACTGGCTCGACGGGATGCGCCCGAGCGCGCGCGCCGCCTCTTCCTGCACCGCCGAATCGGGATCATCGAGCCGCTCGATGATGTCCCTGAGCGGCAGCTCTCCCGACCGGCTGTCGAAATTCCTGAGGATCGCGGTGCTCGAGATCGCCGAAAGCGAGCGGCCGAGCGAATCGAGATTCTGGAAGGTGCGGACGATCTCGGGGTTGGCGATCTGCTTTATCACGAAGCCAAATGGCTTTTCCGATCCCTCGCGCACGCGGCTTATGAGGAAGGCGCAGCCGACGCAGAGAACGATCGCGAGCAGCTGCACGATATGAAAGTTCGTGAAGGTGAGCGGGCCTGCGGGAATGCGCACCCCTGCGAGCGCGTCGGAAAGAAGACCGCCCGCGAGCGAGCCCGGCGCGGAGACGAGCCCGACTATCGCGAGATACCAGGCGACGTACGACACGCGGTTCTTTACCGGCGCGAGCGACAGCATCATCTGGTTCGACCCTTCCCAGAACGCGGGCGAAAGGATACCGCACGTCGCCGAGATGAGAGGGAGCACGATGAAGTAGTTGTCGGGCGTGAGCGCGAGGTAGCCGAGCCAGCCGACGACGAGAAGCGTGCCGAGGATCACGACGGGCTTTCGGCCCCAGCGGTCCATCACCGTTCCCCAAAAGGGCGCGGCGAGCACCCAGAGCGACTGGCTGATAAGCTGCATGATGCCGAGCCAGGTCGTCGGCGCGCCGATCCTTTTAGGGTCGACGACGTACGGCGACTGGAAGGGGCTGACGAGGTTCATCGAAAAGGTCGCGAGGCCGATCGCGACCGCGTACTTCACGAAGTCCTTGTTATGGAGCGGCTCGAAGGCCGTCTCGGCGTCGAACTCGTTTTTTTTGTCCGGGAGGATCTCGGGCGTCACCAGCTGGCTGACGATATCGAGAATCCCCGCCACCGCGCCTACCGATACGATAACGCCGATCACGATCATCGCCTGGCTTTTCGGAAAGATATCGAGCATCGTGCTCGCGATAAAGAACCAGATGATATTGACCGTCTGGATCACCGCCGAGCGGCGCATGAAGAAACTGCCGCGGGTCGACTCGGGGAAAAGGTCCGCGACCCAGCCCCACCAGCACGCGCTCGTCGCGTTCGCGAAGCACCAGGATATCCCCATCGCCACGATGATGATGACGATTCCCCGCTCGGAGGACCCGCCCCGCGCCACGTAAAACGCGACGAAGGCGATGATCGCCGTAAGGGAGCGGTGCACCACGTGACCGACCATGAAGATGGGTTTGAGCCGGCCGATCCAGCCATACAAAAAGATGCCGAGGATCTGGAAGGCGGCCGCGGCCTGGATGATGGTAACGAGCAACCCGAGTTGCCCCGCGCTCGCGCCGAGGTAGTTTTGGAAGAAGACGTTAAAAAGCGGCTGGATGGAACAGACGAGTTGCCAGACCACCGACGACGCGCCCGAGAATATGCTGATCCGCATGGCCCGCACGAGCTGGGCCTGGGTTAATTGTTTCGACATACAATTAATACATAGCACTTCGCGGGGGAAAATGAAAGGGGCGCGGGCGGTAAAACGGCAGAAGCCGCCCGCGTTCGGGAAAACACCCGATCCGCGCGACGCCTCGCGCCCCTCAACGAATTGCTAGCCTAAAAGTGAACTATCAGAAAATCTTGCGCGATCCCGGCTTTACCGCGGGAGTCTTGCCTTCCTTGCAGAGCTCGCACGCGTCCGCGTCCCAGAGGACCGCGGGTTGGCGAAGCGCCGCGTAGAGCGGCCACGGAAAGGGATCGCTTGCGGTAGCGGGGCGCCGGTCGACGATGCAGATGGACGCGACCACGACGCCGCCCATCGCCTTGATCTGCTCCGCGGTCTCGAGCGTCGACTTGCCCGTCGTCACCACGTCCTCCGCGATGATGATCCGCTCGCCCGGCTTGATCTCGAACCCGCGCCGGAGCGTCATCACGCCCTCGTCGTTCCGCTCGGTAAAAAACGCCGGAAGCCCCAGCTGCCGCCCGAGCTCATACGCCACCACGATACCGCCCATCGCGGGCCCGATCACCGAGTCCGCCGCGAGCTTCCCCGAGGCGACGTCCGCCTTGATCCTGTTCGCGACGTCGCCGATAACGGCCGCCGCCTTGTCCGGATACTGCAAAAGCCTCGCGCACTGAAAATACTGCGACGAGTGCTTCCCCGAGGAAAGCAGAAAATGCCCCGTCAGCATGGCCCGGCACTCGGAAAGAACGGAAACGACATCAGTCATGGAAAACCTCCGGCGGTTTATACGCCCGCTTGCGTGAATTGACCCAGTATACAAAAAAATAAAAAAAGGGGGAACACGTTGCACCCGGCGAAACCTTCGCTCGAAGTACGCGGCGTATTCGCCCCGGCTCCCCCTGGGCGCGCGCGTGGCAGCGCGCCACCCCCACGTCCTGCAGAACCGCGCTACACCCGCGTGATCTTTGCCGGTTTTCGCGGGGGCAGGGCGACGAAGCGCTCATCGGGATACCCGACCATGATCACGGCGTAGACCTGGTGCACTGCAGGAAGCTTCCCCGCCGCCTTGATGGCCTCGCTCGCGAATATCGCCGTCCCCGACCAGCACGTGCCGAGACCGAGCGCCTGCGCGGCGAAGTCGAACGTCGTCGCGGCGATGATGCCGTCGCGGCCGTCGGGAAGGATTGTGGCCTTTGGGTCTCCGTGCGCGATTACGAGCGCGCTCGCTCCCCAGAAGACCGGATCCTCGTCCTCCGTGACGTGCTCATATCGGAGCGCTCGATCCGGCATTGCGCGGAGTTTCTCGAGCAGTGTCTTCGCCATCCGGGCGATCAGCTTGCCGTCGGTAATCACCGTCCATTCGACCGTATGGAGGTTCTTGCCGGAGGTCGCGTACCTGGTCGCGTCGATCGCGCGCTCGATTGTCGCGAACGGCACGCCCTCGGCTCGATACCGGCGATACGACCGCCGCTCCCGGATAAATGAAAGCTCGTCCCGCTTGTCGATCGGGGTTGCCTTTTCTCCCCGTACCCGTATCGCGCCCTTCGGGCATACCGCGGCGCAGTGTCCGCACTCCATGCACGCGAAGCCGTCGTTCCGGAAGAACGGGCTCCCGTCGGTTCCGCGTGCAATAAGCCTGAGCGAGCAGGACCAGGCGCAGAGCCCGCATCCCGTGCATGTGTCCCGATCAAACGTAATTCCTTCCATAAATAACTCCTTTTGAATTGCAAAATAAATACCGGAACAAACGTTCCAGAAAAGACAACAACAAAAGCAGCGCAGGGGCCTGCGCAGTGAGCGCAATCAGTTTTCCATGCATGCGAGAAAGCTGTTCACCATATCGTCGAGCGACTGTCGCGTGCGTCCCATCCGCGCTGCGACATTAAGCCCCCAGAGGAGCGCGAGAAAGAGGTTGGTCAATTCGCTCGCCGAAAGTCGTGACGAAATCGATCCTTGCTCGAGTGCCCGTAAAAATCCCTCGTGGATCTCCCGTTCGGCGTTTGCCGTGTAATTCTCGACCAGGGAACGGAGTTCCCCATCCGCTGTTTTGAGCGAGGCGGAAAGCATGGTCACGTAGCAGCCGGCCGGCCGGTCTCCGGGTTCCGCGAGCATCGCGACGCGCGCGTGAAGGTACCGCGCAAGGCCCGACCGTACGCCGTCGCTCGCGGAAAAAGCCGCGCGCCTCGCCTCGCCCGACTGCGCGGTATACGCCTCAACCGTCCGCAAAAAGAGATTTCGCTTGTCGCCGAAGCTTTCGTAGAGGCTCGAGCGGCTTAACCCCGTCGCCGACAGAAGATCTTCCATCGACGCCCCGTCATACCCGAGTTCCCAGAAAACCTTCATCGCAGATTCAACGACGGCTTTCTCGTCAAATTCCTTCGTCCGTGCCATTATATGGATTATAGCATATCCGGAATGATTGTTCCAGATAAATCACGCGAAAACTGCACAATAAGGCAAGTTTATCCCGCGATCAGGAAGCAGAACTCGCGGCGGTACTCGAGCGGGGTCATCGCTGTGTTTTTTTTGAAGGTCCGGTGAAAGTTGACGATATCCCGGAAACCGCTTCGCCACACGATTTCCTTGACGGGAACCGTGGTATCCCGGAGGAGGAGGCAGGCGAAACGGACGCGGAGGGCGATCAGGTACTGAATGGCCGACTGCCCAAGGTGTTCCCGGAAGAGCTCGTTGACGCTGGTCCGGTTGATGGCGAAACGGGTGCAGAGGTCCTGCAGGGTGATCTCCTCGCGGAAGTTGGTATGGAGGAAAAGGAGCATGTCTTCAAGCTTTTCGGGAAGGCTCTGTTCGGTCACCTTGGGATCGCGGCTTTCGACGTTCCCTATCGCTTGATTGCGGAGGTAAAAGAGGAATTCCAGGAAGAACGAGCGGCTTCGGCAGGGCCAAAAGTCGTCGATCTGCTCAAAAAGGGATTTTTCCAGGGTATCAAGGAGGCTGACGATGCGTTCCATGGCGCTCAGGGTTATCGAGATCACCCGATCCCGTTCGTTCGGGAAGGTAAAGTGGTCGAGCCAGAAAAGATCCTGACGAAACGCGGAGTTTGCTTTCTCTTCGGAGGAAAGTAGGGCCATCTCGCGGGTTATCTGGAAATTCACGACCGAGGGCTTGAAATACACGATCCTGCAGGAAAGGGCTTCTGCCTTCGCAATCTCCACTTTTTCATCGCCATTGAGGCACAGGACGACCGGCGCCTCGATAAAAAGCTTCGTGCCGTTGATTACGAGATACGCCGACCCCGCGGTAACGGCGACGGCGCGGAAGATGTCCGGGCAAGGCTCGATCGTATCAGCTCTTTCGGGAAAGATATCGACGACCATTCCAGGCCTGATCGTTCTCCCCACGACCGAATATTCCTTTCTCATGGGACACCTCCGCGTCAACGCAAGTTCAGTATACTGCTTAAAAAAGCGCCGCGAGGGCTTTCCCGAAGGGAACGGAAGCGTCGGGACCGTTGCCGGTAATAATCTTTCCCGAAACCACCACGGTCTTGTCAGTATACAACGCGCCTTTTTCTTTGAGAAGCGCGATTATCGGCTCGTAGGGAAAGCACGTCGCCTCGACGCCCTTGAGCAAGCCTGCGTTCGCGAGCACAGCGGAGGCGCCGCAGATCGCGGTAACGTATTTCCCTTTGGCGTGGAAGGCCTGCACCTTCTCGATATAGACGGGGTCGGCCCAGATGTCGAAAATGCCCATTCCGCCGATACAGGCGATCAGGTCGTATTTGGCGGGATCTATCGACGCGATGTCGATATCGGGGGTAAAGCTTCCTCCCAGCATGCCGTTTACGGGACTCAGGGTGGGCGCGGCGACCGTAACCTTTACGCCCGCTTCCTCAAGCGCCTGCTTTGTCATGGTAAGCTCCATGTCCTGGACTTCCTTCGCCGGGATGACGAGGACCGCCGATTTTCCCTTGGCGCCCGAGACCGACGCGCAGGAAGCCGCCATTCCAATAACGATAGCGATTACCGCGATTCCCGCGAGCACCGCAAAGACTCCACCATGATGATTATTCATATTTCACTCCTTATCGCATAACGCGATAAGGGAAGTATATCGGCGTTGGCGCATGCGTAAATTGCATAATTGCAACTGGCATAGGCGATTATGCAGGAAAAGGCGCGAGGAGCAGAAAATCCGGTTAGGCGTTTTGCGCGAGGCGGATCCAGGTGAGCTCGTTTTTATTCGCGGTAAGGTGAACGATCCTGCTTCCCGGGATAGCCGCGAAGGCGCGGGTCGTTTCATGGTCGGCTGCGCCCTGCATCTTGATCGTGCAGATAAAGTTGCCGCAAAGCCCGGAATCGAGCCATTTTTGAACCCATTCGAGGAGTCGGGGCGGGTAGCAGATAACGTCGGAACAGACCCAATCCTGGGGACCGAGATCCTCGATCTTCAGGGTAAAGGCGTCGTGCTTGATGAACTCGATATTCGGTTTTGCCATGAGGTCATCGCGAAGCGGCGAGCGGTCGATGGCAGTAATCGTCGCCCCCAGGCGATCGAAAACCCAGGTCCAGCCACCCGGACAGGCGCCGGCGTCGATGATGCGGGATTGTGGGCCGGGAAGGGGAGGACTATACCTACCGGTAGGTATACTATTCTGCCCGATAACAACGGCGCCATCTCCTTCAGCCCTCTCTCCCGCAAGATAGTCCGCCCAGGCAAGGGCTTCGTACATCTTAAGGTATGCCCGGCTCGGGGGATTTTCGTGATCCTCCACGAACGAGGCGTCGCCGCAGGGAAAGGGACTGGTCGTAACGGCGGAGGCGAAGAGGGTATGGTCGTCGAGAAGGCTCCACATGCCCATCGGAGAGCGCGGAATATGGTAGGGAAAGGCACGCGGTTTTTCGTTTATATATGGAAGCTTTTCCTTGATAAGCTCGGCCCGCCGGAAGGCGGCGACCGGGTAATGCGCCCAATTCCGCTGGATGGCGCGGAGGATATCCGCCGCTTCCTTGATGCTTTTGAACTCGGCGAGAAAGGGCTTCTCGAGGATGTTTCGCTGCCAAAAAGGGCGATTACTCGCGTCGGCAAGCGGTTTTTCGACGTAGACGAGGTCGCCCCAAACGGAAACGCCCTTCGCCTGCCGGGAAGGGTCTATCGAAAGCTCGTCAAAAAGGTTTTGCTGAAAGTCCTTGACTGCGAGGTACGCGGCGCCGTGAAGTTCCTTCACATGTAGGCTTCCTGGACATCCTCGTCTTCCTCAAGATCGGCGAGGATATCGACATAGCGGGAAAAGTGACGGATTCCGGGGCACGGAAGCACGGAAAAGCCGATTTCGACGGCATCTTCGACCCTGCTAACCCATTGCGGTATGACGGTCAGGCTGAATTCGGCGATTCCGGAGCGGAGGGCGGGCAATACGGTAAGGGTATACTCGCGATCGGTATCCAGTTCGCGCACGTGCGAAAAACGTACCTTGCACCCGGTTTTGCTGACATCTTCCAGAAAGCCCGGAAGGCAGCACAGTTCGTTGATCCTGGCGCGCGCAAAGTCCCGGAAACGGGGCACCAGCCTGTTATCGATACTCATATAGGACGTTAGGATTCACTTTTTTGGGGGCTTTGTCAATCACTTCGAGATGCGGTATACTTAAACTACGGAACGATGAAAAGGATACACGCCTCGGAAACTCTTTTCCTCGATAACTCCCGGGCGCCCGTTTTTGGCGTCACGGGTCGTCGTTCGCTCACCTTCGCGCTTTCAATAGCTTTACTCTCGCTTATCACCCTTTCAGGCTGTAACATGTTCAAGTCCGAGGACGTGTACGACGATATCTACTATTCAGCGAATTTTATCGGGGCGATCGGGTTTGACGACTTTGATGGAGCCAATACGACGGTTCCCGGGATCGAGTTGACGGGGCAATGGGATTTGGCCTACCGGTACGAGACGGATTGGGTTCTGCCCAATTGTATTCCATACATTACATTGACCGATACCGGCGATACGACGAGCGATCACCTTCCCGTCGCTTCCGGTCTTGACCCCGCGGCGAGGGTTTTCCGCCTTGAGCTCGTGAATTTAATTCGCGGAGGGGCTGACGGAGGGGAGTTCGAAACGGCTGCGGGATCATGGACCGTTCTAGGTCCAGGGCTTGGAACAGCAGTCGCCGTTCGGGATACCACCTCGAATCTTCTTTTTGGTAACGGTTGCATGAAACTTTCCGCGACTACGGATAAATATCTTTTGTACACAACGGTGGCCGCTCCCTTAGTTACGTTTTATGCCGACAAAAACTACACCGTTTTTTTCCGGTACAAATCTCTTTTGGACCCGGTATTGCTTACCATTGGCGTCCCTCAAACCCTGAACAAGACGACTGGCGAAAAGGCGTTTGCCCGGTATTCCTTGTCGTCCATAAGCGCCGCCCCCGTTTTTAATTTCGCTCCGCTGAGCTCCGGATCCACGTTTTCCGACTTGTATGTCGATAACTTCCGGGTTTCGCGCTCCACGAACATGGCGCTGCGCCTCAAGCTGACCGCCGCGCAGACGACACCGCGGCTTGAGGTGGGTACGTATTCCTTTAGCGTCTGGGCGTATACGGATCCGGCCGCGTTCGAGACCGGGGTTCCCCGTTATAATATCGATTCTTTCGTTATCAAGATGGCCGCGGCCGAGGGCACGGGGAATCTTTCGACGACATCAGCTACCTACGCTCAGGCTTCCGGTTGGCGAAAGTACACCGCGACGCTAGAGCCCGGGGCGCTTACCTTTGACGAAGGCACGACCGCGCCGGTGCTTACGCTGGTACTCGATTTCAACAATACCCGGCCGGGAAGCGTCTTCCTTGCCCAGCCGGAGCTTCGGTTCCATCCCGACGGTCTTTGACCGCCCCCTGTCGTGGCAGTCCCGTCAATCCTTGACAACCATCACCTTTCTGATCTCGTCCATGTCGGGCCCGACCACGCGGATAAAGTATAGTCCGCGCGTGACCGGATTGCCCGCCCCGTTCGTGCCGTCCCAGAAGTATTGATAGGTTCCGCCGCCCCGCTTTCCGCGGTCGAGGATTTTCACGACGTTTCCGTCAAGGGTGAAAACCTGAATGACGATGTTTCCCGAGGAGGGAACGTCGACTTGCACGATGACCTTCTCCCGGTTATTCACGTTGATCACGTTATTGAGGATGGTAACCCCACCGCGCTGCCTTCGCGTTTCGGCGATGACGAAACTCCAGGGCGCGATCGAGGTGATGTCGGCGCTGTCCGTGAGCCGCGCGCAATAGAGGCCTCCGTACTGCATAATGAGCTCAACCTTCGATCCCGGCACGATCTCGGGATCGGATTCAGGGATAAGGAAATTCCTGAAAAGACGGTCGACGTCCGTTATGACGGTCGGACTCAAGGCTCTCGCGTCCGAGTTTCCCTGCGTGTTAAAGCCGGTTATTACCGACGGGAGCCAGAGCGCGTTGGACGCGTCCATCGCTGCGTTGTAGGATTCGGGCATCATTGCGGGCGGCGGCTTGACGTCGAAATAGACAGTGAGCGCGTCGGGCGCGGTCGTCAGGTTGAGCTGAGTCGCGAGCGTGATGTCGCTGTCGAGAAGCCGTCCCGTGCCGTTGAAGCCGTTTGCCCTGAGCGCGCCTTCCGTAGCGCTCAGCAAGCCCGCCTTGTTTACGTTATCCGCCCCATAGAGGATGTTGACGAGCCCGATGCCGATATTTGTCAGCGCATGGGTTGCCCCGACCAACGCGTAGTTGCCGTCGGTGTCGACGAAATAGGGCTGAGCCAGCGGGCCGCCTGAATCAGGGTCGACATAGGTCAATGCCCCATTCTGTGTAATTCTGATACTGCTCAACGGGTTCACGAGATCCTCCGCCGTTACCGGGGTGCTTAGATGGAACAGAAGCGCGCGGGGATTTCCCCTGACGAGCGAAAGTCCGTCCGGGGTGTAAAGCGTTCCGTTCAAGTTGACCTCAAGCCCGTTTTGAAGGAAGGGAAGCGTCGCGCTCAAATCCAGGTCTTTCGAGAAGAGCACGAAGAGGTCTTGCCGTCCAACCCCCGCGAGCGTAAAGGCCATATGGAGCGGGGAACGGTCGAGGCACGGGAGATTCGTGAAGGACGGCAGGAGGTTCCCCGCGAGGTCCGTTATATAGCCGAGGGCTTGGTTGTATGAGATGTAGAGCTCGCTACCGTTTATCGGCCAGGTTGTCGCCAACATAAGCCGGATGTACGGATCGCCCGAGACGGGCGGATCGAGCGGGGCTGGATTCATGAACGGGGTTGAGGCTTCCGTTCCGATGGCGTTGGGATTGATGCTGCCAATCACGCTTCCCGTGTTGTTCACGGTAAAGGCGTTATTGGTATCCGCGCCATAGAGGGTGCTTTCGCGTATTCCGCCCGAGGTCGTGACATACGCCACGTTGTCAACTTGGCGCGAGCCGCCGAAGGATTCAAGCGGCTGGGCCGTCGCTTGCGCCTGCATTAACCTTGCCGCGTCTCCCCAACCGGTTTTTGACCACCAGGCATACGGAGCTAATGGATTACTGTAATTAGGGGCATTGTCTAGAAAGTGCAGCTCGAGCCGGGAGATGATACCGCCGGACGCCGCGGGTACCGCTTCGTATGAGGTTATCATGTCGGTCCATCCGTCTGATGATGAGCGTCTCGCCGCGAGACACGGCGGGGTCGTGTCCCACGGGCCATAGAGGCCGGCGGGGGTGTTGGATACGTTTATCGTCGCTTTGGCGTACGTGGTATCGTCTATCCGCTCAAGGTTATTAGGAACTGTAGCGGTATCTTGAATCGGAAGCCTCGATCCGATGGGTAGCTCTGTTACAGCTCCTGATGGACTATCTGCGTTTTCGATATAGCTTGGCCAGTATCGAACCCAAGGTCCATCCAGGGTTTGTGACTCACTAAATCCAGCGATGGAGATGCGCATCCGGTGCGTTTGAGACGGCGCAGGAGGGAGAGGGAGAGGGGGAGGAGGAACTGTAGCAATCAAGAAAGTGCGATAAATCGCGTGAACGGTATCGTTATCAGGCGTTGAGGAATTAGCGCCATATAGTCGCTTGCGGGTCGAAAGTGATCCGTTCTGGATGCGTCCAAATCCCGCGATCTCAAGGCCTAATCCCCAAGGGGTAATACCGCCGACAGTGTTGGTCGTTGCCATGTTCACCGCGCCTACGGGAATCGCGCCGCTATCGATGGTGACTGCCTCGGACCAGCGGAGCTCGATGAAGTTATGCGCGTCGTATGGCCTTTGACTTCCTTCGGAATCGACTACGTGCGCCTCTTGTCCCGTGTAGACCGCAGCGAGAACCGGCCTGCAATGGTCGGTGACGGCGGTATAGGTTGCTCCTGCGGAAAAATTTACCACATGAGGGGGAGGAGGAGGAGGAGGAGGGCTAAACGGTGGCACAGAGTGATAGTGCGCGACTCGATTTTTGTGCGAGTCGCGAAGTGTCGCATAAACGCTATCGAGCGCCTTTGGCAAGTCGATGCAGGGAATGGAGGTCTGAGGCGTGGGAGCGGTAGCGCCTCTGCCTCTGTCGGTGCTATCGGCGGCTCCTGCGCTGGTTCCTGTCGCGTCCGTGTTCCATCTGCTTGCCGTGGTCTGGAGATAGAATGTATCAATGTCTCCTTTTCCGTTTGTCGAGTCTGTGCATGCCTCGTCGAAAAACGCGCCGGTGAAGGCATGTAGCCCGGTGCCGTCGTAATAGGTGATGCTGCTTGCGAACGGAGGGAACGCTTTGCTAATTTCGTTGTTTGAGTTTTCTATAGGTTCCGAGAACCGAACCCTGATGACATTGTCATAAACGGTATAGGTTTCAATGGTAGGTAGTTCTGGAGGGGGGGCTATATTAACGATCGTCGGACGGGAAAAGTCCCACCCGGTAGTGTCGTCCGGCGGGGTAGAATGTAGATCGTTGCAACCCTCTGCCGCGCTGACGACTCCTGACGTTGCTGTACAGCGGCCGACATCAACCCAATACGCCTCGGCGAAATTTTGTGACGCGCTGTTATCCGGTATACTGAGTGTCCATTTTGGTAGCGCGTCCGCCTCAAGGGTTATGCCGTTAGCGTAGAAATTCTCTCCAACCGCTATTGTTTTCCCTCTGAGGTTCGTTGGATTGAACGATCCTGAGTACGTGGGAGTCGCCGGGAGGGGGCGAGGAAAATTCGGAGAACCATCAGGGAACGTCGCGACGGTTCTGATTGTCGCGTTCGGATTCGCTCCCGGTGTCACTGATGGCGTTCGGAACGATAGGAGTTCATCATAAGCAAAAAGCGCATTTACTCCGCTTTCCGGGGAGCCAAGATCATTAATGCGATAGTTACCGCCTAAGAGCACGAGGTCCTCCGACGTCGTGATTCCCGGTCGTATTAAGGTGTCGACAAAATCGATTATCCCCGCATAGAGGACGACGTTTTGCGCCTCAATTCGCGATGCGAAGTTGATTGTTTTTCCACTGGCCGCGATATGAAGGTCTCTCGAGAAGGTTATCGGGGCAGATGTTGAACTCCTGCTGAACACCATGCTGTCTCCAGACGTTCCGAAGAGGTACACGTCCGTCGCGAAGGTGATGGTGCCGTTTGCAGGTAAGGTGCTTGTTGTCAAAATGTCGCCTGCAAGCTGGTTTAGACCAGCGCCGTTTTGCGTGAAGTTAGAGCCCGCTCCAGCTGTCAAGTTTATGTCCGCGTCCTCGTTTGTCTGGAAGCGGCCCGCGTTGGTGATGATCAGGCTGTTGGCGGCGTTTACCGCCGTTACTGGCGCGTTAAAGATAATATTGCCATTCGCGGCGGCCGTCGTTTGGATCCTCACGGAATTGGTTCCGTTTATTGTTACGGCGTCCGTATCCGCGTTTCCGAACGTGATATTTCGTACTGAGGTATAGGTAAGCGCAGCTGCGTTGGTGAAGGTTACGTTTCCGTTGAACACCGAATCGGTTGGAGCGGCACCTCCCGCTATCTGCGTGATGTCGTTTTTGAATATAATCCTGCTGTCGTCACTTTCGAAAATTCCGCTTCGCGTTCGTACGGGGCCATAGAACTTGCAAGCTCCAATATCAGCCTCGAGCGCCCCTGTTCCGCTTCCTGTTCCATTAACCGTGATCGCGTTTCCTGTGCCGGTGCCGATCTCATTTCCGGCCGTACCGACATCGGTAGCAAAGATGATGCTGTTGTTGTTTGAAGGAAGAGTGTTGTCGGTTTCGACGGTGAGGTTTTGCGCCCCTGAGACGGTGCTATGTGCATAGATCGTCTGACGGGCGTAGAGGTTTACAGGGCCACCCGTGAGCGTGACCGCGCCGGTAAGGTCGATGCTTGCGGCCGGGTCAGTGCCTGCGGTCATGGTTAACCCGTCGAGGTTGATTGTCGTGGCGGTTATTGCGATGCCGTTGAGGCCCGAGGTGGTGACGTTGTCGCGGAAGATTGCGTTACGGACGTCGGCGACCGTGATATCGGCGAGCGGGGTCGTTGCCCCGAGTGTGTCTTCGAAGGTAATAACGGAACCCAAGGCATTACTGGTCTTGGCTGTAAGGCTTTGGGGCCCCTCGACCGCGCCGTCGACAAGAATTGTCTGGCTGGCGTAGAGGCTTGCCGGCCCTGTCGTGAGCGTAACATTGCCAGTAACAGTAAGCTCGATGAGTGCAGCCGCGTTAGTTCCTGCGCTCATGGTTAGCCCGTCGAGGTTGATGTTTGAGGTTGTTATGTCGATGCCGACCGCGCCGGTAGTAGTAACATTGCTGATGAAGGTCGTGGTACCGGAACCAGCCGATTGCGTTAAACTTGTCGCTGCGACGGTTGAGTTGAATGTCACATCGAGGCCATTTGTAACGGTGATCGCGCCGAGCGGTGCTGGAATTCCAATTGTGTTATTGAAGGTAATGGCGGAACCAGCCGCTGTGCCGGTTCTGAGGGTGAGTGGTTGTGGCCCCGAGACGGTGTCGTCAACAAGGATCGTCTGTTCTGCGTAAAGGCTGGCTAGTCCGGTAGTGAGCGTGACGTTTCCATGAAGTTCGATACGCGCAGCTGGGTCTGTTTCTGCGCGCATACTTAGCTCGTCAAGGGTGATGATGTTCGCGGCGGTTACGTTGATGCCGCCAAGACCTGAGGTGGTGACGTTATTCTGGAATGTTACGTCATAGCCATTGGTGACGGTGATCGCGTCGAGCGGTGTTGGGCTGCCGACTGCCTGGGCGAAGGTAATGGCGGAACCTAGAGCGGCGCCGGTTTCGACGGTAAGCGCCTGTGGCCCAGAGACGGGGCCGTCAACAAGAATCGTCTTGATGGCGTTGAGACTTGTCGGCCCTGTCGTGAGCGTGACGTTACCGTGATACTCAATGAGCGCGGCCGGGTCAGTGCCTGCGGTCATGGTTAACTCGTCGAGGTTGATGGTTGCGGCGGTTACTTTGATACCTAGGGCCCCCGAGGTTGTGACGTTTTCGTGGAATGAGGTGGTGCCGGTGCCCGCCAGTTGCGAGATACTTGTCGCCGTTATGGCCGTGTTGAACGTCGCGTTTACGCATGTGGTCAGGTTGAGCGAAGCGCAATCGAGGGCGTTCGCATTTACCGTGAAATCCCCTGATGTCTTGTTGACCGTGAGTATGTTGAACGCACTCGCAGCTGGAGGTGTTAGCGTCTGATTAGCGGAGCCATCAAACGTGACGGTTCCGGTGCCCGCGTTAAGCGTTCCTCTTAGGTCGGTTGCTATCCCTCTGAAATACGTATTGGTTCCCGATGCCGTAAGGGTTGCGCTTGCTGCATTACCGGTATAGTTCCCGCCGAAGGTTATCGGTCGCGTTCCGTCTCCCGTGATCGTGCCGTCGTTGGCCGTCGCCCCCGTCACGGATAGCGCGACTCCGGATGTGTCGAGATCGAGTATTGCGGTCGCGCTTACGGAAAGGGATACCGCGCTCAACGTACCTCCAGCGATGGTGGCAGGGTCAAGGTTTGCAGCGTTATCGAGCGTGATTATGTTGTACGAAGGACCCCATGCAGACGTGGTGATTCCTTGATACACGACCTCGCTCGACCCTCCGTTGACGAACGACCCCGCGCTGATCGCGCTCGTCGCGCTTACGATGGTAACGGTTCCGTTATTCGTCAGCGCTCCCGTTGTCGCGATTGCTCCATTGGCGATCTCGAGCGTATGCCCTGTCGAGATCGTCGCTGTCGTGAACGTTGTCGTATTTCCGCTTATTATGGACGTCCCAGCGAAGGTAATGTCCCCGGTAAACGCGGCGGCCGCTCCGACGCGGGTCCAGTCGTGGGTAACGATCATGGCTGAGCTCGCGGTGCCTGCTCCGTTCGTTGTGACGTCATAAAGAGGCGAATTAACGGGTTGATCGCACAACCATGTTGCCCCGCTCGCGAAATCGAGCGTGCCTGTCGCGGCGGTAAGATACCCTGTCCCGATAATGTTCATTCCCGATACCGTAAGCGTTTGCGAGCCAAGCGATAGATGCGCCCCGATAGCGATTGTTACGTTGGCTGCTATTCCCGGTACGTTCAAAACCGGGTATTGAGAGGGTGCCGTTACCTGCGGGATAAGAACGTCATTGCCAGAAACTGGTATCATCCCATAGGTCCAATTGGCGTCGTCTCCCCAGTCTGCTGTGGTGCCTATCCAGGTGTTGGGTCCCGTTGGGGCCACACTCAAAGTGTTTATGAAAAAATTCGATTCGGCAAGTTGGGCATTGCTGCTGCCGCCGGGAACGGTAAAGCTGCAAGTTGCGTCGTCATCGTAAAAATTGGTCGTTCCTGTACCTTGATTGAGCCATAGTGTGTTAGTAACCACGATGTTCACGCTGTTTGAAAGATGAAGTGTGTTGGATGCATTGTTGTTTGTGTCGAATGTGTCGCAGTTTATCGTTCCGCTGCCAATAATTATGACATTCACGCCGGGATGGGCCGGGAGACTGGATCCGATATTCAGCGTGTCCGAGAGCGCAATGTTGCGTCCGTTCAGGTTGAGCGTCACGACATTCGAGGTATCGAATGTCAGCGAGTCGATTGAAACGTTCGAGGAAAGGGTGACTGTTGCGGGCGTCGCGGTGTTCCCGAAAGTTACCGTATCGCCTTGGCCCGGTATGCCGAAGGTATCCCAGTTGTTCGGATCGTTCCATGAAACGTTGTCGCCGTCGCCGTCTGAGTTTCCATCCCACGTGTAATCCACCCCCCAAACGCCCGTTGTCGCCGAGACGAATAATGCTGTCGTAATCGCGAGAATATATTTGAGTGATTTGAGTTTCTTCATGTACCGGTGCTCCTGACTTTAATTGTACTCCCCTCTCCACGAATTTCAAAAGATTTATATCGTAGAAAAAGGTTTTCCTTATTATCATTTTCGGCAGGAAAATGGAGAAATTTATGATATCTGGTTGATATAATCAGGATTGAATGATCTGGACATTGCAGTATACCTACCGGTAGGTATAGAAACCACCAAAATAAAAATCACTCCGCAAACGCGTCAATCTCGTCCTTTTTCTCTTTCCCGCAGGTATCAACCCGGATAATCACCTTGTTTGGCAGGCACGCGTTCCATTCGCCAGACCGGAAAATGCCGGGCGCGGAGACGCAGGTTTGGTTGGGGCAGGGGGATTTGACGATACGTGCCTTACCGTCGCGGATTTCGACGGTGGAGTCGCCGAGCGCGCCGGGGATGTCGACCGAAATGTCGCGATCAAGGCCGTAGACCCAGGTGCCGGAAGGCGATTCGATGACGATCCGGGGCTTTTCTCCCCGGTCGCCATAGACCTTGATGCCGGAAAAGACCGCGGCACCGAGCACCGCGGTCAGGAGCAGAACGTCGAGAAGCTTCATGCCGGGTTTTTGAAGACCTTGGTGCCGGGGGCGACGGATTCAATGATCCAGGAGTTTCCTCCGATTGTACTTCCCTTGCCGATAACGGTCTCGCCGCCCAGAATGGTCGAGCCGGCGTAAATCGTCACCTCGTCCTCGATTGTCGGATGGCGCTTTTTGTCGGCCATGGACTTGCGGACGCTGAGCGCCCCGAGGGTTACGCCCTGGTATATCTTGACGCGCCTGCCGATTATCGCGGTTTCGCCGATCACGACGCCCGTTCCGTGGTCGATAAAGCATTCCTCGCCGATCGTGGCGCCGGGGTGGATGTCGATTCCCGTTTTACCGTGGACGTACTCGCTCATGATCCGGGGGATGATCGGAACCCCTTTCGTGAAGAGAAAGTACGCGATTCGGTGGACGAGGAGGGCTTCGAGTCCGGGATATGAAAGGATGACCTCTTCGACGCTTCGGGCCGCAGGGTCGCCTTCGAGGGCGGCCTTTGCGTCCGAGGCCGAAAGGCGGCGGAATTCGGGTATTTCGTCGATGAGCGCGAGAACGATCTGCTCGGAATACTTGTAGCAGCCAGAACCGTCGCGATTGCTCATCAGGCAGATGTATTTTATCGCTTTCAGGACCTCGTTTGTCAGGTTGCGGACGATGCGATGGAGCCGTTCTCCGGTGACGAAGCGGAGGGTTTCGCGGTCGAGGGTAATGTCCTCGCGGAATCCCGGAAAAATCACGCTTTCTATGTCGTTCAGCGCCGCGACGACGCTTTGCCGATTCGGGAAGTTCTGGGCATCGGTCAGGTTGATGCCCCCGTCGGCTTCGTAGCTTTCGAGGATGCGCGCGATCCGGTCATCGAGGTTGCTCATGCTGTGCTCCTTTTCTCTCTTTTTGCGCAAGATTTCGCCGCGCGCTCAGGCCGCGGTATCCCGTCGCGAAAAACGCTTCTATTATTTGGCTCTGCGCCATCGTCGCCTCATAGCCGAAGTTGATCTGGAGGTCCGGCCGTTCGAAATCAAACGGCGATCGGTCGTTGGCGACCAATATCGACGCGCTTGGGATATCCTGCCGGCTTACCCGCGTCTTGGGACGGGCGTACAGGGCACAGTCAAAGGACCGCAAGAGCACGTCTGCCGTGTTCTTGAGTCGCGAACGGTCAATCTGGCCGAACCGGTCCAGGTAGACGGCGAAAACATGCTTGATCCCATGTTTTCGCGCGATCCACACCGGGGTGTTGTTCCTGAGGTATCCGTCCGCGAGGAGCATTCCGTCCTTTTCAAACGGCGAAAACACCCCTGGAAAGGACGATGATGCCCGCATCCCATCGGCGATCGGCCCTTCTTCGAGGACAATCTCGGCGCCGGTATAAAGATCGGTAGCGTTGCAGTAAAACGGGATTGCCGTATGCCCGAATTCCACCTTTTCCGTCAGTTCAAGCAGTAAATCACGTACCTTGCCGCCAGAATCGACGCCATCGGACGAAAAAAGGTTTTTAATCCCGCGTCCTATCTGGAAAACCTTGTTGATAGGACCGTGGGAAAAGAAAAAGTCCGCGTCGGTCATATAATCGGTTACGTCAAACCTGGTTCCGAGAATTTTCCGCATTTCCGCGGGTTTTCGCCCCGCGGCATAGAGCCCTCCGACGATGGCGCCCATCGAGCAGCCGGCGATCAGCGACGGCGTGGGGATATGCATCTCTTCGAGGGCTTCGAGGACTCCGATATGCGCGAGCCCGCGCGCGCCGCCGCCTGAAAGAACCAGTGCCCATTTCATGGTTTGAATATAGTAAGACTCGGAGGTTTTGGCTATCTGTTTCGTCGCTGGCGTTCAGTTGACTTTTTCCGCAAATTGACTCGGAAGCGGTGTTCTTCCCTTGACAAATCACGTACCCTCTGGTATCTTGGCCAAGCATCTTCAAAACGTGGATGCGCGCGTAATTTCTGCTCCTATAGCTCAGTCGGTAGAGCGCAACCATGGTAAGGTTGAGGTCAACAGTTCGATTCTGTTTGGGAGCTTTATCATCCATGATATAAGGGGATTCTAAATGGCCAAGAAAACATCGGTAGAAATTATCGCTATGCAGTGCAGCGAGTGCAAGCGCAAGAATTATACGACTCAGAAGAATCGCAAGAACACCCAGGGTAAGCTCGAGCTTAACAAGTATTGCCCGTTTGACCGCAAGCATACGCTGCATAAAGAAACGAAGGTAAAATAAGTCGCCGCTTGTATGGGCGTTGAAGCCTTTCGGTTTCGCCGAAAGGCTTTACTTGTAGATAGGGGTTAGTGGTAAAACCGCTGAAAACCCCTAAAAAGTGAAGTTTCCGGTTTCCGGAATGCTTAACGTGTTTGCGGATGACGACGATTTGGTTGTTTGCGAACAAAGGTGTGGAGTTTTTCAGGCTTGCCTGGAAAACTCCAAGAGTTCAAAAAATAATCGCTTATCGATTATTTTTTGAACTCAGGTCAGTAGCTCTAATGGTAGAGCGTCGGTCTCCAAAACCGAATGTTGCGGGTTCGAGTCCTGCCTGACCTGCGAAAATAAAGCGATTTTCGGGGCTTGCGTTCCGGGTCGTGGGGATGCGCGGATGGTTTTTGCGCGTTTCTGTTCGAATCAAATGTGATAGTGAGGACTGGTATGTCGAAAATCTTCCAGTTTTTCAATGAGTGTGCCGCTGAGCTTCGTAAAGTTGTTTGGCCGACTCGCGATGACGTAATTTCCTCCGTCAAAGTAGTTGTAGTTTCTACAATTATCATTGCGGCTATTCTTGGGTTGTTTGATGCAGCTTTGGTAGCCGGAATGGACCTGGTTTTTTAGGCAGTATCGATGTCAAAAGGCTGGTACATTCTGCATACCTATTCCGGGTATGAGAATAAAATCGAAAGAACTATCCGTTCCCTTATCGAGACTGGCGACATTTCGGCCAGTGTTATACTTGATATCAAGGTGCCGATCGAGGAAGTCGTCGAGGTTAAGGACGGGAAGAAGCGGAATGTCACCAAGAAATTCCTTCCAGGATATATTCTGATCGAGATGGAGCTTCCTGAGCTTGGCTGGAAGGCTACCTGCTCCGCTATCCGCAAAATTCAGGGCGTTACCGGTTTTGTCGGAACCCCGAGCGGTGTTCGTCCGCAGCCGATTTCCCCGGACGAGGCCAAGGCGATTCTTCAAAAGGCTGGCGAGATTAAGGGCGAAAAGGCTCCTCGCATGAAGCAGTCCTTCGCTATTGGCGAAACCGTCAAGATTATCGACGGCCCCTTCGATTCATTCACTGGTACAATAGAAGAAGTTAACGCGGAAAAGAACAAGCTTCGCGTTATGGTTGGTATTTTCGGCCGCTCTACGCCGGTTGAAGTTGATCTATTACAGGTTGAAAAGATCTAGCTTGTAGGACGTGAGTTCCGCTTTTGGCGGAACTTTTGGTCATTACATATGGGAGAGGAAAACGAGCCTCTGGCTCGTTTTCTTTGAGAATCCTTCCTTGCGGTCGGATTCTCAAGACAAAGTGTCACTTTGTTCCTCGCTATCACCACATAGGAGAACCTTATGGCAAAGAAAAAGATCACTGCCCTCATCAAGCTGCAGTGCCCCGCGGGAAAAGCAACACCTGCTCCTCCCGTCGGCCCCGCGCTTGGTCCGCATGGCGTCAGTGCTCCCCAGTTCGTGCAGCAGTTCAATGATCGCACGAAATCCATGGAAACCGGGCTTATTATCCCGGTCGTCATCACCGTTTACTCGGACAAGACGTTTACCTTTATCCTGAAGACCCCGCCGGCTTCCGTTCTTATCAAGAAGGCTTGCAATCTTCAGAAGGCTTCCGAGAACGCGTCGACTCACAAGGTTGCGACCCTTTCCAAGGCAAAGCTCGAGGAAATCGCGAAGATCAAGATGCCCGACGTTAACGCGAACGATCTTGAGGCCGCGAAGAAAATCGTCGCCGGTACCGCGCGCAGCATGGGTGTAGAGGTGGAGCGATAATATGAAACACGGAAAAAACTATCGCAATGCGCTCAAGAAGTACGATTCGACCAAGTCTTTCGACCTTCCCAAGGCCGTAAGCCTCGTAAAAGAGCTTAAGTTTGCCAAGTTCGACGAAACCGTCGAGGTGCACGTCGCGCTCAAGCTCAGCAAGAGCCAGTCGGTACGCGACACCGTCGTGTTGCCTAATCAGTTCCGCGAGGAAAAGAAAGTCCTGGTATTCTGTAAGGATGAGCGCGCCAAGGAAGCCCTTGACGCTGGCGCTACCTTCGCAGGTGCAGATGAGTACATCGAAAAGGTAAAGGGCGGTTGGCTTGATTTCGACATTGCCGTCGCCACCCCTGATATGATGAAGGACGTCGGTCGTCTTGGTATGGTTCTCGGACGCAAGGGCCTTATGCCTAACCCGAAGACCGGAACCGTTACCAACGACATCGCCGCCGCCATCAATGAGCTCAAGAAGGGACGGACCGAGTTCCGCGCCGACAAGACCGGCGTTATTCACCTCGCGGTCGGAAAGGTTTCGATGGACGCGCCGAAAATCGCCGAAAATATCGAAACGTTCCTTACCGAGATGATGCGCAAGAAACCCTCCGATGCGAAAATGGATTTTGTCCAGTCCGTGTCGATCAGTTCGACCATGGGCCCCGGCGTTTGGGTTGACTACAAGGTAGGAGAGTAATTATGGCAGTAAAAGCAAAGAAACTGCAGGCCGCCAAGACTGCCGCCATCGCTGACATCAAGGCGCGGTTCGAGTCGGCTTCAGACTATATCTTTACCGAGTATCGCGGTCTTACCGTGGAGCAGATCACCAATCTGCGCCGCCAGCTCCGAGCAACCGGATGCTCGTACAAGGTCGTCAAGAATAACTTCGCGCGTATCGCGTTCGAAGAATTGAAGACCTCTGACGTATCCAGCTTTTTCTCGGGTCCGACCGCTGTCGCTCTCGCCGGTGAAGAATCTGGCGCTGCGGCGAAGGTTCTTTTCGAGTTCGCGAAGGAAGCTCCCGCCCTTGTCATCAAAGGCGCCTTAATCGGCGGCGAATTGTACGATGCCAAGAAGATCGCGGCGTATTCCAAGCTTCCCGGAAAGAAGGAACTTATCTCTATGCTTATGTCCACGATGCTCGGAAATACTTCCAAGCTTGCGCGGACTTTGCAGGCCGTTGCCGACAAAAAGGCAGCAGAAGCGTAACGTAACCGTGGCCAGGCTTCAAGGGTTGCGAGACGTTTCGTCGAGCCGCTCTATGCTGTCGTCCTGGGCATGGAAAAAAGCCGGTTAAATCCGGCACCAGTTCGTATGAACTGATTATATTCCGTAAGGAGAAGATAATATGGCAGCTTTAACTAATGATCAGATTTTGGACGCGATCGCGAGCATGACTGTGCTCGAGGTTTCCGAGCTCGTAAAGGCGATGGAAGAGAAGTTCGGCGTAACCGCCGCTGCTCCCGTTGCTGCAGCCGCTGGTGGCGCCGCCGCCGCTCCTGCCGAAGAGCAGACCGAGTTCACCGTTACCCTTAAGGGTCTTTCCGCCGATGACAAGAAGATCTCCGTCATCAAGGAAGTTCGCACCGTTACCGGTCTCGGCCTCAAGGAAGCGAAGGATCTCGTCGAGGGAGCTCCCAAGACCCTCAAGGAAAACGTTTCCAAGGACGAAGCCGCGAAGATCAAGGAATCGATCACCGCAGCTGGCGGTATCGTCGAGGTTGCTTGATTATGACGGGGAGATTTCGCCTTTGCGGGCGAAATCTCGCGCGTTTTCAGTTTAATCTTTCCCAAAAGGTTCCTGTGTGGATGCACGCAGGAGCCTTTTTGTAGTCTACAGGAGTTTTGCGGCGATCCGTGGAATTCCAGGGTGGTTCAAGAAGCGGAAGCGTTTTTTGGATACCATGAGTTTACCGTTTTTTTAGGGGGTATGGGATGTTCGCAAGGAATCAGGCGATCAACCGTCAGTATATCGGCAAAAATATCCGTAATTTTATGGATTTGCCCGACCTCATTGATATTCAGCTTTCGTCATATGAGAAATTTCTTCAGCGCGATAAAACCGCCGCTGAATCCTCGTCGGAAGAAGTCGGTCTTGAAGACGTCTTCCGCTCAACCTTTCCGATCGAAAGCCCGAACGGTGACATGCTCCTTGAGTACGAGTTCTATGAGCTCGACGAAGACAACATAAAATTCTCCGAACTTGAATGCAAGCAGAAGGGTCTCACCTTCGCGGTGCCGCTTAAGGCCCGCATCAACCTGATCTTCCAGCAGACAGGCGAGATCCGGCAAAAAGATATATATATGGGCGATATTCCGCTCATGACCGACCGCGGTACGTTCATCATCAACGGCGCCGAGCGCGTCGTCGTATCGCAGATCCACCGCTCTCCTGGCGTCATTTTCAGCCACGAGAAGGGCATCTACTCGAGCCGTATCATTCCGTACCGCGGAAGCTGGCTTGAGTTCGAGATTGACCAGAAAAAGGAACTCATCTACGCGAAGATCGACCGGAAGAAGCGCATTCTTGGAACCCTGTTCCTTCGCGCCCTCGGTTACGAAACCCGCGAGGACATCATCCGTTGCTTCTATAAAACCGGCACCGTCAAGGTCTCCGACGACCGTACCGTGCGCGAAAAGCTCATCGGTAAGGTGCTTGCCTCGGCCGTTTTCGTCAAGGACGAAGAAGGTAACGAAAAGAAGCTCTATCGCGCCGGCGAGAAGATGCACCCGCACAACGTCGACGAGCTCGTCATGAACAAGGTGAAGGAAATCACCGTCATCGACTTCGAGGCTGAAGGCTCGCTTAACTCGCCGATGGTCATCAACTGCTTCGAGCGCGAGGAAATCCGCTATTCCGGGAAGGACGCCGAAAGCGACGAGCCGACCAAGGAAGACGCGCTTTCCGCCGTTTATTCCGTGCTTATGCCCGGGGAGCCGATCACCGTCGAGTCCGCCGAGAAAGACCTCGTGTCGATGTTCTTCTCGACCCGCCGCTACGACCTCGGTCGCGTCGGCCGCTACAAGCTCAACAAGAAATTCGACTATGACTCGCCGGTCGTCGAGTATACCCTCGTCAAGCCGGATATCATCTCGACGATGAAATACCTTATCAAGGTATACGTCGGCGACGAATCGATCGACGATATCGATCACCTTGGCAACCGCCGCGTCCGCTCGGTCGGCGAGCTCATGACCAACACCCTCAAGACCGCGTTCTCCCGCATGGAACGGATCGCGAAGGAGCGCATGAGTCTCAAGGAAACCGAGACGATCAAGCCGCAGGACCTCATCTCGATCAAGCCGGTCGTGGCCGCGATCAAGGAGTTCTTCGGTTCGAGCCAGCTTTCCCAGTTCATGGACCAGGTTAACCCGCTCGCCGAGCTCACGCACAAGAGGCGCCTTAACGCCCTTGGTCCGGGAGGTCTCTCTCGCGACCGCGCGGGCTTCGAGGTTCGCGACGTTCACTATACCCATTACGGCCGCATGTGCCCGATCGAAACCCCGGAAGGACCGAACATCGGTCTTATCGTGTCGCTCGCGAACTATACCCGCGTCAACGACTATGGTTTCCTCGAGGCTCCTTACGTCAAGATCGTGAACGGCGACGTTACCCGCGAGATCGAGTACCTCTCCGCCATGGACGAGGATAAGTACTACATCGCGCAGGCTTCGACCGAGCTCAACGAAAAGGGCAAGTTCACCATCGCACAGGTTCCCTGCCGCAGGCACGGCGACTATACGACGCGCGCGCCTAAGGACTTGCAGTACATGGACGTCTCGCCGAAGCAGATCATCTCCGTTTCCGCCTCGCTCATCCCGTTCCTCGAGCATGACGACGCCAACCGCGCCCTCATGGGTTCGAACATGCAACGTCAGGCTGTTCCGCTCGTTTTCCCCGAGCCGCCGCGCGTCGGAACCGGTATGGAAGGCAAGTGCGCCTACGATTCAGGCGTTCTCGTCAAGGCAAAGCGCCCTGGTACGATCGAGTTCGTTTCCGCCGACAAGGTTGTCATCAAGCCCGCGGGCGTCAAGGATAATTCTATCCGCGACGAATACCCGCTTCTTAAGTATCAGCGCACGAACCAGGATACCTGCTATCACCAGCGCCCGGTCGTTCTTCCGGGCCAGAAGGTCGAGAAGGGTACTCCGCTCGCGGACGGACCTGCGACCTATCACGGAGAGCTCGCGCTCGGCCGGAACATCCTGGTCGGCTTCGTACCCTGGAACGGCTACAACTACGAAGACGCCATCCTCATCTCGCAGCGCGTGGTCAAGGAAGATATGTTCACTTCCATCCATATTAAGGAGTTCGTTACGGAAGTTCGCGAGACCAAACTTGGTCCCGAGAAGCTTACCCGCGATATCCCGAACACGAGCGAGAAGAGTCTCGACAACCTCGACGCCGAAGGTATCATCCGCATCGGCGCGAAGGTTCGTTCGGGCGACATCCTGATTGGAAAGGTCACGCCGAAGAGCGAAACCGAAACGACCCCTGAGTTCAAGCTTCTTAACTCGATATTCGGCGAAAAGGCCAAGGAAGTCCGCGATTCATCGCTTCGCGTGCCGCACGGCGTCGAGGGAACGATTATCGACGTCCAGCGCCTGAAGCGCACCGAAGGCGACGACCTTAATCCCGGCGTCGACGAAGTCGTCAAAGTCCTTATCGCGACCAAGCGCAAGCTCCGCGAGGGTGACAAGATGGCCGGTCGCCACGGTAACAAGGGTATCGTCGCGCGCATCCTTCCCGAGGAAGACATGCCGTACATGGATGACGGCACCCCGCTCGATATCTGCCTTAACCCGCTCGGCGTTCCGTCGCGAATGAATATCGGGCAGATCATGGAGTCGGAACTCGGCCTCGCCGGCAAGTTCCTCGATCAGTGGTTTGAGTCCCCGGTTTTCCAGTCTCCCTCGAACGATCAGATCGAGGCGAAGCTCAAGGAAGCCGGTTTCCCGACCAACTCGAAGGTCACTCTTCGCGATGGCCGCACCGGTATCGCGTTCGATAACCCCGTTTTCGTCGGCGTCATCTACTTCATGAAGCTCCATCACCTTGTCGACGACAAGATGCACGCGCGCTCGACCGGACCGTATTCGCTCGTTACCCAGCAGCCGCTCGGCGGTAAGGCCCAGTTCGGTGGCCAGCGCCTCGGTGAAATGGAAGTTTGGGCGCTCGAGGCCTACGGCGCCGCGAACACCCTGCAGGAGCTCCTGACGATCAAGTCGGACGACATGAACGGTCGCTCGAAGATTTACGAGTCAATCGTCAAGGGCGAGCCCTCGACTGCGGCGGGCGTGCCTGAGTCCTTTAACGTTCTCGTGCAGGAACTCCGCGGTCTCGCGCTCGACTTCACGATCTACGACGCGAAGGGCAAGCAGATCGCGCTTACCGAGCGCGATGAGGAATTGATAACGAAAGCGGGTTCTAACTTTTAACGAATCTTCGATTCGTTAAAAGTTCCGGAGTTTACGTTCTTTGAACGTAAACTCCACGAACTGTGAGTTATGTAACGATGAGCCTTTTTAGAAAGGAAACGATATGAGAGACATTCAGGATTTTGACAGTTTAATGATAAAGCTTGCCTCGCCGGAGACCATTCGCGCATGGTCGTATGGTGAGGTCAAGAAACCGGAGACCATCAACTACCGCACCCTTCGTCCGGAGAAGGACGGGCTTTTCTGCGAGCGCATTTTCGGAACCACCAAGGAATGGGAATGCTATTGCGGAAAGTTCAAGTCGATCCGCTATAAGGGCGTCATCTGCGATCGTTGCGGCGTTGAGGTTACCCACTTCAAGGTCCGACGTGAGCGCATGGGCCATATCGAGCTTGCGGCTCCCGTTTCCCATATTTGGTATTACCGCTCCGTGCCGAGCCGCATGGGCCTTCTTCTTGACCTGCAGGTCGCGGCCCTCCGCTCGATCCTGTATTACGAGAAGTATATCGTAATCGACGCGGGCGATACCGACCTCAAGAAAAACCAGCTCCTCACCGAGGAAGAATACCATGAAGCGCAGGAGCGCTATGGCGGATCCTTTACCGCCGGCATGGGCGCCGAGGCGATCAAGACCCTTCTTGAAAACCTCAACCTCGACGAGCTCGCCGCGGAACTCCGCGCGAAAATGATCGAGAAGGGCGCGAAGAGCGACAAGCGTCTTCTCAAGCGCATCGAAATCGTGGAAAACTTCCGCGCTTCGACCAACAAGCCTTCCTGGATGATACTTGACGTCGTTCCGGTTATCCCGCCGGAGCTCCGCCCGATGGTTCAGCTCGACGGTGGCCGCTTCGCGACCTCCGACCTCAACGACCTCTATCGCCGCGTCATCAACCGCAATAATCGCCTCAAGAGACTCATGAGTCTTAACGCGCCAGATATCATCATCCGCAACGAGAAGCGCATGCTTCAGGAAGCCGTCGACGCCCTCTTCGACAACTCGAAGCGCAAGCGCGTCATCAAGGGCGCCTCAAACCGGCCGCTTAAGTCGATTTCCGACATGCTCAAGGGTAAGCAGGGACGTTTCCGCCAGAACCTTCTCGGTAAGCGCGTTGACTACTCAGGCCGCTCGGTAATCGTCGTTGGCCCCGAACTCAAGCTCTGGCAGTGCGGTCTTCCGACCAAGATGGCGCTTGAGCTTTTCAAGCCTTTTATAATGAAGAAACTCGTCGACAAGGACGTTGTTTATAACATCAAGAAGGCCAAGCTGCTCGTTGAGCAGGAGTCCCCGGAAGTGTTTGCGATCCTCGATGAGGTCGTCCGCGAGCACCCCGTCATGCTCAACCGCGCACCGACCCTTCACCGTCTCGGTATCCAGGCATTCGAGCCCGTGCTCGTCGAAGGAAAGGCAATCCGCCTGCACCCGCTCGTCTGTAAGGCGTTCAACGCCGACTTCGACGGTGACCAGATGGCCGTCCACGTTCCGCTTACGCAGGCTGCGCAGATGGAGTGCTGGACCCTCATGCTCTCGAGCCGCAACCTCCTCGACCCCGCGAACGGCAAGTCGATCGTGTATCCGTCACAGGACATGGTTCTCGGGCTTTACTATCTCACGAAGATCAAGCCGAACGGTCCCGGTACCGGACATCGCTATACCGACGTCAACGAAGTCATGATGGCCGCCGAATCAGGCTCTCTTGGCTGGCAGTCGCTCATCAAGGTTGAATACCGCGGTCAGCAGATGGAAACCACGCCTGGACGCCTCATATTCAACGAGGCTATGCCCGACGGCGTTCCCTTCACCAACGTAACCCTCGACGACAAGCAGATCCGCAAGCTCATCGAGAAGGTTCACAAGGAAAAGGGCCCCTGGCTCACCGTGCAAATGCTCGATCAGCTCAAGGCGACCGGCTACAAATACGCGACCTTCTTCGGCGCCACCCTCTCGATGGACGACATCCTCGTTCCTCCCGAGAAGCCCGAGATGATCGAAAAGGCGAACAAGGACGTCGAGGCAATCCAGAAGCAGTACCAGCAGGGTCATATCACCCAGGACGAGCGGTATAACCGCGTAGTCGAGGTGTGGTCGAAGACGAACGAAGACCTGACGAACATAATGATGAAGACCCTCGAGGGCGATAAAGATGGATTTAACACCATCTATATGATGGCGACCTCTGGTGCGCGCGGTAGCCGCAACCAGATCCGTCAGCTCGCGGGAATGCGCGGCCTTATGGCTAAGCCGAACGGCGACATCATCGAGCTTCCGATCCGCTCGAACTTCAAGGAAGGCCTGACGGTTATCGAGTTCTTCATCTCGACGAACGGTGCCCGTAAGGGTCTCGCCGATACCGCGCTCAAGACCGCCGACGCCGGTTACCTTACCCGTCGACTCGTCGATATCGCGCAGGACGTCGTCGTCAACGATGAAGACTGCGGTACCATCAACGGTATTGAGTACACCGCGATCAAGGACGGCGATGAAATCGTCGAGGCTCTCAAGGACCGCATCACGGGTCGCTACACCCTCGAGCGCGTCGTGCACCCGATCACGAAGGACGTCATCATCGACGTCAACGAATACATCACCGACGAGCTTGCCGCCGAGATTGAGGCAGCGGGCGTCGAGTCGGTAAAGCTCCGCACCGTCCTTACCTGCGAAAGCAAGCACGGCGTCTGCGTCAAGTGCTACGGCCGCAACCTTGCGCACAACAAGATCATCGAGATCGGCGAGGCGGTCGGTATCATCGCCGCGCAGTCAATCGGTCAGCCGGGAACGCAGCTCACGATGCGTACCTTCCACGTCGGCGGTACGGCAACGAAGATCAGCGAGGAAAACCGCATCCTGCTCAAGTACCCGACGATTATCAAGGATATCTACGGTACGCACGTCATGCTCGATAACGGCAACTGGCTCTTTACCCGTAAGGGATCGATCGTCGTCAACAAGGTTATCCGCGAATACGAACTCGAGGGCAAGGATAAGCTCCTGGTCGAGGACGGACACCGCATCCTGAAGGGCGAGTCGCTCTACGTACACGGCGGCAAGGAAGTTACCGCCAGCGATATCGCGTACGTCGCCGTCCGCGGCAAGAAGATCTACCTCGTCAGCCAGGACCAGAAGCTCGAGATCCGTAACGGTTCCGAGGTCATCATCAAGGTTGGCGATTATGTCGCAGCCCAGCAGACGATCGCGACCTTCGACCCGTTCTCCGAGCCGATAATCTCCGAGTACAACGGATACGTTCACTTCGAGGACATCATCCCGGGTTCCACCCTCAACGAGGAGCTCGACGAGGAAACCGGCAAGATCGAGAAGCGCATCAGCGAGTTCCAGCTTGAGACCAAGCAGCCGCGCATCCTTGTTACCGACGAATCCGGTAACACGATCGGTTCATATTACCTGCCGGGAGGCTGTTATCTTCTCGTTGAAGACAAGGCATACCTCAAGGCCGGACAGACGATCGCCAAGATGCTCAAGGAATCCGCGAAGACCAAGGATATCACCGGAGGTCTCCCCCGCGTTTCCGAACTCTTCGAGGCCCGGAAGCCCAAGTCTCCCGCCGTTCTCGCGCAGATCTCGGGCGGGGTGTCCTTCAAGGGTATCCTCAAAGGAAAGCGCGTGCTGATCGTTCGCGACCAGTACGGCAAGGAATTCAAGCATCTCGTGCCGATGAGCAAGCGACTCCTCGTCCGCGACGGCGATACCGTCGAGGCAGGCGAACAGCTTTGCGACGGCTCGTTTAACCCGCACGACATCCTCGCGGTTTCGGGCGAAAACGCGCTTCAGAACTACCTCATGGACGAGATCCAGCAGGTGTACCGCCTTCAGGGCGTTTCGATCAACGATAAGCACATCGGCGTCATCGTGCGCCAGATGCTCCGCAAGGTCGAGATCGTGGCGGTCGGCGATACCCGCTTTATCTACGGACAGCAGGTAGACAAGTACAAGTTCCACGAGGAGAACAACCGCGTCATGAACGAGGGTGGCCAGCCCGCTATCGCTCGCCCGATGTTCCAGGGTATCACGAAGGCATCGCTCAACATCGATTCCTTTATCTCGGCTGCGTCCTTCCAGGAGACCACGCGGGTCCTTACGAACGCGGCGATCGCCGGTGCTACCGACTGCCTCCGCGGCCTGAAGGAAAACGTCGCGATCGGTCACTTGATCCCGGCTGGTACCGGAATCAAGACCTATCGGAACGTGAAGCTCTTTGACCAGAACAACGCCGACCTTGACCTTCAGATGAACGAGATCCTTGAGCGCCGGAAGCTTGAAAAGGCAACCGAGACTATCGAGGACGACGCCGAGTTTGAGCAGGACGACAACGACTAGCATGTGCGTGAAGAATCGGCCGAATGACCGATTCTTCAAGACTTCCGGCCTCAGGCCGGAAGTCAAGGCCTTGCTCAATTGACTTTAAAGGACGGAGTCCGGTATTATGGACCTCGTATCGTATGAAACAATCCGGGGTGCTGCCCGGATCAGATATAGGAGAAAAGGCAGATGCCTACAATAAACCAGCTTATCAAGCAGGGCCGCAAGGCTGTGGAAAACCGGACCAAAAGCCCGGCGCTCCAGTCCTGCCCCCAGAGACGCGGCGTTTGCACCCGCGTTATGACCGTTACCCCGAAGAAGCCGAACTCCGCGCTCCGCAAGGTTGCCCGTGTTCGCCTTTCGAACGGTATCGAAGTCACCGCGTATATTCCCGGTATCGGACATAACCTTCAGGAACACTCCGTCGTGCTTATCCGCGGCGGACGCGTTAAGGACCTTCCTGGTGTTCGCTACCATATCATCCGTGGAACCAAGGATACCCTTGGTGTCGCCGACCGCAAGCGCAGCCGTTCCAAGTACGGCGCCAAGCGGCCAAAGGCATAAGGAGAGGCTAAAATGGGAAGAAAGAATAAATCGATTGATCGGCCTGTTGCCCCCGATGCCAAGTACCACAGCGTTGTCGTATCCAAGTTCGTCAGCCGCATGATGCTGAGCGGGCAGAAGGCTACGAGCATTCGCATCATCTACGACGCGATGGACAAGATCAAGTCAAAGACCGAGAAGGAGCCGCTTGAGGTTTTCCTCAAGGCTCTCGATAACGTCAAGCCGATGGTGGAAGTTAAATCCCGCCGCGTCGGTGGTGCGACCTACCAGGTTCCGATAGAGATCCGCGAAAGCCGCCGCGAGGCGCTTGGCATGCGCTGGATCATCAACGCCGCGCGCGGTCGCTCTGGTCATGAAATGGCGGAGCGCCTTGCAGCCGAGCTCGTTGACGCGTTCAACAATACCGGTTCCGCATACAAGAAGAAAGAAGATACCCACAAGATGGCAGATGCCAACAAGGCATTCGCTCATTATCGCTGGTAGCAGCGAGAGGTTTTTCCTCTTTTACGTTCAAGAATCGTGGTATTTGAAAGAGAGTCCTTTAGGGGCTCTCTTTTTTATATAAGGAGCAGGTATGGCAGACGAAATTCTCGGGTATTGCGGGCTTTTTTGCGGTGGTTGTGGGATTTATCAGGCGACCCAGGCGGGAAAACCGCTGAATGACGAGGCGGGAAAACCGCTCGTGTGCGATGGCTGCAATAGCGGGCGGCTTACTCCGTGGTGCGGCGATTGCGCGATCAAGAATTGCGCGCGCGCCAAGAATTTTCGTGTTTGTGGCGATTGTCCCGAAAATCCGTGCGAAATCATTACTGGTTTTATGAATGACCCGAAATATCCCTATCATCTGGAAGTTCAGGACAGCATGCGGTATTTGAAGGCAAACGGGCTTAAAGCCTGGGACAAGTGGCGATCGGAGCGGTATAAATGTCCGTCCTGTGATTCCCGGTTTGACTGGCTAGCTACTGCCTGTAAAAAGTGCGGAAAGCCCGTTAAATAAGGCATTTTACCCTTGCCGGGGTTTTTAGTCGCTTGACTAAATCCTTTTAAACGTGTAAAACAGAACCTATATTGAAGTATTCGCCCCAAAAGGCGGATATTTCGGTGATCTTTGAGAGTCCAGGGCGCGACCGTAAAACCGTCAGATTTTCTGACTGGAAGGATTGCGCAGCCCTTGATGTCGGTCTTCAAACGCCGTTGGCGTTTTGAATATATAAACAGGTATCAGGGTAGATGGATCGAAATGGTCTGAGTTTCGCGAGAAATCGCGAATTGATGCCGTTTCGATGTTCGATTCTTTGGAATCGAATGCTCTTCTGGATACCAAACCAGTCATCAAAGCGCGAGTTTTGGTGGTGATCAGGTGGTTCCGGCCAAAATCGTCCGAATAAACTATGGACGATTTAGTCAAAAACGCATAATTCGGCTTACCCCGTCTTGTGTCCTGTCTGATTTATCATCAAATCCTCTCTATTGATACTCTGGTACGTTACGCGTTCGGGTGAAACGCAATGCCTGTAAGGGCTTTGACGTTTACTTATAATGCGAGAATATTTTTTTATTGCTTGCCTATAATCTTTCAGGAGGATCAAATGGCAAAGGAAAAGTTCGAAAGAACGAAACCCCACATGAACGTTGGAACCATCGGTCACGTTGACCATGGTAAGACCACTCTTTCCGCGGCGATCACCTCGTATTGCGCAAAGAAGTACGGAGACAAGCAGCTCAAGTACGATGAAATCGACAATGCGCCGGAAGAGAAGGCTCGTGGTATTACCATTAATACCCGCCACATGGAGTATCAGTCGGACAAGCGCCACTATGCTCATATCGACTGCCCGGGACACGCCGACTATATCAAGAACATGATCACCGGCGCTGCTCAGATGGACGGTGCGATTCTCGTCGTTTCCGCGCCTGACTCGGTTATGCCCCAGACCCGCGAGCACATCCTGCTTGCACGTCAGGTAGGCGTTCCTTCGATCATCGTTTTCATGAACAAGGTTGACCTTTTGGACGACCCGGACCTCATGGAGCTCGTTGAGGAAGAAATCCGCGACGTTCTCGCTTCGTATGGTTTCCCCCGCGAAACCCCGATCATCAAGGGATCCGCGTTCAAGGCAATGGCCGACGGTGCTTCTGCTGATGACACCAAGTGCATCCAGGATCTTCTTGACACCATGGACACCTATTTCAAGGATCCCGAGCGCGCTGCTGACAAGCCCTTCCTTATGCCGATTGAAGATATCTTCACGATCTCCGGACGCGGTACCGTTGTTACCGGTCGTATCGAGCGCGGTATCATCAATATCAACGAGGAAATCGAAATCGTCGGTATCAAGCCGACCAAGAAGACCGTCGTTACCGGTATTGAAATGTTCAACAAGCTTCTTGACCAGGGTATGGCCGGCGATAACGTCGGACTCCTCCTCCGTGGTGTTGAAAAGAAGGAAGTTGAGCGCGGTCAGGTTCTTGCAAAGATCGGTTCGATCAACCCGCACACCAAGTTCGAGGCTCAGATCTACGTTCTTTCCAAGGAAGAGGGTGGACGCCACAGTCCGTTCTTCTCCGGCTATCGCCCCCAGTTCTACTTCCGCACCACCGACATTACCGGAACGATCACTCTTCCGGCCGGCGTCGACATGGTTAAGCCCGGCGATAACGTCAAGGTTATCGGTGAACTTATCCACCCGATCGCCATGGAAAAGGGACTCAAGCTCGCCATCCGCGAAGGTGGACGCACCGTTGCTTCTGGTCAGGTTGTAGAGATCGTTCAGTAATAATAGAACAGAATGACGCCTGGAGGGTGCTTTGGCGCTCTTCGGGTGGCGGTCGTTTAAGGCGGCCGCCGCAATTCTGTCTGGAGGAAAAATGGCTAAGGAAAAAATCCGCGTTAGACTCCGCGGATTCGATGTTGAGTTGATTGACCAGAGTTCGAAAGCGATTGTTCAGACGGTTCAGAAGGCCGGCGCGAAGGTTTCGGGACCGATCCCGCTTCCGACCCGCATCAACAAGGTGACCGTTCTTCGCTCGCCCCACGTCAACAAGAAGTCGCGCGAACAGTTTGAAATGAGGACGCATAAGCGCCTTATCGATATTATCGAACCCTCGGCGGAAGTAATGGACTCGCTCATGAAACTTGAGCTTCCTGCCGGTGTAGACGTAGAGATTAAGCAGTAATTTTTAGGGTAGACGGTCCCCCGGATCAGGGGATAACGTACCAAGGAGTGTAATCAGAATGATAGGTCTGATAGCAAAGAAAGTCGGCATGACTCAGGTCTTTGACGAAAGCGGTAATCTGGTTCCAGTAACCGTGATCCACGTCGAGCCCAACACTGTCGTGTCGCTGAAGAAAGAGGAAACCGCCGGTTATGACGCCGTGGTGCTTGGCCTTGACGATCTCAAGGTATCCCGCACTACGAAGCCCTATGCGGGTCAGTTTCCCGAAGGGATTGCCCCGAAGCGGCATCTTAAGGAATTTCGCGATTTCGAACGCGAGGTTACCGTTGGTGATCAGATTGGAATCGAGCTCTTCAATGAGACCCGTTTCCTTGACGTTACCGCGACTTCCAAGGGTAAAGGTTTCCAGGGCGTTATGAAGCGCTGGGGCTTCCATGGTGGACGCGCGTCGCACGGTTCCAAGTTTCACCGCGAAGCCGGTGGTACCGGTAACAGCACGACCCCCGGACACTGCTTCAAGAATATCAAGATGGCAGGACGAATGGGACGTGAGCGCGTTACCGTGCAGAATCTCAAGATCCAGAAAATCGACCCCGAACTCAAGGTGGTCATGGTTCGTGGATCCGTTCCCGGAAACAAGGACTGTACGCTGATCATCAAGTCCGCAGTCAAGAAAGAATTCTAACGACAGGAGAAGACGATGGAAAAGAAAGTCTATTCGGTCGATGGCAAGGAACTGAGGACGATAAATCTCGATGATAACGTATTTGGCCTTCCGGTCAATGAAGACGTGATCTACTACGCCATCAACAATGAATTAGCGAATCTGCGCGTCGGAACCGCTTGTACGAAGACCCGTGCCGAAGTACATGGCACTAACAGGAAGCCGTACAAGCAGAAAGGCACCGGTAATGCGCGCCGCGGTGACACGAAGTCTCCGATTCTCGTCGGCGGCGGTATTATATTCGGACCCCGCCCGCGTGATTATAGTTACGCTTTGCCCAAGAAGGTAAAGCGCCTCGCGATGAAGTCGATCCTCAGCCTCAAGGCACAGGACGATCGGCTTACTGTAATTGAAGATTTTACCGTTGAAAGCGGCAAGACAAAGGATTTGGTCAAGATTCTGAGCAAGTTTGCCCAGGGTGAACGCACCGTTATCGTTCTCAAGGACGACGATGCAAAGATCAAGCTGGCTGGACGCAATATTCCGACCCTGTCTTTCCTTTCTTACAACAGGCTCCGCGCTCATGACCTCTTCTATGGACGGAAGGTCATCATGCTCGAGTCCGCTGCGAAGAACCTCGCTGACTTTTACGGAACCGAAGAGGAGGCTAAGTGATGGCTTACGAAAACATCCTCATTTCGCCGATTTTGTCCGAAAAATCGAACGAGCTTCGCGAACAGGGTAAGTACGTATTCAAGGTAGACCCCAGGGCCAGCAAGATCGAGATCAAGGAAGCGGTACGCAAGCTTTTTGACGTTAAGGTCGTAGATTGCACCGTTATGAACGTTAGAGGAAAGCTGAAGCGGGTGCGTGGTCGCCCGGGAATGACTTCCAGCTGGAAAAAAGCCATCGTACGGCTTGCTCCTGGCGAGACAATCAAGGTGTTCGAGGGCGTGTAACGCCGCTCGAGTCCGCGTGAAAGAAGGGGAACCAAATGGCTCTTAAAGTATACAAGCCTATGACACCGGGTACCAGAACGCGCGTTGACCTGCGGAGAGACGAGATAACCGCCGACAGACCCGAGAAGAGTCTGACCAGCGGAAAGAAGTCTCACGGTGGTCGCGGCGCTGGTGGCAGGATCTCGGTCCGGCATCAGGGTGGCGGTCACAAGCAGAAATACCGCGATATCGATTTCAAGCGCAATAAGTTCGGGATTCCGGGTACGGTGAAGACCATCGAATACGATCCGAACCGCAGCGCCAATATCGCACTGGTTTTCTATGCAGACGGCGACAAGCGCTATATCATCGCGCCGAAGGGTCTTAACGTAGGCCAGAAGATAATGAGCGGCGATACCGCGACACTCGACGTCGCGAACGCCCTCCCGCTGGAATCGATTCCGGTTGGTTTCATTGTTCATAATATCGAGCTTACCATCGGTAAGGGCGGCCAGATGGCCCGTTCTGCCGGTGCGAGCGCGCTCGTTGCCGCTAAGGAAGGCGATTACGTAACCGTAAAGCTTCCCTCCGGCGAAATGAGGCTCGTGCACAAGCGCTGCTATGCAACAATCGGCGAAGTAGGAAACGAGGATCACATGAACACCAGCCTTGGTAAGGCGGGACGTTCACGGTGGAAAGGTATTAGACCGACCGTTCGCGGTATGTCCATGAACCCTGTCGATCACCCGCTCGGTGGTGGTGAGGGTCGCGGTAAGGGACGCAATCCCGTTACTCCGTGGGGACAGCCCTGTCGTGGTTACAAAACCCGTAACAAACGGAAGGTTTCGAACAAGTTTATTGTTTCGAGACGCAAGTAACAGGGAGATGAACCGTGTCAAGATCTGTTAAGAAAGGGCCCTTCATCGAGAAGAGCCTGTACAAGAAAGTAATCGAGATGAACAAGGCGACTGACCGGAAGATGATCAAGTCATATTCCCGTTGCTCGACTATTATCCCTGAAATGGTAGGTAATACCATCTCTGTTTATAATGGCAAGTCGTGGATTCCGGTGTACATCACCGAGAACCTCGTCGGTCACAAGCTTGGTGAATTTTCGCCGACCCGGATTTTCCGCGGTCACGCGGGTTCAGACAAGAAAACAGGTAAGTGAGATAGGTGGATATGATGGCTGACAAAACCGGATATATAGCCACTACAAAGTTCCTCATCGCGTCGCCCACCAAGGTGCGTCCCGTGGCCAATGTGGTGAAGCTCAAATCGTATTCCGAAGCCATGGCTATTCTCGAGAACATGCCCCATAAAGGCGCGCGTCTCCTGACTAAAACCATGAAATCAGCGGCTGCCAACGCGCTGAACCGGAACAAGAAGCTCGATGAAGATATGCTCTTCGTAAAAGAGATCCGCATTGACGAAGGCCCGCGCCTCAAGAGATTGTGGTGCCGCGGTCGCGGTCGTGCGGACACCCTCCTTAAGAGGATGTGTCATATCACCGTCATCGTCGACGAAAAGGCGGGGGAATAAAGTGGGACAGAAAGTAAATCCAATCGGACTGCGGCTTGGTATTAACAAGACTTGGTCTTCTCGCTGGTACGCAGATCCCCGCGAGTATGCTGATCTCCTTCATGAGGATCTCAGGATCCGCAAGATGGTTAAGGATCTTCCCGAGTGCAAAAACGCGGATATCGCCGAGATCGAGATCGTCCGCCACCCCCAGAGGGTGACGATCGTCATTCATACCGCACGCCCCGGCGTGATCATCGGTGTGAAGGGCGCGAACATCGAGCAGATCGGCGGCGAGATCCAGAAGAGCCTCACAAAAAAGGTTCAGATCAAGATCAAGGAGATCAAGCGCTCCGAAACGAACGCCTCCCTGGTTTCGCAGAACGTCGCACGGCAGCTCATGAACCGCGGTTCGTTCCGCAAAGCCCTCAAGATGGCTTGTTCCTCAGCGATGAAGGCGGGAGCCCAGGGCGTGAAGATCCGCGTTTCCGGACGCCTCGGCGGAGCGGAAATGTCCCGCACCGAAGAGCACAAGGAAGGACGCGTTCCTCTCCATACCCTTCGCGCGGACATCGATTATGGCTTTTCCGAAGCCCATACTACCTACGGCAAAATTGGCGTAAAGGTTTGGGTCTATAACGGAATGATGTACGGTCACGAGCAGAAAGAGGATGCCGGTGCGCTCCTCAAAAAGACGCGTCGCGATCACGGTGATCGACCCGAGCGTGGCGAGCGTTCTGAACGCGGCGAACGGTCCGATCGCAGGGAGCGCGGTGAACGCGCGCCCGCCGGAAGGAGTTAAGGTATGGCCCTCAGTCCTAAAAGAGTTAAATACCGGAAGGTTCAGCGCGGCAGAGTCAAAGGCAACGCTACCCGGGGAAATAATATCGACTTCGGCGATTTCGCCCTTGTCTCGCTCGAGCCGTTTTGGCTCACGAACCGCCAGCTTGAGGCTGCCCGTGTCGCTCTTAACCGTAAGGTAAAGCGCGGCGGAAAGCTCTGGGTTCGCGTGTTCCCGGACAAGCCGTTTACCAAGAAGCCGGCCGAAACCCGTATGGGTAAGGGAAAAGGCGCACCTGAGTATTGGGTTGCGGTAATCAAGCCGGGCACGATTCTCTTCGAGATGGCCGGTATCGACCGCGAGCTCGCGGCCGAGGCGATGCACCTTGCCGGAAGCAAGCTTCCGTTCAAGACCAAGTTCGCCGAGAAGCCCGTACAGGAATAAGGGAGGTATAAGATGAAGAAGAAAGAAATCAAAGCTATGTCTTACGCCGAACTTGTTTCCAAGCGCGACGAGCTCAACAAGAAGTATATGGATGTCCGGTTTCAGAAAGTTATCGGTCATTTGGAGAATCCCCTGCAGCAGCGGATCATTCGCCGCGACATCGCGAAGCTGAATACTCTTATTCGGCAGCACGATATTGCAGCGCAGGGAAACAAGTAGGAGCAGGCCCGTGGAAGATCAAGGTCAGAAGACAACCGGGAACCGCGAGTTTGTTGGAGTCGTGACCAGCGACAAGATGGCGAAAACCGTCACCGTCCTGGTTTCAACCAAGAAACTTCATCCCCTGTACAAGAAGTACGTCTCTCGCAGCAAGAAGTACAAGGCACACGACGAAAAAAACGATGCTCACGTTGGTGACACCGTTCGTATCCAGGAGTGTCGGCCGGTCAGCAAGGATAAGTGCTGGCGGCTCGTAGAAATTGTCGCCCGGGCGAAGTAAACGAGGAACAGCAAATGATTCAGATGCAATCAAGATTGAATGTTGCCGACAACTCGGGCGCGAAACTCGTCGAGTGTATTAAGGTTATCGGCGGTTCGCACCGCAGGTACGCTAGTATCGGTGATATCATCGTTGTGGCTGTCAAGGACGCTCTTCCGACATCTACAATCAAAAAGGGTTCCGTGGAGAAGGCGGTCATCGTCCGCATTTCCAAGGAATATCGCCGCCCCGACGGTACTTACATCCGCTTCGACGACAACGCATGCGTTATCATCGACGCGAACAAGAACCCCAAGGGCAAGCGCATTTTCGGACCGGTGGCTCGCGAGCTTCGTGATATGGATTACATGAAGATCGTATCGCTCGCTCCGGAAGTTCTGTAAGGAGATTGAAAATGGAAAAGAAATTCAAGATCCGGAAGGACGACACGGTCGAGATTATTGCCGGTAAGGATAAAGGCAAGCGCGGAAACATCGTTCGTGTTCTTCGGGACAAGGATCGTGTTATCGTCGCCGGCGCCAATATCGTAAAGAAAGCGATGAAAAAGCGCAGTCAGCAGGATCGCGGCGGTATCGTCGAGATCGAAGCTCCGTTGCACGTTTCCAATGTCATGATCGTCTGCAAGAAGTGCGGACCGACCAAGATTGGGTACAAAATTGACGGCGACAAGAAAACTCGCGTCTGCCGGAAATGTGGAGAAGCACTGTGATGAGTAATTACGTACCACGGCTTAAGAAAGTCTATGTAGACAAAATCGCCCCCGAGCTCTTCAAAGAACTCGGATACAAGTCTGTTATGCAGACGCCTAAGCTTACCAAGATCGTGATAAGCATGGGTATCGGCGAAGCTCTCGCAAACAAGAAACTCCTTGATGCCGCAGCGACCGACCTGGGTCTTATCACAGGACAGAAAGCTGTAAAAACAAAGGCAAAAAAGAGCATTGCGAACTTCAAACTTCGCGAGGGGCAGGAAGTAGGCGTAATGGTAACGCTTCGCGGCGCAAGGATGTACGAGTTTCTCGACCGCTTTGTGAACGTAGCGCTCCCGCGCGTCAAGGATTTCCGCGGTATCAACCCGAACGGGTTTGATGGTCACGGCAATTATTCACTCGGTATCACCGAACAGATCATTTTTCCGGAGATTGACTTCGACAAGATCGAAAGAATCGCCGGTATGAATATCAACGTGGTGACTACTGCCCGGACCGATGCGGAAGCCAAGGCTCTCCTCGTCAAGTTCGGCATGCCCTTCAGGAAGTGAGGAGTTCATGGCTACAACAGCGATGATAAATAAGGCTAACGCCACCCCGAAGTATTCAACCCGGAAATATAACCGGTGCAGGGTTTGCGGAAGGCCGCGCGGATATCTCCGGAAGTATCAGATGTGTCGTATCTGTTTTCGGAAGTTGGCTAGTGAAGGTCTGATTCCAGGCGTTACTAAGTCGAGCTGGTAGTAGGGAGGACAATAAATGAGCGTTTCAGATCCCGTAGCAGATATGCTTACCAAGGTCCGGAATGCGGTAATGGCCCGCCATGAAAAAGTGGACATTCCCGCCTCCAAACTCAAGCTTGAGATCGTCAAGATCCTGAAGACCGAAGGGTATATCAAGAATTTCAAGAAGGTAAATCAGGATGGCTCCAACTGCATCCGTGTTTTCCTTAAGTATGACGACAAAAACACGCCGATCATCCATGGTCTCGAGAAGGTCTCGACCCCTGGACGCCGTGTGTATGCCGGCTATAAAGACCTTCCCCGTGTCTATAACGGGTACGGTACGGTAATCGTATCGACATCCTTGGGCGTTACCACCGGTAAGAAAGCCCAGGAAAAACAGATCGGCGGCGAGCTGCTCTGCAAAGTTTGGTAAGGGGAGGAAGCGATGTCAAGAATCGGAAAACTTCCCGTTGCCATTCCGGCAGGGGTAAAAATTAACGTTGCCGCAGAGTCCTTTACCGTTGAAGGTCCGAAGGGCAAGCTCTCCCAGAACTATGATCCCGTTGTCGAGATCAAGGTTGACGGAGCGCATGCCATCGTGACCCGCAAGGACGATTCCAAGCAGTCTCGTGCGAATCACGGATTGTACCGGAATCTCCTTAATAATATGGTAATCGGCGTGAGCTCTGGCTTTTCGAAAAGCCTCGTGATAAACGGCGTTGGATACCGGGCTGAAGTACAGGGCAAACTCCTTGTGCTTAACCTCGGCTATTCTACCGACTTTATTGCGGCCATCCCGGAAGGCCTTTCCGTCGTCGCCGATGCACAGGGCAAGATCACCATCACCGGTATCCGCAAGGATCAGGTTGGCGAATTCGCTGCTGAAGTCCGCAAACTTCGCGGTCCCGAGCCGTATAAGGGCAAGGGGATCCGCTATGAGACCGAAGTCATCAAGCGGAAAGTCGGAAAGTCCGGCGTTAAATAAGGGTGTAGCGATATGTTCAAGAAACTTAACGATAAAGACAGAAAGCGGCTCAAGAGGAAGGTTCATATCCGCAAGCGCATTCACGGTACTGCAGAGCGTCCCCGCATGACGGTGACTCGCTCGAACAGCAACCTTTTTGTGCAGGTCATCAACGATGACTCCGGAAGCACCCTTGCAACCGTTTCCACGCTTGAAAAAGACCTTTCCGCGCTCAAGGCGAACATCGCCTCGGGCACCAAGGTCGGCGAGGAAATCGGGCGCCGCCTCAAGGAAAAGAACATAACGACCGTTGTGTTCGACCGTAACGGCTATCTCTACCATGGCGTAGTGAAAGCTATAGCTGAAGGTGCCCGCAAAGCGGGCGTCGACTTCTAGGAGAGGCTATGGAGCACAGAGAGTACAATAAAGAGAGAGAGCCGAAGGAATTCGTCGAAAAGCTCGTCAAGCTCAATCGTACCGCTAAGGTCGTCAAGGGCGGACGCCGCTTTTCATTCTCGGCGCTGACCGTAATCGGCGACCAGAAGGGCAAGGTCGGATTTGGTTTCGGCAAGGCTAATGACGTAACCGAGGCTATCCGTAAGAGTATCGATAAGGCAAAGCGCAATATGGTGTATGTTCCGATTAAAAACGGAACGATTCCCCATGAAATCCAGGCCGGTTATAAGAGCTCGGTCGTTCTGCTTAAGCCTGCCTGTTCGGGAACCGGGCTTATCGCCGGTGGCGCCGTTCGCGCCGTTCTCGAAGCCGCCGGTGCGACGGACGTTCTTTCCAAGTCACTTGGATCGAGCAGCTCTGTAAACGTCATCCGCGCGACCTTCGAGGCCATCAAGAAAATGATGGACGCGAAGAGTGTCGCTAAAAACAGGGGCAAGACCCTGAAGGATCTGTGGGGTTAATACGATGGCAAACAAGATTTGCGTTAAGCTCGTTCGCAGCACCATCGGCCAGAAGCCGAAAGTTACCGCGACGGTTCGTTCTCTGGGCTTGAAAAAGCTCAATTCGACGGTCGAGCACGAAGCAACCGCCCCGATCCTCGGGATGGTTGCCGCTGTGAAGCACCTTGTCGAAGTCAAGGAGACCAAGTAAATGTCTGATTTCAACCTGTACGCTCCGGAAGGGGCAAACAAGAAAAAGCGCATCGTCGGACGCGGATCCTCCTCAGGTCGCGGTACTACCGCCGGCCGTGGTAACAAGGGTCAGCAGTCGCGTTCCGGCGGCAAGGTGTATGTCGGTTTCGAGGGCGGTCAGATGCCCTTGTATCGCCGTATCGCCAAGCGCGGTTTCTCAAACTATCCGTTCCGCAAGGAATATGAGGTTTTTAACCTCTCTGAGATCGAGATTCGCTATAACAACGGTGAAACCGTCAATCGCGAATCGCTGGTCCTCAAGGGGCTTTTGAAGAAAGTCTCTTCGCTGGTTAAGGTTCTCGGAGACGGAGACCTGACCAAGAAGGTTACCGTCGACGTCGACAAGGTTTCTGCTTCAGCGAAGGAGAAGATCGAAAAGGCCGGCGGATCCGTCGTGCAGACCGGGGCTTCTGAAGACCGGAACGTCAAATAATCGGGAACGGGTGTAGAACATGGCAAATAATGCATTAGTTAATATGTTCAGGATCAAGGAACTCCGCGAGCGGATTTTCTTTACTGTCATAATGCTCGCTGTTTTTCGCCTTGGCTCAGTACTAACGCTGCCGGGTATTGATCCGCACGCCCTTACGACATTCTTTAAGTCGCAGGTTCAGGGAAACGCGTTCGTCGACTACATGGACTTCTTCGCGGGCGGCGCGTTCTCGAACTTCGCGGTTTTCATGCTTGGCGTTACGCCGTACATCTCCACCCAGATCCTGATTCAGCTTGCGCTGATTATCTTCCCGAGCCTGAAAAGGATAGCGGAAGAAGACGGTGGGCGCAGGAAAATCCAGCAGTGGACTCGTATGCTGACCATTGGCGTTGCGCTTATCCAGTCGTATGCGGTTACCGTGTACGCGGCGAGCATCCCCGGTGCGATTGTAATCGACCGAACGGCGTATACGCTGATCGCGATGCTGACCGTAACGACCGGAACGATGATCACCGTCTGGCTCGGCGAACAGATTACCAATCGCGGTATCGGAAACGGCATCTCGATGCTGATCTTCGCCGGTATCGTCGCGCGGCTTCCCCAGGCTATCTTGCAATTGGTTCGTTTAGTGCAGAGCGGGGACCTCAACCTCGTGTTCGTCATCCTGGCTCTTGGTATGTTCGCGGCAATCATAGCGCTTGTTGTGTATGAGCAGCAGGGACAGCGAAAGATTCCGGTTCATTATGCAAAGAGGGTCGTCGGAAGAAAGATGTACGGTGGACAGAATACCTATATTCCGTTCAAGATTAACCCGTCTGGGGTTATTCCGGTCATCTTCGCTTCCTCATTCCTGACCTTCCCCCTACAGATCGCCTCGAGCATCGGTCCGAACGTAAAGTGGCTCAATGGCCTCGCTACGTTCCTCCGGCCCCAGGGCGTCTGGTATAACATGTTCTATGTTCTTCTTATTATCTTCTTCGCGTATTTCTATACACAGGTAACCCTGAACCCCACGGAAATCGCGAAACAGATCCGGGAAAACGGTGGCTCCATTCCCGGTATCCGAACCGATAAGACGGAAGACTATATGCAGCGAATCCTGAATCGGCTGATTCTGCCCGGTTCGCTGTATCTCGCTGTGATCGCGGTTCTGCCGACGGTCATCCAGAACCTTTTCGGTTTCCCCCAGGCAATATCGATGCTTATGGGCGGAACCTCGCTCCTGATCCTTGTCGGTGTTGATCTCGATACCATGAGCCAGGTCGAGGCGCAACTGAAGATGCATCATCATGAGGGTCTGGTGAAAAAAGGAAAGATCAGGTCTCGTAACCTGTAGAAAGAAGTTTGAGAAAGAGGTATCATACCTCTTTCTCGGAGGGTTTATCATGAAGGTAAGAACGAGCGTAAAGCCCATATGCGATAAATGCAAGGTCATCCGGAGACGCGGAATCGTCAGGATTATCTGCATCAATCCCAAGCACAAGCAGCGCCAGGGCTGATGGAGGTATAGAATGGCTCGAATTGCGGGAGTCGACCTCCCTAACAAGCACGTCAATATTGCATTGACCTACATTTATGGAATCGGTCGTCCTTCGGCGGAGATTATCTGCGAGAAGGCAAAGATCGAACCCATGCGGATGATGAATGATCTCAGCCAGGATGAACTCAAGGCGATTACCACGGTAATCGACACCGAGTTCAAGGTTGAAGGTCGCCTGAGAACCGAAATCGGTCTTAACATCAAGCGCCTTATGGACATTGGCTGTTACCGGGGCCTCCGGCACAGAAAGGGTCTCCCTGTCCGCGGTCAGCGAACCCGGACAAATTCTCGCACGCGCAAAGGTAAGAAAAAGACCGTTGCCGGCAAGAAGAAGTAATCGGTAATTGGAGGGACTACTAACGTGGCAACCGTAAAAAAACGGAAAGAAAAGAAAAGCGTATACGAAGGCAATGTATACATCCAGGCGACGTTCAACAACACGATCGTCACCATAACCGATCTTAAGGGAAACGCCCTTTCCTGGGCATCTTCCGGTGGTCTCGGTTTTAATGGCGCCAAGAAATCTACGCCCTTTGCGGCGCAGACCGTAGCAGAAACCGCCGTCCAGAAGGCTCTTACGTATGGCCTTCGGGAAGTGCACGTGTTCGTGAAGGGCCCGGGCGTAGGACGCGAGTCCGCCGTTCGTTCCCTCGGAGCCCTCGGGTTGAAGGTAAAGTCCATCAGCGACGTTACCCCCATTCCGCACAATGGCTGCCGCCCGCGCAAGACACGGCGCATCTGACGAAGGAGAGATAGATGGCTAGATACACAGGACCCCTTTGCAGACTTTGCCGCGCCGAGCAGAAGAAACTCTTCCTCAAGGGCGACCGCTGCAAATCTGACAAATGCCCGATCAACAAGAAGCGCCCGATTCCCGGTAAGGACCCCAAGGCCCGCACCGGCAAGCGCTCTGACTATGGCGTACAGCTTCGCGAGAAGCAGAGACTCAAAAGAATGTACGGTATGCTCGAGAAGCAGTTCCGCATTTTCTTCGAGCGCTCGCTCCGCATGCCCGGCGTAACCGGCGAAAACCTCATCGGTCTTCTCGAGCGCAGGCTCGATAACGTCGTGTACCGGATGCACCTCTCGGTTAACCGCAACCAGGCTCGCCAGATCGTCGCTCACGGGCACATTCTCGTGAACGGAAAGCCGGTTAATATCCCGAGTTATCTCGTGAAGGCCGGGGACGTCGTTGAAGTTAAGGAAGTAAGCAAAAAGCTCAATGTGATCAAGGACGCGCTCAAGGAAGTATCGAAATCCGGCAACGCCCCCTGGATCTCGCTTGACGCCGATGCCCTCAAGGGAACGTTCGTTTCCGTGCCCAGGCGCGCAGACGTGGCCGACCTTGCGGATATTAAAGAACAGCTCATTGTCGAGCTCTATTCTAAGTAAGAGGAGTTCGAATGGCCCGCAAAAATCTGCTTAAAGGATTCAAAAAGCCGAAGGGACTTACTTTCGAGCATGATGAGTCAACGTCCGATTACGGCAAATTTGTGGCTTCTCCCTTCGAAACCGGTTTTGGAACTACGGTTGGAAATACGTTGCGCCGTGTGCTCCTTTCGTCCATACAGGGTTACGCGATCTCCGCGGTTAAAATCACCTCGTATGACGCGGATGGAGTACCGCACAACATTTCCAGCGAATTCGAGACGATTCCGAATGTCGTGGAAGATACCCTGGAAGTCCTGAATAATCTGAAACAGATTCGTTTGCGGCTTCCCGAAGACGTCGAACAGGATACGTTCCTGTATGAATTCAAGGGTCCGGTGACTCTCACGAGCGACATGCTCGCGCGGGATAGTCAGCTCGAGATATTGAGCAAACCGTTCCATATTCTGACGATGATGGAAGGTGGCCGAGTAGAATTCGAGGTGCAGGTCGATTTTGGCCGTGGTTATGTTCCCGCCGAGGTTAACGAGCGGTATATCGAGGTCGTCGGAACCATTCCGATGGACGCGATTTACAGCCCCGTCATCAAGGTGAAGTACTCCATCGAGCCGTGTCGCGTTGGCCAGCGTAATGACTACGACAAGCTTGTTCTCGAGATCTGGACCGACGGTACAATATCTCCCGAAAACGCCCTCGCCGAAGCCGCGAAGATTGCGAAGGACCACTTCTCGATTTTCGTGAACTTTAACGAGAACGAGATTGGTAAGGATGACGACTATGACGAGGAAGATGAGCGCGTTCGGCAATTGCTGAATACCCCCGTCGAGGAGCTCGAGCTTTCCGTACGTTCGTCGAATTGCCTCAAGAACGCAAATATCAGGACAATTGGTGAATTGACCAGGAAGACTGAAGATGACATTGCCAAGACCAGAAACTTTGGCAAGAAGAGCCTTCAGGAAATCAGGGAAAAGCTCCTTGAGTGGAACCTGGGCCTCGGGATGACTGATTACAGTCACCTCAAGAATTCTATCAAGCTGCCCAAGCAGAAGGAAGAAACAGATGAAGCATAAGAATGGCTTTAATCCGCTTTCGCGCAATGCTTCGCACCTCCGTGCGATGCACCGCAATATGGTAACCTCTCTTTTCAAGTTCGAGCGCGTTACGACGACGCAGCCGAAGGCACTTGAGGTCCGCAGGACTGCCGAGAAGCTCATTACCCGCGCGAAGGTCGATAGCGTGCATAACCGCCGCCAGGTCGCCAAGTTCATTCAGGACGAAGCGGTTCTTGCGAAGCTCTTTACCGATATCGGTCCCCGCATGAAGGAACGCGCTGGTGGTTATACCCGCGTCCTCAAGCTCGGGTTCCGCGAGGGTGACGCCGCCGAAGTGGCGATCCTTGAGCTCGTCGATTACAAGCTCGACGTGACCGAGAAGGAAGACAAGAAGGCCAAGAAGTCCGCCGATAAGCCGGCTGAAGAGAAGAAGGCTGCGCCGGAGAAAAAACCCGCCGCGAAGAAAGCCGCCGCTCCGAAGGCTGCTGATGGCGAAAAGAAGAGCGCGCCCAAGAAGGCGAAAGCTCCCGCAAAGACTGAGGAGTAGGATATGTCCAAAGCACATCGTGGAAAAGGCATTCGTGGAACTCCGAACCACGGCCGCGGGCTTTGCCCCGTCTGCAAGAAAGAACAGGTTAAGGTTCTTTATGAGCAGGAGATCAATGGCGCAAAGGCAAAGATCTGCAAGGTTTGCAAGGCTGCCATCAAGAACGGAAAGGCCGTTTGATCGTGCCGCAAGGCGCCCATCCGGATCTGACCGAATCAAGACCGTCCCGTTAGGGGCGGTTTTTTTATGCCCAGATAGCTATCGGGTATTGTTTCAGTAGCTGCCACACTTGCGCGGCAGTAAACCGTTTTAACACTCCATGTATGGACAAATTTATGGGAAAAAACTAGTATTTGAGACAAGATCTCAATTAAACGAGGAGTTTTACATGAAAAAGAACGTACTGCTCTGCCTGGCATTTGCGCTCGCGGTCGTCTGCGCGCTTTCATTTGCCGGCTGCGCCAAAGCCGATACCGGCACCATCAAGATTGGTGGAATTTACCCGCTTTCAGGCGGAGTCGCCGTGTATGGCGTCGAGGCCAAGAACGGCGTCGAGATGGCTGTCGAGGAAATCAACGCCGCAGGCGGCATTGACGGCAGGAAGGTCGAGCTCATCGCCGAAGACGACGAGGGTAATCCCGAAAAGACCGTCAACGCATACAAGAAGCTCACTACCAAGGACCAGGTAAAGATTATCATCGGTTCTCTTACTTCTGGTTGCACCCAGGCCATTACCTCGCTCGCTCAGGCGCAGAAAGTGGTCGTCGTCGCTCCCGCCGCCACTATGGCGAGCATCACCGATGCCGGCAACTTCATCTTTCGCGTTTGCTTCATCGATCCCTTCCAGGGAACTGTCGGCGCGAAGTTCGCTTCCGCGAACCTTGGCGCGAAGAAGGCCGCCGTCCTCTATGACGTAGGAAACGATTACTCCGTCGGACTTTTTGACAACTTCAAGATAGCGTTCGAGGCCGCGGGTGGTACCGTGGTTGCCGCAGAGTCGTACAATACCGGCGACAAGGACTTTAACGCTCAGCTAACCAAGATCAAGAACGCCGCGCCGGACGTCGTGTACCTTCCCGACTACTACTCAACCGTAGCGCTCATCGCGAAGCAGCTTCGCGCGCAGGGCATAACCGCCCCGATCGTCGGCGCGGACGGATGGGGCGGAATCGTCGATAACGCCGGCGACGAGGTCCTGAAAGGGTTCTATTCGGACCATTATGCCGCGGACTCCACCGACCAGAAGGTCGTCGATTTCGTCGCGAAGTACAAGGCGAAGTACAACGCCACTCCGACCGCGTTTGCCGCGCTCGGCTATGACGCGATGTACGTGATTAAGGACGCGATGGTCGCGTCAAAGTCCACCGACTCCGTGAAGGTTCAGGCCGCGCTCGAGAAAACCTCCGGCTCGTACGTTACCGGCAACCTCACCTTCGACGAGAAGCGAAACCCGACAAAGTCCGCGGTCATTCTCGAGATCGTGAAGAAAGACGGAAAGCTCGCGCCCGTATACAACGCGACAATCAATCCCTGATTGCGCTATGGGTTAATCGATCGCGATTGAATGCGTTTGTTCACTGACGCGCCGTCGCGACGTTTGAGCGGAATCTTGCCTGATCGGTAACCGAACACTTTCGGTTCTGATCGGGCTTTTTTTTAAGCAGCGCTTCAAAGGCTGCGCGTTTTCGGCCTTTCAAAAAGGCGTATACCCGTATATAATGACAAAGTTATATCGAGGAGTTTTTTAAGGTGGAAACACTGGTTGTATTTTTTCAGCAGTTAATCAACGGCCTTTCGCTCGGGAGCATCTACGCCCTCATAGCCCTTGGGTACACCATGGTTTACGGCATCGTCATGTTGATTAACTTCGCGCACGGCGACGTGCTGATGGTTGGCGCGTATACAGGCTTTTACGTACTGCATGCGATGGGACCGTCACCACACGCGCTCGCGCTTTCGTTCGTGGCGTCAATGATCGTGTGCGCCGTCGCAGGTGTCGCGATCGAGCGCTTCGCGTATCGGCCGCTCAGAAGCGCGCCCCGGCTTAACTCGCTCATTACAGCGATCGCCGTATCGCTGATCCTGCAGAACGGCATGCGTGTTCTTCCGTTCGTCGGGCCAAACCCGAGGCAGTTCCCCACGATGCCGACGGTAAATATCTCGTTCGGCGCTTTTGGTATCTCGAACATCCAGATCATCGTCATTCTTGTATCGATCGTCCTGATGCTGATCCTCAATTATATTATCAACTGGACAAAAACAGGAAAGGCGATGCGCGCCGTTTCGTTCGACATGCGCGCGGCGAGCCTCATGGGAATCTCGGTAAACCGGGTAGTCGCGTTTACCTTCGCGCTTGGCTCGGTTCTCGCAGCGGCGGGCGGAATCCTTTTCGCAACGGCGTATCCGCAGATTGACCCGACGATGGGCGCCATGCCCGGTCTTAAGGCCTTCGTCGCTGCCGTCCTTGGTGGCATCGGTTCGGTTCCCGGCGCGATGCTCGGTGGGTACATTCTCGGAGTCGCGGAAACCATGACAAAGGGATTCATTTCGTCACAGTTCGCGGACGCGATCTCGTTCTCCATCCTCATCGTGATCCTTCTCGTGAAGCCCACGGGACTCATGGGGACAAAGGTTCGGGTGAAGGTATGAAGACGACGGTCAGAATGCGTAATTTTATTCTCCTTGCTGCCGTCGCGGTAGCAGTCGTTTTTCTTCCCGGTCTGCTCATAAAGATCGGCGTGATCGACGCGTATACCGCGCAGATTTTTACCCTCGCCGGGATAAACGCGATCATGGCGATCAGCGTCAACATTATCTGCGGCGTGACCGGACAGCTGTCGCTTGGCCAGGCGGGCTTTATGGCGATCGGAGCCTATGTGTGCATCTGGTTTTCACAAGCCATGCATTTCCCGCTCCCGCTTGCGATGGTAACCGGCGCGCTCTTCGCGGCGGTCGCCGGCTTTTTCATCGGCTTCCCGACACTCAAGCTCTCGGGCGATTACCTAGCCATCGTGACGCTCGGGTTCGGCGAGATCCTTCGCGTCATCTTCGTGAACCTCAAGGTGTTTACGGGCGGGGCGAACGGCAAGCGGTTTACCACGATTCTTGCGGCCTCTGCGGACATCGCCTGGATCGTCATAATCGGGACGCTCGCGGCAGTCGTTATCTTCCTTCAGAATTTTCTCCGCTCGACGTATGGCCGCGCGATCTTCTCAGTGCGTGAGGACGAGATTGCGGCGAACTCGAACGGCATCAGCGTTTTCAAGTACAAGATGACGGGCTTTGTCGTCGCAGCCTTTGTTGCTGGGCTCGCGGGCGCGCTCTATGCGCCCTTTATCGGCTTCGTCAAACCCGATCTCTCGTCGTTCAACCGGAGCGTCGACTATCTGATATACGTCGTGCTCGGTGGTATGGGGAGCGTGACGGGCTCGGTGATCGCGGCATTCGTCCTGACGTACCTTCAGGAATTCCTCCGTTTCCTTAAGGAATACCGGCTTTTGATCTATCCGGTTATCCTGATTCTTGTCATGCTCTTCCGTCCGCAGGGGCTTCTCGGCATGAAGGAATTTTCCTTCGTGCGCGCATGGCAGAGGGTTACGGCGAGAAGGGGGGCGAAAGATGTCGGGAAATAAAGGCGATTCCTGCAAGGGCTGTCGCATGTCGGACGTGCTCCTGCGCGTCGATGATATATCTATTGTGTTCGGAGGTCTTCGCGCCGTCGGCGGATTTTCGTGCGAATTGAAGACCGGTGAGCTCGTCGGCCTTATCGGGCCGAACGGCGCCGGAAAGACGACGGTGTTCAACATGCTCTCCGGGGTGTATACGCCTACCGAAGGGTCGATCTGCTTTACCGACGCTCGCGGTCGGGTCCATAGCGTGCATGAGAAGAAGCCGTTTCAATTGTCGAAGATCGGAATTGCGCGAACTTTCCAGAATATCAGGCTCTTCGGGAACTTGACGGTCGAGGATAACGTCCTTATCGCCATGCATTCGCAACGCGAAATCAACCCGCTCGACGCCATCTTCAGGACGCCGCGCTTTTATCGGGACGAGGAGCGTTTACGCGCGAAGACGCTTGAGCTGCTCGCGCTCTTCAAGATCGATTCCAAGAAAGAGGAGCTTGCGAGCAACTTGCCGTACGGCGAGCAGCGCAAGCTCGAAATCGTCCGCGCGCTCGCGACAAATCCTCGGCTCCTCCTTCTTGACGAGCCTGCGGCCGGCATGAATCCCCAGGAGACGCAGGAGCTCATGGGCCTGATTTCGTTTATTCGCAAGCAGTTCAACCTGACTATTTTGCTTATAGAGCACGACATGAAACTAGTTATGGGGATCTGCGAACGCCTCATCGTTCTCGATTACGGGCGGACGATCGCGGCGGGGCTTCCGGCCGAGATAAAGGAAAATCCCGCGGTTATCAAGGCGTATTTGGGCGAGGAGGCGATGATCGATGCTTAAGGTTGACAATCTGGTGGTGCACTACGGCGCGATCACGGCGCTTCGCGGAATAACGTTCGAGGTTAATCAGGGCGAGATCATTACCCTGATCGGCTCGAATGGCGCGGGAAAGACGACCACCCTCCACGCGATCTCGAACATTATTAAGAAGACCTCAGGTTCAGTATCGTTTTCGGGCGCGGACATCACCTCGATGCCACCCGATCAGATCGTGAAATCGGGACTCGTGCAGGTTCCCGAGGGCCGGCGTATTTTCGCCAACCTCACGGTGCGCGAGAATCTTGATATGGGCGCGTATACGCGCAAGGATCATGCAGGTATTCATGCAGACCTTGAAAAGGTGTACGCGCTTTTTCCCCGCCTGAAGGAGCGCATCAAGCAGATTGCGGGAACGCTTTCGGGCGGCGAGCAGCAGATGCTCGCTATCGGGCGCGCGCTCATGGCGTCGCCGAAGCTGATTTTGCTCGATGAGCCTTCGATGGGCCTCGCGCCGATCCTGGTCGACGAGATATTTCACATAATCAAGACGATTAACGCCGCGGGTACCACCGTGCTCTTGGTCGAGCAAAATGCGTTCAAGGCGCTCGGTATCGCGACTCGCGCGTATATTCTCGAGACCGGGGCGATCGTTAAATCCGGTCCGGGCGCGGAGCTTTTGAAGGACGATTCGGTACGCGAGGCGTATCTCGGCGGTTAGGCGATTTTTCGCGGTATGTGTTATACTGGAAATGCGGGATAAGGAGGATTCATATGATGGTATCTAACGTGATGACGCGAAACCCCTTGTACATCCATCCGGAGATGTCGGTTCCAGACGCGCGCGCATTTATGAAGCGGGAGCATATTGGCCGGCTTCCCGTACTCGACAAGGACAATAAGCTCGTGGGTATCGTAACCGAGCGCGACTTGATAAACGCGAGCCCCTCGGTGGCGACGACGCTCGACATGTACGAGCTGAGCTATCTCCTTTCCAAGCTGAAGGTCGAGAAGGTAATGCAGAAGAAGGTGATTACCATCGACGAGAACGTCGTGGTCGAGGAAGCGGCTCGCATCATGGTAGATAACAATATCAGCGCGCTTCCGGTGATGCGCGGCGAGGCGCTCGTGGGAATCGTCTCGGACGGCGACCTCTATAAAATTTTCATTAATCTTTTTGGCGCCCGCCAGAGCGGCGTGAGGCTCACCATGTATCTTGCCGACAAGCCGGGGGAGCTTCAGAAGATCGCGCACGCGGTCGCGGAGAAAGACGGCAACGTCATCTCGCTCGTGATTTGCGAGGGTTGCGACGTGACGAACAAGATGTGCATCATCAAGGTTGGGTCGATCACGAAAGAAGACCTTCTTGCCGCGGTAAAGCCTTACGCGATAGAGATCATCGACATACGATGACCTAAGCCTCTCGGGCTTTCTTTTTTTTCCGTTCCTTCGCGTCTTCGGGTGGGACTTCCCACTCGACGCCGATGCTCCGGTTCTTGATGTCCGGTATGCGCGCGAGGTTCCCGCATTCCTTGCGGTGGATGATGATGCCGCGGCCGCGCGAGACGTATCCGGTTATCGGGAACGGCGGGACGGGATGGCAGCACGCGGCGAACTTTATCATGAAATTCGTCGTGTCGCCGATTCGTATCTTGAGAACCGCTGAATCGAAATCCCTCTTTTCTTCGCCAGTCCCCTCAAGCTCGAGCGATCCTTTCCGGTGCGCCAGGCGCTGCTGGGCCGTCTCTGGCCGTTCGCCCTCAGGCTGTTCCTTCTTCTCAAAATCGCCCGCGGGCTCGTTCTCCTGGAGCCAGGCGCGGATCTTCTGGCGCGCCTTCGCGGTGCGCACGCTGTTATACTGGTTTCGCGTCGGGTGCGCCTGCGGATGCGTGATGATCTCGACGACCTGCGTGTTCTTGAGGCTCTCGGAAAGCGGAATAATGGATCCGTCAGCCTTCGCGCCGACGATTTTTTCACCGACGGCAGAATGGATGTGATAGGCGAAGTCGATCGGGGTGGAACCGGCGGGAAGCTCGATAATATCGCCTTTCGGGGTGAAGACGTAGATGGAGTCGCCGAGGAGATCGTCCTTGATTTGCGCAAGGAAATCTTCGTCGGTAAAACGGTCGCGCGAAAGTTCCTTGAGCTGATTGATGATCGACAGGTGATCGGCGGTAACTACCTCCTTGCTCGTTCCCTTTTTGTAGAGCCAATGGCTCGCGACGCCGTTCTCCGCAATCTGGTGCATCGCGCGCGTACGGATCTGGATTTCGAGCGGACGACCTTCCCCGCCCATGACGGTGGTGTGCAGGCTCTGGTAGCCGTTAGCCTTCGGCATCGCGATGTAGTCCTTGAAGCGCCCGGCGAGCGGTTTCCATATGGTGTGGACGATGCCGAGCATCGTGTAGCATTCGGCGTCGGTCTCACAGAGAATACGCATCGCGAGAAGGTCATACAGCTCGTCTGCGGCCTTGTTACGTTTTTTCATCTTCTGGTAGATTGACCAGAAGTGTTTGGCGCGCGAGGTGACGTTCAGCTCGATGCCCGCCTTTTTCGCCGCATCGATGATTTCGCGCTCGGCGCTCTCGAGGAATCCAGCGCGTTCGCCCTTCTTTGCGGAGACGAGCGCCTTGATATGGTCGAACACCTCGCGATTGAGGTACTTGAGACTCAAGTCCTCAAGCTCGTCCTTGATCGACGAGATACCGAGGCGATTCGCGAGCGGGGCCCATATATCGATCGTTTCCTGCGCTACGGGCTTTTGCTGGTCCTCGGGGATGTTTTTGAGGTTTCGCATCTTGTCGAGACGCTCGGCAAGCCTGACGATGATGATCCTGATGTCGTCGACCATGGCGAAGAACATCTTCCTGATGGACTCTGCCTGTTGGACGGTCTTGTTCTGCATCTTGAGCCCGGATATTCTCGACGTGCCTTCGACGATGCGCGCAACGCCCTTGCCAAATTTAGCCTCGATCTCGTCGCGCGAGAGCGTGAGGTCCTCCATGGAACCGTGAAGAATCGCGCCGATAACGCTATCGGCGTCGAGGTTGAGCGACGCGAGGATACGGGCGACGCGAAGCGGGTGATCCATAAAAGGCTCGCCTGAGGGACGGTTGACGCCTGCCTTCAGGGTGTCCATGAAATCATAGGCCGCGCGGATTCGCTCGCGGTCCTCTTCCGAATAAAGCGGAAAATCCGAAAAAAACGTTTCGATCGGGGCGTTCATCGTGCTGTTCCTTCTATGACGCGGTCTTGACCCTCAAGGTCCCGATGGATGCGAACGTTCGCATATCCGACGCTGCGGAAAAATGCGGCGGCTTCTTTCGCATTATACTCCCCGGCCTCCACAAGGAGAATCCCCCCGGGTGAAAGAACCTCGAGCGCGTGTCGGGAAAGATTGCGTATGAGGTCGAGCCCGTCCGCTCCACCGTCGAGCGCGAGAAGTGGCTCATTCCTTCCGTCAGCGAGCAGGGTTCGTGCGGTATTGGCCGGAACGTAGGGCGGATTCGAGACGACGATATCGTAGCCAGGCACAGCCTTTCCTGCGCGCGCCGCATCGCCAATCGCGGCCTCGGACAGCGAGCTTTGGGCGGGAGGAAGCCCGTCCCGAAGGTCTCCCTCGATGAACCGGATGGGGCATGACCCAAAGCGGTCTTCAGGAAGCAGTGCTTCCGCGTTGCCGCGCGCGACGCCGAGCGCTGCGGGTGAGATATCGGTCGCGGTCATGTTGATTGCGGGGAATGAATGTTTGAGGGAGATTGCTATGCAGCCAGAACCTGCGCAGACGTCGATGACCCTGACAGGCTCGCTTTCGCATACGGCCGAGCGCACATCAAGAAGTTGCTTGATGTGTTCGCTCGCTCGCTCTACGAGAATCTCCGTGTCGGGTTTCGGGATGAGTACGTCGGTCGTTACGTGGAAGGGGAGTCCCCAGAATTCCCGGTAGCCGGTAAGGTAGGCGACGGGCATCCCCTCGGCGCGACGATTGATGGCCTCGAAAAAAGGGCCCGCAAGGTCGCCGAGTTCCCGTTCTGGGTGCGCGATGAGCGTGGAACGCTCAATGCTGAGCATTGCGGAAAGGATGATATCGCAATCAAGGCGAGGCGTCGGTGACGGGACAAAAGGCCTCTTCGTTCCGTTTTCGTCGGATCGTGTTTGCGGGGATTGAAGGATTTTTAAGGCCGCGTCGCGCGCTTCCCGGACCGTCATGCTTCAAACTGTAGCAGTTTTGGCCCGTTGTGCCAACGATGCCTATTCCATTTGCGCCTTGAGTTGCTCTTCTCGCGCGGCTATGGCAAGGCTTTCGACGAGCTCATTGAGGTCGCCCTGCATGACCGCGTCGAGCTTGTAGAGCGTGAGGTTTATCCGGTGATCGGTCAGGCGGTTTTGCGGAAAGTTATAGGTACGGATTCGCTCCGAGCGATCACCCGAACCGACCTGGCTCTTGCGGTCGGCGGCGCGTTCGGCGTTCTTTTTGCCTTCCTCCAGCTCGAAGAGCCGGGTACGGAGCACGCGCATAGCCTTTGCCTTGTTTTTGATCTGGCTTTTCTCGTCTTGCTGGATGACGACGATACCGGTCGGGATATGGGTCAGGCGAACCGCGGAGTCCGTCGTGTTGACGCACTGGCCACCGGGACCGCCCGCGCGCATCACGTCGATGCGCAAGTCTTCCTGCCGGATGTTGATCTCTGTTTCTTCTGCCTCGGGGAGCACGGCGACGGTCGCAGCGCTCGTCTGGATGCGGCCTGATGCCTCCGTCGCGGGTACTCGCTGGACGCGGTGAACGCCCGATTCGTAGCGGAGGCTTCCATATACGTACTTTCCCGAGATCGAGAAGGTAATTTCCTTGTATCCGCCGAGCTCTGTCTCGTTCGAGGACATGATCTCGTATTTCCAGCCTTTCGACTCGGCGTAACGGGTATACATGCGGAAAAGGTCGGCCGCGAAAAGCGCCGCTTCATCACCGCCGGTACCGCCGCGGATTTCCATGATGATGTTCTTTTCCTCGAGCGGGTCGGGAGGAATGAGGAGGACTTTGAGCTCAACCTCGCTCGCTGCAAGTCGCGCCTCGAGTTCCTTGAGCTCTTCCTTCGCCATATCGCGCATCTCGGGATCGTCGGCGTCGCGAACGAGTTCCTTCGCGCCGGAGATTTCCTTCTCGGTCTCGCGATAACGGGCGTATTCTTCCATCAATTTCGAAAGATACGCGTGCTCGCGCATGGTGTCCTTGTATCGCGCGGCGTTGCGGATCAGTTCGGGATTCTGTATTTCGGTCTCCACTTCGGTGAAGCGAGATTTTAGTCGTTCAAGTCTTTCGAGCATGGGAAAAGTATAGCAGAACGGGGGCAGGCCTTCAATCGGCGCGATGGGCGGGTTTTATTAACCAATCCTTAGCGTTTTGCCTTTTGCGCCGACGAAGGGGCTTTGCGGGCGGTTTCCGCCGAGCGCTCGCGTGAAGGTTTTGCGGTCGAAGGTTTGGATGCCGTACTGGTCGATCTTCGGCTCGGCGTCGCATGCGGCGCAGGAGCCGCGGATTTCCCCTTAACCGTGATCTTGACGGGCTTCGGTTTTGCCGCGATACGCGCAACGGCGGTTTTTTCGGGTTCCGCGCTCACGCGGCTTCGGTTGGCCGCCACCCGGGCGGAGATCGAGCGAGCCGAAACCGGCCTTGAGGGCTGGAAAAAGCCGAAAAGGCTACCGCACAGGCCGCCCGCGAGATGCGCGAACTGCGAAATGTCGTCGCCCTTGAAGGCCGCAAGGATTTCCCTTCCAAGGTAGAGGATGACGATCAGGATAAAGGTGAGGGGGATGTCATCCTTTTCGTGGTTGGTAAAGGACGCGAGAAGGATCATCATGAAAACGACGCCCGAGGCGCCAAGGAGCGGGTTCGGGAAGAAGCATGCGTTGAGGACCCCGGTGACGAATCCGGTTACCACGATCATCAGGAACATGGTGACCGAGCCATAGGCTTCCTCGAGCATAGGCCCAAGAAGAAGGATGTAAGCAAGGTTGCTGACCAGGTGGTTCCAGTCGGCATGGCCCGCGATGTGGGTAAAGAGCCTGACGTAGTTGAGCGGGCTCGTGAGGTCAAAGGCGTCCGCGTTCGGGACGGTGAAAAAAGCCCGGGTAAGACCATGCATGATTGACTGGTCGAGGGCGACGACCAGGGTGCAGAAGAAGGAGTAGGTGAGTGCTGTCGGCGCGTTGTATTTGATTTTCATATCGTCACTTCAGGGTTATCTTGATCGGGCAATGGTCCGAACCCATGATATCCTTCAGGATGATCGAGGATTCGACGCGCGGCATGAAGGAAGGATTGACGCACTCGTAGTCGATGCGCCAGCCGATATTCTTTTCGCGTGCGTGGAAGCGGTAACTCCACCAGCTATACTGGCCGGGGTCGGGGCAAAAAGCCCGAAAGGTATCGACATAGCCTTCAGCGATGAAGCGATCCATCCATGCGCGCTCTTCGGGCAGGTATCCGGGATTTCCCTCGTTGTTTTTCGGGTTTGCTAGGTCTATGGGTTTGTGCGCGATGTTATAGTCGCCGCACAGGATAACGTTCTTGCCGGAAGAAACAAGCTTGTTGCAGGTCTCGAGGATGGCAGCGCAAAAATCGAGTTTGTACCCGAGCCGGGCGCCCGCTTCCTGCGAATTCGGGAAATACGCCGATATGACGACCGCTTCGGGGTATTCCGCGATGACCACGCGCCCTTCATTGTCGAATTCGGGAACCCCGAGGGTCCGTACCTCGAGCGGTTCGGTCTTTGAATAGATCGCGGTTCCGGAATAACCGGCCTTTTTGGCGGAACTCCACCAGGACTTCCAGGAACCCGACGGGAGAACGGGTTCCACGAGCTCTGGGTTGAGCTGCCCTTTGTGGGCCTTCGTTTCCTGGATGCATAGAACGTCGGGAGCCTCTGCCGAAAGCCAGTCCAAAAAGCCCTTCTTTTCAACCGCGCGGATGCCGTTTACGTTCCAGGAAACTATTGTTTTCATAAAAGCATAATGCCATAGCAAACTCATGATTTTCAAGCCTGATTGCTGTTGTTTCCGGACGGGTTTTAGAGTATTTTTATAGTGTATGGAATTTGAACGAAAGGTAGAGAGCCAGACTGAACTCTCGGAAGAACTGCAGGAACCGCTGCAATATCGGGTCGTGCTGCTTAATGACGATTTTACCACGAAAGATTTCGTCATCGCGGTATTGGTGGCGATATTTCACAAGAAGCACGAGGATGCCTACGTGATTATGGAAGACGTGCACAGAAAGGGGCGCGGGGTTGTCGGGGCGTATACGTACGATATCGCGGCTACCCGGTGTCTTCAGGTGCATGAGGCGGCGCGCCAGAACGGCTTTCCGCTTCGCTGCGTGATGGAGCAGATGTGAAGATAAAGATCAGCACCGTTGTCCAAAAGGTTCTCGACCAGGCATGGGCGGACGCGCGGACGCGCGGGCATGAATACGTCACCCCCGAGCATATCCTCCTCGCGGTGCTCGATCATCCACCCGCGCTCAAGGTGCTTTCCATGTGCGGCGCCGATATCGCGTATATCCACGACAGCGTCGACGAGTACTTGCGGAAGAATATGCCCGTGCTTACCGGCCGCGAACCCCTCCAGACCGTCGGGTTCCAGAACGTGTTTCAGCGCGCGGTACTCCATTGCGAGAACGCGGAAAAGTCCGTGCTCGAAATCTCCGATATCCTCGTGAGCCTCATCGACGAGAACAAGAATTACTGTTCATACTATATGCGTCGGGGCGGTCTTGACCGGCTGGTTCTTCTTGAGGTCATCAGCCACGGAGGGATTGGCGCGGACGATTCGGGAGGACCCGGCGACGCCTCCGCCGTCGACGGAAACCGTCCTATGGGCAACGGCGAATCGCTCGACATGCGCTTTTCGAAGGACGCAGGCCTTGGATCCTCAGGAGAGGGCGCGTCAGCCGAATCTGGCGATATGCCGGACTCGGCCGATTCGGGCGAATATACCGAGGAGCAGCCCGATATTCCCGGAAGGCAGCGGCAACAGCAGAAGAGGACGATGCTCGACCGTTACACGATCGAGCTTACCGCGCTCGCCCGCGCCGGGAAACTCGAGCCGCTGATCGGCCGTGACGACGAGATCGAGCGCACGGTCCAGGTTCTCTGCAGGCGCATGAAGAATAACCCCATCCACGTCGGCGACGCAGGCGTCGGAAAGACGGCCATAACGGAAGGGCTCGCGCAACGCATCGTCGCGCGGCAGGTTCCCCCGCTTCTCTACGATTATGAGATCTTCAGCCTCGACATGGGTTCTCTCGTTGCCGGCACGAAGTTTCGCGGCGATTTCGAGGAACGCATCAAGCGCGTCATGGACGAGCTTCTGCGCAAGGAAAAGGTTATTCTCTTTATCGACGAGATTCATACCCTTATCGGCGCGGGATCGACCGGCGGCGGCACGCTCGACGCCTCGAACCTCATGAAGCCCGTGCTTACCTCGGGGAAGATCCGGTGCATCGGCTCGACTACCTACGAGGAATATAACAAGCATTTCGAGAAGGATCACGCGCTTTCGAGGCGCTTCCAGAAGATAGACATTCCCGAACCGAGCGAGGAGGACGCGATCGCCATCCTTCGCGGCCTGCGGAAACGTTATGAGAATTTCCATGGGGTTACCTATACCGACGAGGCGATCGAGCAGGCAGTCAGGCTTTCGGCGCAGTTCATCACCGAGCGGCGCCTCCCCGACAAGGCGATCGACGTCATCGACGAAGCAGGCGCGCGCGCGCGGATCGCCGCGGGAACGCCCGTTCCCGCAAGCGTAACCGCGGGGGACATCCCGCCGCCCGCCGCGCATCAGGAAGAGACTCATCTTCGCGAGGACGCATCGGCGCAAGGCGGTGAAGGGCATGTCAAGGCTGGAATACCCGTGATCGATCGCGCGATGATCGAGACCGTGATAGCGAAGATCGCGATGATTCCCGAGCGCTCCGTTTCGACCGGCGAGACTGACCGTCTTCGCGAGCTCAATCCCGTGCTTTCCCGTGCGATATTCGGGCAGGAAGAAGCGGTGGACGCCGTCGTCAAGGCGGTCAAGAGATCGCGCGCGGGTTTCCGGGCGCCGGGAAAGCCGGTCGCGAATTTCCTTTTCGTCGGGCCGACGGGCGTCGGAAAGACCGAGCTCGCGCGAAAACTCGCCGAGGTGCTCGGCATCGCCATGCACCGGTTCGATATGAGCGAGTATCAGGAAAAGCACACGGTAAGCCGCCTCATCGGATCGCCCCCTGGCTACATCGGGTTCGAGGAAGGGGGACTCCTCACGGACGCCGTTCGCAAGCAACCCCACGCGGTCGTTTTGCTCGATGAGATCGAGAAGGCGCATTCCGACATTTTCAATATACTTCTTCAGATAATGGACTATGCCACCCTCACCGATAACCAGGGTCGCAAGGCCGATTTCCGCAACGTCATCCTGATCATGACGAGCAACGCCGGCGCGCGGGAGATCGGCAAGCCCCTCATTGGCTTCGGGATACGCGAGATCTCCGCAGAAGCGGTTGCCGAAGCCGTCGAGAAAACCTTTACGCCCGAGTTTCGCAATCGGCTCGACGCGATCGTGCGGTTCAATCATCTTTCCAAGGAGATCATGGAGTCGATCGTGCGGAAGGAACTCGATGCCGTGCGGCTTCGCCTTGCCGATAAGGGCGTTACGCTCGAGGTTACCGACGAGGCCGTTTCGCGCCTCGCGGAGGAAGGCTACTCGCCCGAGTTTGGCGCGCGGAACGTGTCGCGCCTTATCGAGGATCTCGTGACGACTCCGCTCGTCGACATGGTGCTCTTTGGATCCCTTTCGGCCGGAGGCGTGGCGCGATGCGCGGTTGACGAATCCTCCGCGCAGGGGGTAACGGTAACCGCGATTGAGGACGCAGCCGCGCCAGCGTCGACGCGCGGCGCCAGGAAGCCGCGGGCGCAGGGCAAAAAGGCGACGACGGAAAATACGGGCGGTTCGGCCGGCGGTAAGTCGGCACGGGATTCGGAGTCGGTATGATGGGCGGTCGGCATCCAAGGACCTTCGACGCCGAAACCCGGAGCGACCCCGATTTTCCCTGGCTCGAGATCGGCGATCATTTTCAGTTTCCGGACGCGGAGGAGGCTCAAGGGTCGGTTGTCGCGGTTGGCGGAAACCTTTCCCCGGGAATGCTCGTATCGGCGTATGCGCAAGGGATCTTTCCCTGGTTCAACGACGACGATCCCCTCTATTGGCAGTCGCCTGATCCGCGCTTCGTCATCATGCCCGAGAACTTTCGCGTGCCCGAGCGGCTTGAGCGCGACATGAAGAAAAATAAATTTTCGATACTCGCGGATACTTCGTTCGAGCGCGTCATCAACCTTTGCTCGGGCGTTACCCGTCCGGGACAATGTGGCTCGTGGATTACCGACGATATCATCGACGCGTACGTCGCCCTTCACCGCGAGGGAATCGCGCACTCGGTTGAGGCATGGAAGGATGGGCAGCTGGTCGGCGGGTTCTACGGCGTTCTTCTGGGATCCGTTTTTTTTGGCGAGTCCATGTTCACGCGCGTTAGCGACGCGTCAAAGACGGCCTTCGCCGTTTTCGCCAAAGCCTTCTTCACAAAAATGGGCGGACGCCTCATCGATTCGCAGGTGTATACCGACCACGTGGCGCGCTTCGGCGGAGTCAATATATCGCGAACAGCCTATCTCAGGAAGCTCACGGATTCTATCTTTTGTTCGTGCAATCGATGCCCTTCAGGGATGGTCGAGGGATCGGCCCTTTTGCAGCGTGGTCTGTGGCGTCCCGATTTTCTGTCATTTTGAAGGCGGCGTGAACTTGTAGCCGATCCCGCGCACCGTGTGGATATAGCGCGTGACGTCCTTCACGTCGCCCATCTTTTGCCTGAGCCGGGCGACGTGCACGTCAATCGTCCGCGTCGTGATATTGGAGTCATATCCCCAAACAGAGTTGAGCAATTCCTCCCTCGAGATGATGGTATCCTGATGGCTGTAAAAGTAGTTGAGTAGCTTGATCTCCTGCGCGGAAAGCGAAGCCTCGGTATCCTTGTGGCGGATGATTCCCCTCTTGAGGTCGATTGTCAATTCGTCAGCGGCATGTTTCGCGTCGCTTCCCGTTCGCGCCGTAGTTTTAGCCCTGCGCAAGAGCGCCTCGACGCGCGCCTCGAGCTCGGCCATCTCGAATGGCTTACAAAGGTAGTCGTCAGCCCCGCACTTGAGGCCCGCGACGCGATCCTGGATCCCGCTTCGCGCGGTCAGCATCAGTATGGGGACGGTTACGCCCTGATCCCTGAGCGATTTGCATATCTCGAAGCCGTCCTTTCCGGGCAGCATCACGTCGAGGATAATGAGATCGGCGTCCCGTTCCATGGCGCGCTTTTCGCCGTCATTGCCGTTTGAGCGAGACTCGAATTCGTATCCGTCCGCCATAAGGCGATCCCCGACCGTGAGCACGAGGCCGCTTTCGTCCTCAATCATCAGTATTTTGCCAGGCATTGTCCTCACCTCCGTATTCAGGCACGACTACCGTGAATGTCGTGCCGCTGTCCGGTTTGCTTTCAAGACTGACGGAACCGCCGTGCATTTCGACGATTCGCTTTACTAGGTTGAGCCCTATCCCGCTTCCGGCGATTTGCTCATTTCGAGCGCGCTTGCCGCGCACGAATGGCTCGAATATCCGTTTTTGCTCGTCTGCGGGTATACCCGGACCCCTGTCCTGCATTTTAATTATCAGACTTTGTCCGGATTTTTTCCCGTTTTTCGCGATTTTTCCGCTCATGAGGCGAATGCCGAGGTATTTGCCCCCTGCTGCGTGGCGAATCGCGTTCTGCGCGAGATTCTGAAGAACCGATTCGAGCGCCATCCGGTCTCCTTGCACGTAGACGGGATCGTCGCTCACTTCCGTTTCGACCATGAATTGCGCGCGTTCGCGCTCTTCCTCGATAACCCTGAGCGTCGCATCGACGAGCTCTCGTGCGTCGAAGACCGTGCGCGCGGGCAGGGCGGATGAACTGGTTTTGGAGTACAGGAGAAAATGGTCGATGGAAAGCGCGAGGCGCGCGGATTCTTTCCTGATTACAGCCCCGTACTGCTCGGCCTTTTTTTGGTCGCGGACGATGCCGTCGGTCAGATTTTCCGCGGCGGACGAGATGACCGCGAGCGGGGTTTTCAGTTCATGGGTGATGGAAGCGATGAACTCCTGTTGTCGTAGTGCGAGCGCTTTCGCTTTGCGACTTGTTCTCGCGAGGGAGACGAGAAGCGCGACGAGGAGGGCGAATGTTCCGCCGCTTATCAGGGCATTAAAGAACGAGGCTTGCCGTGAAAGGTCTTCGAGCGATCCGTCTCGATGCGCGATCTGGAGGACGAGATAGTCGAACCCCTGCCGGGGAAGTTTCGCGGGCATCCTGCGAAAAATGAAGTGCCGGTTCAATGCGGCCTTTTCGCTCAAGGGCGGGGGCGCTCTGTCAGCGCGCTCAAGGCAATTGATGTCATCGATCAGCGGAACCACGATGTCGGGCTTGCCGAAAGCCTGCGCAGTGTCGGTCTCCGTCGTAAAGAGAACGTCTCCGGTTCGGGTGTCTAGAATGCGGTATTTATAGAGACTCGTCGAATCGAGGTTTCGCCTGGCGAGCTCGGGGATTACGCTCGACACGAGCACCTTCCTGTCATAGACGAAATCCGCCATCAATCTGCCTTCCGCGGTAAATGAGACAGGGGTTATGATCCTCATTTCGTCGCTCGTAGCCGCAGTAATGGGGTTCGCGAGTCGATTTGCTCGCGGCGAACGGGTTCGTCCCACGATCTTGCCGCCTTTCAACTCGGAAATCGACCCGCGCGCGTCATCGACCAGGACAATCTTTTTAATCATCTTTGGGTCAAGCGTGTAGTACTCCCAAAAGCGATATTGATCAAGGAGAAGCGTATATACATCTTCTGTTTCTTCGGGATCGATCCGGAAAAGGGAGGGCAAAAAGAATAGTTCTTCCTGAAGGCTACGGGAAAGAACGCTCGCGGAATTTACCATGCTGGACTCGATTCGCTTATTTTCCCTGTTTCGTAACTCCTGAAGCCATTTGAACTGGCTCCAGGAAAGCATGACAAGGAGCGGTAACGCTATCGGAAGGATTATCCGATGAAGGTACGGTCCGGGTTCTTTCAAGATTTAGCGACTCCGGCTTGAATCGGCGTCCACCGCGCCCTCTTGCCATTGGTTCAGGAGCCAGATGATTCCCTGGTTGACGAGCTTGAGCGGCTGCCCGCATTTCTTGCAGCGGAAACGGCCGTCCTCGCCGAGGGTTTCCTTCGCGCAGCCGATGCAGTAGTGCGTCTGGCAGGCGGGGCACGTTCCCGCGGGAAGGTCGTCGGGAGGCTCGGCCGTAAGCCTGAGCGAGCCTTGCGCCGGGATATCCTTCGGTACGCGCCAGTGGCGAGCGCAGGTCGAGCAGTCTATGCGGAAGGTCGCGGCGTCGCGTATCTCGTCTTCCAGTTCCCGTACTCGCTCCGAATCATCGATCTCGAGGAGTCGCTCCACGACATCTGCGGCCTTCTGTCGCTTGCCGGTTGCGTTGTACACCGAGGCGAGTTCATAGAGGAGTTCTCCATCGTTCGGGAATTCCTCGAGCCCCCGTTTGAGGGCGATCTCGGCGCGGGCGTACTCGCCCTTTCGGCCCGAAAGGTAGCTTATCAGCCGGAATATGCGCGGCGACGATTCTATATCGATCGCCTTGCCGAGAAGATCGTCCGCTTCGTTGAGAAGGTCGAGTTCAAGGCAATTCGCCGCGCGATCGGTCAGGAGTTTCGCGTCAAAGGGTTTGCGCCTCTGCGCCTGAATGTAGCGGTCCTCGGCCTCTTCGTTGCGGCCGTCCTCGACCAGAAGGTTCGCGGAAGCCCAAAGCGCGTCCGCGTCGTCCGGGTCAAAAAGCGCGAGCGCTTCGTCGAGCCGCACTTTCAGGCGCATGATCTCGGCATAGTTTGTCAGTATCGTAAGTTCCGCGGGAAGGAGCCTTCGCGCCTTCGCGATGAAGCCTTCAGCGACTTCGACATCGTCATCGTCGAGCGCCTTGAGCGCCGCGAGGTTCCAGACCCATCCGTTGTCGCTTCCTGTCTCGATAGCGCGCGCGATCTCGGCGTCGCATTCCACGCCCGCGTTGTACAGCGTCTCGGCAAGCCTGAAGTGATAGAGGCCGTATTCGCTTTCAAGCGCGGCAGCCTTACTGAATGCCTTGATCGCCTTTTCGGTTTTCCCCCGCGTGGAGAGGATCATTCCCAAAAGGTACCAGACCGCCGAGTCGTCGGTATCGAGTTCGCTTGCCCGCTCGAGATACTGAAAAGCTTTCGTCTCGTTTTCAATCCCGTAATAGTATTTTCCCGCGATCCCGAGCACCCGAACGTCTTCGGGCGCCGCCGAAAGAAGACGATCAACCGTTTCGCCGAGGTCGTCATACTCGTTTTCGGATAGGAAAACACGCGCGGCGTCGAGCCAGGCATCGAGCGCTTCGGCGGGTTTACCCGCATCCGTATATTCGTTGCCCGCGTGGAGCGCGAAAAGTCCCTGGTCTTGCGCGACTCCGGCGGCGCGGCTGTATGCTGCCGCCGATTCCTCGTGGCGGCCATGCCAGCGCAACAGGTGCCCTTCAAGGTTCGAGAGGAACGGGGACCTTTCCACTGATTCCCGCGAAAGGCCCTGTAGAAGGCCTTCGAGTTCCTCAAAGCGATTTTGGAGATAGAAAATTCCACCGAGTTCGGCCGTAGCTTCCACGTGTAAGGTATCGAGCTCGAGCGCTTTCCTGATCTGCCGTTCGGCCTCGGTATACAGGTGCTGGGCAAGGTACGCCCGCGCCGAAACGAGCAATTCGCCCGCGTCGCCTGAGCGGAGCTTCCATGCGCGGTTGAGCTCGACGATCGCGGGAACGTATTTTCCCATCGCGTACCAGGTCCTTGCGAGGGCGACATGCGCGTCCGCCGGGATCGCGAGGTACTGGTTCCATCGCGCGTAAATGGTTTCGACGTCCATATACCCCGAATCGATGGCGATTCCCCTGAGCGTAACCGCCGTGCCTTCCGGAGCTTTCCAATTCTGCGCGGCAAAGGCGATCTTTCCCGCAGCCTGGATCGTGTCGTCGCTGCATTCGGCGACCCATTCGTCGTTGACGATGATCGTGAAGCTCGTCCCGCGCGCGATAAGCCTGAGCGAGAATACGCGCGGATTTTCCTGATAGGGGGCGTGATCCGTCTCTTCTTCGGTTTCCGCATCAGCACCCTTGCCCGCGTCCGTCTCCCGTGATCCGGCCTTTGTCTCCGTCCAGCCAAGGACGGGAACCGGCGTACCGTTGATCACGACGTCCATCCTGACCATGCCCCGGTCCGACACGAGCACGCTGTAGAACGTCGCCTCGGTAAGGTACCTGAAAAGGAGTCCTGCGGCCATCGATCCCGCGCGCGTTGACTCGCCTTCGGCACCTGTCCCCGTTTCCCCGGCGGCTTCATCCTTCCCGGGTTCCGGGAACTCGATAAGGCCCTCGACGACGAAATCGCGGTAGCGATAGAGCGGGTCAACCGTCCACGCGTACACGTTTTTTTTACCGAAGGAAAGGACGAGCCCGTCGTGGGTCAACTTCGTGGAGTACGCTTCGCCCGTCTCTTCCGTAAACCGCGCGGTAGAATTCTTGTGAAAATTGGTTTGCCAGGATTCCTCGATTTCCAGATCGGGATCGATATCATCAGCCGGCTTTGCGCCGAAAAGCTTCTTTAAAAACGTAAGCATACTGAATAAAGTTATCGTAAATCCGGGCATCTGTCTATGAAAAATGCGCGTACGTTCCTATGTGAGGGGTGGGCGATTTCAGGATTATCCCCTGCGGCGTAAAAAACGAAAAAATCGCCCCCTTAGCTCTATACATTTGTTTCCATTTTCATTAAATTAAGCATACGATATTGCTTTCGACGAGGAGTATGTATGGCTTTTCCATCGAATTTTGTCTGGGGTGCTGCTACCGCTTCCTATCAGATTGAGGGTGCATGGGACGAAGACGGAAGGTCTCCGTCGATATGGGACGTTTTTTCGGCAACGCCGGGCAATGTCGCGAACGGCGACACCGGCAAGATTGCCTGCGACCACTATCACCGATATAAAGAGGACGTCGCCCTCATGAAGGAATTGGGGCTTCCCGCTTACCGTTTTTCGATCGCCTGGCCCCGAATCATCCCGGGCGGCCGCGGTGAAGTCAACCGGAAAGGCCTCGATTTCTATTCCCGCCTCGTCGACGAACTCCTTGCCGCGGACATCGAGCCTTGGGTGACGCTGTATCACTGGGACCTTCCGCAGTCGCTCCAGAACGAGGGCGGCTGGACCAATCCCGCGATAACCGACGCCTTCGCGGGCTATACCTCCGTCGTCGCCAAAACGCTCGGCGATCGCGTAAAAAACTGGATGACCTTCAACGAGCCGCAGTGCGTTATCGGCCTCGGTCTCGACGCCGGGCGCCATGCGCCGGGGTACAAGCTTCCCCAATGCGACATCGTCAAGGCCACGCATAATCTCCTCGTCGCGCACGGGAAATCGGTCGACGCGCTCAGGGCGATCGGCGGCTCGACCTTCAACATCGGCTACGTTCCTACGACCCAGACGGCGGTTCCCGCGACCGAATCCGCCGCGGATATCGAGGCCGCGCGCCGCTCCTTCTTTAACTATAAACCGCAGCGGCCCCTCATCTGGAACCTTGCGCTCCTTACCGACCCCGTGTTCCTCGGGGAGTATTCCGCCGACATCCTCGCGGTAATCGAGAAGGATCTCCCGTCAGGCTGGCAGCGGGACCTTCCGCTCATCAGCCGACCGATCGATTTTTGCGGGATCAACCTTTACTGGGGTAACCGCATCCGCGCCGACGACGCAGGCAATCCCGTCATGCTCGCCAATCCCGTCGGTCACCCGCAGACCGCGCTCAAGTGGACCGTCGAGGAAGAAACCCTCCGGTGGGCCTCGGTATTCCTCCACAAGCGCTACGGGAAGCCGGTTATCATTACCGAGAACGGCCTTTCCTCGAGCGACTGGGTGTTCAGGGACGGCAAGGTACACGACACCGCGCGCATCGACTTTACCCAGCGGTACCTGCTCGGCCTCGAGCGCGCGATCGCCGACGGCGCGAACGTCACCGGGTACTTTCACTGGAGCCTCATGGACAACTTCGAGTGGTCTGAAGGCTACAAGGAACGCTTCGGCCTCATCCACGTCGACTTCGCGACCCAAAAGCGCACGATCAAGGATTCCGGGTACTGGTACCGCGACGTCATGAAGACGAACGGCGAGTCCCTCCATCAGGATCCCTTTTCGTCTTAAGAAAAATTGGGGCGCCCCGCATTGGGCTCAAGTTCGAGGGTAAAGTCTTCCCCTGAGCCCAATGCGTCGGGTCCTTCGCTTCAAGGCTTCGCGAACCGCGCGCTCGCGCGCGGCCCGCTCCAGGCTTTCCGCTTCGGCCCCTGGCGCGAAGACTTTCGTCACGAAAGCGTGTCCCTTCCGATATCCTTTATCACTTCAGTAACAGAAATCTCCGCTTCATCCCCGTCACCTGCAGAGCGCGCAGCGGGAAGCGCATACCAGTCGATGTTGCGCGTCACGATCATCACGAAGGCAACGATGGCGAATACCCCGATCGACCCGACGAGGAGGGCGTAGTCTTCCGACTCGAGCGCGACGTAGAGATAGCCGTACACGCCGCCCAGCACCGGCACCATCACGAGTCCCCGTTTCCAACCTTGAAGTATCGCTGATGAGTAGAACGCGACGAGAAGGCATACGGCGATCGCGCCCGCGGCGTATGCGTGCATGAAGGGGATATGCTCGGAGAGCGACAGGAGCACGAGGTAGAAAAGAACGTCGGCCAACCCGATCATCGCGTACTGGAGCGGATGGATCCGGCATCGCACGAAAACCTCGAAGAGGAAGAAGACGACGAACGGCAGCACGACGAAAAGCAGTCCGTACTTCAGTGCGCGCTCGGTCTGATGGTAGATCGAGATCGGCTGGAAGAAATCGACGCCGAAGGTCGATAGCGCGAGGTCAAGCTCCGTATCCTCGACGACGTACGAGCGGGGGTAGGGTTGCGTCGAGTCGGGGATGTACCAGGACGCGGTAAAACCCTTGTCGCCGATCTCGCGCGTCGCCGGAAGGACGTACCCCGAGAACGAGGGCGCCTTCCAGTCGGAATCGATCTCGCAGCGGACGGTCTGTCCGAGCGGGTACACGTTGAGCGTGCCGCCACCGCCCAACTCAAGCGTTATCTCGACGTGGGCGCCGCCGTTCGCAAGGAACGCTCTTTCGCGCATTGAGGTACCAGAAAGCCCGAGGGAGGAATCGCTTCCCTTCATCGTCCGCGCCGCACCGCCGTTCGAGGTAAGGATGGGCGTCGACTTGAGCGAGCGCCGGTCAGGAAGCTCGACCGTATACCAGGCGTTCTCGAGGTCGGCGGTATAGGTTTCGCCCTTCAGCGCCTCGGCGACCTGGGCGGGGACGTCGGCAAAGTCCGCCGTAACGCGGACAGGCCCCGCGATAAGCGGGATTCCGTAGATGCCGCGCTTTCTGACCTCGGTGCTGAAGCTTCCCTTTATGTCGAGTTCCTTCGCCAGCACGGCGACGCGCTTTCGCGTTTCGATGAAGCTGCCGTTTGTCGTTTTCTCCCGTACCCTGACGGGCACGATCAGCACCGGACCCATAATCGCGGGATGTCCGCCGTTCATCCCGACGATCTCGTTCTCCGTGTCGATCGCGCGGCTTTTTCGCTCGTCCGCGATCTTCCCGATCATGGAAAGCGGGATCATAAGGAAGAGCACGACGACAAAGATTATCACCAGCTTGAAGCCAAGCTTCACGCCACCCGTCTTTCCGGAATTCATAGTATTTGAAATCATGATAAGAACCTCCGCCTCAAAGTCTGGCACGCTATTGTGGCGAAAGTGTGGCGAAATATGGGCTTCTTTACGGCGATCGCGGCGGGGACGGGTCTTCGGCAGCGTTCAGTACAGCGCTGCGGGGAACGTGAGCGTAAAGACGGCGCCGCCTTCGATATGGTTCGCACACGTCGCCGTCCCTCCCGCCTTTCGCATGATGGCCTCGACGATCGAAAGCCCGATACCGGCATGCGGCGCCTTTGCGCTCTCGTCGCCTGAAGACTCTCCGTCGGGCCTCCAGGAAAAGAAGCGGTCAAATACGCGATCGAGATGCGCTTCGGGAATCCCCGGCCCTTGGTCGCGAACGGTCACCGTGATCCCGGTTTTACCGCGCGCGAGTGCGAGCGATACTCGACCACCAGGCGGCGAGAACGACGCTGCGTTCTCGAGAAGGTTGCCGACAACGATTTCGAGATGCTCAGGCGAAACCGGCACCGGTACGAGAGCGTCGGCGTTTCCGCAATCCATGGAGAAGGCGATTTCCCGATGGCGCGCGGCGACCGCTTCCATGACCGCCTTCGCCACCTTCTCGGGTGTTTCCGTGCGCGCGATCGAGGAATCAGCCTCTATGCGAGAAAGCTCCCGGAGCGACGCGACGATCCCGTCCATCTTCGCCGCATTTTCGAGGATCAGCGATACCGAGCTTGCCGTTTCATCAGGAGTCGCTCCCGGTATGAGCTCGGCCGAATTCCTGATGCCCGCGATCGAGTTTCGCAGCTCATGAGCGGCGTCGCTCGCGAAGTTCTCGCTGAGCGCGATCTGCTTGCCGAGGCTTTCGACCAGGCTCGTCAGCGAGGCTGAAAGGAGATCGATCTCGTCCTTCCGTCCGGTCAGATGAAAGACATGATTTTTCAGGAGCGAGCCACGCTCGGAGATAACCTCTTCCGATTCTTTCCTGAGTTTTGAAAGCGGACGCGATATCGTGATGCCGAGGATGAGCGAGATAAGCGCCGCGACGGCGAGGCTGAGCACGAAAATCTTTCCGGTTTCGAGTCTGAACTCGTAGAGGCTCGCGAGTATGCGGTAGGTCGATTGCGACACGAGTACGGCGCCGACAGCCCTGTCGTTTCTCATTATCGGGATCGCCGAATAAAGGGTAACCGAGTTCTGCCCGCCCGACGAGATGCGCGTGATCGCGCCGTACGATCCCGAAAGCGCCCTCGCGATCTCGCCGCCGTCGAACCGTTCCTTCCCGGAATAATAGTCGGCGCTTTCAAGCGGGGCGGTCGGCCTTGAAAGGTACTTACGGGCGACGCGCACGGGAAAGGAGAGCGCCTGGTATAAAAAAGTCGTTTCGGCATTTTTGCGCATTGAAATCGCGACGCGGCTTGACTTCGCGGTCTCGTCTGCCGGTCCATAACCGTCGCTTCCCGTCGATGTGATCAAATCGCTGGCCGTTCCGGTCTCGCCTGTTGCCTCGTCGGTCGCGCTATCGGCGAGGAGGTTGCCTTCCGCGTCGACGATGCGAATTCGCGCGGTGTGTTTCTTTCGTAACGCGACGATGGTTTGCTTCGCGCGGTCGGTCGTCAAGTTTGGTGCTTCCTGATCGGCCTGAAAGATTTGATCAGGCTTGTCGTCCTGGCTATCCTGAAGCCAGGCTGCGATGATGCGCCCTTGCTGGACGAGCGAGTCCTCGAGATCGGCGAGAAGCCGATCCTCGTACGTCGAAAGCGAGAAAAAACCCGCGACCGGCATAAAGACGATCAGTACGTTAAAAATGAATAGGCGCCGCGCGATTGGCCCGCGAAGGAGCGGCTTCAGGCGGAGTTTTGTATCCTTCGTCATATCGGGCCGACCTTAAGACGGTACCCCGCGCCATACATTGTCTCGATGAGCGTTTCCTCGGCGCCCGCGCATACGAGCTTTTTCCTGAGTCGCTTTATGTGGCTGTCCGCCGACCGCTCTGACGCGAAGTTGTCGAGCGGAAACGCGCACTCCATAAGCTGTGCGCGCGTGACGATCTCGCCCGTCCGGTGGCAGAGCCGGTCGAGCATCCTGAATTCGGTTAACGTCAGTTTTAGCTCCGTGCCGTTCCAGTACGCGGTGAGGGCTTCTGGATGCACGCGCAAGGACGGACAGTTGTCGACGGCCGCGTTTGCCTTTGCGGGCGCCTCCGCGGTCCGGTAGCCCGCCCGACGAAGGACGGCGCGAACGCGTGCGAGGAGCTCTCCCATCGAAAAGGGCTTCGATATGTAATCGTCGGCGCCCGACTCGAGACCGGCTATGCGATCGATTTCCTCGTCGCGGGAGGTGAGAAAGATAACGGGAATCGCCATCCGCGCGGCGCGCACGCGCCCGAGTACCGCCGTCCCCTCGAGGAGGGGCATCGAGATGTCGAGGATCGCGAGATCGTGGGAGCCTTTCGCAAGCGATTCCCACGCGGCTTCCCCGTCGGCGACCGCTCCTACCGCGAAGCCCTCCCTCCTGAGCGCGGTCGCGACGCTTTCGCGAACCGCTTTTTCGTCATCGGCGATCAGTATCGATTCCTGCATGGCAGAATCGTATCGTGAAAACCGCATCCTGAAAAGTCCCGAACACGGGCGGATTCTAACGCACGCGAACTTCTGCCGTGCGGGCGATCCTGCCGCCCTGCAAAACGTCTCTCAGTCGCGCCAGGTGTTTTTTCGCCCTTCCGACGCAGTGATATAGACCAGGGCCATCGGGCACCAACCGGGGATGAGGGCGTGCGAGTAATTGACGAGGCCCGATACGCCGATTCCCCAATCCCGTTCGCCCATTGTTTTCCGGGGCAGGTAGAGCCTGAGGCCACCTTCCCCGACAAAGACCGGGGAGCTTGCCTTGTCGATCAATTCCGCGCGGGTCAGCACGGCCGTTTTCAGCGTTTCCTCCCGCCACCCGGCCCCCGCGAGTGCGTAAAATTCCACGATCTTGAAGGCCGTTCTCGACGCTTCGAGCGCGAGATACGCCTGCTGGTAGCGATAGTGCTCCGTGTCGTAGACCGTCTCCTCGTAGATGGTCATCGGCCCGCCTTCCGCGCCGAACGCTGCGCTTACCGTTATCGGAAGCTCGACGAGGCTTTGCCTGAGCCGGATGCCCGCGTACAGGGGGTATACCCGGACGTCGACGCTTCGCGCGTGAGCGTCGTCCGCTCGGCTATCTTTTGCGGTCGAATCGCGGTCGTCTTCATTCCGGTCTTCCGGAAGGCCGAAGACCAACGCCGCGTATCCAGCCTGCCTGTTTTCGCTCGTGTTCCATGAAAACCCGGTTTCGAGCGGGCCCGCGCGGATCGTCGTTCCCGCATACCAGCCGTTTTCCGAGTCAAGGGTGAGGGAGAAGGCGTCGCCGCCGATATCGCCATATCCTCCCGCGCGCACGAAGCCGCCATATAGCCTCGCCTCGATAAAGCCCGCGCGGTAATCGACGCCCGTAAAGCTCGAGACGCGCCAGAAGCCGGTATGCCCTGCCTCGACCGTGGTGGCTGAAAAAAGTGGAACGAACGGCGTATCGAGGGCGAGCATAAGTGCGGCGTTTCCCATGCCAATGTACCGCGCCCCCGGGGTATTGTCGCTTCCGGGGGATTCCCGTATGCAGCCATACCCGGAATGCACGCCGTTTTGCAGCGCTTCCGAGTGAAAGTTTCCCAGGGCGAGCGCACCTGCGCCAAGGCGCGCTTCGGCGAGCGCCCCGGTACCGGATCCTATGGTTCGTGAAAGCGAGAAGATCCTTCGCGAAACCTGGCCATGGAGTTCATCCACCCTGCTTGCCGTACTTTCGCCCGTAGTTCGCGCGGTAAAGGAGACCGCCGTGAAATCGAAGAACCAGTTTCGCGAAGCGAGTCCAAAATACGCGCCGAACGTCCGAAAGTCATCCCAGTCGTCGCCAGGAAAGAGGGAGTAGGAATCATTGTTGAATTCTGCGCGCGCCTCGATCGTCTGCGCGGCGGGAAGTCGCGCGACTTCGCCTGAGGGCATATTGAGCGTGAGCGCCGTTCCTTTACTCAAAAGGGCAATGCCTGCGATAAGGGTGCACAGCGGTTTTATTCGGATCGCCAACATGAATGCAAGTATATACCTCAGGGAGTTTTTGTACAGACGAACGGAAACTTGACAGCCACCCCGTGAGGGATGATACTTGTACTAAAATATAAAAGTATTACCGAGGTATTGGTATATGACTCCTGATGAAGAACGGTTAGTCGCGGTTCTCAAGGATTCCCTCCTCCCCGGACAAGATGGCATCAAGATCCGGGCCTTTCTTGCGTTTAATCGCGAAAATGACTTGGTTAAAATCGAGAATCTCCAAAATTTAAAGGAAAAGGGATTTATTGATATCAAGGATGATGTTTTGTATCCCCTCGATATTCTCTAGATAGTTGCGATCGAAGAGCAATGTATGATTTCTTCTATATTCTCCAATCCTTCTGTTTGACAAAATTGACTTTGTCCTTCAAAATAATGAGCAGGATGAAACATGGCAGAAATTAAATATCGCATCTATATTGGAACCATTCTTGTTCTTTCGAGTTTGTTGATACTGACGGTGATATTTTCCAGTCTCTACGTTAGCTTGCAGCATAGGCTTTTCACTGAGACCGCCGACCGGCTCAAGGCGACTGCAATTCTCGGGGCCGAAGGCGTCAATACCGATGATCTTGGCGTCCTTCTCGATCGGATGAAGGGGCCTTTTTCCGCGGACGATGCGCTCAAGGTTGAAGCTACGCCCGAGTATTTCCGCGTTTCCAACTACCTCAACAAGATTCGGACGACCAATCCCTCGCTCATTCTATATGTCTACATCCTCGCCCCCTCGACGACCCAGGATCGCGCGCGATTTGTGGTCGATGCCGACGTTCTTCGCCTTCGCGAAGAGGCTATCAGGACGGGCTCCGCGAGTGACAGCATTTCAGCCTTTAACCTTGAATATGACATCCATGATCAGCCCCAGACCGTTGCCGCGCTTATCCAGAAGACGCCGCAGGTAGCCGATCGCTTTATCCGTGACACGGAATACAAAACCAATTCACTCATGGGCCTTGCCCCGATATTCGACCACAAGACCGGCGTTTTTCTCGCCTGTCTCGGCGTCGACATCTCGGATTTCAATTATTCGCAGTTCCTTTCGTCGGTTTTCACCGTTGCGTTCGTCATCGCCGGCTTGCTCCTCCTCCTTATCGTGATCGGTTCCTTCCTTCTCGCCTGGCGGATCAGCGAGCCGATTATCCTGCTTACCGACGCGGTCAGGCGGTTCGGTGATTCCGATCTGTCATCGCGCGCGACGCTCAAGACGTCGATCAAGGAACTTTTCGACCTCAAGCATAACTTCAACAGCATGGCCGACAAGATCCAGAATTACCAGGAACATCTTCTGGAACTCAACCGGGCGATGGAGCGCTTCGTTCCGGATGCCTTCCTGAACTTCCTTTCGAAGACGAGCATCCTCGAGGTTGAGCTCGGCGACCAGATCCAGAAAGACATGACTATCATGTTCTCCGATATTCGCGGGTTTACCGCCATCTCGGAGCATCTCACGCCGAAACAGACCTTCAATTTCCTCAATACCTACCTTTCGCGCATTGCCCCGATTATCCGGCGCCATGGCGGGTTTATCGACAAGTATCTCGGCGACGGCATCATGGCGATCTTTCCGGGCCGGGTCGACGACGCGGTTTTTTGCGCCCTCGACATGATCCAGGAAATCCGCAAGATGAACATCGAACGGGAGAAGGAAGGGCTTGCGCTTATCGCGACGGGAACCGGAATCCATTGCGGCACCATGATGATGGGCACGATTGGCGAGGCCGAGCGAATGCAAACCACGGTCATCGCGGACTCGGTCAATCTCGCCTCAAGGCTCGAATCCATGACCAAAAACGTCGGTGCGAAGCTCCTGATCAGCCGCGAGGTCTATAATCGCCTTGAGGATTCGGACGCGTTTTCAGCCCGATATATCGGATCGACGTACTTTAAGGGAAAGACCGAGCAAGTCGGCGTTTTCGAGGTTTTTAACCAGGATTCCGCGACGAACCGCCAGGCAAAGGCCGGTGACCGCAAGAAATTCGAGGCAGCCGTGACGATGCTTTCGGAAAGCCGGTTCGAGGAGGCCGAGGCCGCATTCGCGAAAATCCTCGCGGACAATCCAGAGGATACGGTCGCGCGCTGGAACCTGGAACGGGCCCGCAGTCGCGTCCTCTCGGGGATCGACCTATAAGAATCGATTCGACCCCGTACGCCCGGCGTCGCGCAACCCTTTGCGTGAATTTGACTGAATTGCGTTCATCGACGTATGATTAATCGTGGAGGCTTATTCGTGCGCACGGTTATCCCCCTCGCGAAATGCATTTTTCTTTCAATTTTTTCCTCCCGCGCGCAGGGTCGTCGAACCGCTTTTTTCGTGATGGCGCTTTTCGCGCTTTTTCACTCCACATTGCTTTTCGCGCAGCGAACGCTCGTGCTGGCGACCGACGTCTGGCCTCCGTATCGGATTGCCGTGGAAGGCGGAGGACTCAAGGGCATAGACATTGATATCATTCGCGCGATCGAGAAGAAAAGCGGGATCGCGATCGTAATCGTGCAACACCCGTGGCCCCGCGCTCTCGAGATGCTGCGCTCGGGCGAGGTCGATCTTATGTGCGGCCTTGCGCGGTCTGCGGAACGCGAACTCTATATCCACTACCTTTCGCCTTCGTATCACCGCGTTCAGCCGGTATTCTACGCGCGACGCGATAGCGGAATGGAGGTCTCCCGTTACGACGATCTCGCGGGGAAGCGCATCGGTCAGTCTTCATCCACGGTTTATTTCGAACCCTTTAACTCCGATATCAGCCTCGTGAAGATCATCCTTCCCTCGGAGCCGCAGATTCTGCAGATGCTTTCGCTCAGGAGAATCGATCTCGCGGTCGGCACCGAGCCGAATATTTCCTGGGACATCAAGCGCCTTGGCTATGCCGGGGCGTTCGTTCGCGTCGATTACGTCCCTCTCGTCAAGACCGACTTATACTTCGGTATGTCGAAAAAGTCCGATGCCATGACCGCGATACCCGCGATTGAGCGCGCCCTCCGTGAACTCGTCGAGGACGGTACGATAGAGCGGATCGAAGAGGAGTACCGATAATGGATTTTAGCGCGGAAGGTGCGAATGTAAAGAAACGAAAAAAAAGCAACTTCATGGATCATAGCCATCGGATATCGCTTGTCATATCAACGGTAACGATCCTCGCCGTTCAGTTTCTTTCGATATTGGTCATTACCTTACTGATGATTTCCGGTTCCGGGCGGGAGTCTGACCGGATCGCCGACGAGATCGCGAATATCCTCATCGAGCCGCTCTATAACGTGGACGATGGACAGGCAGCGCGAATCGGTGAGGTGCTCGTTTCGTCCGGGCGAATAACCGGCATTCGGATCGTGTCGTCCGCGACCGGGGTCGTTCTCGATATCAAGCCAAAGGATCCTTCGACGTTCATAGCCCCTCGCACCCGGAATATTCTTTACAAGCTTATCGCCCTCGGCAGCGTTCGGCTTACCTTTGGCGAGGCGTATCTTTTCGCGATGGTTCGTAGTATCGTTCTGAGCGCGATCCTCGTCGTTCTCGCGGTGATGGGCGCGAGTTTCCTCGCGAACCATTATCTCGTGCAGCGAAGGGTTAACGACTTATTCGCGAGTCTTGCCTATGGCATCAGCGGCATCGCGGGAGGCCGATACGATCGCGAGATACCGGAGACCGGTTATCTCGACATTGACGCTATCATCAAGATGATGAACGACATGGCCGCGAATATTCACGTGAAAAACGAGCAGCTTCTCGGTATGAATAAACTGCTCGAGCGGCGGGTCGGGGAGCGCACCGGCGAGCTCGAAGCCGCGCTCGCCGAGCAGCGTTTGCTGCAGGATCGCCTGATCGAATCTGGAAAGCTTTCGGCGCTCGGGCAGCTTGCGGCCGGGATCGCGCACGAGCTCAATACCCCGCTCGGCGCGATCAACTCCTCGGGCCGAATCCTCCTTGACTTTCTGGACTCGAAGATTGCGGGCCAGTTGGCGTTTGTCCGTACGCTGGATGCGCGCGAGGCCGGGCTTTTCGACGCGATAGTTTCCCTCGGTATCAAGGGAAACGGGACGCTGAACTTGCCGCTTCCGTCGAGGGCAAAGACCAGGGAAATCGCGGGTATCCTCGAGCGAGAGGGCGTTTCCGACAGCGAACCAATCGCATCGGTTTTGTGCGATATCGGCATAGCGGACTCTATTGACGGCTTGATCCCTTTTTTCGGGACCGGTCGCGATCTCGAAATAGTCACCATCGCGGCGGAGCCGATCATCGCGCGGCGCATGGCTCAAATCGTGAGCGAGTCCGCCGATAAAGCCGCGGGCGTCGTCGGCGCGCTCCGTTCCTACCTCGTGCCTGAGGTAAACAAAGATAACCAAATCGTTGACGTTGACGCGGATATCACGAAGGTACTCACGTTGATGCACAACATGCTCAAACACGGAATTGCCGTTCGCACGGATTTTTCATCGGTTCGGGTGATCGGCTCGTCGGATAAACTTTCGCAGGTTTGGATGAACCTAATCAGAAATGCAGCGCAAGCAATGGACTTTCGCGGCGAGTTGGTCATTCGAACCGCGATTCGCGACGGAAACGCCGTCGTTACCGTGGAGGACTCCGGTTCCGGGATCCCCGAGGCGATACGGGATCGCGTTTTCGAGCCGTTCTTCACGACGAAGCGACATGGCGATGGTATGGGCCTTGGACTCGATATCTGTAAAAAAATAGTCGAGGCTCATCAGGGCCGCATTGCTTTCGAGTCCCGGCCGGGAAGAACCGTCTTTACGATAACGATTCCTGCGGCTCATGAGGAGGCAATGGCCTCCATAGGACAGCGCGCAGACGTAAATCATGCTTGATGATATTTGGAGATGACATGGGTGGCAAGGCGATCCTTTGCGTTGACGACGAGGTAATAATACTCCTCTCGATGATCCAGGAACTCAAGAAGGTGTTCGGGAATAGGTTTCTCTATGAGCAGGCGATGGATGCATCGTCGGCGCTCGAGACAATCGATGAGCTCGCGGCCGATGGCGTGAAGGTCATTCTCATCATCTCCGATTGGCTCATGCCAGGAATCCGGGGCGACGAGTTTCTCGAGATCGTTACTGCGCGCCATCCCGAGATCAAAGCGATCATGATAACCGGGCAAGCCGATCGGGAGGCAATCGACCGTGTGCGCGGAAACGGATCGGTTCTCGCCGTTCTGGGGAAGCCCTGGGAGCCCGCGGAGCTCGCGGAAATCATAAGGCGGAACTTCGATGAGTAAGGAATTCATTATTTGCGTCGACGACGAGCGCGCTGTTGTGCAGAGCCTCAAGCAGGAGATCAAGCTCGACGCCTTTTTTCGGGATATATCCATCGAGATAACGGATTCGCCGAAAACCGTTCCCTCCCTCGTAGACGAGATACTGGCCGAAGGTGGCGAGATTCTCGTCGTTATTTCAGACCAACGGATGCCGCTCGTTTCAGGCGACGAGCTTCTTCTCGACCTCCACAAGCGCATTCCTGGCACGCTCAAAATTCTCCTTACCGGCTTTGCCGACCTTGAGGCGGTTGTCCGCCTCGTCAATAATAACGCGCTGTATCGGTATATCTCAAAGCCCTGGGATTGGCGGGACATGATCCTGACCATCAGGGACGCTTGCATATCCTATCGGCAGCGCCGCATGATAGCCGAGCTCAGCCTTAAGATCGAGAACATGACATTCGCGATGGTAGCCGCCCTCGAGAACGCGAATCTTTTTTTTGACGAGGATACCGGCAATCACGTCAGGAGAATATCGATACTGTCCGATTTCATCGGAAAGAGCGCGGGTCTCGACGAGAACTTCATGAAGATGGTAAAGCTTTACGCGCCGCTCCATGACATCGGAAAGGTTGGCGTGCCGAAGGAAGTTTTGTTTAAGCCCGGCAAGCTCACGCCGGAGGAATTCGAGCACGTGAAGGAACACGTAAGCATTGGCTATCGGATACTCGATGACCGCGCGATAGACGTGATGGCGAAAAATATCGTTCTGTATCACCACGAGAAATGGAGCGGAAAAGGGTACGTGCATGGGCTCGCGGGAACCGACATCCCGCTCGAGGCCCGGATCGTCTCGATCGCCGACGTTTTCGATGCGCTCGTAAGCAAGCGCGTCTACAAGGACGCAATGCCGCTCGACGAGGCGCTTGGCATCATGAGGGCCGACCGCGGCGTCAGCTTCGACCCCGACCTTCTCGATGCGTTCCTTTCCGGGATCGAGGCGATCAAATTCCCCGAGGGCCTATACGGAGCCGCTTCCCCCTCGTGATCCGTTCAGGGTTCTACGGAAACGGTTTGCTCTTTCGGCCTCTCGTCTTTTGCCTCATGCACCGCGGAAAGGTTCCCGATCTCGCTGAGGAGCGTCTTACTCGAGTCCGATAGCGCGCGCGACTCGTCTCGCACCAGCGCGGTAAGCTCGTTCATCCTGACAAGCGCCTCTATGACTTGCTTTCCTCCGACGCTCTGCTCGGTGGCGGCGTTCTGTATTACCGATTCCTGATCTCGAACCGTCCCCGTAAGCGAAACGATCTTGTCGAAACTTTGCTGTGCATCGTGGGCCGACTCGGCTGTCTTGTCAATCAGGGTTTTAATGGTCTTCAGGGATTTCGCGATCGAGGTCGCCTGCTTTCCCGAGTTCTCCGCGAGTTTTCGGATTTCGTCCGCGACGACCGCGAACCCAAGGCCGTAGTCGCCCGCGTGCGCCGCCTCGATGGCCGCGTTCATCGCGAGCAGGTTTGTCTGACTCGCGATCTGTTTGATTATGCCGCTCGCCTCCGCGAGAAAGGCCGAATGCGAGGAAATCTCGCCGACCAGCGCCGCGACCGAATTGATGTCGCTCTGTCCGGTTGCCGACGCCTCGTCGAGCCTGAGCACCATCTCGGCGTTTCGCTCGAGCGTTTTCGTGATCGAGCCCACGTTCGCGACCATTTCCTCGATCGACGCTGATGACTGCGTAACGCACGAGGCCATATCCGCCGTCCCATCGGTCAGTTTTTGTATTCCCGAGAGGCTTGTTCTGAGCGTTGATTCCGCGCGGTTCGAGATCGATGATACGGTTGTCGTGAGCGATTCCTTATGCGCTTTGTTCATCCTGTCGATCTCGACGCTCATATAGTACCGACAGTTCTCCGGTCGGTTGAGCCCGTTGATGATGGCGACGGCCATCTGCTCGCAGCTTTTGTAGCCGCAAGCGCCGCAGTTCAGTATATCAGCCTTGTCCTTTTTGTGCATTTTTGAGAAGCAAAGCAGGATTTCGTCTTGAGGCGGATTTCTGATCGTCGCGCGGAAGGTCTGCGACCTGTCTATATAGGAGCGGTCATAAAGACCTGGTTTCCAGTATCGGTCGATGAGCCTTTCGAGCTTTCGGAACGCGGCCTTTTTTCCGGAAAAAGGACCCTTTGGCCCATGCCTCTTTTTCATTTCGCGGTTTCGCTTTTCAATCGCGCCCTCGACCGTGTCGACGTGCTTTCCCCGGTTCAGCGTTCCCGGTCCGCCGTTGCAGCCCATTTCGCAATTAAGGCAATCGACTAGCTGGTGGATCGGCGCGTTCCCTGAATTGATCGCTTCGCCCAAGTGCGCGAGATAATGAAAAACCTGCGGATGGCCCTCAATCTTTCGCGTAGCCTCCGATATTCCGGGCACCGACCGTTCCGCCGTCCGCATCAGGCCTCCCGGCGTCGAGAAAAGCACAGCGCGCTCTGCCGGCGGGTTGTCGTATTCACGAGCCGCGAATTCCTCGAGCCTGATACCGTTGCCGTTCACCCATTCGACGAGAGATTTGAACGTCACGTTATAATCGCCGAATCCGGTCGCGTCGAATTCGCGTTTCTTCGAAAAGCATGGCGATAGCACTGCCAACTTGCAATCGGCGAGGTTCGGGTGCCATTCGCGTATCATCTTCATCGTGTGGACCATCGGGCTGTCGGCGGGTGCGAGGAGCGGTATGAGGGCGGGCCGGTAAATCTCGACGAAGGACACGAGCGTGGGGCAGGGCTGCGCGATCACCGTGGCGGGATTATGCTTTTTTATGTGCTCGAGATACGATTTGACGGTAAGCTCGGCGCCAAAGCTTACGTCGAAGAGCGCGACGACCCCGAGTGACGCAAGGTACGCGTTCAGCTGAAGGTATTGCCCGGGGAAACTCGAGGCGACCGCAGGGGCAACAACCGCGACGATTCGCTTGCCGGCTTCGAGATCGTGGAAGAACTCGTCCGCATCGTCGATACCTACGCGGGCGCCGTGCGAACACGCACCGATGCATTCGCCGCATCCAATGCACAGATCGCTATTAATCTTTACCGACGTACCACATCCATCGTTCGCCATCTTGACCGGGCAAACCGCTATGCATCGGTGACAGTTAACGCATTTGCTCTCGATTACCGTGACTACGGGACGCAACGCTTGACTCATTTCCGCACCCCCAAACTTGTTTACTTAAAGTCAGTGCATTGTATGGCCGGTATGCGAGTGGCGTCAAGGAAAAAGAATAGTCGTGCCGCAGAGTCATAACCGGGGTTATATCCGAGATTTTATTAATTTTGGCGTTGCGCCCTCGCGCACGCTACGCGAGCGCGCGAGCTCCGGGGTTTCCGCTTCGCTCCCTAACGCTATTCCTCCACGATGTTCCTGAAAACAAAAGGCCGCCCTTCCGGGCGGCCTCTATCACGCAGCATGCTGCGAGTTTCGATAATTAATACATCCCGGCGAAATCCGGCAAGCCGGATTTCGCTTGCAGTATTAAGCCTTCGGCTTAATACATGCCGTGGATGTTTCGCGGGTTCCCCGCGAAACTCCAAGATGTATTAATCGCTATTGCGATTAATACATCCCATCCATTCCGCCCTATCATGAGTTTGCGTGAAACGCAAACTCAAGGCGCCGAGAAGAATGATTAACTGCGCGCGATGTCGCGCGCATCGGCGTTCCGCCTGCGGCGGAATGGTCGCCTGAAAACAAAAAGGCCGCCCTTCCGGGCGGCCCCTATCACGCAGCATGCTGCGAGTTTCGATAATTAATACATTCCATCCATTCCGCCCATTCCGCCGCCCTGGGGCATGGCGGGCGGGTTCTTCTCGGGGATGTCGGTGATCGCGCACTCGGTGGTGAGGAGGAGGCTTGCGACGGACGCGGCGTTCTGGAGCGCTGAGCGGGTTACCTTCGCGGGGTCGATGATTCCAACCTTTACCATATCTACCCATTCCATCTTTGCGGCATCGAAACCGATGCCTTTTTTCTCGCTCTTGGCGCGCTCGGCGATAACTCCGCCGTCTGCGCCTGCGTTGATCGCGATCTGGCGCATCGGCTCCTCTAGTGCGCGGCGAACGATCTTGAAGCCGATCTTTTCGTCGTCGGTGAGGGCGGTAAGGTCGGCCTTCTCGAGCGCGGTCGCTGCCTGGATGAGCGCGAGTCCGCCTCCGGGCACGATGCCTTCTTCAAGCGCGGCGCGGGTCGCCGAAAGGGCGTCCTCAACTCTGTGCTTCTTTTCCTTCATCTCGACCTCGGTAACAGCACCGATGTTGATGACTGCGACGCCACCCGCGAGCTTCGCGAGACGCTCCTTGAGCTTTTCCTTGTCGTAGTCGGAGGAGGATTCGTCGATCTGCGCCTTGATCTGCGCGATGCGGTCCTTGATCTCCTTCGCCTTGCCGGCGCCATCGATGATCGTCGTGTTGTCCTTGTCGATCTTCACGCTCTTCGCCTGGCCGAGCTGGCTGATGTCGGTACCCTCGAGCTTAAGCCCGAGTTCTTCCGAGATCACCTCGCCGCCGGTGAGAATCGCGATATCCTCGAGCATGGCCTTGCGGCGGTCGCCGAAGCCGGGAGCCTTGACCGCGCAGGTCTTCAGCGTTCCGCGGAGGCTGTTTACCACAAGGGTCGCGAGGGCTTCGCCGTCGACGTCCTCAGCGATGATAAGGAGCTGGCGTCCGGACTGCGCGATCTTCTCGAGCAGGGGAAGCATGTCCTTCATGTTGGAGATCTTCTTATCGTGGATCAGGATGTAGGGATTCTCGAATACGGTCTCCATGCGGTCTCGATCGGTTACGAAGTAGGAAGAGATATAGCCGCGGTCAAACTGCATACCCTCGACGAAGTCGGTGGTGGTATCCATGGTCTTGGCTTCCTCAACGGTGATGACGCCGTCCTTACCGACCTTCTCGATCGCGTCAGCGAGGATCTTTCCGATTTCCTCGTCGTTGTTCGCGGAGACGGAGGCGACGTGCGCGACCTCGTCCGATCCCTTGATTTCCTTGGAATTCTTCTTGATTTCCTCGACGGCGATCGTGACCGCCTTGTCGATACCGCGCTTGAGCTCGATCGGTGTCATGCCGGCCGCGACGTACTTGAGGCCTTCGCGAACCATCGAGTAGGCGAGAACGGTCGCGGTGGTGGTTCCGTCACCGGCCACGTCGTTGGTCTTGGTTGCGACTTCCTTGAGGAGCTGGGCGCCCATGTTCTCGTAGGCGTCCTCAAGCTCGATTTCCTTCGCGACCGAAACGCCGTCCTTGGTGACGGTAGGGGCGCCGAACTTCTTGTCGAGAAGAACGTTGCGGCCCTTGGGTCCGAGGGTTACCTTCACGGCCTGCGAGATTTGCTCGACGCCGGAAAGCAGTTTTTTGCGGGCTTCTTCGTTAAACATCAACTGTTTAGCCATTTTCAATACTCCTTATTACGCTACCGTTACCGGTATAACTATAAAAAAGTGTGCGTGCCCCATTAAATTCGGGATGCTACCGTATAAAATACTCTAAAAAGGGATTAACGGCAACGGATTTTCGCTTTTTTACGTTCGCATACGGGGAGGAATCCTGCATGAAGCAGATACGATGGGGAATCGTGGCTACCGGCGGCATCGCGGCGAAATTCGCCGAAGCGTGCAATTTCGAATCAGCGCGGGCCGGACGGAGCATTCTGGCCGCCGTTGCATCTCGCGACCGGAAGAAAGCGGCCGAATTCGCCGCAAAATGGAATATAGCGAGATATTACGGCTCCTATGCCGAGCTTTTTGCCGATCCCGCGATTGATGCGGTTTACATCGCGACACCGCACAATTTGCACGCCGAGCTTTCGATCGCCGCGCTCGAAGCGGGAAAGGCCGTCTTGTGTGAAAAGCCGGTCAGTCTCGACGCGAATGAATTTCGCCCGGTAATCGAAGCCGCCAAGCGTGCAAAACGTTTTTTTATGGAAGCGATGTGGATGAAATTCAATCCCTCGTTCCGGAAGGCCCTTTCCTGGGTCGCCGAAGGCGTTATCGGTGAGATTAAATACCTCCGTTCGGATTTCTTCCTTGATTCGCCCTTCAATCCCGAAAGCAGGCTTTATAATCCAGTACTCGGCGGCGGCGCGCTCCTTGATCTTGGCATCTATCCCGTAACCTGCGCGGCCGTCCTCTCTGGCGGGAAAAAGCCCGCGTACCTTACCGCGATCATGCACACGGGCAGTACGGGCGTCGACCTGTATAACAAGGCGCACATGGTATGGGAGGACGGTTTGATCGCCGACCTCTCGAGCGCCATCAATTTGCAGGGCGTCGAGGAACTCCGCTCCGCCGTTATCATCGGCGATAATGGCTCGATTGTCCTTCCGTTTTTCTGGATGGCCGAGAAAGCGGTTTTGCTCGACGCGCAGGGCAACGAAGTCGAAACCTTCAACGCCCCTTTTGAATGCAATGGCTATGAATACGAAATTCGCGAGGTTGAAGAATGTTTAATAGAGGGAAAAACGGAAAGCCCTGTACAAACATGGGCCGATTCCATTATGGTAATGGAAATCCTTGACGATATCCGGAAGGTATCCAAACAGACGAACGGCGGAAAATAATGAAGAACGACAATAAAATACGGGATGTGCGCATCCTTGCGGCGCAATCGCTGCTTTCACCCGAGGCAATGGCGGAGGCCTATCCCGCGACCGAGAAGGCGGCGGAGACCGTTCTCAAGGGACGCCAGGAAGTTCAGCGAATCTTGAGGCGGGAAGATGACCGTTTTCTCGTGGTCGTTGGCCCCTGCTCGATCCATGAGCCCCAATCCGCGTTTGAGTACGCGAAGCGCCTCGCGGAGCTCCGCGCGAAATACGCGGACCGGATGTGCATCGTCATGCGGGTGTATTTTGAAAAACCACGAACCACCGTCGGTTGGCGCGGGCTTATTGTCGATCCCGGCCTCGACGGTACATCAGACATTGGTCGCGGCCTCAAGTTGGCCCGCGAGGTTCTTGTCGGCGTGAACGAGCTTGGCGTCCCGACCGGTTCCGAGATGCTCGATCCGATCGTCCCGCAATTCACCGCGGATCTCGTCAGCTGGGCGTCCATCGGCGCGCGCACGACCGAAAGCCAAACCCATCGCGAGATGGCGTCGGGCCTTTCGATGTCGGTCGGCTTCAAGAACGCCACCGACGGCGACGTGCAGATCGCGGTTAACGCCATCGTTTCGTCGCGTCAGGCCCATTCATTTATCGGTATCACCCGGGACGGCAAGGCGTGCATCATGCGCACGCTCGGGAACCCAGACAGTCACCTGATCCTCCGCGGCGGCAAGCATGGTACCAACTATGACCGCGAATCCGTCACGCACGCCATCTCGCTTCTCAAGAAGGCGGGTATTCGCCCGTCGATCATCGTCGACTGCTCGCATGGCAATTCGCAGAAGATGCCCGAGAACCAGATCGGTGTTCTTCTTGAGACGATCCGTCTCCGGAACGACGCGGACAATCCGCTTCTTCCGCTGTGCGGCTGCATGATCGAAAGCTATCTTGAGACCGGTTCTCAGCCGATCACGGCCGATCCTTCTGACCTGAAATACGGTCTTTCGATCACCGATCCCTGCCTTGGCTGGGAGATGACCGCAAGCGCGCTCGCCGAGGCGTATAAGCTCCTTGGCGAAAAGCACCATAGCCCGCAGGTTCCCGCGACCGATGCGCCATGCAACATAGTCGCTGTTCCCCGCCGATCCGATAACGTCAGCGCTCGCGAAGCGGGCGCGTCCTCGGGCGAAAAAGCAGGCGCGCAGGACAAGGGATCCGGTACCTCGAAATGAGCTCCCTTTTCGATGATTCTGACGACAACGTTTTGATCGTTTATTCGGACGGCGGTTGTTCCGGAAACCCGGGACCCGGCGGGTGGGGGTTCGTGATCGTCGAGGGAGACGCGAGCGCGCATTCGGGCGGCGAGACCATTCGGTCAGGCGGCGAAAAGCTGACTACCAATAACCGGATGGAGCTTACCGCCGTTATCGAGGCGCTGCGGCTTGTCCTTTCGACCGCGATCTGGGCGTCCCGACCCGTTTCCGTCTATACCGATTCCCAATATGTCCAAAAAGGCATTACGCAGTGGATCGCGGGCTGGAAACGGAACGGGTGGCGTACCGCCGCAAAAGAGCCGGTAAAGAACCAGGATCTCTGGGTCGCGCTCGACGAACTCGCCTCAAAACTTCGCCCGCGTTGGGTGTGGGTCAAGGGACACGCGGGAATTCACTATAACGAGATATGCGATCGCCTGACGCAAGATGAGATCGCGAAACATCGATAATGACGAGCGGTGAGTGTGCGTTATTTAAAGCGCCATCTCGCCGAGCAGTTTTTTTAGCGCGACGAGTTCTTCCTTTGACATGGTTACGCCCTTTCCCATCTTCTGGTGATCGGGCGACCAGCTTCTAATATCGTATTTCGCCGGTCGGCCACCCCACGAAACCGTTGCGAGTTCCATGGTCCATCCGCTTTTCGCTTCGGAAAGAATTCCGAATTTCTCGATTATCTCGAAACTGAAATCATCCGCCATGACGTTCCTCCATTTGGCATAGTATATCATGCCGAAAAAAACTTGTAATAAAAATCATTCCAGTGTACCCTAAACCAAATGCTATGGAGGTTCCGATGAAGAAGATGAATGGAATGTTATGCGCGTTCGCGATTCTTACGCTCGCGCTCGCCTTCGCGGGATGTAAAACCGCGCCCGCGTCGACAGAAAGCGGACCCGAAACTACCGCCGAAGCGGTAACCGAAACGAAGCCCGTTGACGAAGCGCTGACCGCGCTCAGGGATAAGACTGAATCGCTGAGGGCCGAGTGTCTGAAATATCATCTTGACTCATACATGGTCAACGAGTGGGCTGACGCTGAGGCGTTACGCGCCGCGGGACTCGAGGCGTATGGGGCCAATTACGATCTATCAAAGAAATCATTCGAGGACGCGTTGGCGAAATACGAGGAAATCCGGAAGGCTTCCTACGCGAAGATCGCCGCGGAGCTTGACGCCTCTCTCGCCGCCGCGCGCGAGAAAGCGATCGCCGTCGGCGCGAGCGGATACTATCCCGAACAGTTTGCACTTGCCGACGCCGCCGCAGCCGAGTCTCGCGAGAAGCGCGAGGCCGGAGATGACGGCGCTGCCTACGAAGCCGCGCAAAAGGCCCTGCTTCGGTATCAAACCTTGATAAAGGGAATGGAAGCGGTTGCGCTCAAGCAGAAGATAACTGAGAATGATTTCGTTCAGTATGGGGCGGAAGACTTTGCCCTGGCGGAATCGAAATATTCCGATGCAACCGCGTCATATGGAAGCGCTGACGCTGCCGCACTTGATTCAATGGCGGAGTCCGTCAGGCTGTACGAGAGGGTGAATAACGCCGGCTATAAGGTTCTGTGCGAGGGCGCGATCGCCAAGGCGGACGAGATCCGCGCGCTTTGCGATTCGATCAAGGCGTCGAAGTCCGTGAAGGACGGATACGCGAAAGCCACGGCGCTATACAAGGAGGGCGTGGGATCTGCCTCTTCCAATTCATGGGAGGCTGCCTACGGTTCCTATACCGCGGCTTCCGTTTCCTTCGCCGAAGTGTACCAGGCCGCGACGCTCAAGAAAAACTCAGCTGATGCCGCGATCGCGGCGGCGAAGGATCGCCAGGCGGCGAGCACCAAGCTTGCGCAGAAGGCAGATGAGATCGCCCCTCTTCCGGAAAACGCCGAAGGGTATTCCGACGAGCCAGTCGTGATCGAGGGATCCGCGCCGACCGAGGAGCCTGCGCCGACCGAGGAACCTGCTCCGAATGAAGCTCCGGCCGTTATCGAAGATACTGTCTCCGTGGAGGAAACCAAATGAAAAAATCCATTCTGTTCCTTGCGGTAGCCTTCTGCCTCGCAGGCCTTATTCCGCTTGCGGCCGCAACTTACGACAACAACGAATATCAGCGAAAGAGTCGAGCCTATAGCGACCTTGCCGTGAAAGCCTATGACGAAGGCGATTATGATGCTGCGGTTACATACGCGAACGAGGCTGAAAAGAATGCCGATTTATCCGCGGCTTTTATCGAGAAGATGCTCGCGCGCGCCGACGCGGAGACGCTTCTTCTCAAGGCACATACCCGTTTCACTTGGGCAACCGAAAAAAAGGCCGAGAAAAACTATCCGGCGGCGTTCGCGACTGCGGCTGCGGCGATAGAGTCGGGCGATGGTTTGTTTGCGGCGGAGGACTATCCGGGCGCTAAGGCCCAGGCAGAAATCGCCCTTGGTGCGCTTGCCGACGTTCGCGATGTTGTCCCGCTACCTTCCCGTTATAAGGTCGGCCCCTGGGAGTCTACGCGCGATTGCCTCTGGAACATCGCGAAGAATCCCGCGATTTACGGCGACCCTTTTATGTGGACAAAACTCTACGACGCGAATCGCAAGTCGCTCACTCGTCCGTCCGACCCCGATCTTCTTGAGCCTGGAATGATTCTTTCCATACCGAGCATAGCGGGCGAGCTGCGCGAGGGCGACTACGATCCTTCGATGAAATACGAGCCGTTCAAGAAAGCTCCGAAGAAATGATTCAACGCGCGCGTGGGAAATGCTTTCCCGCGCGCGCCACGCGAAAGTGATTGGCCTGTCCGACAAGCTTAGTTGGACAGGCCTTTTTTTTGCATATAGAGAAACAAGGCCGCCGGCATGAGCGCATGACGGTATATACCCTGTCCCATGGACTTGAATGCCTCGGAAAAGGGAACGGTTTCTGTCGTTATGAATTCGTCGTCGTCCGGGTTTGTCCTGCTCGTGTCTTCAAGGTTTTCCGCGATGAAAATATGGCAGGTATTATCCATGATTGCGGGATTCGGCGAGATGCTTCCCGCATGGATAAGGATTCCCGCCCGATACCCCGTTTCCTCCAGAAGCTCCCGCCTGGCCCCGTCCTCGGGCGCTTCCCCGTTTTCGATCACCCCTCCCGGGAATTCGACGCTGAGCGTCTCCGAGCCATGCCGCCATTGTCTGACCATGAGGAACGACGTATTGCCTTCCGCGTCGTGGATAACCGGCACGACGATCACCCAATCCGTCGCGTGAATCGTAAAGAAGGTGCTCTCGGTGTTTTCGGGCGAGCGACTGGTAATCTCGTTGACGTCGAAAACTCGCGTGGAGAAGATAGTCTTGCGGTTGACCGGTCGCCATATTAACACGTTTTCGTCCATAACCTCGATGCTCCTTTGACAGATCGCGTAGGTGGTCGTATTCTATAAGTAGATAATACAGCAAATGAAGGAGAATCGGTATGGCAATAATCACGATTTCCAGACAAATTGCGTCATTTGGGGATGAGGTCGCGACCGAACTGTCCCGACAACTTGGCTATTCTTTCATTAACCGGAAAATGCTCGAGGGTGATCTTCTCAAGCACGGCATCACGGAGGAGAAGCTTAGAAAATACGATGAAAAAAAGCCCGGTTTCTGGGCATCGCTCGCACGCGATCGCGATGAATACTTTGACTATCTTCGCGAGGCCGTATACGAGCGGGCTAAGGGCGGGAATTGCGTTTTTATCGGGCGTGGAGGCTTCGCAATCCTCAAGGACGTGCCGGGATGCTACGCCGTGAGGCTCGTATCGACCGACGAGATTCGCACGCAACGATTGATGAAGGAATTTTCCTGGACCGAAAAAAAGGCGCAAGCCTTGATGATGGAAAGCGACAATAACCGGCGCGGATTCCATAAGTGCTTCTTCAACATCGATCACGACGATCCGGCAAGCTATCATATCGTTCTTACGACCGATGCTATAACGCCGGAAATCGGCGCCGCGATTGTTCATGAAGCCTGCGTCCGCACCATAACCGCGGTGCAGGAAGCCGAAGGACTCGCGCGCATAGCCGACCTTTTGCAGGCGCAGAAGATCGTCAATCATATCGTGTTTGATCTGAAAATATCGGTGCACTTCCTGGAAGCCACCTCGACGCCGACCGAAATCATGCTCCATGGCGTGGCCGATTCGTCCGCCGTGATCGAAAAGGTATTGAGCGTTGCGCGCTCTATGGCTCCGGGCAAGAAGATTACGTCTGGCATCAGCATCGTGCAGGATTACAAGTCGTATCCGTAAGCATTCAACAAAGGGGGCGGCGCCGTTCGCGCGTCGTCCTCCCTTTCTTCAGTTTGTTTCTTTCCGTTCTCGCTTAACCTCTTTCCCCTGATGAAAGAAAATCCGTGCCTTCTCAAAGCAGAAGAATAGAATGATTACGCCGCTTATATATTCAATAATCCGGAAAATATACCCGTATTCCTGTGGCAGAAAGAGCCGAACGAGTTCGATGACGTAGAGCGTCATGGTCGTCGCGATGGTAATCTTTCCTCCCCAGGTCGATTTTGCCTCGATCGGTTTCCGTAGCAGGATGAAGACGAGCATCCCCATCGCCTGGAGAAAAAGTCGGAAAAAAATCAGGAAGAAAAACCAGAGCGGAACAATTTCGTTGCGAAAATACACGATTGAAATGACGAAAAGCAGGGCATAATCGCTGATCGAGTCGAGCATTGAACCCATCCGGGTGATCTGTTTTCGCCTTCGGGCAATCTGCCCATCGAAGGAATCCGTCAGGAAAACGAGGATGAGCAGAAACGGCAGAATATACCTGATTTGGTTGATATCGTTGTGATGGAGTAAAAACGCGATTGTCGGCAAGCTACTGATCCTGAGCAAGGTAATACGATTTGCCATATTAATCTTGCTCAATGGCATCCCGGTTGACTGATTGAAAAAGTCGGTTTTGAAGTACATGAGGAAAGCGAAAAGCAGGATATGGAGGATGACCGATGCGCTGCCGTAAATCGCAATCGATTTTGTAGAAATCGATTGCATCGGCCCGAACAGCGTGATGAATAACAATTGAAGCACTGAATAGCAAAGCACCGTTCGGAAAATGCTTCTTTCCATAATTTTATAGTATAGCTTGACACTTCCTTTGTCAAATAGGATAGTAAAAAAATGAAATTATCTGATTTTTTCACTTCAATTCGGATTTTTCTGGCTCCGATTTTTTTTATTTTGTTTTTTCTGCCAGGCATCATAGGTTTTGGCGCCGGCATTTCCGTGTTTATCTTGATCCCTTTTTTTATTTTCATGGAGTTTACTGACTACTTGGATGGCTATTATGCGCGCAAGCATAAGCAGGTGTCCGATTTCGGCAAGCTTTTTGACCCCTTTGCTGACGTTCTCGCCAATATGACGGTGATGTTTGCCTTTGTTCTTTCCGGTTATATGCCCTCGATACTATTCCTGCTTGTTTTATATCGGGAAATGGGGATGATGTTTGTGCGTATGTTGGCAAGTCGCCAGGGTGTCGCAATTGGTGCGCGAAAGGGTGGGAAGGCAAAAACCGTTCTTTACATAGTGGCAACAGGTTTTTCTTTGGCTCTCGAGTCGGCTTCACGCTTGGGGATTAGTCTTTCCGGATATGAAGGTACCGCACGCGGTATCAATATTGCGTTATATGGCCTTGCGGTCGTAGCTTCCCTTGGTTCCTTTGTGGATTACCTGGTGCATTTTGCTTCACTCCTCCGAAAAGCCACGGATGATAAATAAATAGTTCGATATTTTGGTTTTTTTCTCTTGACCATCACCCCTGAGTGATGGTATAAAGTTCTCCGTTGCGCTGCGTGCCTTTGTATGAAAACAGCGCATCTCTTTGAAAATCTTGCGTCTGGCCGCATTTGTTGTTAATACCTTCCAGGTTTTAATAAAAAAAACTCTGCTTGCAGATAACTCTGCAAAAAAAAGTTGAAAAAAATGCACAGCTTGATTGACAAGGTAAAAAGAAGTATGATACAGTCGATTCACTCGCCGCTAAGCAATAGCGAAGGTTGGCGAGGAAAAAATACTGGAAGCGGTTGAAAAATCGCGACTGGAAATGGTCTTTGAAACTAAAGGGAAGGGAAAGAAGGACGCTATAGAAAGCGTCAGTAAACGTAATAGTTTGCGGACGTCAAAAATAGTGTAAGGTGGAAAAACCCTAACGGGTTTTTCTTGGAGTTTTC